>Ga0126339_10001759_pt1 | contig 15087 bp, 6 predicted proteins | sample OrbTmetagenome_2_FD_92532 | JGI IMG/M metagenome (GOLD analysis project Ga0126339, IMG submission 92532) | Coral microbial communities from Petempiche,Puerto Morelos, Mexico - Orbicella T R C metagenome | ecosystem: Host-associated > Invertebrates > Cnidaria > Coral | place: Petempiche,Puerto... | reverse complement strand
CAAACCTGGCTTTCTGTCTGAGTTCCATGTCCAGTCATCATCAAAGAAGTTGTCATCATCATCATCACCATCAATTAGCTTGCCAGTGGTCGCAAGCCTGGCCATATGAAATACATGTATCAGTGAAAATTAGAGGAAAAAAGTGTTCAACATGTTCAGTTTAAATTTATTTATAATAAACTGATTATACTTCATAATTAGTTTTCAGAATTAGCCATTTCCGATTAGTCTTTTGCATCTGTTACAAAACCAGTTGTTGGGCAAAACCCTTCACATTCGAGAAAAAGTGTTCCCTCAACAGGTAAAAAGGTTTTTCATATGAGGTTTTTGCATGAAGACTCATTTTGAAACAGAGGCACAAGGTAATTTGGAAATGGCTCATTTGTGAAAACATTTTGACAATGTCCCAGAGACTTCTTTCTAGTGGAAACAATTATTTTTGTTACTTGTGTGAACTAGCAATGTATCCATCTTGTTGAGAAGGAAGCTATTGTAATAATACACCCTTAGGAATGACTAATAGTCTAACCTGCGACTAGCCAATCGGCTGCTGTTTCGTCCCATTCCCAAACATTTCTCTAAATGAGGAGCAAATCTGTTGGCAGCCATGTTTCGTTGGCAGCTCGGGCAAATGCATTCCACTTGTTTCTTCAATGGTCCCTGGCCAAACACATCCAGCCCATCGCATTCCACCACTTCTGAAGTAACAATTCAAATTATGAAGGACAATTTAGCTTGTCACAAGATTGACATAAAAAAGTCACCTTTTCTTAAATAAAGTTCAAGTCTGTAATATTATGCTAGTAAGTATTCATTAAGGAGCTAGATTGCCCAAGGGTGCTGGTATCAATTACAATGTATGTTTCAGCCTAAAACAAGATGCAACAAGAAGGAATATTCATTAAACTGGAAATTTTCATGAATGAGATGCTATTCCATAATTTTGCCAAATTTCATTGAGAATTCAACTTGCTATATACAATATAGTTACAGCAGCTCTACATGCTTTATAGGCACAGGGAAGCTCTGAATGCAAGAGTGGAGCAACCTCCCCAAGAACATACTCACAATGACAGTCAATAGACTGAGTTCAAACTCAGACCTCTCAGGAAAGAATTCATCATTATTAAACCACTGCATATGCTTTGTGCATTCAATTCATCTTGACAATGTACATGTACAATTATTGCATGAATGATGGCTGCCCATGAGATCCCAAAAAATTCAGGAACTAATTAAACCTAAAATACGCTAAATTCAAACAATGAATAAAAAAAACACTCACCAAATTGTTTCATACTGATCAAAGAGAAGACATGAAAGAAAAAAAGCAACAATGTTTAAAAATTCAGCAGGTGATGTTAAATTAGAAAACGTTATCTCTTCCATGGTGGAATTAACGGATTAAGCACAGGTACACTGAATACAACATGACATAGTTCTGAGGGTTGGGTTGGAAAAGGCAATCTCCCCCAGATCAAGTTGTTTACTAGTAAGACCATAACTTTGGGTAACACTGAGTCAATATCATAAGCGGTCTTATTTAATGTCACTACTTACATTTTTTCATCTGATTGCTCAAGGACACTGTATGCTCCACGCTTGATAGACCGATGAATGTCGAAGCAAAGGCTGACGATGGCCTCATCAATGAGCTCACATACAATACCAAACTCAGAACTGGAATCCTATATAAAAAAAAAATAAATAAAAAAACAAACCAAAAACAGTTGTTGATTAATGCAACGGTACTGTGCCACATCCAGAAAGCAGCAAGGGTCCCATTTTCAGTTTCTGGCACTAATTTTCGATAATTGTAACTTTTTGATTGTTACTTCTTTTAGACAGTTAAATATATGATGCTTATTAACATGTTCTGCCTAATTAGAATAATTCACATTGCCCTAATTGTCTGCAAATATATCTGGACTCTGTCTGTATCAAGCAACCAAGGTTTGAACCACAGTCAAGGTCATCATGTTGTGTTCTTTAAAGGCAAGACATTTCACTCTTGTGGTGTCTCTCCTTCCCCGGGTGTTCAAATGGGTGCCAGAGAATTTAATGCTGGGGGTAAAACCCTGACTGTGAGCTATTTTTAAAAGAACCCCTGAAGAGGTGCCAAAATCTTGCTTGTAAGGATGGCTCAAATTCATTTTCACCCCTAAAGAGACATCATTTCTGACCAAGTACTGACTAAAGTTGTTCTCTATTTACAAAAAATTCTAGTTACAATATCAGTAGAACCCGACATTTCTGTCCAGTCCTAGAGCTGGAAAATTTCTGCAAACAAAGAAACTTCTAAATGGTCATCCCATTTTCCTGTTGGGCTGCTGTGAATGAAATACTCTTATCTTAACGCTTTGAATGGAAATTTGTATTCCATAATTACACTGTTTGTCTCATTTGCACCAGTTGCAAGCCCTTCACCTTTCATGGCCTCACACCTCAACCCAAATACCTGTTTCTATGGGGGAACTTCCAAAAGAACACCCATGGTGGACTCCCATATAAAAAGGAGGGAGGTGCTGTTAAAAAACAAGTTTTGGTACCTCCTAGGGTGTTCAGTCTCAAAAGGCCCACAGCAAAAGCTTTTTTGATACCTTTTTTGACACCTTTTCGTGTATTGAGAAGAGTAAAATATGACAGAAGATAACTGTAAGTGTTGGAATTGGTACTTCTTAGGGGTAAAACAAAAAACAAGCCACGCCCACAACACCAGATCTTGGTATCTCTTAGGAGTTCTTTTTACATGGGAGTCCACCCCACCCCCCCCCCCACACCCCCTGGGTAGAACACACCCTCCCCAAAAGGAAAATCAGCCATAATTATCTTGGAAAATAAGAAGTTCCAGTCTCTTTTTATTTTTTTGGCTTACCACCTTCAAAGGTGCTGCAATAACTAGATTTTTTTGACCCAGTACAGTACAAAATACAAATTTAACAGCTAGGTACAGGACACCATGGGATTTTATAGAGGAGTGTGCCCCCCTCCCCCCCCCCACCCAAGTTTATTATGAAGTTCCTAGAAATGATTTATTAAAAGTTATTTTTACACTGTTGTGGAATCGGATAAACCCTTACCAGTAGTTAAGAAAACTGTTTTAATACGACAGCCATATATCAGTTCGATAAGTATTAAGTCTTACGTAAGCTAGTGAGACTTTTAAAACTCAAGCTTTTGAAAACATCACTCTGGTTAAAAGGGAAACATTATTTTCAATTTTTCACGAGCACAGAGTTCTGTTTTTAGAACACAGTGGGCAACTTACTTCATCCAGGTCTACACTGTCCACTTCAGAAGGTGAACTTCCAGTATCTAGCACGCTACTCATAACTTCAGCAGCTTGGCAGAAATCACAGCCGGCTCGAGCAAGCCATTCTGTCAAACGATGTTCTTGAAAATATAAAAATAAACGGCTTGTATTTTCCGGCTTAATGTATTACTTTAGCTCTCCTTTTTTTGCTAAGCACCTGGCAAACAATGCATTTTGCGAGCGAAGCTACATTTTCAGGGCTTGCTGCTTTGAAAATTTTATATCACATGGCTAAATTTCCCTTTGCAAAAGACCCAAAACAGCACAAAACTGAAAATTATGGCGAGGTTACAAAGGAATTCAGGCATTGCAAGCTTTCGGGAGTATTCGGTATTCCTCGTGCTTTCCGAAAAGCTAGCGAAGAGTTCCGAAAAGAACGAACCCGCGGTCAGCGGATTGCTCCTGTAGACCTCGAAAAAATGGCGGAAATGTTCATGAGTCAAAACAAGAAGAACGAACTGTCGTATTAGCTGAAATACAACATGTCTGCATTATCAGAACAGCAGATTCTGTCAAGGGCTAGAGCATCATCTCTAGAAAATGTGAAAAATCTAAATTTTTGGTGAGTGGGTGAATGATTAATTTTTGCACCTCAAAATAAAAACTATTAGGAAAGTAGACAAATTTTTGTTGTCATAGTTTCACTTTTTAAATGTCCTCTTTTTCTTTCCAGGGGAAGCGATCTGAATGATGTAAGTGCAGTGATTTTACTTTCGGGTATTGTTATTACTATTCCGCGTTTTTGAGTTTAGCTATTGTCGCAATAGAGCACACGAGAGCACAATTTTCTGTTCGCAGCTGTTCGAGAAATCAAGTTCGATTTACAAATAAGCTTAATCAGTTTAGTTTTTTTTTTCAGTCTCATTGTAAGCTTATGAAAGTTAAGCTTATGTTGTTTTACAGATTTCAGTTTTGCGGCAGATGCCAAATGTTGAAGTCCTTAGTCTCAGGTTGGTCTCAGAATATGTCCATTTGTGTGACTCCTACAAATCTGATATCACCTTTGAATGTCAAATTGCCAAAATGAAATCTCAGTACCCTCGGATGTGATTTGTTAAAACTTAATTTTAACTCTCTCACTCTCTTGTTTGAAATTTTCTTTACATTTCTATTATTATTTCTTTGCTTTGCAGTGTCAACAGCATAACCAGTTTGAAGGACTTTGCACATTGTACCATTCTTGTTTTTGAATTATAATATGAGTGGAGCAGTTTTCAATTGAGTGTCGTAAAACAAAAACCCAACCAATTAATTACCAATGAGACCACTCACCTAATCTCAAAGAGTAGTAAGATTTTTTCGACACTTAATTGAAAACCACTCTATCTAAAGGAAATCACAACAGATAGATCAAATGACAAGATTATTTGACTGTTCTCTTGTTGTCGTTTTTCTCTCTTTCTCTTCGTGTTTTTCTCCTTATCACACTATCAGGTCCCAGACTGAGAGAACTCTATCTTAGAAAGAATAGCATCAGAGATATTAATGAGATAGGCTGTCTGAAGAACCTTCCCAGGTTAAGAGTCCTGTGGCTTTCTGATAACCCTTGTGCCAATGTAGAGAAGTACAGAATGACTGTTCTGAAGAATTTACCAAAACTTACTAAGTTAGACACAGTGGGTAAGTCAACGTTAAGTTATAACACTGTGAATATCAGTTATATAACTGACACTGAGGCAAGGGGTCCTGCAGGGCTCTCAGCTCTCACTTACTTTTGGGTCACTGGTTACCTTGATTTTCACACCTGCAGGGGCGGATCTACAGTAGGGGGAGGGTGCAGGGAGTGTGCAACCCCCTCCCCTGAGATGAAGCCTCCTTCTTCGTATTCACTCCTAAAATTTGTTTACCTCACCAGTCAGTTACACCATACCTTAGTGGTGTACTCCTCCTAAGAAAAATCCTGGATCAACCCCTGTACCTGTAACAAACTTGTGGCTTTGTGGGTTAATTGTTTCAACAACAGGCAAGGTTACTCATAACAATTTGAAGACCCTACGTGTCTATTTAGCTGCAACAGGTGTTATATGTAATGCCTCTTTAATGACAGCCCTGGGGCCTCCCCTGTGAAAGGGGCAGAGATGCCCATTTTCAATTAAACGATTTGTGAGATGAAGATTGTTGGATGAAATTGGTTGACAATGCGTATGTATGTTAGTTTTTTAAAAGTAGTTCTTTGTCTGCTTTCATCAAGAAATATGAAATGCAAATATATTAAATATTAATTAAATTACTTGTATATACAAAATTAATTTTATTTATTAGTTGTTGAAGAAGCAGAGGTCATAGAGGCAACAAAACAAGGAATTGAAATCCCCACTCCAGAAGACATTCCTGTTCATTTGGACTTGACTGCCACAGTTGGTATTCATAAGGTACTTGAGTCACTCAAATGTCTCAACCTTTTGTAATGATTCTTTTAAGGATGTGTTTTCCAAGTCATGCATTAAAAGGGGTACATGTAGGTCATGCAATTTAATATATTTTGCATAATTTTGGTGCTGACCAACTGGACCTCGTTATTCGAAAGCCGATTAACGCTAATCCAGCATTTAAAGTTAATCAAAGTTCAAATTTCTCTTAAATAAAAGCGTTTTCACTGTCCATATTTTTTGGAGTTTGACACTGGTGAAAGCCAAAGCTAAAGGACAAAAAATTTAAACAGAAACCTTCACTGAAAAGTTACAAAATTGAAATAAAAATTTATGCTAATCTTGGATTAGCTTTATCGTGCTTTGAACAACCTGGCCCTGGTTATTACCACAGTATGGCAGCTTTAAACTGTAGAAGAACTCAAAATAAACACAGAAAAGCCAATTAATATGAGTTGCAGATGGTCAAAATTGGAGAAGATTAAAACAGAAGAGTAGCCCTACCTGTTTTCAAGTTTATCTCAATTTGTATGGAAGTACATGTATTATTTCGCTAAATCATAATCCTGTATTAAGGTGGCGGGTTTTTTTCTAGAATACACTAAAAACCGATGGTGCTGTGTGTAAGGATGTTAATCCGCAAAGCTCAGCAGGTAGGAGTGATATCACTATTATTTGACCCAGAGTGCTGGTAGCCTTGTCTTCTTTGAGTTTGATTTGGAACCAACAAATTCAAGACGTAGTCTTCTGTCCAGGAGGGGAAGGTGCAATGAGGTTAACCCTATGTGAAGCACCAACCTGTGAGACAAGGCCAGACCACAACACCAGGAACTCCCTGCCCTACTCTTTGCAATAAGTGTGTGGGTTCTTATGTCCCCTGCTAATCATGCAACAGTGAAGATGCAGGAGACAGAGTAAATAAACTCATTTTGCTTGGCTTAAATAATGATGTAAATTTGAGCTTGCAACATAAAGACAGTAATTTGTTTGAAGGGATAATACTGCCAGCCTCTACAACATATGCAAAAAGAAAAATATTTCATGTTTAGCAAAGGAAGCCTTTTTGGAGCCTAGGGACTCAACTTGTGAGGAGTAGCTAGAAGGGTGGACACTCCCTCTGGATTGGATCTGCTATCCCCTTGCAGGTTGCACTCCACAGTATTATGATTTATTGCCTACAGCTGGCAATTTGCTGTTACCTATAAATACTCCCCTGTGGAGGCATGATGGTCTCATGGTTAGTGCGCTGGACTCCAGATCAAGCAGTCCGGGTTTGAGCCCTGGCCGGGGACATTGTGTTGTGTTCTTGGGCAAGACACTTTACTCTCACAGTGCCTCTCTCCACCCAGGTGTCTAAATGGGTACTGGCAAATGTAATGCTGGGGGTAGCCCTGCAGTGGACTAGCATCCCATCCAGGGGGGATTATAAAAACTCCCAGTCATTTAATGCCCAACAGGGATAAGCTCTGACCATTTGGATCAATTGGCATGACGCATGCTTTGCTATAAATTCTCCTGTGTAGAGAGAGGTACTGCTAAGGTTACAAACATGCCACAATGACTCTGTACAAGACTCAAATCCAGACCTCTCAATCGATGGAATCCACTGGTTGTCCACAAGGCTGTTAGTTTTGAAATTAATTTTCTTCCTCTTTTTGATAGCAGAAGATGAGAACCCTGAACCGACACAAAATGAATTAGTAAATGAAACCAAGTAAGTAAGACTTTTATAAACAGACTATCGCCAGTTTTGTTTAATTGACATTTAACATCATATCTACCATGAGGTGTCTCTTTTTGGAATGACTTTCAAGAAGTCTAGGGACTGGATGACAAAATATTTCTCATATTGATGACAGGGCTCTCATTAAGGGCCGTAACCCATCGTAACACCTGTTACAGCTCTATATTCTTGATTTTCCCTGGATGCTACAGGTGAAATTGCCTGTTGTTGATAGAATTCACCCACAAAGTAATAAGTTTGCTACGGGTCTGGAGAGGCTACAGGTGACTCAATACTTAATGACAGCCCTGGGTGGGGTGGGGCCCTTTCACTGTAACAAGAAGGTGCGTCCTTTCTGCACAACTTCATGGACAGACTGTTTTAGTTTTGTGCTATTTTATTTTATCGTCACAACATATAAATGAATTTACAACCAAATAAGAGCTTAATCTAAATCTTACAAAAAGGGGTATTTTTCTTTGGCCACCCATCCAAGTAATAACCCTGCTGAACAGGGAAGTTTGGTGGTTCAAAACGACTTTGATTAACCTCCTGGCAAGGGGGAAACAGCTTTCAAATTTTGAAATTAGAGGTGAAAGTTTCCAAGTGAAGATACAGTTTCCGAGATGCAGGAAAAGATTACCTTCAAATGTAAGAAAAAGCCCAAAATATTTACCAACTGAAGGTAGAAAAACGCCTAATAGGCAAGATCAAAACAAAAGGAACAAGGATGGGTAACACGGATTTCGAACAGCTTTCTTGAAAAATGCACGCAGTTTTTTCACAACACAACATGTGTAAGTGATGTCGCTTCTTTATGATTACCTCACTGGAAGTTGCTTAGCCTCAGGTCATTCCCACTGCAAGCTGTATAGTTCCCTGGCGCAGTACAGTACACTAAATACTTAAAAGGCTGTCGTTTTTGCGGCTTTTTAGTGTGTGATCCCAGTATGATAGGGTTCCTTTGATAGGGTTCCTTTAAATTGTATTAGCAAAACACCGCAGTAGATATACGCCCAGTTAGATGAACAAGATATGTTCTGCTTCGTCAAGCATTCTATGTTTAATTCCAAACATCCCATGCAACAGAAAGGAAATCTAAACGGCATGTTTACTTAATTCTTAGTTTTTATCTTTTCCTCTGAATAGGGTGCCATTATTCAGATTTCGGCCGTCACGTTCGCTAGATAATCCTGGAGTTTTACTGTAACGTTTAACTTTTTTTTTTTGGTTTTCACAGTAAACTTCGGGCCCAGTTAGGACTGAAGCCATTGTTACTAGAAGATAAACCCGACACTACTAAAGCTATAACAGCAACAAATATCCACAAAAAGGCAGCTGAAACTGTTTCTCCCAGCTCTCGAGTGAGTTGGTTCTATTATGTTTTGCTTGTAAAACATTTTTCAGTATGTATCTTTTGTTACATTTTAACGCGCGGTAACCTCAACAACCTTTGCCGATCTCTGTCTTCATGTTGGCTTCCCCAATGCCTGGCCAATCACGTGCCATTGTTGAACCTTTGATTGGCTGAGAAGGTTGGAATATCAAAAGGGAGATACCAGGCGCTTTCCATTCACCCCAAAATTCCGAAACTTTTGAAAAGGGGGGAAACTTCTTCGGAAAGGTTCTGGAAAATACCAAAATTGTTGCAAAACGAGAACCACTCATTCTAAACTGCCAGCAATTCCGGGATGACAATCAAATGGAGCAGAAATTCTCGTTAAGAAATTATCGAAAATTTGGGTATAGCTCGCAAGATTAGCCTCTTTTCCGGAAATTTCCAGACCAACTCCAAAAGTTCCGAATGGAAAACGCCCAGGAACGCAACTGAATCATATATAGGATGGCTAGCATTCTTAATCACGATGCAGAGGAGCTAGGGGGATGGTGCAGGGGTGCGCGCACCCCCCCTTCCCTTCCTGAGATGAAGCCTTCTTCGCTTTTAAAATCTGTTTACCTCACCAGTCAGTTACGCCATTCCTTATTGGTGCACCTCTCCTAAGAAAAATCCTGGATCCGCCGTGCGATGTTTGTTTAGACTCTTATAAACGCTTGCGCTTAGTCCAGCATCGATAGTAAAAAGAAGGTTAAACTTGAAAATAATTAAATCTTACTAAAACATCTGATACCTCATCTCTCTTTCCACAGAATCAGAATATATTGTCCGCAGTTCTTACTTTGGTTCAAGAACTGGACCGCACAAGCCTTCTAAGTCTTCGCAAAGAAATTGACCAGCAGCTACAAGATTACGATGAAACAGAAAACGAGTCTCTAGAGGAAAATGTGCCCTTAGAGCACAAAGAAGTACTAGCGGACTAGTGAGCTGTCAGGCAGCTTTGCTTACACGACTGACTAAAAAACTTCAAAGCTAACCTCTAGCAAAAGAGCACATTGTTTCCAATTAAGACATCTTTCTCTTAAAGATATTTGTCATGTTTATGCGCGCAGTCTTGTGTACTTCAAAATGTGTGATTATGTTTGTTTTTTAGAAAAATTTAAACAAAATCAAACGATATATAGATGCTTTTATTATTGTACAACCTACAACCTGTTACATATAAATGGAAATTCTCCAAAAATATGATACTACAATAAACTAGCACCCAACTGGTAACATAATCTGGTAGCTGTATCGTAAAATGCCAGTTATAAGTCCAGGGCTTACACACCTTAAAGGGGTTCTGGCTAGGCTTGTACCGGAGGTAACTCATATCCGGAGGGGGAGGGGGAGGGGTCTTGTCTTTTTGGCTCTTTCTATTCAGAATATGTTTGCGACATGCGCATCGGCCAGTCAATATGGGGGGAGTGTGGTGGGTGAGGAGTATAAACGAAGCAGGTTCTTATAACTGGCATGCTTAATCTTATAGCTAATGTTATGTAGTAAAATAACATATCACTCTTGATATGTCCATCAGTAAGCTACAAAACACGAGTTGTGCTTTCTTGCAAAGCTGTAATCTTTATAGTTACATCTGTCTAAAGGAAAACTAAAATGAATACATTTCTTCTACAGTAAAATTCAGCTTGCACTGTAAAGTTGTTAGGCTTAAAATTTCTTTAAAGCTGTTGGTACATTTGAAATGTTTTCTTATTAATAATACTGCAAGTTACATTTCATCGGTAAGTTACAATATATGAGTTGTGCTTTCTCACAAAGGTCTATTCTATGTACTAGATATTATATCTTTGTGCAGGAAAACTCAAATGAACACACTTTCTCCTACACTTAAATTCAGCTTACACTGTAAAGTTATCTGACTTACATCATTACGTTTAAAGCTATTGGTGCATTTAAAATGATTAGTAAATATTGTGACACTAACTTACCCTGCACTGAGCCAATTACTATGTGCAAGTGCAGGCTTAGCATGCATTTAGTAATCAGTAATATAAGCGATAGAATTGTTTGAGCTTTACATCGCAGCTCAAAAAGCTTCATAACAAGTTAAAAACCCTGTTTAAACCTGTCGTAGGAGCTACTACCTTATTTGGTCTCAACGGGAACGTTCGGTTCAATGTGGTATGGATTTTAGGGCTTTTCTTTTGATTTCTGACTGTGACATCGAGTTAGCGACGGTTTGGTTCGGTTTACGGTCGTTGCAATACAGAGTAATTTTACATCTACGGTCGTTTCGATACAAATGGAAGTCGATTCAGTACAAACTGAAGTCAATTCGATACAAACTGAAGTCGTTTGGTCGCAGAAGGAGAAAAACCAAAAGGAGAAAAATCATGTCTGGCTGGAGGTCTCGGAACTTTTCGAACTTTTTGTTCAAATGGGGTTATGTTCACATAGCCTAACGTCTACCACAGGATCAGTACATATACAGCGTTTTTGTTTGTTTGTTTGTTTGTTTGTTTGTTTGTTTCTTTTGGAAAAGAAATCCTGCGTGGAGTAACAGCCTAAGTCCCTGCTGCCAGGTCATTTTTCATCAACACTTTCATTTTCCATCGCATGATTTTCAACCGCATCCATTTCACGACCATTCCGCCGAGCTGCTTTTCCGTTTTTCGGTTCAGCGGCGCTTATAAACATGATAACAAATGCACCCATTAGTAAGGCAAAAGAAGACAAAAAATGCCAGAGGTCGTGCCAATCGAAAAACCCAAGAATTCCGCATTCTTTGTTAAGATCACGAGAATCTTCAGGTGACGCTGTTTTGTCGGTGGTTGCCAGGCCAAGGAATACGCCAAAAGCTCCTGCCAAAAAGGCAACAGTTAAGAAGATATAACACCCCCGAAAAAATACCCACCTCGTGCACATACCTGGACGCTCGCAATGGCACAGTAGTTTCCAGAGCTTTTGTAAAAGTTTAACTTTGGCACTAACAGCCCAAACACTCTCTGCAATACAAGTAAACAGAAACACTTGAGAAAGGTCCATGAGAAGAAAGATCGGTACAAACAGTACAGGTGGAGCAATGACACAACCAACAATGTAGTAAAACGCATTCCAACACATTTCAACAGTGCAAGTGTTTCCCTCACACTTTCCTAACGGCAAAACCCCTTTAACACGTTTGAGCTTATGGAAAGCCCAGCAAGCCATTGCGAACCACCAGATGATCAGAAAGATGAAAAACATCACTTGCAACCCTATAACTAGTCCAGATCCGGAGTGATAGAGTGTACCGATATAATTGAAGATGAAAAGTGGCACTATGAAGTAGAGGAAAAAATTCAATGCACCCACCGGGAGTTCCTCTACTGGCTGTTCAACTGGGTGTTGCTCTCCTGGCCAAGCCTCGACTGGGTGTTGCCCTCGTGGTTGTTTCTCCAGTGGGCACTCACTCAATTCCATACCATTATACACCAAAAGGACAGTTAAACCGGCAATTACAAACATAAATGCCGAGTCAAACTGAAATGCGTACCTGCTTGGGCACAAATGGTAAAGCAAGGAAAACAATCCCTCAAAAAGGAGGGCCCAGGCAAAGGCATACCCAATGGAATAAGAGTACTTCCTTTTCAGTGCTCGGGCCATTAGTGTCTTCTTTTCTTTGTCTCCCAACGTATGCTCTGGAACAGCCCCCTCTTGAAGATGCGGAGTGATATTGGGACACACGAAAACATGGTTTGGTAGCTGTTGTTTACCTTTACAACCAGATGAGGTTGATTGACGACTGTCGCCATTGTTGCCATTTTCCTGTCCGTCACCAGGCTGAGTGGCTTGCTCCCCAGAGGTCACAGACTTCTTAAGATTTTCACAGAAAAGATACAGCTCTGTTTCCATGTACCACACGGACACAGTTAAAATCAGTGCGTGGACTATGTAAGTTAAGTTACTTATCATTAAGTTCAGTGGGATATCATGATGATCGCTAACTCTATAACAAAGGTCGTTGTAATAACAGTCGTCTCTATCACCCTCTTGGATCATTACATACCAGTTTGCAATGACAAATTGGCAGGCGCCAATCATAAGCAGGAAACCCGCAACCCCTGTACCATAAGAATAGGTTTTAGGACCCCCTGAAAACCAGTACTTGTATGCTACTTTCAACATGGCGAAAATGAATGCCCCAAATTTTGTAATCTTATTCGACTGAGAATTATTACCATTGTCCTGCCCATTGCTAGGCTGATTATCTTGGTCCCTGTTACTCACGTTAACTCTAGCAAGTGGTTCTGGAATATTAACTACAACAAGATATTCTTTAAAAACGTACAATCCAGCCATCGACGCTAATATACCTCCCACCAGTGACACAAAAAACAAAGTACAGATAGGTGTGGCATAACTGTAATCAAATGACTGTGACAGTTTCAAAGTAACATTTTTCGACTCTCCTGGTTTTAAACTACCTGTTGAGTTTTTTAATGCTATTCCAATGAACCAGGTGGAGGTAGAGTCAGTTAAAGGAGGCACAGACACCTTGGACAGGGTAATCCGTCCTTTCGTGGCAAAGGAAAGACGTAGTGACGCCTTCTTGTAATCCACAACTTCTATGTTGTCATCGACATCTTTACGGATCTGAGACACTTTCAAGTAAGCTGGTGTATTTGACCAGGAAGTCACAGTGATGTCAAGTTGTCTATCTGAGAGATCTTTTGGAGGGTTGAACGGAAAAACGATCGCTTTGGTGTTCTTGATATCGACTGTCTGTGGTATATCCAACATAATTTCTGAAGGACTTTCACTTAAGTCGACTGCAAACGACACGCCACCCGTACCCACCACTGACACGAACCTATCTCTCGGTTTGACTGAGCGGGGAGGACAAATGGTCTGAGAGTTCCAAACAGGTTTAGGCTGAGAAACATCCACATGACCAAGTAATGTCGATGACCCTTCAGCTTCATACACAAAAATATTCAAGAAACCTAGAGGAAGAATAAAAAAGAATACAGGGTTGATCATTGTGAAGCACTACTTTTATGTAACTAATCGCAGCACGTGCCAAGAAATGAAAGCGTTTTGGAAAATAATAATGTTGTACGTCTGGACAAGAATCTTATCCATTAGCCCGGGGGGGGGGGGCACTTCCTATAAATGGGCTAATGGGGATGTGCCGCTGGATGGGGTCGCATTTTCACGACTGGACTGACTATAATGGGGTCGCCTTTTCAGGGTGACTAGAATGGAGTCACACTTTTCCGGGATTTTGAGGGTAAGAAAATTCTGGCAAGTTGTGATTTATAAACGGAAAGATTCGCCGAAAAAAAGTGTTACCGTATATATTGCTGTTGTTTAATATTTGACAAACGGCTCCCATTACATTTCCGGCCTTGAAATCACAACTTAAACATTAACCAGTTGCACAATAGTCCAGAACAAAGTCCACAATCGTGTTACGGTATTTAATTGCTATTCTGCGTCCATCGAAGTTAAGATAACTTGGATCTTCTTTTGCTGTAATAAGCGTTTGATTTCCTTTGCTTGGGACTTGTTTGCTTTAAACGTGACATTGACAGGAACATTAAATCCATCTCCAACACGCCAGCGTCCTTTGGTGTCATCACATGGCTCTCCGGTGACAGTGCTACAAGAGTGTAGTTGTAAAGTAACGTGTTCTTCATTTAGTTTATTAAATGTGTCAATTCATTTTAGAAAGACTTAGTTAAAAGGATTTATACGGTAGACGCAAAAACAGAAAGTGACTAACTTGGGGTCGTGAAAATTACATTTACCCAAAAGTGACTAAGATGGGGTCTATAATTGGCCATAGAATATGACTATAATGGGGTAGAGGTTCTGAGAGGCCAGCGGCACATACCCAACAAAGATTGACCGAAGTAACCCCGCCCCCCACCCCCCGGGTCCATTGGTGACCATTGGTTATTCCTAAGGCTGGTTTCTTATGATTGCTCAGCTGCATCGCTTTTATCTACCGTTGCGATGGCTACCGAAAAAGTTAAACGATCTTTGAAATAGAACTGACGTGTACCCGCTCAGAGATCGTTGTCGCTGCGAAGGTTATGATCGCTGCATAGACTACGAGTAGTCCCTCTTTCGCTGAGTCCGTCGTGCGTGACGCGAAAGAAATTCGCGAGAAAAAAATGGCCGCGCGAAATCCTGGAGGCGAGGAGCGCGCGAAAGGAGGGACTACCGCCTAAGCCCAAGAGTTTGCCCTTTCACGGCCGAGTGATTTTTCGGTGTAGGATTTTATCGTTTAATTTTATCGTTTTTATCAGTTTTATCGTTTAATCACTGATATGTATTCAAAAACTAAATGCGCTAT
>Ga0126339_10001756_pt1 | contig 15097 bp, 10 predicted proteins | sample OrbTmetagenome_2_FD_92532 | JGI IMG/M metagenome (GOLD analysis project Ga0126339, IMG submission 92532) | Coral microbial communities from Petempiche,Puerto Morelos, Mexico - Orbicella T R C metagenome | ecosystem: Host-associated > Invertebrates > Cnidaria > Coral | place: Petempiche,Puerto... | reverse complement strand
TTCCTTCCATTTAAAGGATATTTTGTATGTGGCCAAAAAAAAGACAAAACACCGTGACTGAGTTCCTTTAACCAAGTTGACTTTTTCATTCTAAAACTAAGTTAATAGATATGCCAAGGAGATAATAGACATTTATTTTACTGTCAGAAATATATCTATACAGTCGAACCTCCTGTAAGCGAACACCCAAAATGTCAAGCCTAGATGGTTCCTTAAAGGAGGTGGTCGCTTACAAGAGTTTAGACTATATTAGGTCAAAATTTTGCCTTGTTACAATATGGTAACTACAGAGATTTGCCCCATGCGCCAATGCCGAAGCAATATTCTATTCATGTGAAAAGTCAATTTTGAGAGAAAAATCTGATTCTTCCCAGAGAGAAATTTCCATTTCTTGCACTACCCAGAAGAAATGCGATAATGCTATGTACAACACCTTATTATCCAATTTCCACTCTATTATCTGTCAAGTGGTCACTTTTGGGAGGTTAAAAACAAAAGAAAATTTCAAACTTTTAGCTCTAAAAGTGGTCACAGTTGCTTACAAGAGGTGGTCACTTACAAGAGGTTCCAAATATAGTGATTTAAGGTTACTTCAAATCTTCACAGGTGTCCTCCAGAGAAAAATTCGTATGCGCGCTGTTTTGAAGGAAACCCCTACAAACTCTATATCAATAGAAAGGTTATAAAATGTAGAATTCGATAAAATTGTATTCTTTTTTGCTGACTGCTTTCTTCAGGGGGTGGAGGCCATTAGCGCCAAAACGACCGCCTGAAATTCAGGCGAATTAATCAGGTATCAAATGTGATTGTTGATGCAAAATAACTATGCAGTGCTAATCACAAAGCATCAATCTCCCAAAGAGTGTCAGCATTTTCTTTCATTTCTGTTGGTTATCTTTTAATAGATCTGTCAAGTTCCACTATCGAAAAATTCGTGTAACGTGTTGCGTTAGAGATCGCCACAAAAAAAGTATATGAAATAAAAGAATTTGCCGACACATTTTTGTTCCATATCTATCAGTGCATGTTCTGGCCAAATTTCATGGAAAACTGTCGATTCTACATACCCTATTCATTCTTTTAAAGAGGAGGGATTCTCTCGAAAAACGAGTGCAAGTTTTCGCCGTCTAAAGATTTATAAACAGGTCACCCCTTCTCAGAGGGATATGTCAACTCAAAATGCCACCAGCCAATGAAATAACAGAACCCCTAGTGTTCAAAGTATGGAAAGTTGAGCTTCGCAGTAAAGCGATAATGTTTCAGTCACGTTTTAGGCGCATACGTTTTAGGCCGGTGGTCAACAATAAAGGGAAAAACGGAGAAAAACGATGTGTAACAAAGCAAAAAGAAACTGAGGAGCAATTGCAGAAGCATGATTACAAAAAGACACTCTTGACGGATATGAAATCTCAAATTGAAAGTATTTGATATAGGATCTCTGGATTAAGCCATTTGCTGCGAAAAGGTCGCTGAGAAATCCATGCCTTTTGGGGATTATGACACCTTGAAGGTTTATCAGCTTTTATTTAAAAAACTCTTTTTCGTAATAACTTGCACGTGTTTTAATATTTTATTTTCATTTGTTGGAAAATGTTACCTTGAATAATGAACTTTAATTTGGGTGGAAAAAAGAAAATTTGGAAAAAGTAGCCCCACGAATGTTTGAAGTAACCTTAACTGGGAAACTTTTGGTATTTTGGAAAACTGGTCACTGAGGAGAGGTGGTTAAAAACCGGAGATGTAAATGTATATATTATTTTTTAGTAAAAAGTTATTGAGTGAGTATATAAGGTATTTCAATTTCAATTACTCACCCATTGCTGGCATGGCTCTGGGTGGTCCTGAGCTTTTTCGTGGTAAAGCAATTTGTGGGGTGTCTGTTTTACCATGCCGTGCTTTCACAGGGTCATATTCAGGGTCAGGACCTGAATAGTTTGCATCAAAAAACCTTTTGAACCACTGAACGAACTCAAAGTTATCCTGAAATTTTCCTTTGACCAGCCTTTCAACTGGAATTTGCTGAAAAGTAAGGAAACAAATTATTACCTGTAAACAATGAAATAACATCAATTGTCATTGTTAGTAAATTATATTGATTTCCAGCAGTAACTGATCACTTTATTTTACTGACTGATTATTTGTTTAATGCTCTTTCTTAAAAAAAACAAGGTCTCTCTTTCAATTAAAACAGAGGATGTATTAAGGAGTAGTTGTGAAAGAAAACTTCATTACCCAGGTCTCTACCATTTTAACTTACAAAAGCCATGCATTAATAGAGATTCATTCCAATACAAAGTAAGATTTGAGGTAGACATTTATTCTTCTTAACCATAAAATGTTCTGTTTTGTTTTGTTTTGTTTTGTTTTTTTTCATTTTTGCCATTTATAAATATATTTACAAAATATAAATCGATAAAATTGGGTCAAGAAGAGAATGATAAGCAAAATGATACTTCATTTTGTATCTTCAATCTATAGTTGATCTTCTGTTAACCAATCTTTGCACAATTTTTGCTTTGTACAATCATATCCTCCAATCAAAAGAACTCTTACTAAGACAAACACTTCACAAAAGACTTAAAAAAAAAGAGTAAGCTTATTTTTCAGCTACTATTGATACAAAGGGAATTCAATTGTGAATAAAACGTCTTTGAAAACAATACTTGCAGCTTCATTTCGTTTTTTATTTCATGTGTAAGACGTTCTTTAATCCAATAAAAACTTTACAGGTCTTGAGTTCTTTGATGAAACAGACATCCAGAATCCGGTTTCAAAGTAACGTTACGTCATTTCAGAAAATATCACACGGCACCAATTATTTCGCTTTACTTCAACTTTGTTCATCCCGCTTAGCAGAACATACTTCAAAGAGAATCAAGGGGATGCCATAGCTCTGAGGAGATAAACACCATATCGAAATCTATAATCAACATCAGTAACAAGAAAACATTTACCCTTACCTTATCTACACCAGCGGCTTTGAATGCCTTTTGCAATATCTTCCAGTTAGTGATGAATTCATGTTCTTGATTCGATGCAAACTTCACTTTGCTCAGGTTTACGCAGTCTAAGAAGAATCATCACAAATACGATTTTAGAAAGATCAAAATCGAAATTTAGTAAAATGAGTAATCCATATTTCATGATATTAACTTTCTATACGAATTCTCAACGAACATTTAATGATTTCAAGGTTCAAATTTTATACACAAGCTTACTAAACTTACCCATGAAAAGCATGTCCATAAACTGACAATAAGCAGCACCTATTAAACAAACACAAGCTATTCAGACGCTTAAGGCTGCGAGTATAAATGACCTCGTGAATTAAGAAGAGCTTGATCATTTTCGAACACAAGCTCTTTCAATCGAACGCTGAAAAGAAAAGTTCCGTACATGAAACCGCCTCAAATGTACACGATTACTAACCCGAACATAACTGTTCAATTTTGGTGTACTTTAGTTGTAGACTATCGTTGATCCACTGTAGCATATCATGTCGACTAAGGTTGTCTGTAGTACAACTGGTGCTATGCACGTTAACCGCCATTTTGGTTGAACCACGAAACTGGTTCGGCATGGGAGGACCGATAGCGCCCAGTGCCCCTCGTGGGATATTCGATGAAGAATACATGATGGGGACCATGAAGGGGCGACATCTAGTAGACGTCACGCAGTGCAGTCTCTTTGACGCCATTTACGTGTCTCATGACTGCATCGTAATTTTTTTGAGGCCTTTTAAAAACGCGATTTTTTAAAAACATAAAGGAGACATGCAGTAGCACCTTTTACGTTTCTTTTTTGTGTTGCTATTTTGAGGTGTTCAGTTACCAACAGCTTTTGCAGCTAAGCACGGAACATTACATAAAAAAAACATAAATAATAATAACCTTTATCTACCCTCGGCTGTCACGCTGCCTGGATTTTAGGAAGAGAAAATTATCTTTTCAAATTATGTGACAAGTTTTACATTGACAGGCGACCCCTCCCCCCCCCCCCCCCACCCCCCACCCCCGCTTGGGGGGCTCCTTTTTTAAAAGACTTTAAAATAATTAACAAATTGACGTCAGTTATTTATGCGTCTGTCCTCTTATTGATGATAAATTGCATCATAACATTGTCAAAGTAGCTGTGGAACCACGAGCCGCAGGCGAGTGGTTCCGCAGTAAACTTTGACAATGTTATGACGAATTTTATCAGCAATAAGAGGACAGACGCATAAAAAACTGGCGTCAATTATTTGTTTTTTTACAATAACAAGACCCCAAAATGGTCAAATGCCGAGAATAAATGAGGGGAAAAGATGTTGTAAACTTGCCGTTAACAAAGATAAGTGAATTTTATTCAAAATGACGTGAACATTGTCAATAGCTTTTCTCGCTTTTTGATTGGCTACTTAAAAAAGCCCATAAAATCTCATTGGTTGAAAAGTTGACAGTCTGACAGCTGAAAGTTGAACTTGAAAGCTTGCATAAATTAAAACTTCATCCATCCGTACTCTTATTGACGATAAAAATGAGCCAATCAGCGCGCGAGAAATTAGACAGTTATTGTAAAATGAGTAATTGAAGCTTATAACAACCTGTCTGGGAAAATTTGAGTCAAATACATTAACTTTATTCCAACATGGGCTACTTTCCAGTTTCTAGATTTCATACTCCTGATATTATCAGATATGTCCAGGGTTGAACGCTAATGAGATTCAAATTCCTTATGATATGCATCACAAAGTGTCCTCATTGATAAAAAGTCACCAAAACACACACAATTCTGTCAAATATGAAGTAATATGAAAATGTCAAATAACCCTGCTAAAAATGAAGTACTAATTAAACAATACTTGCGTTCAATCCTGGACATAAGTGGATATTATGCACATTGCACATTCACTACTGCAGGACCAACAAACTCATTCAAAAGCAACAAACTCAGTTTAGATGGTAAAATGGTTAAAGGGAGTAAGAACCTCTCATTCTATCGATAATGATAATGAGTAGCTCAGCCAATCAGATTGTGCACTATGGGCCATTTAATTGTGTACAATGGCCGGAGGTCATCCACATAATGGCAACCTTTTAGGGATTCCCTGACGTTTTCATGAACAAATATTGCAAGATAATTCAATTTCCAAAAACCTGAAAACTTTTCCAAAAATCGCTGAACGTATGTGCGCAACTGCAAGGTTCAAAGGTCAATTCAGTTTGCACGATTTTGCTAAAGCGAAACAATTTTAATAATACTACGTCGAGAAATCATTGGAAGTCTTCTTGAATGAAATTTAGATAGAATTGTACAATAAAATTATTTTCGCTCTAGATTTCTGAGGTAATAGTTGATGGAATGTTATCTCAGAGTTCATAATCTGATCGCTAATTTATAGCGCTCTCCCAAGGAACCATACAAATTACAAAAAAACACGAGAAGAAACTTACTTAAGATAACTACAGTTGGACCCGCTAATTCGAATTACTTAGAACTATTTCCTTTGGATTTGCCCTTTAGTCATTTACTGTCGGCTTCTTCGAACTCCCGCTATTTAGTTTTTTTTTAATCGTTTTCCCCGTGAGGCCGAAGTTGCGGGGTTCAACTGTACCTACACACTACACTTACAATACACTACAGCAAGTATAATAGACCAAATATAGGTAATCAAATGATTTCAGAGTGCAATCTGGAATAAATAAACGCAAGTAAATTTTTCAGCCTAAAACAGTTTTTGCACGAGCCCGTAGCTATAGGGCGAGTGCAATTTGTTGTCTTCAAAAATTTACGAGTGCTCATGTATTCCATATTACACGTGAAAAATCATTTTATTACCAGTTAATAATAAACATACAATTCATTTTCCACTTTTTGCACTCAATTCCAACTTTCTGCTCCGTTTGGGATTAATTGACGAGCTCTCAGTCAATTAGCATGCTAGAATTTTGCATGGCATCGGGCCGTATCGACTGCTTTACTCTGCTACTCTTCGTCAGGCCACTGTACCTTCCCCACCACCAGCCCCCCTCGTCGAAGGTCTGGGGAAAATTGAATAGAAGGCTTTAACAAGAGAGAAGGAGGGGTAAGAGAGTGAACACCCATAGGCCTTGCTCTCAAAGTAATCCCTCCATCCCGTGGATTTTATTCATGAGGTCAGCCCAACCAGCTTTACACGCGTAAGGGGAATTAACTCTCTCTTTCTTTATCCTCTCTTCACGTGGAAACGGCCTTGTGTAGGAACTATATAACGTGCGAACCCGAGTAACCCAGCATTAAACTGAAGAAAAACAAGAGTTCAAAAGAAATACTAGTTGTTTTACTCAATATTCTACGTTATAATTTACTATATTTACTTCTCCCCTATTCGCAAGAGAAACAAGTCTAGCTCTACCGCTGTTAGTTCAGAGGACGATGCAGTATAAACCTAACAAAGTGAGTAATGCATTGTAGAAATATGAAAGGAGGTACGGGCAGCTCTTGCACGGGATAATGACTAACCTACACGTACGTAACTGTAAAGCGAAAGAAGGAATTGGATAAAAAGTGTCGCTACAAATACTTTTATCTGTTGACAATGAGGTTTGGTCTGAAGAGAAGCTCTTCATCGCAGTCATCATTTGGATGTAACGCAACACCACTGCCAGCGTGACAATCCAAATTACAACTGTGGAGGCTGTGAGTGCGATCATGTAACACGAGAGTGTATCGATTGTATAAAAGATCAGAATGTCTTCAAGCGAAAATAAGATCCGGGTGATTCCACTCGGCATTCAACATCTCGTTCTCAGGCTCTCTCGTATTCCCTCCCCGCAGCAAAGGGAAGGGAAGAAATAAAGACCCTGGGAATGAGTTGGAAACGTAAGTCACTGAGGTTCTAATGGGAGTCTATGTAATCCTGAATGAAATAAAGCTTCCTACAAGACAATAATAATAATTCCTGCTGAAAATAACAAATTAACCCCCTCAAGGCTTGTTTAAGAAAGTTCACACCTTAGTATATAGTAAATTCAAGTTAATGGTAGGTATCACGCTGAAAACAACAACAGATGACAAAAACAGACAACAACAGATACCAACAACAGATATTCATCTGTAAACAAATACAGCTTAGGCAAGATGAAAAATTGCCCCATGTTAATGCAAAATTACATCAAAGATCAAAGGTGGTCTTCTTAGCTTATCAAACCGGCAACTATCAGAATCGAGAAACCGATCACCTTAAGGTGGCAAAGGTTTTGAACCTTCTCCTGATAAGAATTACAAAGCAGCGAAATGAATTTCAAAGATAAGTTTTATACTGAGAATTAGAAGCTCTTCAAAAGTGAAAAAGCTCGTTTAATTGTCAGGGAAGACAGCGCGGTTCTGTCAGGGGAACAAACGCCGTTTTTAGAGGTAAATCGTAGAGTTTCCGAATTTTGTTACCCAATGAAAGAAAGGCACGAGTACCCGAGAGACCTCCGACAGTTGTCAAGGCGCCATAGCTCAATCACTTCCTTGCAAACTTCCAAACGAAAACTGCGCGCACACTCCAGTATTGGCCGCTAAGTGTACTTGTACAAATGACGCCTGTCGGTACTTGCTGCCCTCCCCCCTCACTAAGCTGTTCATGGGATGACTGTTTATCGGTAGAATGCGTCGAGCTTACACCACGACACTCGAACGAAAAACAGAAAGAAATAACGGTTAAACCTACACTAATAATTTCATAATTCGCAATATACGGGAATTTAAAAATAAAAATTTCCATATTGATATATTTACAGCATTTGTGATAATTTACGCTTGCACAAGTATTCATTGCATGTAAGTTTCAATACAAAAAATGCATTTAAATTATTTCTGTCCGTGCTTTTACTGTACGATACAAAGTCTCCTGACATCGTTTTCATATTCCTCGTCGTCACTCGCCGAGTCTGGGGTTTGACCAGTGAAATTGGGAAGAAATGATCGTTCATCCAGCCCGTCTTGTTCATAAAACAACATGTACGGCGAATCTTTTTGAAGCTTGGTGCTGTCACATTCCTGAAAAAAGACAAGGCAACTGAACATTGGTCAGAGAGACAACAGTTAGGCTCGATCACAAGCCACGGTCCGGAAAAAGAGCCCGTCCGCCTCGTGAGACCGCTGGAAATCGAACCTAGCAAACAGTCACATGCATCATTTACAGTGACGTGGTCACATCAGAGTCTGGCTCTACGGTGGTTTTACCTGACTGTAAAACGTTGGAAAACCATGCTCTATCGTTTGGCGTTCGTATAAAAAACATCATCCTACTGGTAGTAGTAGCATGAGAACTGAGGACTCTAGAAAGCAGTCACTTGCAGGTTATTTCCCTAGTAATCACAGATGCCCATCATGTTTTATGACACTATTTTAACAGCATATCTTAAAAGGAGGGCCGTGACCACTAACCTTGCAGCTGCTGTCATTGTAACAATACCATCTGTTGTTTGGATTGTGAGCGTATGAGATGTAGTGTCCTCCACCCAACACTCCTGTGTGACACTGAAGGTATTGAAAGAATCAACAGTTAGATTGTAATTACTGATACATACGTGCATACTTTATTTGATGAGTAAGTCAAACTATGGTAACTTATAAGAATGGTGTGGACCTACTACAGCAAACGCCTGACTAACAATCAAGAAATAACAATAATAAGAGCAACAATAAATATGACAAAAAAATTATTAATAACATATAATGTCGTTCTAGGTCTTTTTTAAAGACCAATCAATCACTCCTCCTGTTGTCTTTCTGAGTATCAGGCAGACTTTATGTCTATCCTTTATGACTCGCCATTGCAGTAATAAACGATGAACAAAAAAACTGACAATCACTTTCCCCAGCCATTAATTTGTTACATGACAAAAACTCAACTTTCATAGAACACTAATTGAAAAGTAAGTTTTACCCAGGATCTAAATTACCAAGGAAAACGCGCGTGTTAATGAGGTCCGCTGAGCATACTAGATGGCGCTAGCTGTACAACGTACCGACATAGCGTAAATTCTGTAGGTCGGTGTTTCAGTCTGCGATCCTTCACTCCTTGCAGCTGCAAGAGCTCCTCCGACACTCCCACTATGACCTCTCCGCTCATCTGCAGAATCCGAGCCCGTGATATCAGCAGCAGTGACACTTTCTACAGGAGAACCAGCAGACTTAATTTCCGGTGTCACTTCCGGGTGAACCTTGGCCGAGTTAAGGCTTAAACAAGAAGACTGGCGCGAGGGAGGTTTGCTAGTGTGGTTGAGTTCAACCTGACTTGAACTTAGTTCCCCGGCCGAACTCTGAGAGGAGGACTCCTGAAAAGGAAACAATTCATTACGAAAGGTAAATGTACATTTTAGCAACAGCAAATCTCTTCACCAGGGTTCACACTAGAGTAGAAATGCTGCGCCTGCTTAAGATGAATATATGTCACATGATCAAGCCTATTCCCAGTACCTCTCTTTCTCATGGTCACGGGCAAGGAGTAGCGGCGGCTCTGAGAGCTGAGCCACATAAGTTTTTTTCTTTTGAAAGCGTAGTACTGTACATTAGCAAACGATAATGGTAGAAAGAACTGTTACAGACATGTTCAGCAGGAGTCAAACAACTATGTTTACCAGATATAAGTTCATAGTGACTCCGCCGACCGGGTGAAGGACGAGAATGTATACGGCTGCAACAATTTTACTAAATTGTTTAAAGCTTCACAACAACCCCTACAAACACTAGACGTAATCAGGTTAAATTACAGTGAAACATTAGGGACAAAGCTGTTTACTTTGACGTAAATTCTCTTCTAATATTTTGCTGCAGTTACAAAGGATTACCTCACTCCCCTGGCGGGGCGTTGGTTGTCTGTTCTCTCCAGTCTCCTCCTCGATATCTTCTTGTTCCTCGCTACTCTTTACGTTCACTGTGGTGACTCCAGTCCAGTCACTTGAGCTAGTTGTTGATGAGGATCGCTTGGCCAAGAATGCTGAAGGATCAAACCCTTCCATAGGAAACTGCACAATTTTATTAGATTTAACCCAGTGACCGTTAACAAACTGAAACCGTTTCAAATGGATGACCTGCAAAAGGAGACAAGCAAGGCTTACAATACTTCTCCTTACACATTGTCAAACATTTCTTCTGATGTTAGTCCGAAGAATATGGTAGTAAATCAAGAAATTGAAATGCCAAACTTTAAAACGAAGACTAAGGATAATTTACAAGGGAAAGATGGCGTAATGACGAAAGAGGTAAAAGTCAAAGCTACCACTAAAACAAGCTTTCATTGCAAATTATGACCACTAAGTTATGGAGTTACACTTACGAGAATAGGAGGCAAGCTCCAGATATCCAGCTTCTTTACTGCCAATCTGTGTTTCTTGCATTTGTTGCAATACCTGACAAGTGAAAGAAATGAATATTTAAGTTCTTTAGGCCTTAAACAATGATATGGATCTTTAACTCGATCACTATCACTTTCAACCATCTGCTTCAAACAAAGACCCATTCAGTTATTTTTTTTCTTCTTTAGTTATCACACCACCATACGCTTCAAATCATTGTTTGCCATCAAAACTTTGCGTTATGTTCACGTAAGAAACAGCTGTTATTTTCTCAAGCTGGAGGTACGCACCATAATTCATCTTCTCCAAGTTCCTCCTCCTTTGTAAATGCTCTAAAACATTCATACAAGTCAATGGGCTCTGTTTGCTGTTTTCTGCTTCTCTCCACACTCTCATGCTCAGTTGATATTTTCTCCTGCGAACTTTGATATCTCAGATGCAGTGTGGTGGGATCCCACTCAATAGCGATGTATGAACTGCTGTTGCTGCCAAATTCTTGTTCACTGCATTTTATCACACAACCATGACAGAACCTATTGAGAAAATTATGATCAGCACAACAACAACACCGCAATGATTTTGTAGAGTTATCCCTGACACAACAGTTGTGAATGGCAATTAAGATTCCTAACACAGCATTTCTAGCGGTTGTTGCTTATTTAGATGTCTTTCCATTGCAGAATATGTGCTGACACAGGCGTCCAGTGCCGGGCACGTGAGTGCGTTTGAAGGTTTTGAGAATATGATGAACTTCCACAGGTTCAAAAAAAGGAAAATACTCTATCACACTTTATTCAAAACTGAACAAAAACCTGAGACACACCACGAAAAGCGTCCATAACGTTGTTTTACAAGTAGCATTTCTTCCTTACACAAAATGCTTCAGTTGGGAGTGATTCAGAACATTTTACGTCAAGTCAAAGAAGAATTTCTTCAAAAACCGATGGTAACCGTTATACCAACTGCCTTAAAAGCAGCAATCGTGAGCAAAAACGTAAGCACAACAAAACGGAACTACTTTAAGGTTAAATTCTTTACCTGTACCACGGACACCACGCGCACGTAAGACCATCCTTCTGAACCGCCCGCAGTTCAAAAGGAAAATCACCAGCATCCCTAACAAGAAAAGGATTTTTTAGGTTAATTCAGACAGTATTCTCTCGCCACAAAATGGATTGTAAAGAAGTAATCCCTGAAGTGGCATTTGCATTTACAATATACGTAAATCGCTTTATGATACTGTCTGGGCCAAAAAAGAGTGACGGTGACCACTTCTGACTACTCCAAAAGTAAACATAGCACCACAAGGTTGACTTAATCTATAAACGCCTTCTCATTCATACTTAGTCTCCCTACCAAGTCAGTACTGACCGTAGTGCACGCAAAAAGGATATAAAACAATTCAAGAATTCTCAGCAGTTAACTTAATAACGATAAACGAAATGTGAAACATTTTCTTGCACATTGCTATAAACAATGGACTAAAGGAACCATTGAGCTGTGTTTACAGTAATCAAACAGATGAAACAAACCGACACTGAAACAAATCCCTAACAAGAAAGATCAATAAGAAGAAGTACGCTGGAATGTTAACTTTTTATCAAAGTCTGCCATATCTTCCAGAAAGTAACTTACCCATCTTTACAATTTGTATCCCCTGGTGCTGGTGGGCTGAGCAGCCTGGCCACTTGTGTCCAGACTCCTTCATACAGTTCACATTGTCTGGTTTTGGAGGAGCATGGTACAATTATAGGAATTCCAAATAAACCAGGGCGGTTCTTTTGAGGTGACAGGAAATACGCGTCTAAACGAATCTGCAAAAGAAAAGAAGCTTTAAACTTTCATTTCCAAAAGTAAATATGTTACTGGCGGGCTCTTGTGTTGTTGACCTTCTTTTCTGTCGCGTTGTAAACCTAGACGCACCGGCTTTATGCTAAAACAACCCTTGTAAGTACATATTACCGTGACATTTGGCTGACAGAAACAGCAAGTCAATCATTTGACTATCATTATTTCAGGTGAATATACCACCTTGCAGGAAACGTTCATCTTACTACATGCAGCAATTACTTTAATTAAACAGCTCACAAATGAACTTACTGTTTTCCTGTGCATTGCAACAACGAATCCACTGAAACAACAACCCAAATATGGTGAGGGACCAGCTGTCGGAGTTGAACACAGACTAGAATTCCTGGAACTCACATCCACATTTCCAGGCACAGACAGAGTTTTATGGTTTGGAGAATTTTCCACACTTAAACTGATTCCAGAATCAGAATTTGAAACAAAATGACCTTCAGTTAATTCAATTGATGAGGATGATGAAGAGGACTTCCGGCTCAAAGTTGCAGTTAAACTAAATCCCCCTACACCGAATTTGGGGCTTATTCTTCTCCGTAGTTTTGGGCTCAATCTCTTAATTGGACTTGAAGAACCTTTCTTTTTGTTCTTTTTTCCTTCTGCAAACCAGTCATCTTGTACTCGTAGCCGTGTTTCATTGTCTTCTGAGCTGTTTTCAGAATTTGTTCCTGAAGATTTGCTGCCCTTTCTCTCCGTATCATCACTGTTTGACTCCTCATTGCACACAGCTGCAGCTGTTTGACAGTTAGTATTTTGGTTTGCAGCACAACATTGTTGATCAGACTCTGAAGAGTTACAGACAGCCTTTTCCTCCTCAACTGTGCTTGGAGCTGTTGAGGAGTTGCACTCATCCTCACAAGTTATCGTTGGTAGAGGGATTTCATAAGCATAAAGCAGCCCAGCTAGAGCAGAACGAATCTTCTGCATATCAGATGGTAGACTCTATGGAGCAGGACACATTCGTGGTTAGCAAGTACATATAGCCATATTCAAAGTTACATAAACTACAATGTCTCTGTCAGCTGCAGCTGATCATAATGAAAATAGACTTTTAACATCATGCTGCAATGCCTGCTTCTCTTTGAAACACACCTTGCCGGCAACTTTCCAAATGATGTATACAAAAGCAAATGCAGGCTAAAGTTATCAAAGACAAGATACCTTAACAGAGGCTCCAAATATCTCGACCAAGAGAAGCTGTGAGCAAACCAGCCCACAATACTTGGACAGTTCTCTCTTCACATCTTTGTACCGGTCATCATTATTTAGCAGCAAACCATACTTTGTGGGGGTTGAGCCCTCTAGGTGAACAACTAAACACAAGACAGGAAGACAACTGCAGATAACAATAGGCTCAGTGCGAATTTAAAATAAATTTACTGAAATAAAGGGAATTTCTACTGTGAGCTTGGGAAGAGACACAGAGAGCTATGGCCTAAAGAATGATTGAGCCTTGTCAGGCTTACACTCTCACAGTACCTCTTTCTAATAATGAGCCAACAAAATAATGACAGATAACCAGCAATGGACTACTAGTCAATTAATGCTATAGAAACCAGAATAAGCTCTGACAGTATTGCCACTGACTGCTCCAAGTGAGACTATTCAATTTTGAGGTAAGGGGAAGTTACATCTGCATTCAAGCCAAATGACTTTTCAGGCCAGTACTTATCTTTGCTTTCACCATCATAAACAATGACCCAAGTCAACATTTGAACCTGGAAGTCTTGACCAAGAGCATAGCACAGCATTCTACTTCATGCTGTAGTCCTGCATCCGTAAAATAATACATGAAGCTAGAATAAAGGTTCAAGAGTTTCCACAAGCTTACCAATAACTTCCACATACACCGAATTGTCCATAGGTAGAGGTAAGGAGAGGAATGTGAATGGATCAAAGCGGACACTGACATAACCACACTCCAAGCACCTGACTTGAGACTTCAGCTGGAATAAAACAAACAAACAATCTGACGGATCGTAAGACACAGAGATCAAAACAATATGCAACACAACAAAATGTGGTACATAACAAAACAAATATCTAGCCTATGGTGACTAAAATAATTAAGAAAGAATTTTACCTGGCCTTGAAACAAATCCACAACAACTGACCGATTCCTCTTCAAGTGGTTATCCCAGGCCTACAGAAAAACAAAATGTCAAAAACTTGCAGTGGTCCAAATTAACAAAGGTATGTGTAACAGGCACTTGACAGTAGGATGGAGCCTTGTTATTAAACAGTGTTGAGGTACAAAATTCTCCATGCTGGATACCACAATCACAGCAGTTTTATGCAGAAAGTCCATTCCACACATACACCATGCTTTGGAGAAACAACAGACATGTTACAATCAACTAATTTGCCCAGTATATCATAAAATACTATACACGTTTGCCAGAAGACACTAATTCATGTGAATGTACCTCATGTGCGACTTCCTCATCTGGTCTACCATCACTGTCCTTGAGTTCCACATAAGGCTTGAGATGAACTCTACAATCACATGACACAAATCAGAATTCTGAAGTCACATGACTAACCCCAGACAATATAATACATATCAGGAAGGTACCATCACAATGCCCCAGTTACTGAGGTCAAGTTCCTTTTTCCAAAACCCTCATTGAACTGATCTTCACGAGATTAACTTCATATGGCACAGTTAAACCCACCTGTTTAAGTCCTCATGTAAACCGTCCAAGAGAAATGACAAGAATTCCTTCAAAAAGAAAAGCAACAGATGAACATTAGCATGAAGAATAAAACAGCCTCTTTTTTACCCCTTGAGTCCTATGGATATAAGCAACATACACTTTATTTACACCCAAAACACCACTCTGCTGACCTGAGAGTCATGTTGCTGAAATCCATTAAATCTTGGTGCATATCTTCCTATTGTCCACTGAAAGGTAAATTTAGAGAAG
>Ga0126339_10001755_pt1 | contig 15097 bp, 4 predicted proteins | sample OrbTmetagenome_2_FD_92532 | JGI IMG/M metagenome (GOLD analysis project Ga0126339, IMG submission 92532) | Coral microbial communities from Petempiche,Puerto Morelos, Mexico - Orbicella T R C metagenome | ecosystem: Host-associated > Invertebrates > Cnidaria > Coral | place: Petempiche,Puerto... | reverse complement strand
TTTATATGCCATTGTTCGGCTTAGTTCAGGCAAGACCATGGTTTCGATCCTCCATGTGGATCTCATCAGTTGCCGGTATTTCTAAAATACTCTGTACGTCTGAAGTCGCTAGCGCAACACGTATCTCTGTGAGAATGCAAGACATCCTGCGGCTTGGCACAAACTTCTCGTGGTGTGTACCCTTGCGAGACTTCCGGTGTCGAGAAAACCTCATTTTGATTGGTTACCCGCTCATTTCCGGAAATGCAGTGAAGCGCAACTAATCAGGACGTGTTTCGCATTTTAACGGGCTTTTCGGGCAGGCGTCTTCTCATTTTTCCCCTCCCCCATCCCCCACCGTCTAACATGGCGGTCTAACATGCCGGTCTAAAAAGGCGGTCGCAAGGTTGTAACGCTAACTCGCCGCAATAAGACGCCTGCACTGCAGGCTATTTTGGCGTGTGTCAATGGTTTGGGCTGAGTGCCGAAATTTTGAGGTTCCGTGCCGTTTTTTGAGTGCGTCCAAAGCAGCTTTGAGTGGCAGATGTTGCTCATTGATTCTGTTTAGGAAATGTATAATGAATTCTAACTGTTCCGTAACACATACAAGCTGTTGTTACTGTATTTCTTTTTTTTCAGTTAGCTGTTGTACTCCGTGGTTGCATGGCAGAACCAACGCTGGGAGTATATCTAAAGAACCTTGTTGTGTTACTTAAGAGAAAGTTCTGTTCTTCGAGACGGCGTGGCCGCAACTGTCTCAAAATTGGTGTAATATGCATTATACTTGTTGTGTTCCTTAACATCAACCTCGTTACTCCAGGTCGTTACACTGGAAATAAACCCTGGGGTCCACCTGCGAAATGCAAGAATTCCAAGGAAGATATAGACCGCCTAGTGCAGCTAACTTACAAGGTACATACCATTCTGGAACACATGGGTATCGATTGCTGGTTGATGTACGGTTCCATATGGGGGCCACTAAGAGGTATAGAGGGTCCCCTCCCATGGGACGACGATGTCGATCTTGCAATAAATGGTGAAGGCCCATTCAGTCAAATAGCGTTTGAAGAATTTCAAGCTTTGTTCACAGTGCGTGGACTGTCAGTTGAAAGCAGGTTATGGCAGAGTTCATTGATGGTTATATCTGAAAAAGGCCAGAGCTGGCCCACGTTGGATCTCTTTGTGTATTATGATTATAATGGAATAATGGGTAGGCCTGGTGTAGAGTCAAAGTTGATGCCAATCAACTACAGACTGTATCATTCGTTTCCTTCGAGCTTGGTGCAGCCACCACTGCCCAAAGTGAAGTTCGGATTTTTCAATATCTCTATTCCGAGGAATGGAATCGAAATCATGAAACATCTGTATCCATATAACTGGTGGAAGGTGGTGAAGCCAGTGGGTTGTGAAAATTAGTTATGTAATTTTTTAAATTATTTTAACACTGATCAAACAGTGGCCACCGAAAAGCGATTAGTATTAATTATAGAACTTTGTACTTCTCGAAAAAAAAAACAACACAGGTTGACATCGTAATTTACAGACTTAACACCGTATTATGCAAAATTTAGTTTCCTAGCATCGCTGCTTGATGACCATGTTTCACCGAGAATATTAGCGGCAGAGGTAAAATCCCTCTCCAGGGGAGGGGTGGGGAAGCTTGAGGACTGGTGGGGTACCATGGTCTCACAACATTCGTGACGAGTGCTTTGACTTCTCATTTATCCACTTTTAAAAGGCCATTTTCGAGTTGCCTGTTGCCTCTGTGTCAAAACATGTCTTCGTTTGAAAACATTGATATGAAAATGTGTTCCTCATTTTCAGTATGGACGGTTTTGCAGGAGGTCTCGTTTTGAAACAGAGGCACAAGGTAACTCGTCAACAGAAATATGAAGCAATTACATAACAGTGTCTCAATGGGGTGGCGGCTTTTACGGCTGACGGTCAATATTTTGGCTTTTTTACGTCTGTTTTCCTTACGGTTAACAAAAATCTTAGAAGTTAATTACCATTATTTTAAAGGGTTAAAAATTAACTTTCATTGATTACGAAAGTTAAAAATTTAGGTAGAGAGTATTGCAAAAGATATTTAAAGTCTTAGGCCCATTCCGGGACGGAGAAAGGTATTTTTATAAGAATTGTAGATTGATATAGCTTACAAGCCACAAGACGGGTAATATATTTTTTTACTGCTAACGGTTAAAAGTCTACGTTTTTTACGCCTAAATGTTTGGCTCCTGGTTTGGCCCGTTTTACGTTTTACGGTTAATCACACTGAGATCCTCACTGTAAAAAGTGTGAATATCCGCGCCACAATTAGCTAGTGACTAAAACACCACACGAGTACATCGAGTAACATACGCGTATAGACTAATTTAACATACGAGTACATAATATGTACTCGTATGTTACTCGTATGTACTCGTATGCTACTCATATGTACTCGTATGTTATTCGTATTTACTCGTATGTACTCGTATGTACTCGTATGTTAAGGGTATGTACTCGTATGTTACTCGTATGTACTCGTATGTACTCGTATGCTACTCGTATGTGCTCGTATGTTACTCGTATATACTCGTGTGGTGTACTCGTATGGTGGTCACGATCCCATAATTATAACATTCACGCCAATTCAGATTTGGTTTTCTCATGGGAAACAACGTTATAGCGCGTTATTACACGACTATAGGTTAGTTCAGGGGGCCAGTAACTAAAATCAACCAATCGGATTACGCAAGAGATTATTTTCCTGTTCTCCTGGATTACGCGGCCATTCATGGCTGAGATATTCCATATCTACGCGCGCCCATGTATTAGCCTCTATTCAATAGCGCGATTTTGTAGTTTTTGCCATTTGTCGGCTAACTCGTTTTTGAAACTGTCCCACACAGGACAGCAATAATCGAGATATAGCGACAATAGCCGTATACAGCAATATAGCTGTAACTTCACATATATACGGCCTCAACCTTTAACGTTTGGCAGAAAGCCTCAGCGCCACGTTAGAATTATAACATATCGAACATGGGCCATTAGAAAATAAATGTTCATCTTTGGCTAGCGGCAGCCTACAGGGTTTCTGACACGCACTTACAAAGCACTGACGTGTGCACGTGGCTTCAGGGCTGCAACCTCGTTCCGAGGCAGTATTGACCCATAATCGAGGTTGCCCTACAAGACGGGATGAGTTCACGTTTTCCCTCTGTCGAACGAATCGTTTCTAATTTTGGCTCTGAGTAGTTTTGGCTGTGACAAAAGCCAATATTCTTGCGCTATTTTTAAAGCTTCAGGTATGTTAAAAATGTCTAAGTTATTTCCGCATCTGAATATTTCCAGAGGGATAGAAACCACGCATATTGCTGAAATATGGGGCAGTTTCACGGTTCATACGCTATACTTTCGCAAATCTATTGATGCCATGACTACCGGAACAGTACTGAGGTAAAAGCTGGGCAAGTTCATTTCCTCTTAGCTTTCCAATTGTTCGGTAGTTTTCTACATTCTATGCCGTTCATTTACACGAGGAAATGGTGAACCGTTTTGCCCAGCTAGAAATCCATTTTCAAGTCAAGGATTCTAACTGGAGAAACATGCATTACAGAAGAGGGGGCCCATAATAAATTCAGACAAACACATTGTTGACTGCAGTGTTCACCTTTGAGTGTTTCTGGTGAAGTTTACTGCACGGCAATACATCAACACATTATCGTGTCCTTCAAACTACTCGAAGTAAATTTAAAACAGATATTGCAAAATAATCTTTGTAAGATTTTGTTTCTAACGAGTTTCGAGTGTAAGGAAATGCTTTTTCGAATTGTTAAAATTATTTCCTACACAGATATAGCCGTGATATCTATTATCTGCCATCATCTTGAAACGACATTGCGGGAACCTATGTTTGTGTTTCGAAACCTTTTTCTTAGCATAACAAATATGACCCTGACGGCACCAAATAGTGATTGTCTCCGACTTATTTAGCTTTGATAAACAAATTTACTGACATGCAAACTGACGCAACAAACCATTTCCCCGGCTTATAAATTAAAACTATTTATTCTTTGTCCTTTCGAAGCAAGAATTTCTCCGAAAAAAAAATCTCATCTAGGCTTGTGATACCGACAGAAAGATCGACCATGAATTTTTTTTTGGCTTAAAAGCAGGGTTTACACATCACAAACACGTTCGCAATATACTGATAGTCTAAACTTGGGAGGTCGTTTCGTGTGCGTTTGTTTATTTATTACTTAAGCAGGAGTATTTCCGTCGTGAGCACCTCGTGCAATGACATTCTTCTACTGATCTGTGCACTAATAGTTTGTTGATTTTGTGGACAGCTCTTGAGATATACGCCAAGCAAAAGCATCGATCGAGCAAAAGAAAATAGCAGTATTTTGGACAGAGGGCGTGGATCAACACGAGGCATTTGGAAAGGAAATCTCGAGTGGAATGGACTTGTAACCCAGGAATGGACATAAACACAGGTCTTCCTCCATTGGACGCCAATTGACCTATAGACAGCCAACTTATGAATAAAGTTTAAGGTCTTCACACTCGGAAAATGTTACCACTGGAATTTAATAATAACCTTGAAACTGACTTGTTCGTTTACCTAGGTAGGGTAGTTATTTTCGAAACTTTCCGGTCCGTAGATTAGTGAGAACGCTTCTTGTCGCGTTGCGTTTTAGACTGTAGTGAATTTAATTCTTATCGCGCTAATCACTCAGAGTTGTTCCAGCTAGGGCTTTTATTGGGTCCTCGCATCAACTGAGGAAGGAGAAAAGCCTTACTATCTCCCCACTCCGCCTCCCCCCAGCAAATCTAAAGTCGAAGACGATTTACTTCTCTTCGTCTATTTCTACACTGGCGGTGAGAGGGAAGGAAGGGAGAACTTCCTTTATAAGTCGTGTAAGCCTGTGCAACTCCAAAGGGTATGGTACTAAATCGTTTAATTTAGTCTGAAATCGATTATAGATTTTGACCATTTTGGTGTGAATTCGGGTATGTTTGGTAGGCATGTTGTTTAGATGAAACTCAGTAGTTCTCTGCCATAAAAGGCGGAGAAATCGAAAACCCAGTCTCGGCAGCTGTTTATGCTCATGCAGGACATTCCCGGCTACCTGAGGTCATACAAGAGCGACGAGCAGTAATTTTAGCCGGATTTGAAAAAGAATATCGAGATTACGATCAGGTCTGAAATAAGGTGAGGGTTCAAGAGAAGTACGACACATCCCCGCCAAAAAAACTCAGGGACCCAACCACTACCCCTCATGGGGGGATGGGGGAGGCTCTACCAGCTGACTATTGCACATTGCTTGAGGAAAATGAGGGAAGAGAATCATTTTGTTTTAGTAGAAACTTTCCCTGATCCACAACACAAAGAAAAATCATTAATTTTTCCTATTTGGAGAAGCTGTTACGCTATTTAAAGTCGTTTTTGCATTGTGCACAATTTATTTCAGATCGAGAAAAAACAAAATCCTGAAAATCACACTATCTAAGATAGAAAAAACCCACAAAACAACAACAAACCTAAAATAAACAAGAATAGAGGAAGATTAAGAAAGGTCGCGAAATCAACCTGAAATCCTTGGGCAATGTTTTCAAGACCTCCAGAACGAAGCATCTACAACACGAGAGTGCGTACTATAGCAACCAGTCCACAGTCAACGACGCATGGCAGTGAACAAATCCACGAATTAGCAAAAGCTCGACCCCAATATGTTTGACTCAAGTGATAATTATTGAACGAGCTCGAGCGAGCAACTAATGTCCGAGAGGCAGTGTGGCACGAATGGGGAAATAAACGATTTGTTGCCTGGATTTCAACAAAGGAGTGAAAGAAGGCAATCATCTCGATGGCACCAGTTCAGCCTGGAGTCGCGCTTCCGACCTCATCAAAATTATGCAAATGATATGTATTATGGTCATGCTCTAGTTAAGCAGCGACGAAAATAAAAAGGGCACGCCGCGAACAACGAGGGATACTTTACTGATTATTATCAAATTCTCCAAACTTGGATAAACAAAATGTATAATAAACATTATTGAGAATTAATATGTTGAAAGAGTCCGTGGATAGACTTTCTCCAAAACCTTTCAACGCGTTTAATAGTACAGCGCGTTTTCGTCGCGCGCTTTCTCAACGAGTCGCTCGTGTTCCGAGCGAAGAGAAGAAGTAGACTTAAGGCATGTGACTTCTTGGCGTTTTGTGCGTTTGTTAAAATCGTCCAGCTAAAAGCTGCTACACAGCAAAGATTATCCTGGTGAAAATTCATGCTCTTTATTAGGTGATGTTGTTGTACGTGTTGTAGGGGAACTTGCCGTTAGACGCGAATTTTTTGTGAGCTGAAATGAAAGTTTATAGAAATGAAATAAGAAAATGAAAACTGCTCCAGAGCTAAATATATGTTAGCGGCACGTATTTCTGTGTCCATCAAAAGTTCTTAATGTTAATCATGCTTTAATCTTCACTTTTTCCTATTTATTCAGCCTCAAACCCACTAATTCCGTATTCATGCCCCTTTCATAAACAGCTTAAATATGATACAAAAAATTCTGACAATTTCGCGGTACCTAATATCGTAAAGAAATCTTGGCTGTACTTGATACCTTCCCCGCCAACCTATGACGCAATCAAAGCGAGAACAGCGCTACAACATCGAATCAGACTAAATTGACATTCAGGTCACCGTGCGAGCAGAGCCTCTTTTATTTCTTTTTGCTTTATCTTTTATGTATCGTAAGAAAAGGCTCTGCTTGCAGGGTGCATTCAGGTATCAGTGCATGTGTAATTATATTTCAAAACAAACTGCTCGTCTAGCTTTTAACATATATTAATAACCCATTATTTCTTTCACCGACTCTAAGCTGAAATGTCTGGTCATTATATTTTTACAGTCCGAGTTTTCCAAAGTGCAGTAAGCGCCTTAATTTCTCCGCGGAGAGATAAAAGTCCCTGTTTTGCTGTGCGTTCAGTTACGCAGTTAGCGTCAGTTCTTTCTGAATATGTAAATTGTTTTTCATTTTCCTATGAATTAAGCCATTAATTCGAAATAAAAGTGAGCTAAATCAACGCCAACCTTTTTGCCGTTTGCCGTATCTGATGCGTTGTTTAGCCTTCTCTTCCTTAAGGACCTGCCATGCAGTTTGAAAATCAACCGCTCGGTGCTTTCGAGTTAATCTCAAGGTGGTCCTACTTGAAGTATTCGACGCCAAAACAGTTTCGCAAGCATCTGGATAATTTTCAAATATCTTTCTTGCCCAACATCTGTTTCTTAAGTAAGTCCTAACCCGATCATAAATGACGCTCTTTTCGGTCAGAAAATAGCTTGATCGGTGTTTTAGAAGCGCAGCAGCTGACATAATCTTTTCAACGAACAACGCCATATTTTAATAACTTCTTTCAAGGAATCTACAATGTTTCATACGCTTACAAGTTAACAGTTTGAGGCCAAATCTTCCCATACGGACGAACAAATTGTACCTATTACTTCTACGAGTTCATCGTAGTTTATCGTTGAATTCTCGGCTTAAAAGGGGTACAAAACAATAAAGATGCGAGAAAGAAAAACAGCATTCACATACGCGGAAAGTAATTCCGTGATTTTGCTGTTATCTTAAAGAATCAAAAGTTTTCTTTTAATGAATATTATGGCGGACACCTTTTTTGCGCTTTGTACAGGAGCAAAACCGGAAAGGCTAGTTGACGCCAAACGAAGAATAGTAGTGGAAATTTATGATTAGTCCATCCTTATCTGTGATCTGCCTAATCTGCTAACATATGGAAAGACTTCAAATTTTGCCTCGGGAAAAATAGCTATTAAAAATACGCGCCGTGGGAAAGATGTTGCGCTAGGGAAAGAATATAAAAAGATCTGGAGACAAGGCAAGCTTCAGATATACTCCACCGAGTTTTTGCGACTTCCGAAAAAAAGGTATTGTAATTCATGATTAATTGAATAAATTGTTTAAACTACTCTCGAGAGTAAGACTGCTTGGTAAACTGAATCGTGTCGTCGTTTGATGGCAGGGCTTTTGAATCTTTTATGGAGTTTCAACGAATTTGGAAAAACATAAGTACTTTTTTTAATATGTATTTTGCAACTTGCTACTCTCCGCCATTCCATCGTTAATTTGTATCGAGCGAAGCTTCTGGGTTTTTTTTTTTTTTTTTTTAAAGTAGTCAAAATGACTACAAGGGTTAATTGTTTCAAGCTCATGTGAGGTGTCAACGAAGTCAACATAGAAAATAATAAATTGATTTTATTAAAAGCAAATCAGTCCTTTTAAGGACCTCATACTCAAAAAGCTGCCGCTGAGTTATAGCGCAGTGTTATGTCAATCAATCTGAATGGCTATTTGCATTACTTGGGTTCTTAGCCTTTCGCGCGTGAAAATCTCTGTTGACTTTGGCTATGGCCGTTATTAGGTAATTAAGTAAAAATGACTAATATCTGGCAAATAAGTCAATAAATTGTCACAGGAAACGAATATGCTCTTTGCTGTCTGTTATCGCACCAGATCGGAGCGAGGTTCATTGTATCCTTTGTTGGCCGTGATAGATTTGGCTGTAGCGTCATGGAGAACCAAATGAAATGCTATATTAATTTTCTCGTTGATGAAAAGATATGATTCTACAGCTTCATCAAGTGCTTCCGAAATTAGCTGCAAAAAATGTTAATCGTTATCGCCTCTGATTTTTCTGTTAAAAGCAAAACTTTGCTTCGGAATATCATTATCTAAATCAAATTTGAAAGTGGTACCCCAAAGTCTGCGGGAAAAATTGCCCAATACCCTTTTGACGTTGGGCCACTGAATTCAATTGACCTTTTAAGCCATTGCTTTGCTAAGACCGTGATGCTTGAACATGTTCCAAATATTTACATGGCGTATTCTCGTCCGTCGTCCTTTGTTTCAGTATATTTGCCTTTCATAAAAATCCGATAAACACATATTTGTCCTGTGCCGAGGCCTCCAATTGGATGGTATGGCCAACTATGTATTTACTTACACATTAAGTAAGGTGCGTTTGTTTCTGGGGATTTCAACATTTGATCAGTTGATCCAGAGTGAAGCCTTGCTGTTGAGGTAAGTTACAATTCTTCAATGTTAGCACGTGCATAACCTGACGTAAGCTGACATACCGTCTCCGCCCACTTAGAGCTTTTAACGCAAACATATACATTTTTCTGATAATTCAACAGAGCGGAGGCCTTGGAAGATCTCTGACATTAGACCAGCCTTTCCTTTCTGATTAAGTGATCTTTCAACGGGGTTTCGCCGAATATTAAGAATCGTCAAAAGACCGTCTTTTTTTGCCTTGAATGTGAAACTGAAGAGCTGCGCCCATCTGCACTGAACTGAGGTCGAGAGAGCTTGATATGGAATTGCGCGCAATGTTGATTGCAGCTTTCCTCGTGCTTACAATCGGTGAGACTAATTTTGTCAAGTCTGCAGATGACAATGTTGTCATTAGTACAAGATATGGATCAATTCAGGGAGTAATCCGCCGCTTCCCGAGTATCAACAAACCCATCAAAGCTGTGAACAAGTTTCTTGGCATTCCGTACGCTGCGCCGCCGGTCGGAGAATTGCGGTTTAGACCTCCGAAGCCAGTCTCCGCTTGGAAACCTGCTACTTACAACGCCTCGTACTTTCGAAGCATTTGCATACAACCCGGCGACTACAATGTGCTCTTCTGGCCGAATTTCTCCCACCCAGAGAGCGAGGATTGCCTGTTCTTGAACGTCTACACACCCCACCGGACTGACAGCTCAGCGGCCGGAGACTCCTACCCGGTCATGGTTTACATTCACGGTGGGGGGTACGAGGTGGGTACCCCCGTCGTATCCCCCGGAGATGTGATACCCCTGTGGGGAGTCGTTCTGGTCACCATACAATACCGATTGGGGCCCTTTGGTTTCGTTACAACTGGTGACCCTGAGGCACCCGGAAATTATGGGATGTTGGACCAGATCGCGGCTTTGAAGTGGATCCAAGAAAACATCAAAGACTTTGGAGGAAATGCGTCAAGTGTTACCATATTTGGTGAAAGCGCAGGTGGGTCTAGTGTTGGACTGCACGTGCTGTCTCCTCGCTCGAAGGACCTTTTTCACCGTGCTATTGCTATAAGCGGTGTTGAACTCTCTCCTTATGCAACTGGATCAAACACTTCTGCTGTGAAACACACAAAATATTTGGCTAAAGCAGTGAAATGTCCCGTAGATGAAAGCAGCGCGATCATAACGTGCCTTCGCTCAAGGGAAGCGCGTAAACTTTTGCTCAACACAGCTAATATATGGAGACCTGTAGTGGATGGTGACTTCCTACCAGACACACCCGAAAGTCTCAGAAAATCCGGGAAATTCAACCGCGTCACACTCATGGCGGGCTTCACAAGCCAGGAAGGAGCGTACTTCTTTCCAGGCCAAATCAATGCTCTCACCGTTAAAAACTTTCCAGAAACGGTCAGTTTTGTGCTGCAATACATCCTCAGCAGATACGGACAGACATGGACACCTGAAACCAAGGTGGCTGAATCTCTGATAGACGCGGTTGTTTTTATGAACACTCCGTGGCCTTACGTTGAAGACCTCAATAAACTGAGACGCGGGTTTTCGGATGTAGTCACTCATTCTTGCGTTGCAGAACCCGCGCATGCGAGTTTGACATTCCACAGCAAGCATAGCCCAGCCTACCTCTATGAGTTCGCGTATCGTTCGAAACTGGACCCCTCGCCCGAATGGCTGGGCGTAAGGCATAAGGATGACACACCATACCAGTTCGGTTTTCCACTGATGAACCTCACCGTCCTTCAAAACTTCGACGAAGCCGACAGAAACGTAAGCGACATGGTCATAACACTGTTCACGAATTTTGCCAAATACGGTAATCCGACACCAGGGCCCGTGGGCGGCGCCTCATGGGAGAGATTTAACCAGAGTCACATGGTCTACCTTCGGATTCTGGAGGAGCCGTCAATGGCGATCAACTATCAGCCAACCAAGATGGCGTTTTGGCGTGAGTATTATAAAACGTTTTTAACAGAGAAAGAATGTCGTGTTTTAGCCGTGGCAAGTCGGGGAACTAGAGGCAACGAAATACGAATCACTTCGTTTATACTCGTTTACGTAATCATTGTTACCGTGTTGTTTTAAGCATCGTTCATGAAGCATTACAGGAATTGCGGCTCCTATAGGTATATTTTAGTTAACCCGGTTGTCCGAAATACGATTATCGCTTATCTAGAATTAAAAGTTAATCGTAGTTTTTACATTCGATTCCCAAATACAACTGCTAATATTTTGCAGATTAGCCGAAAGTCAAAACAGAGAGAAAAACGACAACAACGGGAAATGTCTTTAAAGGTTGCAAACCCGAAATATAATAAAAAAAGTGCATGCTAACCTTGATTGACGCAACCGTACTTTGAATAATCGGGACCTTTGTTCTAATAGGACTAGCCTGTTCCAGATTCTCGTGTCAGGCCAGTGCGAACGGTCAAAAAAGCCGGCGATTGAAAGAAAAACGAGCGGGGTCTGGGAGAGAAAAAAGTAAGGATCAGTCCCGCTCTTTTTTCGTTCGTCTCGCCCGCTTCTTTGATAGTCTTCACTGACCGAGAGCCTGGAACAGACTAAATAGGACAGGATTAACGCCCTAGAGGCTGCATTCTTCATGACCAGCGATGAAACGTTTTTTTTGTTTTTGACTGGTAGGTAAGCGGGAAGAGAACAAAGGTCCTGGGTAGAGAATTCAGGAGATTGTTAGACCAGTTGTGTTATAGAGCAGTTTTCATTTGAATGACGAAAAGTGATTGGTTTTGCATCGCTACGCCAGACGATTGGCTTAAAAAACTCGCGTCAATTTTTCATCCAGTCAGAAGTAAAACCAGAACCAATCGTGACTCGTTCGCGCTCGTTTTCCCGCGCTTTGCGTCCACGACATAAATACCTCGAGTTTTGATTGGTTCACTAGATTGCCTGTGCAATTTGTGATTGGCTAGAGTGATTACTTTGGTTTTGGTTTTACGACAACCTAATGAAAACCGCTCTGTGTATGTCAAAATGAATCTCAAAATTATTGGAATCTCGTAAAAACTGTGGAAAAAAAACAGGAAAGAAAAACTAGGAAGCCTAAAAGAATTAAAAACTTATTCCCGTGGAAAGAGAACATTGACCAGAAGTTTATAAGATACTTTTATAAACCTCTGACTTGACCCAAAACTAGTTTTTAAACTAGTTTTTTTCAAGAGAATAAGAGAGAGACCTGGTGCGCATGCAAGAAAGTAAAACGACCAGGTCACTCTGATCTAGCGTCGAACAGCAGATTAGCAACTTGACAAGAACCTTTGATGCTTGCAATAAGAGAGGAATCTTCGAACAAAATTAAACGTGACCTGGGTTCTTCGCTGATGTACGGCAACACAGCTGCAATAAACCGAAACCCAAGGCCGCCCAAAATTATATTTGTTTTTATGTATAGCCTGATCGGAACTCAACATCATGCAGAAATTAAGCATTTGATGGAATTTCCATATTATATTGCAAAATATCACAAATACATCGGACTAAAAGTTTCTACCGAGCAAATCAGAACAAGTATTTTGGGAAAGGTGATAATGGTTACAAGAATGGAGGTGGATTACAATTCATCAAATTGGCCGTTCGTGAGAAAATTTCAAGAAATCAAATAACCATTCTGGTGATATTTTGGATCTTTAAGTCATTTACTTTTTTCTTTTTACTTGTTATTCTTTTACTTTACCACATTTAGAGTCTTTTTTCAGTTCTGTTTGGAAGACGATAAGAAAGTTTATAGCAAGCTATCGACTGTTCAAAGCAGGTCAAATAAGATATGGTAACCACAACACCCAGTCCCTAACCAACTGTTATTACATGGCTAGCTTCGTGCGCGGGGAAGATGAGCTATATCTTGCGCTGTGGTTGGCTACCCGACTGGCAAGATGGCGCTATCTTGCCCGCGAGGGATTACCCGGTGTGCACCGCAAGAAAATAGTGTTTTTTCCATACAGTATATAATAAATCCTTTATTGACCAAGATTGTTCGGTCAAAATGGCTCGATATTGGCCTCTTTTTGGCGTCTTTATGGGCTGAGCCGGTGTCGAGGTCCATAAACACGCAAAAAAGAACTTCTTACCAAATCCGACAAAACGTTGCGCTCAGCATCTCAGTTTATTTCTCCGAAAAGAATTATAGGAATGTAGTTAATTCATGGCTAAAGGAAATGACGGGCAAGAGCTACTGATTAGGTCTGATATTCAATATTAAATTTTTAAGTATTGAAACCTGTAATGAGAAATTGTATGTTGATGTCAGGACTCAAACGGTTGATGGATCATCAAATTCTCCCAACTACTACTATTAAAAATGTATAGCGAGCAGTAAGAAGAATTTGTATGTTGACATCGGGGCTTAAAGGGTTGATAGATCATCAAATTCTCCCATCTACTACTATAAGAAATGTATAGCGAGCAGTAAGAAGAATTTGTATGCTAACATCAGGGCTTAAAGGGTTGATAGATCATCACATTCTCCCAACTAGTACTATAAGAAATGTACAGAGAGCAATAAGGAGAACTTGTATGCTGAAATCAGGGCTTGAAGGGTTAATGAGAAGGCAGTTTATAAGTGGAACTTGACATGGAGGCTTCAGATTATACATCGTTGTCTCTTACCTCTTACCGTTATAAACGCATAACTGCAACTAAGGAGAATTTTCATGTTGCTACATAATTAGCAGCGTTATCAGTGTTATAAAGTAGAAATGGAACCGTAGATCTGCACCAGCAGCAGTTTGTTCAATATTACAATTTTTTTTAACAAACATGTTAATAAAATATTTTAAAAGAACCATTGAGTATATTCCTATTTGGCCGTGAGGTTCGTTACGAATACTGAGCTCTTTACTCTCTTACAGACCCTGCTCCTTGCTTTTGCTCATACCACTAGTACTATTGTTATTACTATAAATTATTATTGCTACTTTTCACCCTGTCTCTCCTAGCTATGTTTTCCTGTTTTTTCGTTTTCTTCTATCTTCTGCCATCTTTCCTGTAGCCTGTTACAGGCTCTCGGTCAGTGGCTGGGACGATCGAAGAAGCGAGCGGGCGACGAGCGGGGTCTGAGAGACCGCCCGCTTTTTCGATCGCCCCCACTGACCGAGAGCCTGGAACAGGCTACCTTACCTGCTACCCCCAACCCACTCCCCCTTCCCCCGCCGGACTGAAGTTCAGTTAATTAAGAGATGTACCAGAGAAGTACCAAGATACCCATGACGTGAAGATATCGTAGCTAGTGGGCGGTATCTTCAGTTCTCTAATGCTTTCAGCTACAACTGCAAAACCTATTTCGTTTTAAAAGGTATCTCTTAGGGGTCAAATCAAACGACGATCGAATAGTATCCCATGATGCAGCTGGTTTAGGCTTATATCATCACTGCGTACGTGACGTCATCATTCATTCCACACTCTCGATCAGGATGAAGCCACGGCGTGCTTTCATACTTGTCTGGATTCCGTGGCTTCTGCTTTTAACAGTACCGAGTTAGTTTATATTCAATGCGTTTCAAGGGAGAATTTTGCCGTTACAGTGAAGGGTTTTACTTGTGTTTCGTTGGTCTGTCGAGAAATACATATAAGCTATGTGGAAAGCATGGACGAACGAAGAAGAGCTCTCGTTGCTGTGGTTGTTGTGAATTCGCCTACGGACGAATTATTTGCTAGGGTAAGAAGCCCTGTGTTGATACGAATAAGTTACAACAGGTACATTCTCCGAAGAGAAGTTCAGGGGTTTTCTGATTTTTCTTTCGACATTTCTTGTCCGCTTCTTAGCAGGCTTGTTCCGTGTTGTGCCGTTTGCTGCATGACATCTCTTGATTACGGCTCCATTGAATTATTGAAATTTACGAAGTTAAACACTCCGTTATTAAGGCTAGTTATCACTGCTGAACATTTTGCAGTTTCGGAAAGAATACTAACCAAAACACCTTCGAAAATAATCATTTTGACTCTAAAAGATGACCAAGCTCGGGAATAAAGCGCCAAACGAACTGAGACTTTAAGCAGACATTCACACACGCAACACTGGTAATTGCACT
>Ga0126339_10001754_pt1 | contig 15106 bp, 14 predicted proteins | sample OrbTmetagenome_2_FD_92532 | JGI IMG/M metagenome (GOLD analysis project Ga0126339, IMG submission 92532) | Coral microbial communities from Petempiche,Puerto Morelos, Mexico - Orbicella T R C metagenome | ecosystem: Host-associated > Invertebrates > Cnidaria > Coral | place: Petempiche,Puerto... | reverse complement strand
CGCTACTAGTATCTTACACATTGTACAGTCATGGCTGCCGAGGGTTATCAGCAAAGTTCCCGCGATGTACAAATGGAAGGCGGTAAACTGTTCATACAAACTGACGTGAATCCACAGCCCGGAGACGCCATCTTGGATTTAGGTTGCGGCACTGGTGAGCTATCGGCGTACTTGGTTGAACTTGTAGGACCGGAGGGATTCGTTGTTGGCGTTGATCCCGATGTGAAACGACTTAACTTGGCGAAAGAAACTCATCGTGACATCAAGAATCTGTCACTTGTCCAAGGGAACTCGGACAACTTTGAAGGGATGGGCTGTGAAAAGTTCGACATTATTTTCCTTAATCAAGTTCTTCACTGGATTCCTAGCAAACAACAAGCGTTTAAAAACATGTTTAGTAGTTTAAAAGAAGGTGGAAAAGTCGCCATTCAGTGCACAGACCATTTGCATCCCTTCATGGCGACTGCGCTTGAAGAGTTGTTTCCTGAGGTTAAACAGCGAATCAAAGAACGAGGTAAGGAAATATTTTTTGTTGACAAGGACAATGTGGATCGCATATGCGCGACAGAAGGATTTGAGATCGTGAAAAGCTACTACGCTAATAACATAAAGCTTGTTTGTGAGAGCGCGGAGGTTTTCCTAAAGTGGTTATGGTCGAGTTCACATGGAGTTTTTGATCTAAATCTAGTCACGGAAGTGAGAATTCAACGGTTTTTAAGCAAGGTTGGAAATCCACCTTTCGACTTCACGTCTGAGAATGTCAAAAGCAGACTCATTGCTGTGAAACCAAAAGAGCGGACCGATGTTCATAATTAAGACGCTGAATAATAATCCAAAACAATGGAAAGCAATGGAAAACAATGGAAAGAAATCAAGCCTGTGGCACGCATATGTTATGTTAGTTCTTGAAGCTACAAGTCACGCAAGGCTTTTCTTGTTCTTTGTTTGTTTGTTTGTTTGTTTGTTTTTTTCTGTTTCTTATTTTCAACCTTGGAACAAGATACTTCACGTGAAGTTTTTGATATACAATTTGTGACCAGACGTTGCAGCTGTAACTCATACAGCAACTGTTTTGAACCTTTTGTTAAGTTTCGAAGCCTTTCAAATTGTTCAGCTGATTCTGTCAATTAACACTAGACGCCGTACCCATAATAGCGAAGCCCGCACTACGGTCGTGCAGAACGGATGCAGTAGTATATGAAGGTTGTGAATACTAATTCAAAATACTGGAAATTTATTTAACAAATATTAAAAGAAGCCCAGTCCGTGTATTACACTGTGATAAAAGGTTTTAGGGGTTAGGGCTAAGTTAGGAAACTGCAAACGGAAACTGTGGTCTATAATCACTTAATAGTCTTGCCCATGAAGATCTGCGATCAAAGCTCACTGACCGTACAGAAATTTCTATTTACCCATTGAAGGACTGCGAGGACAAACTAGCTGTCCCACTGCCCCGCACGAACTTTCTAAAAAAATTTGCTGTGGCACAGTTAAGGACAGGTGGCCGAACACAGTTTTCGCGCGCGCTCCAATCTCGTTCCCAGAGTCTTCGTTCCCCTTGACCAGCGGTCGGAAAACGAGAGCTCTAGGAGCAACCATTTCAGGCGCGCATGGGTCCGCGCATGGCCGGCGCGCGTAGTTGCAGACTGCGCAGTGAAACCGGATGGGAAGAACTCGGTTGTTTCAAAATGATTGCTCCCAGAGCTCTCGTTTTCCGACCGCTGGTCAAGGGGAACGACGACTCTGGGAAAGAGATTGCGCGCACTCTTGCTAATGTAATTCGGCGCGCGCACAAGGATTGCAAAAACACAAACATGGCGTATACAGCTATCATTTTATTTGCTCAATGACCGCGCTATCTGAGCTATTTTTCTTCATAATTTAACACAGTGTATTGATGGTTTTAGTCTTCTATTACAAAGGTATGTTAGAAAAGGTAACGTCGCAAAGAAACAAGCAATTCTCAGCTTTTTCATTGTTACCAAAAGAACCCGGTTAAATGCAGCGCATGCGTAGTAAGTCGAAAAGTTGCGATTGAATTCTCGGAAATACGCCTATTCCTCGAGAACCACTCATTGGAATTTTAGGAAATCATTAACTGGAGTATTGAAAAAAATTTGAACTTTAACGAAGGAAATTCAACAAGGAATAATTAAACATCTCTCTGTTAAATTATTATTAAAATAGTGTTAACTTCTGAGCATCGTTTCAAGCTTGTTTTCTGCAAATTATAAAGAAAATCTAATGACTAGATTTTCTGCAAATAATTTTTCATGTTACAAAAAAAAAATTATTCATGTCACATACGTTAGAATAACTATCAAAAAACTGAAGTTTGTGTTGCTAACTTGCTTCCTGCAATTTTTGGCGACCGAGGGATCAAGGGTTTTAGAGAAAAAGGTGAATGAAACACAGGTATCAAAAACTGTGTTCTGCCATCTTAACCTGTCAAACGGCGGCAAGCACAACTCCCACCAGTTTTAAATTCGGCTGCAGCGGTTTCTTTCATTGTTGTAGATAATAAACGAGGGGGATGAAAGAGTAAAAGGCCAAAACAAGGACAAACCCACTAATCCCAGAACGAGATCGAGTTTCTTTAAGAGTAGTCTATTGCTATCCATCGAACAATCATTATCTTAAAAAGCTTCTGTCAAATCTCCAATAATTCAACCCTAATTTTTCTTTATTTAACTCAAATCCACCATTCCTCAAGTTCCCCTTTTTTTTCTTTACAACTCGTACTGTAATCCTACTAAGAAGGAAGTTTGTTTGCTTGAAGCCTCAAAAAGATACCAGGAGAGATACATTGTACTGGCAGAACATATAACAAATGACTCCGCCTTACGCTCCCGTTCTGCGTGCACGCAGTATTACCCGCGAAATTATGCGCGATAAGGACGAGCAGTAAAATTATGCCACACTGGAGTCAAGCAAATACTTTTTGCGCAGTTTGTTCCATATGCGAGTTCAAGGTAAAACAAAACACTTAATGACTGGCCCCACAGGAAACATTGAGTTTTGTTTTCCCTTCGATGCTTCCCTTTTGAGGGTCCCGGGGAAAAAAATCTCAATGTTTTCCTTGGGGCCAGCCATTTATGAGCTTAATGCTGCCCTTGAATAGCGGACGTCTCTTTCTGAAGAAATGGAATTACATGCCGGCATATGACGGCAGTAGAATCTGTTGGCCTGCCTTTACATTCACTCAGATTTCTGCCTGCTATTAACCTGTTAACCCTACTCCTTCCAAACCTCGTCATAACAAATACAATACTCGTCTTTCAAAGAACTATTTAATTTTATTAGAACTGTACAAACCCTCTGGGATTGTGTACAGAAACACGATTTATGACCGTGATTTGACGCCTTTGAAAACATGTTTTCACGATCTCTCTGGATCACTCTACAAATGTTACTAGATCACAAAGTAAACGGAATTTACCATGTTATTACGCACTTACACTTTCTAGTATAGTGTACGAAAAACATTTAAATAACTTTGTGAGTACAAAGAATAAATATACTTAGATGAACGAATAGTTCACAAATTAGATATTAACAAACAAATTACTTTTAATCTCTCATCGAGTCAAAATACTACGCTTCCCAGTTGAGCACGACACCAAGCACGGTTTCCGCAAAAAGTTCCGTTTCTGATGGCAACGAGAATGTATCCAATGGAAACAAAGCGCGCGGAAAGCTTTCTGCAGAGACTCGATTCGGCACTTAGGCGGCCCGTTTTGGCTCGGTTGTACTTTCCTTCACTGTGGATTATATGTTTTTTTTTCGTAAAGTTCCAACATCAAACATGAAGTTTCAAGTTAAAGTTGAGTGCGTGAAAGGCTAGTGGATAACCTTAATGGTTTAGAGTCGTCTGGTTAATGCTGCTGAGTACCGTTTTAAAGATTTAGTTGAGGACATAACAAGTCGCTGCACGACACTGAATTATTAGAATGAAACGACCATTAGACTGCGTTATTTACACGACGAAGATAACTGGGTCAATTTCAACTTTTGGGGACGAACGATCGTTCGCACAGCTCTGGCAGTGTGCTCGTTTATGGTCCGATAGAGAATTTACACGAGTAAAACTCCAAGCTGTAGCTTTAGACTCGCCACTGAAAGGAAAAACGTAACTTGTACAGCGCCGACCGTGCAGCCCAGAGCACCCGCTCGAGTCAATTCGTCTTCAACAACCGATCTTGAACCTACAAAGTCAGCTTTAAACCCTGTGGATCGTATGCTAATGCGAAACAACTCGAGATAGATAAAGTAAGAAAAGAACTGGAGAACGCGAAAACCCAAAAACAAAACTTCGAATTGACAAATCAAATGTGGTTTAGTGTGGTATGTACTCTTATCCACAACAATACGCGTCATCACAGTGGTCAAAATGTTGTGAACTAACGAGGCGCAGCCGAGTGAGTCCACAACATTTTGACCACTGTGATGACACGTATCGTTGTCGATAAGAGTACAGACCACGCTAAATCACATTTCGATTTGTTTTTTGCCACAATATCAACGTCAAAGAAAATGTTTTTTTCAGAGCGCGAGCTGAAAAAGGAATTGCACGACACGCGCGAGCAGCGTTGTCTGGACTCTTATCGACAACGGCAAATTGGCCAATCGGATTGCGAGATTAGTAGCAATTGTGGTAAAACAAGAACTTTACAAGGTTGTTTCTTTGAATGCAATGTTGACAGTCTGTGGAAAGTGTCACATGAAATCCGGGCACACACGAAGAAACTGCACTGAGGAAAAGGAGTGTCAATCTGCGCTGCTTTGTGGACAGATGGATGAACACCCCCTGGAAAAGGCAACCACTCTTAAAAGTACAAGTTCTAGTACTAGTAGTACTGAAGAGAAACAAGCCGAGGAAGCGGCGGCAAAGGAGCCCATGGGACTTACTTGTGTTTACAAGAAGTAAAACTTGTACAGACAACTGACTGCTAGGCAATGGAATCTGGACAAATCGGTGTTTATTTGTTTACTTAGTAACAATGTGAACAGTCTTGATTGCTGGTTTATACTACAGCACAGTGATCTGAACAGTGAAATCGTTGTTTATTTTGTTTCAAGTGAAAAGGAAATCTCGTTGTGTGTTGTAAAGATTCTTAGCGTAACAAATCTTTTGAATCCTAACAACTTTCATGCTGTTAGTTAGTTAAGCCGTCTTGGTTTGATTGAAACTTTCAATGGTTTCTCTTTTGATGGCTTTTTGGTTGCTTTTACTGGGGAGGCTTTAGCAGATTGTTTTTTTTGTTTTGCATCCCTCATGAAATTGTTGCGTTCGTGTACATTACACTTTGTGTGTTGTTTTGCGCTGCTAAAACAAAATGACTTCAATAGTTCAAAGTGAAGTTCCAAAATTCGCACTGATGATATGTTGGTTTCTGGAATCGGATTTTTCCCACTACTTGTTCTCGATGGGAAGCTTCTGTGACATATTTATAAGGGCAATACATGCCATTTCCATAGATATATGGCATATGCCAATCTAAGGGTGCGTTCCTTTGGGATGATCTGGATCAGCATCAGTGATCCAAGATCACCCGGATCATGGTGCATCAAAAGAGCCGATGAATCCGTGACCAGAGTGGATTCATCGGTTCCTTTGATGCACCATGCTCCAAGGGATCTTGGATCACTGATCCTGATCCAGATCATCCCAAAGGAACGCACCCTAAAATCAATTTTAAAACTCCTGCAAAAACAGGCATATATTTCTGGTATATCTTCTTCCTGGTATAACCTCTTTCTTTACAAGAACATTTGTTAAAGCACAATGAACCAAAACTAACGCAAATGTATGGGGAAAAAGCATTTACACGATCAAGAGTTTTTCTGTTCTTTATACAAAATTGTGTGTAGCATAGAGCTCTTTCCTCATCTGAGAGAAGTGATAAACACTGAAATTACGACTGGGTGCGAAATATTTCTTACGAATCACAAAGAAAACGGTTGAACTTTGCAGGTTTTTCTTCATATATCAATGTAAGAAGTGTATCTGACAAAGTCTACCATGTCACTTGACGAAATGGTCTCCCCCTGCAATTTATTACGCGTAACGGTGCACATTTTGTTGAAAATGAATTCCACAGGATTAAAATCAGGTAAATATGTAGGGGTATACACAAGTTCAACGTTTCGCTCCTCGAGCCATTCTTGCAAAGCTTCTCCACCAGCGTAATAATGTGTTGGGCGATTGTCCGTCACCCCAACATCTCCGACTTCAAGTGCAGGCCTTCCCGTAGTGACATTTCCTGCATTTGCTGCTTCGCCAAAAAAACTGTTAAAATTCAAGTGTCTGCAGCACCATGCACAGCGTTCATGTACTCTACTCTATTCACACCAGCAAGTAAGTTCACTATCATATTAGGGCAATCATGATAACGAATAAATTCAATACACCTTTCTCCTACCGGAGCGTGGCCATATAATCGTTTTCCGTGATGCGGCAATTTTAAACCACTCGTCAAAAAATTAGTTTATATGGGTCTTTGGAATGAACATAGTCAATAAGCATCTGGGTGTAAGCCATGTTCTCAACAGTAAATCTCTCTTGCGCAACGTTGCTGACTTTTTGTCTTGAGTATTCTAGTCCCGAAAACATGTGACTTCTAACTACGCGCAAAATGGCTTGAACAGAGGTTCCATTTGGTATATCACCGAACTCTGATAGCGATTCTCAAACTCGTAGTTGGCCTTTCGTTTTTGAAAGTTTCAATGAGTAACAAGTCCCCAGGAGTTAAATTGGTCGGATTTCCGCCGTGTTTACAGGGTTCAATCGAATGGTCGGTACGCATTTGCTGAAATATTTTTTCAACCGTGCTTCTACTAACCTTCACTGCCTTCGAAACATCAGAAAATTTACCAGGGAAATAGCCAGAGATATCACCACTATTTTTCACAATTTCATCCACCACTAACGTCCTCATGTACATAGGGAGGGCCTTTCTGCTAATATAAGTCCTCCCAATTTTAGTAGTTCGCTCTATCGCTGCAATCAGAAAACACTCCGAAAAGATCACTTTGGCGCGCAAATCTTTGCGTTACCACGCTCGTGATTCCATTGGATACATTCACGTTGCCATTGGAAACGTCAAAGTTTTGACGTCAAAACTGGTGTCGCGCTCCACTGGGAAGCGTCGTACCACTGTGATGATAAATTATACGTCCTAATTATGAAAGTCAATAACCTTTTGTATATAGACTCTCTGGAATAGTATACAAAATAAATTTCCAACAATTTGATAAACAACTTTCGGTTAATTGTTAATTTAAAGTAAATCTAAATAAGTAAAAACACAGTAACATGTTCTTCCCAAAACACTGTTCAAATATAACCAAGTATTAACATCACATTAATTAACCTGTACATAAACTCTCTGGAATAGTGTACAAAATAGATTTCAAAACAATTTCTGCAAAACATAGACGAAAATTTTTTTAAAAAATGTTCATATTCACTCTGGAACACTTTATATTTATATTAGAACTTAATTTGTACATAGCCTCTCTGGAATAGTGTACAAAATTGATTTTAACAAACAACTTTTGGATTTATCTCCCATCTAGTTCAAATTCATTTTGTACATGCCCTCTCTGGAACACTGTATAAATATAATTAGATGGGGGTTTATTGATAAAAATGAAAAATTCCGCGATTTAATATTTGTATATAAACTCTCTGGAATAGTGTACAAAATATATTTTAAAAACTAGTTTTCTGCTCGGCCAAGAATGAAGCACTTACACCTTGTTTTCACTGGTGTACAACAAACGTGTGACCGTCAGCACTTAATGTGTACATAAACTCTCTGGAATAGTGTACAAAAACTTCAAAACGGAAAGTTCCAAGAATCACTTTGCTCTCAAGAAAACATTTGCACAAGTGTGCTCTGGAATACTGCATATATATCATCATACATTGCCAGTGTATTAAATTTAACGGTTCTACTTAAAGTTGCGAGTTTGAAGACTGTGTTACCCTTCCCTACAAATCTTGCTCACCAGAGCGCTAGTCAGGCAGTATGGAGTTCTGTTTAGACTCTATGTCTCGACTTAAATTCAGCATGTTAACTCAAACTTGGCATTTTAACTTGAACTCCGTAACGTTGCTCATTGCATGAAGTCTAACAACATCTAGGCCAATTGTAATTCTACTTTCTGCCACTTTTATCAATTAAACTGAAAAACATACCTTTCATAGTGTGCCTTTTTGCACATCTATGTTGGGTCTCGACAGAAGATAAGTATAACACATGGATACCATGTACATGATCACTCTGGAACAGTGCACTTCAGAAAAATGCAAGATGCTACATCATTTAGCAACTACAGTATAGACATTCTTAGCATGAGTAACTATGTATTCTTGCACGATAAACCTAATACAAAATGTTGGAGTATAAAATGGCCTGTGTAATTAAATTATATGTACATGTATGCCAATCATTGCCCCATTTGATAGATCAACAAATTATGTTTGTGAAAAAACAAAAATTAAAAACGGCATAGCATTATGAAGCAATTCAAGGAACGTACATGTAGTTTTCAGGTTCTACATGTATGCAGGTCATTCAACATAAACAGAATTTCAGGAACGAAAATCTATCAATGAAAATAAATAATTACCAAAGATTGAGCGAGCTGCCTTGCAAACAAGATTTACCTGTTCTGTTGTTCACTGCATACATAGAAATGTCCAAAATAAAAAAAATATATTTCAATAGTAATAATATTTTAATATTAATAATAATAATAATAATAATAATACAAAAACAAATCAAATTTTCAAGTTTGAGGAAAAGTGCAGAGTTTAAGTTTGAATTTCACGTTTGAGCTACAACTTCCAGTTCAGAGTGCTTATTGGCTTAACAGGAGTTTCATTAAATCACTGGAAAGCTAATTAATAACTAACTTGCTAGAGCACTCTTCAGGCTATAATAATCACTCAACATTTTTACTGGCACTACATCTTAACTGGATGTCATGAGTCCAGAATTAGCCTATGCCACAAAATATTTTGTATGTCCCAAACCATTATGTACTTTGTACATATCCACTCTGGAACAGTATACAAATATATCAGTACAACTCCATGAGCTGTGCACGGATGCCGTGCAATTGTGCACACATTCTCACTGGAATAGTGTGCAGCAATTTAACCTCATCATATGGGATTAACTATTGATAAATTTACAACCATTACAACATTAGTTAAGTACATCTGCTTAATTAAAAGCAAGGTTTTTTCTTTCTTTTTTTTTTCAAAAAAATCAACTCCTACTTATCATCATGCTAATTGGACCATTCAAGAAAAGGAAAACATTTCCCACAAATTAAACGAATGACTGAGAGAACAATAAGGAGTTCTCCAAAGTAAATATGTCGGCAAGTCTATCCCCAGCTGTTTGAGTTACAATGCGTAGTTCTAGAAAATATCCATACCTCCCCCACAGAAGGGATTTTTCCTAAAATCCCATCTGTGGGGAGGGGGGTACGGATATTCTCTGGACCTGCACAATGCACCTCATTCTTTCACAAGTGTTTTAATACATCTGCAACTGTAAAAATGACCAAAATGTTTTCCCTTTCCTGATGATCACATCAATTAATTAGTATTTAACTAATTATAACTGTATAAATTAATAAAGAAAATAGTCATTTAGAAAGTCTTGCTTAATAATATATAACAACTCATTATTATAATTTGCTTTAAGCATGCCTACGCTGGGACAGTGCATGGAACAGATTGTTTCCATTGCATTTTAGCACACAAAAGAAGACTATCAGTTGTTGTACATGAACACATACACATTGTAGCTGTCCACCAGGCAAACCACTAGAAGTGCAGTTCATAACATCCATAACCTGCTCCTTGTTTTACACAGCACCTTGATTCAGAAAGTTGAAATCAACTGCATTGCATTTCCCTGTGGGCACACCATATTTGTAGGTATCACTAAAGAGAGAAACCAACAAACAATCAAAACCAAAGATCTGAGACTTGTTAATAATTCCACTGTAGATAAAGTGTGCTGCATGGCTTCTGACTTACTACATGTTTAAAGTAATACTGTGTTAAATATTACTGGTTTTTCGTGACTAGCTAGAAGTCTCAAAATTGTTGGTTGCCCTGGCAGCTCATTATTTCATGTGCAAGCACAGGGCTCGAAGAAAGTGCTGTGTGGTCATCCCAGACGAGTAGATTTTCCCTTCGGGCAAGTAACATTTCATTCTCACTTGCCGGAATCAGGCGAGTCGTCTACCAACTAAATCAGTAAAAGAGCAGACTAGCACTTGCCCAGGGCAAGCACTATTGGAGAGATCCTGAAGGCAAGCTGGAATTCAAGTTGTTTTCAAGCCCTGGCAAGCATGTTATTTCAATTCCTTTTTAACTTTCATGCTGTGCTTGCTAGTTCATACAGAAAATCACCTACTGTATATAAATAGTTGTCGAGGTGTGAATCAACATTTAGAGGGTGACAATTATTGCTTTTCTGCTACTGTTGGGATTTTACTAGGAACCACAAAAAGATATTACATTTGAGGCATCACCTCTTTTAGGGATTTGTCTATGATCTGGAACTTTACAGAAATTCTATTCACTTAAAAAACTTACTTCTAAAGTTTATTCTGCAGGAACTTTGGCAAGTGTCTTAGGCATGTCTCTTTGGTGCTGATTTATTAGATTTACACTGTACATGTAGTTGTTGATTTTATTCTGACATGATCACCACATGTGTTGCAACAAAAACACTCCTTTTCTACACGTTACAAAACATTTAAATGTCTACTTACTAAAACTCTTGGCTGCAAAGATTCTCATCAATCACAACAGTACGAAGTGGAATTCCATCACCCTTATCTGGAAAAGAACATCTGAAGCAGGGATTGAATAAAACAACATCAGTAGAGTTATGTGTATGCGATCTGCAATGAAATGGAGGGTTTACAGGGAGCACAGATAAATATTTATGCTGTACTGGTAAAAAGAATTAATGCATGTCCATGCAAACATTGCTACTGACAACTGCATGTAAACTGTACACTGGTGCATTGTAATCAACAATCTTAAAACTTTTAAGTATACCATCTGTGCACATCACAATGTTGTCACTTGAGATGCAGACTGCAATGTTTCAACTGTTTATTGCCAGTCTATCAGTTGACCTCATCAACTGATAAAGGTGGACGTAGATGTAGTCATCTTTACGTCATAGGACAAATAATTAACTTTAATATGTTGTTGTATTCTTCCCTGATGAACAACAATCACCTTTTTCACAAAAAATCTTGTAACTGTCAACATATTCTAGGCAACTTAAAACAGTACTTGTTATGAACTAAATCCTGTCCTGTGATTGGCAACCCTTGGGATTGTGTACTGTGCCCCAAGAGTACGAAGATCACTTTTTACTGTTCTTTATCCCATATAATAAATCCTTTTTTGACCAATTACCACAAATTACTATGTACGTCAACTACCCAGGACATTTAGAGTATGTCAACATCTCAATGATGAAAGAATGATACAAGGCTTATTAGGACACATATTAAATAGTACATGTGCGTAAAGAAAAAATACATTGATACTAACAGCTATAAAATTGTCACAACACACTGACAGAGTCCTTGTTTTGTTATCTCACCTTTTCTGTTTCCGTTGGTGAAGAAAAATCACAAACATAACGACAGGCACCATCACAACGACCACAAATACAGAAGTCACTGAAAGTACCACAATTGAAGTGGTAGATAAACGAACAGGATTGTCATCTAGGAAGTAATCCTCATCCACATCTTGATCTGTTTGTGCTGCTACAACTGGTTCATCAGATGGCACAGACCAGGGAACTTTAACTGAAGTGGTAGGATGTGGTTCCTTCATCTTATTATCAGTATTGACAACATTGTTTATGGCTTTTGTAGTGGCCTTTGTTGTACCACTGTGAAGAGTAGGGATTGCAGTTTTGACAGAACCTGAAAAGAGAACATTTTAGTATCATAACGAAACAAACATTTTTCATCTTGCATGCTCATTACTTTCACTCATGTAATAAAACTTCTTCTGCTAGCAACTTAAGCAACAATAAAAAAAAAACTAAAACAGACTAGAGAGATCCATTCTCCTTAGTTGTCAATGTTCACAAATATTATGGTCATGAACATACACATAAGTGTACAAAAAGAGACCTTGTTTCTTCTACCACTTTGACACATGTAGTGCCTGAAAAGACCTTACTTCTGGGGAGCACATGCCAAGTCTCACAAGAAAAAATTTCTCCGCAGTCATATAATTAATTCTATATTTAGCAAGTTTGCTCAGTCAAGATGGCTGGATATTGGCCTCATTCCTTTTTTTTTTTTTTGCATTTTTATGGGCCTCGAATGCATCTAGGTCCATGAACATGCCAAAAAACGAACTTGGCTAATATCCTGCCAACTTGGCCTCTCACTTGGTCAATAACCAATATGTATACTGTACAGCAGAACATAAGGAAACTTCTATAAACTGACAAAAATATTCTTTCAACTATATTTGATACCTTAATTGTGACAAACAGTTTTAAAAATCTCTTCTTCACAAATACCTGACTCTTTGGAGGCAGTTGTAATTTCTTCACTTGGAGTAGGGGTCACAACTGAACTTGATGTAACAGTGCTTTGAAGGGCACGCACTGTTGTACTGGGAACAGTAACAGTTGGTGTAGTAACAACAGGTGTCTCAGGATTTGCATCCGTTGTCACTGAAAATAACACAAATTATTTTAAAATCATGTTATGCATGCAGTACACACTGCAGTTTCAAACTGAGTGGTAGAGTGCAGCTAAAAGTTGAGGTGTGATTTCCCAATATGCAGGGTAACTAAAAAGGTATTGATCATAACGTATAACATTTGAAAACAAACACGAAATAATAAGCAGTTTAATTAGAGTTCCATTCTCTTCTTTTTCTGTAGCTCTAACTTCATATACATCAACTTCAACGAACTCTTGGTTCTAAGGAGGAAAAAGGTTGAGTGTTTTTCTTCAGTTTCAACAGCACAGGATCCATCCTCACTGTCATAATTTCTTGTTGCCATGTGACTCCAGATGCAAACATTCAAAGTATTTTGCAGGTCATTTTTGAAGTTGTATGTACTATCTCTGCAACAACAGTTTTGGGTTGTTTGTTCAAACATGAAAAAGAAATCAAAACAAAGCAAAAATAGTACAAGACTGTGGTCGAAGAAAAATTATAAGCAGTCCAAAGGTTCCTACGTAACTACATGCCATCTGACATGGTGCAGGAAAAAAAAAACAAATTACACGGAAATTTTCAGGGGGAAAATGCAGAAAAATCCCTCAATTATGCAGAAAACACATTATGCGTCCGATGGCGCGATGAGGACTGATGATGATGATGCGAAAAACACACTCTGGATTATGCAGAAATTTCAACAGTTAACAAAATTGATAATAATGCCTTTCCAATGTACTGAACATCAGTGAAAGGAAAAGCACTTCAAAGTGAGCTCTTTAATAGAATATTAACTTATAAAACATCATTCCTGCCAACTTTGACATTATGCTTGATCTGTTTCTAGTATTTCTTAACAGGTATTTCCTCACTTAACACAGGTTTTCCGTGGAATTGTGCATAAAGAATCAGTTGTTGTGTTCTTGGAACATCCGTAACTTAGTAACCAGGCACTACATCAGGCGATGAAAAACTAGTTTCCCAGCTCTTTGCCTATAGTCAGTTGGAATGCCTGGAGGGTAAAAATTTGTTACAAAATGGTCTGTTTTCGTCTGTTTTAGTAGAGAAACCACTTCAAAATAATGTCTCAGGAATATTTACTTGGGGGGATGTTAGCAACAAAGCTGCTGCTTTGTCGCTAAATATGAATCACTTTTTTCTGTTTTATGCTGAAAAAAAACTCTGATTTTGCAGAGGATGCGGCCGTTAGCAGACTATGAGGATCCGCACCACCGCATCCTGTTAGATTCCCTGCTACTACGAAATTCTGGGTGCTCAGCACTTGAGTTTATAATTTTATGAAAAAGTTTTTTCAGTCACCTAAAGGTAATAGGTACATGTAGGTGCCTGTTGCACCCGGACACTTCTAGAGCACAGCCCTGATAGTGTCATTTTAGTGTTTAACTAAAGGAAATTGGGGAAAACTTCATTTTGCCCTGGGGCATTAAAAATCCAAAGAAACTGATAGAGGAAAGAAGCAAATCAAAAGTAAAAGTCCACATACTACATGTATGACTTACAATTAGTGCAACCATATAGTTCCATTCGCACACAGACTCTGATGTTGTAAGTTACAGGATAGACTCTTAAAAATCTGGCAGATGTCACAGGATTGAAGGTATTCTTAACAACTGTTTGGGCGTCAGAATTGCCTGTCCAAACCTACAACAAATATTAAAAACAAACTATACAGTGTTCAAGCTAAAACACTCAATTTTAAGATTGAAATAATTAGAACAACAACAACTTTATTTGAGTGTCTAGTCTTCTAGCTACCCTTAAGCTTACTAATCGGGGACACTGTTAAAATTAAAATATAATATAAGTATAAAAACGATTCTGGTCTATTTACATCTGTAAGAGAAAGAAAGAAAGAGGTAACATATGAGATAAATTTGAAACAAGTAGGAACAAAAACATGTCATGCAATGTATGGTTTGTCTGCTAGTTAATTTCTATTGTCAACTAATATTACAATGTAGCCCGAGTCCCAGGTGACTTATAAGTCAGAACTACAGAGACTGACTATAACTGTCACATGGCCAGGAGTGAAAATATGCATACATGTTTGCTGGACACTGAGGGTAAATTGGTTCCAAAAGTGTACAGTACAGAGGAAATTAAAACTCAAGGAAAACTGCAAGCTTTGAGGACTTGCATCACAATACTGTGATTGAAAATAATGTAATAAAACGCTTATAAAATAATGTTCTTTTTTATGTGGTTAATTCTGTCTGCTGTCACAGCATTGACTGCTAACAAATGCTAAGGTGGAGGTACATGTACACACAACTAGAACATACTAGGGGAGAGTTGTGAAAAAAAAAAACGTAGAATGTAACATGGTAAATGTAAATG
>Ga0126339_10001752_pt1 | contig 15108 bp, 6 predicted proteins | sample OrbTmetagenome_2_FD_92532 | JGI IMG/M metagenome (GOLD analysis project Ga0126339, IMG submission 92532) | Coral microbial communities from Petempiche,Puerto Morelos, Mexico - Orbicella T R C metagenome | ecosystem: Host-associated > Invertebrates > Cnidaria > Coral | place: Petempiche,Puerto... | reverse complement strand
TACTCGTACGCTTACCATATTTGTAGAGAATGGTATAATGGCTCATATACCATGATGGCTAAACCAGTGAACACTCTTGAATTGCATTATCCAATGATCTAGTTTCTAATAAGTTTCTATAGTCATCGGCTGTCTGAATATTTGAGGGAGACGTGTTGCTTCCATTCTTTAAAGGGCCTGAACTCAAAATTAGATATCTCTATCAGACCCTCGGCCGCTTTCAAAATCGCCAAGTTCATGAAATGACATGCGCGTTTGTGAACGGAAACTTTATCACATCCACGCAAGGAAATGATGATCTGATCCATTCCATTATTTTCTAATTCCAAAAATTACCCGTTTCATTTATAGCGAGTGACTGGAAGGTGCACGTTAGCCGAGTAATCGTGCGAGTAATTTCAAATCGAACGAGCACAGCACCCTGGCCAATCAGAGATCGAGGGCGTTGTATGATTGGAATTTTATAGTAATTAAAGTGCTAGGTAGGTGCATTTGTATGGTTTATTTGTACAAGAAATCATTTAAAATTTTGGACGAAGAGTCAAACTCTTCTCGTGTTCTCATAAAACCCTTTTTGGTTTTTGGAGTAGATAAATCCTGAAATATTTACCAGGCTTCAACTTTATCCAATGTCAAAGGGCTTATTTTATTACCCTAGCTACAGTATTTGCCATCCGATTAGAAGGCTCCATACAATGACATTTCCCCTTTGCGCATTTGTTACCTTAGTTGAGCCTTGTGGTTCTTGGTGTCAAGTAGATAAAATGTTTTTAATTTTGCTGGATGTTAGATTCGCCAGATCACTTCGAAATCTTTTTTCTATACCGCTTATAAGCCCCCCGGATATAAGCTCACTCCTCCCCGTTTATACGCCTACCCAAAACAGTTATTTAAACTCAAGACTTATGACCGGAATTCTACAGTACATGGGAATATATTTAATTTGATCAGTGTACAAATTGAACTTAAATTTATTGCGATCAACACTTCAGCACGTATACTAACCGACCTTCTGCAAACATGTAACATATAACGAAGCCATAAATTCCAAATGGGTATTGCTTTCCCAAATATATTGTCATTCTACAGAGAAAACTCTGTATTTCATCAGACATAATGTACTTACAACTGCTAAAGCTACTTAGCTGAGTCTAGTTCTCAGGCCATCGTAGTTTGAATAAAGATATAACACAAACAATGGTGAGAAACATTGTACACCAGCGCATTTCATCCTAAACTTAACGTTTCGTTTGCTGAGCAACACACAATTTCATTAGTAACCGTTTCAATTTTTTCAACAACCGTTGCAAAATTGATGAGAATCTATTCCTTACAGAGCTAAGGCCTTCTCTAAACATCAACATTAGATTAATACTGTAGATCATTTTTCTCAGTTCTATAGACCTCCAATAACAATAATGATATAAATAATTGTTCAGAAAATTGTGATGGTTGCCTTTGAAAATGTATGTTAATCAACAAGCAAAACTTCATGCTTGGGATAAAATGCTTTCAACTGTTACGTGAACAATTTTTATCACTGCTGCTTGTGTTCTATTTTTAGTTGAGTCTGTTCATCACAATTTTAGTGAACATCGTCTTCCTGTCTTCCTCTTCTTTGTAAAAGCGAAGAAGGCGACTTTCTCAATTCCTTAGGGCTTTCACGGGGTGATTCAGTTTCTGCAGAGACACCATACTTTTGTCTTTGGATCGAGCTCTTATCCTCCCCTTTAATGACAGAAAATTCTACTTCAATAAATTTGGCAAGTTTCTCTGGAAGATTTAAAGGTAGTTCCTGTACATGGCGCCGACTTTCTGACGGGCTAAACAAAGGCCGGTCCTCGAACTCCTTACGGGACGAACAAGGAGACATGTCTCTTTGCGCCGTTGTAAACGGCCCCCTTCTTTCCGAGGGTAGCGATAGTGCTCTTCGACCCAAGTCAAGCTTCGCAGGCAACGTGTTAGAAAGGTTTGGCGAATCTGACGAGATCTTATTTACGAAAGAAGGTTCGGTAACAGAATCTGCACTTCCCCAATTAGCTTCACCAGCCCAACGGCGAGGTCCTGTAGATGGCAAAGTATCGCGTCTTGTGCTTATGCTGTACTTTGACCTTTCCCGGCTTACGTTTCTGTTTGTATTTCCTATCACTGGTTTTCCAGCTGACTCCGAGCGCTCGGTCGAGTTGGAATTAAGTGGTGGTCTTTCTTGAGAAAGATCTGAATCCGATCGAAAAGGAGTTCTCAGAGTTGAGCTCACACTTTCTCCTTTAATGATCGAAAACTCCCTTTCTAAGAATCTAGTGAATTTGTCCGACAGATCTACAGGACGCTCCGGTTTTGGAGTGACTGGAGGGCTGAATAAAATTCGCCGCTGGGCGTTTTGTCCGTGCAGCTCTGTGGAACTTCCAAGCGACAGCTGCTGAGGTCGGTAAACAAAAGCACTAAAAGAGTTAGCCGAATGTGAAGCTTCTTTCTTGGCAAAAGAAGGTTGAAGTATCGCATTGCGTTCCGATTTCTCTTCGCCAGGGCAATGCCGGGATCCTGGAGATGGTAAATTATTTCTGCAGATTGTCCCTTCCTTCCCGACTCGTCTAGAGTTGGTCATCGGAGGTTTCTCCCAACCCGACAAGTCGTCCAAATCGATGCAGCTTAATTCCTCTCGATTCCGTTCCTTCCTTAATATGTTCCTCTGTCTGACAGATCCGGGACGGATACTTGGCAGTTTACCAGCATGAGATTCCCTCTCTCCGTTCGCTTGAACGTAGTCGGCTGCGGTAAAAACTTCATTTCTGCTCTGTATTTCGCCCTTGCCTTCTGCTCGGTCGTACGAGTTTCTGCGGTCGCCGCTACTTTCCCGAAAAACATCGCTCTCTTCTTCTCTACGCCTGTTTCTCGTCCGCGATTTCAACGCTTGGTTAGGAAAGCTAACAAACAGTTCATCCAGCGACAAGTACGAATCCATTTTTCTTGGTCGCCTAATTGCTATAATACGCACAAGCGGAGTTAAAGTTGTCTTTCTTCAGAATAAAAGCTAATAAACACCGCGCATTTCGCTTGAGTGCTGAATTATCAAAGCTACGTCGCGAATTATATCGCGTGAAGTTAGACTTCAAGTAATGATTACTCGCTTAATAACAGGAACTGGTTAATTTGCATATGGAAGCTTCTTCGCTAACACCTGTCTTTTGATATGTCCAATTCGTTCAGGATTTACAAAGCGTAGCAAAAAATAGCCTTGGTGACTGAAAAAGGCAATGAGTTTTTGCAGTTCGTCGCTCTATTTTGACTTAGCATGCCAGAAGTGGAAAAAGGTACTTCTGACCCAAAAATTCATTTTTTCAACGAGCAACATAGAATACTTACTGTAACAATTAATCGCATTGGGTTGTTTGATGACAAAAGAAAATGTTGGCTGCAGAAAATAACGAATAAATTTGCACAACGAAAAGACCAAATGAGAACTAATAAAAAAAAAGGTTTAAAATTGAAGTAAATTTGACGCAGTCTTTCACCAATGTGGCGTTTTAATTTCTAATCTACCGCAGTAAAAATGAAAACAATTGTTTTCCTAAAACGCAGCATCTGCGAACTCTGTGCAGTATATCGCCTGGAAAACAAAGTTATTCACTGATTGCAAAAGCACCTGAAAATGTTTTGACTACGGTTTCGGATTAACTACAGCCCACATACAACGTGCGGACATTGAAATGAGAGTTATCGGAGCGTAGTTAACAGCTGGAAAACTTTTTTTTTTGGGAGGTTCCGGAGCCCAAAAATTTATTTATAGATCAAAACAACTACCACTTTAATTTCTTTGACCTTCGTTAAAAATCAAAATACCGTACCTTCGTACTTGTTTTTTTCTTTTTCATCATAAGACGACGACTGGTGGGATTTAGTTTATTTCTTATTTCAAACGATATGCGCTAGCAATCGAATTTATGGGCCACTGGAAAGCGATTTTAACGGAAAAAGATCGTTGATTAAAATTTCTCTTCTTAACAACACCGCGTTTACATTTCAACTCGTCTTGAGTACACGAAAAGCAAATTATTCACTCTTTAGAAAACCACCAGCCGGGCCTGTCAAAGGTCCCAGCATTTAATTGATAGCCTGTTGTCACTGTGATCTGTGGGACACAGGAAAATGTCTCTGTTATGGTAAGTTGCCTCTTGAATGCAGACATTTTCGGTCCCATTAGCTCCTATTGTAACGGGATTACGCCCTTTTGCCAATACACGGCTGGTGGGTTTTACCAAGTAGACCACAGTTCCTTGCGTTGCACCATTCCCGGCAATTTTCACCTTTCAACATTCTGGTCACTGGATCGTGTACAGAAAATGAGAAGAAAGGACTGAAAGCGCTGGTCGTTGTTGCATCCTCACATTGCACACTGATCCGATTCTACCATCTTCCGTGAATAAACCCAGTGTCGGCGTTCTTTGACTTTTGTTATATACCCGCTCGAATGAGGCCATTGGTTTCGCGAGCACGAAATTATGTCCCGGTAAGGATGGCCACGAAGGACTGGGGCCTACGCAGAAAAATCCACCGGCTATTGCGCGCGCGGCATTAGAAACACAAAGGGTATTTATTTTTTCTACAGAAAAGAAAAGCAAAATACAACAGCACTCACCTAATACTTCACACTCGTTTTAATTTAAACATCTAAAAGGCACAAATGACTCTATTCTATATTTTACGGCAAATTGTAGAAGAATAATTCTCTGTATAATTATATAAACTCCACTCTCAATTTAAAAAAAAAAAAAAAGAAATATATTAAGCTATTTGTATGAAAATGTATTGAAATAGTTCAAATTTATATCCCAGATAATAAAATTACTTAAATTTGATTTCGAGCAACAGACAAGGGAAAAACACTTACAGTTAATTTAATGTTTTTCGCAGATTTTAAGAATTAGTCCGAGGTTCAGATAAACATTTCTCAGCTCAAGGCCCGAGCCTTCCTTCAATATCCATCTGATTAATATATATCGATCAAACTGACTTGTTGACGGTTTGGTTAATTAACAATTAGACCCGTAGCCCGCAAGGGCTACGGGTCAATAGCCCATGAGGAGAAACCGAATGGGCTATTGACCCGTGGCCCTTGAGGGTGAAGGGTCTAATTGTTTTAGCATCACCCAACTAGTCGGACAGAAAAGGCAATAATAAAGTTAGCAAGTGCAAGTTGAAAAATATTGATTTGGGAATAAAAAGAAAGAAAGCGTCACGCTCGATTGCGCCAATTTCGGTACTCGAGGACTATTACTAACAGCCCTCTAGTAGCGTAGCCAATTAAAATGCAGGATTTGCATCAGTCCACTAGTTGGGTGATACTAATACTCTTATGCATTAATGCCGAGCAGCGCGTGCGCACCAAGACCGACGGTCTGGCGATAGATAGATAGTATTATGTACCAATCAGATTGGAAGTTCATCAACAGTCAATAGCTAAGTTATGGCAATAATTACAGCGATCACACAGATATAAATCAATGTGCGGTCTCAGAATTGTCGCAATCGTAATTGATATTTTTGAATGCAGATGCTAAGATTTTTCCAAAGCAGCATTAATTGAACTTTCTAACACTGAAATCCACTGGAATTTCTGTTCCCAAGAGTGTGCCTGGCAGAACCACAGTTTCTTCGGCGATACGATGGTAAACGCATTTTTTACATCTAGAATGAAATTTAAAGACGTTAGTGATGTACAGTAAAAACCCTCATGTAAGAACCTAGTGGTTTAAGGTCGTTCGCGCTAATTGTTTCTGGGCATCCTTACTGCGCACGCAAATTCACGCGCCACGTCATGCATGAGAGCGCGCGCTAAGTAATAAAATGAACAATGACAGGGCAGATGGTCACTGGTATAGCTTTCCCTGGATTTAACGATCTTGGACGTTCGGTGACCCCTATTTTTCTTTTGATGAATCATTTTCTCTACGGATATTCTACGTTTAGCGAAAACATGAAGAAAATCTATCTAAAAGAAGTTTGAATTTTTTGCAGAATGCACCATCGAATTCCGTTCTTTTTAGCACTTCGTTTATCTGTGCGACGGTTTCAAGTGTCTCTTGACGGGTTAAGTTTTGTGAAAACGTCGGTAAAATTTGGAATTATTTACGCAACAGACCCACTTCTACAAAATATGACTAAGATAGTTTGCCTCCGTTGACTCACCTTCGATATTTTTAGCTACAAACCTCTGTAGAACATGCTGAAATTAAGAACCTAATTAAGAACCCACTTAGCCTAAATTGCCAATAACTACCACAAAATACAAAAACCTGTTTTGCCAGACTTCAGAAAATGTAGGTTCTCACACGCGGGTCAGTTTTACGGTAATTTGCGGTAAAAGTTCTAGACAAGTGTTTTCTCGAGTAACGTGTCAATACGTATTTAGTAGTGTCAATACGAGAGGGAATTCGAGTAACTCTTACGAAAATACGATGGAAACAATGAGTAATTAGGTAACTTACATTTTGAATCCGCTAGGTTCTCCACTTGCAACTTCTTTAACGTCAAACATGCTTGGAACCTTGAACGATAGATTTGAATGTGTGAAAGGTGTTGTGAAAAAAAATTCAGAATTCTTCCGCCTTCTTATGTAACTCCAGGGTCAACTATTCCTTTAGTCTGCTTTAGCACATGTACCGCCAACTGCTAGCTAAATTATACTTACTTATAGTTTCGTTGAACAAGTCTTTGAAAAGGAACAAACTTGAAAGTCAGTGTCGTTACCACAAGTGCATCATTGAACAGAAACAAACCAAGGTCACCAACTTGTTGGTAGATTCTGACGTGAAAACAAGCAAACAAAATCCAGTGACCAATTTTAAAATAGTAAAGCAATGTTACAGGCTCCACGGGTTGTCCAAATGTATCTCTGCCGGCAAAGCTACAAAAAAAACAACTTTGGAAAGAGAAACTCAAATATATAAGGGAACCTATATTCGTAATGCGTTTTTGAATATGACTGATTTAGGTAGGTAAAACTTAACGTGTTTGCAGATTTTTATTAACGAAACGAATCTATGACAACAATGGCATCGATGAAATCGATGAGTAATTGATGGGCAAACGATGCGAGGTCAGTTGATAAGTCACTGAATATTGCCGATGATCAATCAATGAGTAACCCATGAATAATCGAAAGGCTACGAGGCAAGAGTTTCAGGCATCATTGATTAATCATTGAGGCCATTGACTGGTCATCGATATGATCTCGTGGAAACCATCCTCTGCTTAGAATGTGTACGATTGAGCTTATTTTGGAATTAAGTATCTGTTCGATTGCGTGTTTATGCCAACTTAAGAATACACGGAGTATATTCCAACGGTCTGCTCTAGGGAGTAGAATACTTGGAATAATCCAGCCGGACTTCGCGTCGTGTCGCGAAGAAAAATCGTCAGAAAACCCTTAAGGAGACCACTCTGGGCGTGGCTCGAGCTTTATTTGACCCCCTGAAAGATACCACTTCAAACGGGATAGGCTCGATTACAAGCCGCAGTTCAGGACAGGAACCCGCACTAGCAGACTAGATTCTCGAGACCGGCCGAAATCGAGCCTAAAAACGGAAATAAGAGCGTTTTCTTTGTTATTATTTCTTCAAGTGCACCCTAAAAGATACTTTAAACGACTAAAAATAGTGGCCTTTCGACGTGAACACCCGAAGTGAGACCAGAATCCTTAAGTTATACCCCTAAGCGAGATGACGAACATCCCCAACCTTTTCAATTGGGAGTCCCCCGGGATAAACATGTCACTCCTGTACCTGAATTCTGGTTTAAATTGTCTACCAATGCTTGGGGTCGACAATAGGATGACATCCTCCTCTCGAACAAAATGGCGGCTTTTCTCTGCCAGTACCTGCAAAGAGAAGGCATTGCTTTGTTACTTTGATGCTACAAAGTCATTCAAGACAATCAAATGAATGGAAAAATAAAGTATGAGAATTTACCGGGCAATTGATTATTCTTTTCTGCAAATCTTGAAGAAACCTCTCTCTTTCCAGGCGTTCTTTGTACTGCAGAACATAAAAAACCAGGCAACAACAGTTAACAAAATAGACATCGCTTTCTTAATACATGTAACTGCTATTCATTCTTCATATAAACTGTGAGGTAAATAACTTTTATCATTTTGGTGTTTGGCTATCCGCTGAGAAAACAAGCCAGTAGAGCAGTTTGAAATTTTAAATCCAGTTAAGTCACTGTATCAAAAACGTAATAACTGGTATAGAGCCGCCAAGTCACCTGGGCCGGGTTGTTCAAAGTCTGATTAAGCTAACTTAGGATTAGCGAGAATTTTGATTTGAGCTTTGAAAATTTTCGGTGAGGTTTTCTGTTTATACAGTTTGTGCTTCAGTTTTGAACTTGACTAAGCTCAAACTACAAAAAACGTAAGCAGTAGAAAACATTTTTATGCAGTAAAAATTAATGCTCCGGTTAACATTTAATCCTGGGTTAGCGTTAACCGGCTTTCGAGCAACCCGGCCTAGGTCAGTAAGCTATCGTATCAAACTCTTATTTAATGTTACCTAAACATTAGTCCTGCGTTAGTCACCTGTTCATCAATGATGAATTGTAAATGAAGCCTGCGTTACTCCTTCGTGAAGTTATTTATATGACTAACTGTGCTGTTTTGGAACTATTTAAAGTCGAAAAGGAAAATTCCACGCTAACCAATCCGTAGATTTGCAAACGGACAAGAATATGTTCGAGTCCAACGTAACTGAGTTCTAAAGAGTGATTTCTTAGATTAAACTGCTAAATATCTAATGTTATTGTGATGTTCAGTAAGCATATAGGGCGAAACATTGTAAAATAATATTTGGTTATGAGCTAAGAGATACCGTTGGCAAGTCCTATAGGGTCCGACATCCATACAAGATACCTCAAGATCTATCTATGTGTTCCCCATTAACGCAACAGATGCTATGGGCAAAAACGTATCGTCGCGAAACCCCTCCGCTAGAAGCTTTCTAAGGGTGGAGGGGAGAGGCGTAACTATAGTACAGCGATGAGGCGGATGGAATAATAGATAGAAGATAAAAATGTTCCAATATGATACGTTTGTTTAATTTTATTTTTACCTGTCTAAATAAACTGTCGAGGTCCTTAAACTTCGCGATGGCCTGGGCCAAGTTTTTTCTATCAACGTGGTCTGATGGGGTGTACTTCATAAATGACTCCAGTAGCTCCACGTAACTTAATAGACAATGCGATAAAAGGAAAGCCTGATAAATTAGCTAGTTGTTTAGAAGTAGTGATGTTCGGAAATGGTTGTTATTTCTTGGAAAACGAAAAACAGGTTAAGACTGCATACGAGCCAAGTGGCCCATCAGGACGGAACTTATCACGGTTTCTGTAGCATGAAGCGACCAAGAATATTTCTACTCCCCCATAGATGGGATGCTAGTCCATCGCAGGGTTACCCCCAGCATTAACTTCGCTGTTACCCATATGTACACCTGGGTGGAGAGAGACACTGTGCGAGTAAAGTGTCTTGCCCAAGAACACAACACAATGTCCCCGGCCAGGGCTCGAACACGGACCGCTCGATCAGGATTCAAGCGCACTAACCACGAGGCCACCGCGCCTCCACTGGAAAATGAAAGAATACCACAAAAACTTTGTCGTCTGTTTTGTTAGGGTTACACGCCTGCTGACTGGAAAATCTTGTCAGGGACGTTCGTGGCCGTGATGCATTGTCCCTGATGAATTCGGACAAACTGTTGCGCGCCCCTGTCCATCAACCAGCATTCTTCCTACTTGTCAGTTGATATAACAGGGACTTCAATTTAGTTATTTTTATAAAGAATAGCATTAGCCATGTTCACTTACCTTTTAATTCTTCTTCCTGGGAGAAATAACAATTCAGGTAAACTATGGGTAAAAGGAGAGACGTCAAAGAATTCGTTATCAGCAAGTAATTTCTGAATCAACATTTGAATCAACTCGACAATATTTTCTCGACGAACAACTAAATTCTTAAAAAAAAAGCATTAAAATAGAATTGTGGGAGTCAGTAAGGAGAACTGATGTTTCGAGTCTGGGAATTGAAGTTTAAATTTACATTTCGACCTTTGGGCAAAGTGACAAACAAAATCTGGTTGTTAGCAATAGATTTGCGACAATTTATCGATTGAAGGAAACTACTCACTAAAGAAGAAAAAAATATTGTGATCAATTTTATCGTTTTAACACTCAAATGCTATTCGTTAATTTCCAAATAAACGATTCTATACCACACTTACCTCATCATTTTTGTGCTTGGCTGCCTTTCTTGGCGACCGAGAAATGAGCGGAACTGGGGATTCTGTTCTTTACACTGTTGAACATACAAACAAAGATTACAGCGATAAATGAAATCTGACTAAGACAGAGCGCTGCAACTGGCAAGACATAGATTGCTGGCACTTTTTTCGCAAATACAGTAGGAACTAATACAGCAAAACATTTAATACCTGTACCGACAAAACATCATGACATAACGCGGAACTAACTTACGATGTACAACAAATCGTGATATCGAAGTTAAATCTTAGAACAAACTGCAGACCAATCACGCGCTGAGTTATCTGTAAGATAGCGACTATTTCAACTGCAGCTAAAAGCCGTTAGATTCAATTTAGAAATTAAAATTTAAACTGACAATCTCGGTCTAAAAGGGTTTCAGAAAATAACACGCATAAAACAGTGTTACTTATTAAATCGTCTTACCCGCTCAAGTGTTTGCAGTGTGACAGGATAGTTGTTGAGGAAATTAGTGTAAGCTCGCAGCTGAGTTGTGAACCTCAGAAAAATGTCTCCCAGCATCTGAAAGTGGATATCATGTATCGAGTACAATATCAGTTTCTTACAGTTGTCAAGTCCATGATCAGTGAGCAACAGGAACTCGTTGAAGTTGGGCCATTTAGTGGCGATCATGGGCAAGATACTTTACTCTCAGTGCCTCTCTCCACCCAGGTGTATAAATGGGTACCGGCGAATTTAGTTCTGGGGGTAACCCTGAGATGGACTAGCATCCCATCCAGGGGGCAGTAGAAATACTCCTAATCGCTTGATGCTACAGAAACCAGAATAAGCTCCGACCTGTTGGACCACTTGGCTTATATGCAGACTATGCCGAAAACTCTTGAAATTGTGTCCTACCAGTGCAGGGAATTTAGGAGGTTTAAAACCCCGTCGCTGTGATTTTGATTTCCGGGATATGAGTAGAGGGACTCCAACGGAGACGGTAGCTACGGTCAAGGTTGTCTATTATTTACAAGGCAGAGAGCATTCATGCGATGTTGCCACAGGGAACGCAATGCTGGTGACTTACTTGATGTGAATTCCATTCATCTAAACGGTTCGACAGGTCGTTCACCAGCAAACTGAAACAGAGACCAACAATACAATCGTAAACTTGAGACACAAAGCCTATGCTTTATTGACACAGCTTTATATCGGCACCTAGCCTGCGAGCAGATTGAAGGAGACTCACCTCGCAGACTGACAAATTTTCAGTTCACACAGTACTTCCAGTTTTGTTCAAAAGCTCAATAAAAGCATGAAATGTTTCGTTGACTCGTGTAATAACACGGACACTGAAGGAAATTTCGCATTTAAAACAAGTGAAAGTGATTACATTAATGAATTGATTGTTGAATATTGAACTAGCTAGTCATTTCAGACATCAATATTAAGAAGTCTTTTTTGAACATTAAGCCCATTGACCGTACTCTTGGAAGGAATAGTGGGTTCAATTTTCCAATAATCAATTTATTATCGCATTCTTGAAATGACTAGCGGGTTCAATATTTAAATAATCAATTAATTAATGTAATCTTGAAGGGTACGCTTCACTTGGTTTGACTGTAGGCTCCTTTGGCTAGTTATACCTGCTAAGACCCAGTAACGTCTGGCTGTCAGCAAACAAACTCTGAATGTTGGCGGAGCTGATTATGGCCCTGAAATAGGAAATCAAACTGCAGTCGATCATTTTTTTTCACAAATAAATAGCTGAGGGCTTCGCTGAGAGTTAAAGAATGAGAAATTAATTTATGCAATTCTGAAAATTTCAAAACGGGGACGAATATTGTGGAAATTCCCCGGCAAAGTCTCCAGGAAATATGAAAATTATTGAATTTGTAAGGAGCGAACCATTCAACCGAAAATTCCGAAAATTCCAGAATGAAAATCAAATAAAACGGAAATTCCCGTGACGTCCGAAAATTTGCGTACACCTCGCGAGGTTGTCCCTTTCTCCGAAAATTGCGGAAAACACTGTTCCATTCGCCACGTGAAATTTTCGGAAATTTAGACCAGAATTTTTCATCGAATGAAAAGTGCCCCAAGGCTTCTTAAAAGCCAAGGGGTGCTTACCATTTGTCAGAATAAACCAGTTGACCGTTGAATAATGGTAAGGGTTTTTCCAAAATCAGCAAACCAACCGAATGAGATGGCGCTTACCATTTACAATTCAATTTCCCGTTATTGTTTTCAGCTGCTGAGAAACTGGAAACTGGAAAATGTAGTAAATGATAAGGAAATTTCCGTCGTTCCGTCAGGAACGGTAAAAGAGGTAGTGTATAATTTCGAGAACAGATTTCCCGGAAAATTACTGTGCCATTTGACTTTCAACCGAAATTTCGGGATTTCTTTGGCTAAATGGTAAGCATCCAAGATTACCAAATGCTTCTTTAATCTGGACAAAGGAACACCGCGAAAAACAGCTGACACTAGTGCGATTTCATCTCCAGCCAAAATAATAATGAAACGCAAGATCACCCTTTCCCCTTATTTGAGAAACCCCCGAGCGGCCAGCAAAGAAGAGCAGCACCTTTACATGCGGGCTACACTCAAATACGACTTCACTAAAGATCGAACAAAGTAATGTACCTGTTAGAAGCAAGGGAAGCTTGAAGAGGTTTCTTGAAAACATCTTGAATTATGGACAAGCCGCTCATATAGGTCAACTCTGTTGATAATATTTCGTGAGCTACTAACGTCCTTTTCTCCCCAGCAGTAGCGCCAGTACCAGGTTTCGAGGCGAGTTTCTGCAGAAAAGAAATTGCTATCAGTTAGACTTCGAGAAATTCACTTTAACTTTCACGGATTTGTTAGGAAATGAGTCGACGAGTGGGGCGCGAATTCAAACAATGGCTCTCTTTTCACCAGCAAGCGAGAATTTGACTATCTTAATTGACCACTCCCCAATGGAGCATTCACGACCAGGCTTCTCGCATACATTTGCTTATTTGATCTTCAGCGTAGATTAGAAAGTTTTGCCACCGAGACACTCAGAATGATATCATATGAACAAAGCTCGAAAGGTAATACTTCATTTCAATAAACAAAAAATAAAATAAAAATAAATAAACGTCATGCCCCTATCCTGTCATGTAATCTGGGCCGCGGAAAGAAATGATTCCGTGGAAAGACAAAACATTGTTGACAAAGGAAGCTATAAGGTTTGGGTCTGAAGAAAACGTTAATGAATTGTTTGAGTTTTAAACGTGGAAATCAGAGCATCCACAATTCGATTTGTGAGAACTCCAACTAATTTCACCTTGTTGTAACAAGCCAAGGGTCTCCAAGGTAATGCTGTTTTATTGAAGTTACAAGACAAAACATTTAATACTTACATCAGTTTCAAATTCTCTTGTTGCAATATCATCCTCGGAATCAGAAACCTCCAAATCTGACAAAGCTTCCTCTTGCTTTGTCTAAAGAAAGGAGATTCAAGTCAGACCTCACAACTAATACCTCGTCCACACCACGCCAGAGAAATTTGAAAACGCAGCTTTATTTCTTTGGTTAGGCCAACCGTCCACACTAATCCGTCACGAAAACGGAGCTTTTCGAAAACGCTCTTCAAAACGGAGGAATTTGAAAACGCCGGCCTTGTGTTTTAGTGTGGACGGAAAGCATTTTGAAAATGGAGCTTTTCGAAAACGACGACGCTACGCTTATCACGAAATTTTTCTGTCTGAGTTTTCCTCAAACACAAATCCAAAATGACCGATGATTGTTGCGTTTTCAAATTTCTCCGGCGTAGTGTGGAAAGGGCCTAACTTCATTTGAGACTTCGTATCAGACCTATGTAAGACCTTGGCTGCCAAGAATTATTTTGTTATTGTTTTTGTGAGTAAGTTTTCGTTTTCGATATTTGTGCCAATACAACTGAATCAGCGGTGATGTTTTCCTTTTTGTTTGATGCTAAACTTTAATTTGAAGAGCGCAAATCGGTCGTGTAAATTTTGCAATACGGAGCTTTATTATTGTACTACTTTAAATTAAATGTTTAATTACTTCTACGCGAGGTAGAGAACTGAAATTTAATTTACGGATTGAAGTCATATTTAGGTGCTCTATAGAACAGTTGGACACAAAATAGCGTGCTATACCCTACAGTTTGGCTCAGGATGAGGAAAAAAGATCTATGACCGCCCGTTGATAACAATTGCAAATTATCAATAATTACTAGCCTTTCCTGATTACTTTCAGCATAGTCAGTTTCCCGAAAGTTGTGAACATAAACAACACAATTTTATGTACAGGTGCTCCTAAAACTCAATTAAATGAACAATATCAGAGAAGCCTCCACAGAAACGTAATTTATTTATTATAATTAACCTTTAAATGTTCCAGTGAATTAGTTTCTCATTACCCATCTATATGCCGCTCATTAAGCGTGACCTTTATGAGAGTTACAGACATGTGCCTGGTCATAACAAAAAGAGATAAATCACAACTCGGCTCGTTTTGGGAGAAAGTGACATCCTGTTATTATTTCCAACGGTCATCATAATTTTAGAAACAAAAAAACCTTTCTTTTTGGATAAAAACTCATCTCTTACATTTACTAAAACGAGATTCTGCAACACGGAAGTAATTTTTTCAGTTTTGTGCCGTATGCTGTTCAAGTTGCCATACGAAGACAAGGCAGTTCTTTCCTTAAGATATTTTTTTCTGTTTGTAGAATCTGTTCTTGGACATGACAGTTTCCGGTCACTACAGATACGAAGCTGCAGATTATGCTCAACCTGTTTAAAATTAATGCTTGCACATTTCCATTTTTTCAGCTAGTTTTAAATTTAACTGTTTTTTTTT
>Ga0126339_10001751_pt1 | contig 15108 bp, 8 predicted proteins | sample OrbTmetagenome_2_FD_92532 | JGI IMG/M metagenome (GOLD analysis project Ga0126339, IMG submission 92532) | Coral microbial communities from Petempiche,Puerto Morelos, Mexico - Orbicella T R C metagenome | ecosystem: Host-associated > Invertebrates > Cnidaria > Coral | place: Petempiche,Puerto... | reverse complement strand
TGAAGCGAAGCATAAAACGTTTTAAGTCCGTGGTTTTCATTGTGAGACAAACACGGGTCCTTGCGTATTTTCCCTTTGCTACTTCTTCGAAATGCCGTTCTTTATTTTCGACTTGCTTTCCTCCGCGCCTTTTCGCTGCCGACAGTTTGGTGAAATCCACTTTCCCTACATAAACAACTGATGAAGGATTCAAAGTTTGGATTAACCTTTTGGCTGAATCTTAATACCCGCACGTAAAAACTCACGTAATTCCTTCAACTGATTGGTACATCTGCCGCCATTTTCGCGGCAAATGAAAAGCACATGGTGTTGAAGTGCGCCTGCGATCCCAGTTTCGGAAGAAGCCGCTCAATCAACTTGGTGCGCCGTGAACGCAGTTTCGACGTGTCGAAATACGTTCAATATTTTTCGATTATCTTGTACATAATATTGAGACATTATTTTACTGGAGACGGAAAGGTGAGTTGTATACTAGCTACCAGATCCGATTGATTTCCTAATATAAAGATTTAAAAAGATTTAAGTTGTGTCGTGGTTTTCTTTAGTTATCGGACGAAACGTGAGTCGCCAGCTGGCGACCAGTTCTGAAAATTTAATCGCCAGTGCTCAATTTTTGGTCGCATCGGCGACCAGTGAGTCGCAATTTCGAGCCCTGGGAGTGAAGACGGCAAAGTGTACAGAAAGTGTACTGTAGGAGAAGAGGGGGTAAAGTCAACTTTTGAGTACTACAGCTTGTTTGATCTTTAACAGTAAGAGTAAAATAAACAGTAAAAGAATGACTGCTCTTACTTTGTTGGCTGGAAGTCTCCAAGGAAATAAAATGACACGAGTGACGACACAATTATTGATACTGATGTAGCAAAGCCCTTTAAAATATTGTCTGCATACTTCACAACCGCAGCCACCACTAAGCCACCAAAGGCCTGCAAACACAAGACAAAATACAGTAAAAACTCACATGTAAAAACCTACATTGTTTGAAGTCTGGCAAAATAGGTTCTAACTTGTATTTTAGGGTAGTTATTGGTAATTTAGGCTAAGTAGGTTTTTAATTAGGTTCTTAATTTCTTTGAAGGAGATATATAAGTCGATTACTAGAAAAATAAATAAACTTGGGTTTCAAACCGTTTGGCCCATGAATGTACATGTGTTGTTTACTCACGACTGTCTTACGTATTTTCTTGTAAATGCAAATTTGCAATCTCAAAGTCAGACTCCTAGGTTAAAATGTTTATAACTCGAGTACATAAAAGAACCTGCTGGATCTTGCTTGGCTTAACAGGTTTTTATATTTTGGGGTATCAATACCCCAAAATATAAGAAAAATATAAAAAATAAAAAATATAAAATATATAAAAATGCTAGTGGGTTCTTAAACCACTAGGTTCTTACATGCATGTTTTTACTGTATAATAAACAATGCCTTACTGGAAGGTCTTGGCACATCTGTCCAAAAACTCACAATGTTAAAAGGATGTTATATATGTGTCACTTCAAAGAGTATAAAGTGTAAGAGATACAGTGTATTTACATCAGAGGAATTCATTTCCCCCCCTCCAAAAAAAATACATGCAGTCTAGTTATGTAAATGTCAGGAATGTTAGAAAGAACAATTTTCCTCTCAAATTGAATACAGTAAGCCAGACAGATGTTACATTTTGTTTTAGAAAAATTGTTAAATGTACCCTAAATATCCTCCATCTTAGTGGATCCAGGAACGTTTTGTGTAAATAAAAACTGAACAAACATGTCACTGGGCAGTTTTGATTAAAAATAGAGAAAAATGCTCTGATAGGGACCATTTAACCTACACACAAAACAGCCAATTTTTGTCTGTTACTCGTAAGTGCCTTGCCCAAGAATACAACACAATGTCCCCAGCCAGGGATCGAACCCGGGCCACTTGATTCACCATTATTTCACACTCATCATGTACTTGCAACCAGACATAATCAGAGTTTCTACTCTGATTGTAAATTTTACCTGAAGTGCAATAACTATCCATGTGATTCTGTTGTAACCCTGAAGAAAACCTTGACTTTGTACAGCACTTCCATCATTTACATACACAGCAATCAAGCCAAATATTATACCAAAAGATCCTGTGAAATGTGGTTACAAAAAAGTACATGAATCGAATGTACACAAAAAAGAGGGGCGAGGGTTAAAGGAAGGAAAGAAAGAAAGGGGGAAACTAAGTAGGAAAGTGGGGAAGGAGGGAGGGAGAGGCCAGAGAGAGAGGTGGAAGAGAGATAAGGAGGGAGGGAGAGCAGGACAGCAGGCAATTTACTGACTGACTTACTGTACCAACCGACTGTTCTTCCTACTGACTGAATGGCTGATAATATTATAGGCTGTGGACAAGTTTTGTAGTGAGGTACTAGAGATCTTCCTTAAGAGATATTGCAGACCACACTTGGCTCATGCTCTTTTTGCCCTATACCCCACTAGGAAGCCCCTTGCTAATGATTGACTGACTGACCGACCGATTGACTGCCCAACTGAGTGAATGAGTGGGTGACTGACTGACTGACTGACCGTCTGACTGCCGACCCAACTGAGTGACTAAATGACTGACAATTTGCACGTACATATGTACATGTACATATACAATAGGCAATTGTAGTCTGTGGTTACTTTCTGTCAATTATGTATCAGTGTCAGTTGGCTACCTTTTAAGTCGAGCCAGCAGTAAGGACTTAAAACAAACATCATGAGAGTACAATACCTAACTGGATATTTCTCATCCATATGGTGGCCTTGGATCCTTTTAAAATCTTCTCAAAGTAGACACCAGCAAACCCACTAGAACAACAAGCTGTGAGAACAGCTACAAGACCAATAAACTGTTCTGATGCAGAACGTTCTTTTGATGCAGTCTCTTTGACAGCATCTGGATGCCACTGGCCACAGCAAAACAAACAAACAAACAAACAAACAAATGAATCAAATGTAGTTATATATAGAGTGGTTTTTACTTGAGTGCTATTGAAAGTTATTGGTTTTGCATTACTGCGCTACACAATTGGCTTAAAAATCTTGAGCCACTTTTTCATCTAATCAGAAGTAAAACTACAGTTTTGCCCACACTTGGTGTCCACTACATGTACATGTATTACATGTAACTTTGCGTTTTGATTGTCCGACCTCGTGTGTCCTTTGTCTTTATATTATTTATTATAATATAGATAGGACCCTGCGTGTGCTCTGATTGGTCAAAAACCCATGTTTTATCAGAGTATAAAACATAGAAAAAGCGTGCTTAAGTGTTCTTTGCCCCATTACCTCTATATCATAAAGCAAATGAAGAGGCCTAAGCTGTGTGTTACAAAAGTTTACAAAACTTGATTTGAAGAGTCATATAACTATATTGAATTGTTAGAAAGTCTCACCTGAACTAGAGTCACCCCAAACATAAGAAGGAGCAGAGAAACCCACTTCAGCATGCCTAACTTTTTATGTAGCATACAAACTGAGAATAATGCTGTTGTTAAAATCTTGAGTTGATAAGTAACCTGAAATCATAACCATGACAATTACCACCAAATCACTGGTTCTGCTTCAGTCTCATACTGATCCCGAAATAGCCAATAAAACCCAGTCAAACTGAATTTCAATCAAACTCAATTGAACTCAACCACGGATTGAGTTTGATTAAGTTCAACTGAGTTCGATTTATGAACTTTTCATTGACTATACCGGGACTGATGCACTATTTAATTAAGGAGAACATTTAAAATGCATTATTTGCAAGTTCTATACCTTTATACATCTACATGTACCAGTAGCTGTCACCTCTCAAACACGAATTGAGAGAGAGCAACGCTTACCAGTATTTGGGACAAAATAGACTTTTCTCAGATAGGCAATTAAAGGAGCTACATCACGGTTTGCGAATCTTGAAAAGTTTAGCCTAAATTTTTACAGTTTGCTGTTTGTAATCTGTGTCAATCTTTTCCATCCTTAACTATCCTTGTTTATATATGGCTTATTGTTATCTCTATAGTGTTTTCCAATCCAACATGTAGTAAACTATTGTTTTCAGGTTTCCTTTAAACAAAAGGTAATTTTGTACTCGCCAAAAACAACTCAGAACACCTTGACTGAGCTCCTTTAACAGTTGTAGGAAGTCTGTTCTCTGGTGCTCTTAAGAATGAATATTAATATTTTTGTTAGAAGTGGGTCACTCCGGCTTGGGAACCAAGGGAAGTTGACAAGAATTTACACACTCAGTCATCTGAAACTTGCACTTGCTCAGTTTACCTACATAAATCTCGACCTCAAGCTTGTTCAAAAACCAATATTCACTGACCTGATACGTGGCAGCATCCAAATTTGAAAGCGCGACATACAGAAGGTTATTTTGAACAGTGTACAATCCAGAAGGTACTGCTAGCTTTAATGTCTCCCAAGGTTTATCGAAAATCTCTTCCCGTAAACTTCTCACAAAGACAGACCATCTGTACTGAGATCTATGAAAAGTTATCAACACACATGCCAGGATCTTGAAAATTTCCGCGAAAACTACTGCAGTAGAGGCGATGTACATTGGGTCTCCCTCTTTATGGGTAGTTCTTGAGTAACGCATCGTGAGGACAAGCGACGATGTTTGTAACACCAGAACGAAGAGGCAAACGTGTTTGAGGGAAAGCGAGAACCTTGGAAATACTGTAATAAAGAAAACATGTTAAACTGTTGTTAGGACGAACAATCGATAGCAAGGTATTGACATTAATATTGAAACAATTTTCAAAACCGGCAAATGACGCACTTTCCGGACAACATATTTCACATGCAAAATAACAGATCAGATTGACCAATAACCAGAAAACTAACAAACAGGGTTCTACGAGTAAGAGTAAAGACACAAAATTAACTACATTATTTGTCCGTTTTAAGCAATTCCAAAGAATAAAGGTTAGATAAAGTGTGTACCTCGAAATAAAGCCTTGTCCGCCATGTTGAGGACAATGTGATGATAGTGGTAGCCGCTGGCCAGGAAAGTCGGATGATCTCGCGTGGCTTGTTACCTTGGCAACCAAAGTAGCTGAGAAAAATGTCGAAGACGAGTTACCAGGTTAGTCACCAATTTTCACGCTTACTTATTTTTACATGAACGTTACTGGACACTCTTTAAACAAAAAGTTGAAATAAAGAAGAAGAAAGAAATCTTAGTATGCAGACCCGGGATCCGGAGTCGAACCTGAGAAATGTGAGTCAGGATATGTTCGCTTACCAACCACATCCTCAGAGCACTAGCTGGAAAAACTCGAATTTCTTAACTATACATTCAAACCTTAGAAATATGTGCAATACAGCGTCACCCAAACCACAAAATGGAAGTTAACCGCAAGCAAACGCGAGTGGAACTAGCAGCAAGAAAACTGGGGTGGAACCAACCGCAAGAAAACCTGAGAGGAGCTAACCACTAGCAAACCAGAGACGTGTTAGCCAACCAGTCATTCCTTGATTTCCGTAAACATGCGTGCGTTCCTTGTCACGACCAGTGTCACACTATAGACCACTATATCTGTCATACAAGACACCATTTCTTCCATTTAGTTGATTTGCTCGCCTAAGTCCTGATTACAAGCAGAAAGGTAAACTTAGTAGCCTAACGGAAGGGTCAAAGAGTGATAGCCCTGGTTTACGAACAAATTTCACATGGTTACACTACCAGTCCACTGACCTGTGGGCTTAACGTACACAAAATGGCTGACAATGAAGATACTTGCTAGGGACCTTCATTTACCCGTCTTTGCTGTTTCCAGTGTCATGAAATGCTGACATGTTACCTTCTTATTGCTGGACAATGACAAAAAGTTCCAAATGAATGTTTTTCTCGGGAAGGCGGGTTGTCCCTAGCAGAACGTTTACATGGCAGCTTGCTTTAATAGCCTGACGCTAGGGTAATGCCTGCCTGTCGAAACCGCTCATCCCCCCGGGCATTTGACATTTTGTTTTCATCAGGTTGGAAATGCCCCACCATAGAGGAGCTGGTGCATAAAAAGTTCCCCCTGGCGAGGCCGTGAGATAAGTGCAAATGCCCCACCCAGTACATGTAGCTACATGTACCCATAAGATAGCCGAAAAATGTATTTTCTCTTAAGTGATGTAAAGTGAGAAAAAACGTATTCTATCTTGCAAATAGCTTGTTATAGTTTAATTATGACTGTTATTTACATACTCACTTTTTTTTTTTGCGAAATTGAAATTGATTCAAACACGGTCAAAAGTAATGAACGCTGGTCTTCGCGAGGACATGGGACAAATTCGCAAGGACCGGATGTCATAAAGAAAGCTCATTGAAAAAAGGATTATCCCAGTTTGTTTCATATATATACTAATTATGCAACGCTTTTGAGTGGGTTACTATGGAAGGTCACACGAGTCACAGTTGCGTTTTCTCGATATACACACGAGCCTTTATATTTTCCATACCATGGGAAAATACAGTGACTAACACCATCAATGCAACATACGCCCGGCGCATGATGGGAAGGTTAGATGGAATACCGTCGAATATACAACGGCTTTCCTGTATTCTGATTGGCTGTATTTTCTATGGTATGATATAAAAGCAAATAAAAATATCAGTAACTTACTTTCTAGGGTTTCTATAAAGCCCTCCGAGTTCTTTTGTCTTAACCAACGAGCCACAATTTTATACCGCTTTTCCCACGAATCATATCAATCATATCGTCCGCCATCGATATCAATCATATTGTCCGCCATCGCTTCTCGCACGCGGAAGACCAACATGAAATCATGGAGGTGGTGTTGGGGGCGTAGGGCACGAGTTAGTTACTAATGGTTTAAATCTCAAAAAAAAATAATTTTACATCTACGTTCTTTCATAGCAATGGGCTCCTGCTTATCATTAATCCCGTTTTGAGGCAAAATAAAGCAAGTTTGCGCCTATTTTTCTTTTTTTGTAAAGAACAGATGTATGATTAATGTTATTTTTGTGACTAAATCGTAAATTGAAATGTCCCATCCCGGGCAGCCCTTTGCGAGCAAATACCCCGTGGTATGGTGTCAAATGCCTGTCAATGCCCAGCGGGGTTTTGAGCCGAGGCTCCGGTGCGGTGCTCACTGCTCAGCGCCTACTAATTTTGTGTTTTGCTTTTTAGAAGGCTTTCTTTTTTCAAACGATTTATGACGGTGGCTTTTTTCCTTTCCTTTTTTTTGTGGCTGGTGGAAGTGCAAAGCGCATGACAGCGAGAAGTTTGAATTTTTTGCCCGTGGTTACGACGCGATATCAAGGGCCCTGGGTGCAAGAATGTATTTTCGACCCAGGTTCTTTTCGGTCATCTATGTTCGCGTTTTGACGGGGGGACTGACGAGGGTAGAGTAAACATTTTCGTGCTGTCGTGCATGTTATTGCTGTGCTGGAATCAAACGGAAAATGCATCCAGCGATTGCAATTTTGCTGGTTTTCACAGGCTGTTGTTCCAATGTGATTTTTCTGGAGTTACTTGTGAGGTAAGACTCAAGTTAACTTATCATACACTCGCGTTTTTGTGACCTAGTAATGCTTTATGCACGCTCGTTGACCTTTTAGCCGGCTCGGGCACGTGAAGGGTTGCTAAGTATGTGGACGTTACAAGTTTGGGAAATATTTCATCACTAGCACCGAAAATGTTCCTGTAAAATTAAGCTTAAATTAAGTCAATAATTCCCTTTCTTACAGTGGTTCTGCATTTCTGAATTTCCTCAAAATCTTTCCCTACAACCTTCACTGTGTCAGTCAACAAATTTAGAAACTTACTCGATCAGCTAATTATCATGGTTTCATTATAGTTGTTGGCCGGGAACTAACCGTAAACAGGCTAAGCATAGCGGTTTTCAGACTTACTGCAGTGGCGTGCTGTGCAAGCGAACCGTACACGGTTATTTATTTATACTCTCCGTTAAAATAAGCTTCGCGTAGTAAATTATTACGTAATTATTGTTGTTACAGCTGAAATAAGGCTTGTTGTTGTTGTTGTTGTTGTTATAAATTGAAATCACTACTTTAAACAAACTTACAACTGCTGATGATTGTTAAGTGATCAAAACATTTCTTAATACAAACTGATTTTTAAAAATAATTTGTATATTAAAAGTATGTTTAAAACACTATCTGGCTGATAACAATCTTCTGTAGACACTCCGAGACACCTTTGAAGGGTAGTGTTCATCATAATTGCATGGCCAACTCTATGAGTGGGCAAAATGAACTGAATCCTGTGCTGCGATTGGTTACCTGAGCGTTCAAGATGGAGCTATCTTGCCTGCTCGGGATTTCCCGCTGTGTCCCACAAGAATATGGTGTTCTCTTTCCATATAATAAATCCTAATATGTCCAAGCTTGTTTGGTCAAGATGGCTGTATGTTGGCCTCTTTCTCTTTTTATGTGTTATGGATCTTGTCTCTGTGTCAGTCCATAAACAAGCAAACAACAAGACCTGGTCATTATATCCAGCCATCTTGTCCTCAGGCTTGGTCATTATAACCCATTTGTCTGACTACAAAAGTCAATATCCTTGGGCCATGTGATGGTACTTTGCTGTGTAGTCAGACCCAATACCCGCTCTCCCTGACTGTTATTCAATGACATGGATATCTCCTGGAAAATGATGAACAAACAAATTCATGTCATGAGACTCTATATTATTGCTTTCAGAGAAGTTCCTAGTTGTGTCAATACCGTTACATTTTGCCAGTTCCTGTTTATTGCTGTGGAAGGATTCATATTTACTGCTAATTTTGGCTTCAAAAAACCTGTTATTCCTATCAGGTACACTTATATTTACTTATTTAATTGCGTGGAGAGGGGGAAAGCAGGGGAGGGGGCGGGGTGGAAGGGAGGAGAAGGAGGAAAGAAATGGGAGCCAAAGACCTTTGCTGGTCTTACCTCTATCAGACTAGTTACACTCCAGGGTGGAGATTGAGTGTAATAGGTGATATCTCCCGGTGAAGGCAATGAAATTGGTGTTAAATCTGTTGCCTAAAGGAGGAGGAGGAGAGCATAAAGTTTACAACTTCAGAATCAGTGCTTTCAGTAAGACCTGTCACCTGTTCCGGGAGGTTTCCTGTTGTGAATTACCTGTTACAACATTTGTAGTTTTCAAAACTTGCCCCTCAAGAGAAGAAGTTGTTATAAGCCTCTTTTTTTGCTTCCTGATGTGTGCCACACTACTGGCAGCTGCCTTCTTCAAATTTTAGTGAAAGCACTGCTAAAAGAGTCAAAAGTCACTACAGTAATTAATTGTCTTTTCTTTCAGTAACTATGTGGCAATGGTGGTATTTTTCTTCTCGACCAATGTAATAAACAATGCTGCACTGAACTTCAATGTCCCTATGCCCCTGCACATGATCTTCAGATCAGTAAGTTGTTTTTTGGACAAACAATTACTTTATAAGAGGAGATAAGCTGTGTGCATGCCCAAATGAAGACAAATTTCCTATGATATTCATTGTCAAGTTACATGTAAAATCTAGTGAAGTCCATCACCTGATTAGCCAATCTAGATATAAATTATAAATTACATGTAACTTGTTTATCAAAGCTACACGTACACTGTATGCAATTGGTATACTGCAATGTATTACATAGTTGTTTTGCATGCTGTCTTGCAGGGGTCATTGGTGGCCAATCTTGTTTTAGGAATGATTATTTTAAAGAGAAGGTACTGTACATACATGTTTAATGTTATGTGTACAAAGTATAAAATAGTACATTTTAATAATGTACATGACTCGTGTAGTTCGTTCAGATCTGTTTTACTTAGTGTAAGAGCTTTCAGAATTTTTGTAGGAACTGACCAGTATAAACTAAACACCCATGATTTTTTTTCAGATATCAACTGTCAAAGTATTTATCTGTCCTTATGATCACTGCAGGGATATGCTTGTGTACTTTAGCATCAGCACAAAAGTTGGTAAGATACATAATAAAAAAAACATATTTAAAATTCCAAAGGGTCTTGATAGTTGCAGACGGAAGTTTCTGTTGAAACTTGTTTTGTAAACTCAAATGTTTTGTCATTTTCTTAAAAATTAATATTAAAAATTGAATCAAGTCTCTATATCATGTGGTGCTGTCAGGTTCTGTCTTCTGAAATGTTTCCTTATGTCACAGTGTACATTCTCTCTTTTAGGAGTTTAAATTTTCCTCTGGAGACCCTTATAAAGACTACTTGTGGTGGTGTGTAGGTGAGGACCTTGGAATAGTATTTTAATGCTTAATTCTGTGTTCTGTAGCATGTAGTGGCTTAGTATTGCCACTCCCCCCTGGATGGGATGCTAGTCCATTGCAAGGTTACCCCCAGTGTTTTGTCACATTGCTCCAACTATTTGCCAGTAGCCATTCATACTCCTGGGTGGAAAGAGACACTGTGAGAGTATAGTGTCTTTCCCAAGAACACAACACATGTCAGAAACCCTGGCAGGGGCTTGAACATGGACCATTTTATCCAGAGTCCAGTGTACTGACCATTACCCTACCGTGCCTCGTACTGAGAGGCACAAGGCGCAGTGGAATTAGTGCATTAGAGTCTGTGTTTTGTTGATTAATTTGTATTGTGCATTTTTTTATTGTGCATTTTTTGTCTTTGTGAAGGCATTGGACTGCTTGTGATTGCATTATTTCTTTCTGCTAGGACTGGTATCTACCAGGTCAGTGACTGTGTGTGTTTTAAACTGCTTTTGTAACATTCATATGTAATTGTCACACAATTAAAAGCAAAAAACTATATATTTTCCAGCATTAATATTACACATACATGTACATCAGTAAATATTTTTTTGTTTATTGTGCTCAACAAACATGCGATTTTAACATAATAGTATTATTATGCAATAGTTGTTGTGATCTTTACAAGTATGCAATGCAATTTTGGAAGACAGCAGAAGGTATAAGCTTTTACACTACTTTACATACGTGTGCTTAGAGGATTTAATGCATTGTTTTGCGGCTGTGGTAAAGGCTTGTAATTTAGTTAACAAGATGTTTTATATCATTCACTTTTTTTGCAAAAAGTCTTGCAAATTTTGAGTTTTCAAAAGGCAGAACTGCATTGGATTTCTGCGTTTGAAAGGTGTGAAACTTAATAAATGTTTTGACTCAACATGCTGATTGGACTGTTCATTTACACTTCAGGAGCAGATGTATGCAGAGCATGGAAAACACCCCAGAGAGGCTCTCTTTTATGCGGTAATCATGTTATCTTGATACATTGCTAGTCGTAAACCATCCACTCCTGGGATTGGTATACTTAATCAGGGGCATAGCCAGGATTTTTCAAAGGGGGGGGGGGGGATCACACTTGGCAAAAGGAAGGGAACTCACCAGATTTTCATGTCGTTTTCGTCACCTGTTGTAGGTTGTTTGCTTAAAAAAGGCTTACAAAACAGGGGCATGGGCTTCTCAGGACCCCCCTAGCTACACCCCTGCTTACTGTGTTTGCCCCTGGCCCAATTCATCCCAGCATACTCTTTTGGCAATGCCAAGCAGGTCGACTTGTTCCTAGTTTATTAGGTGATTTGACACGAGAAGGGTGCTCTAACCATGATCCATCTCGGTTATTATTGCCTGTTTCAGCGATCAACGGGCTAACTTCTTTTAACCAAAGAATGTCGATCCTTTGTAACTTTCCACATAATAAGTATCACTGTATCAAGAAAGGCTACCTTTAATTTTGTCTTTCTGTCTTTTTGTTATCTATGTTTAGCATGCTTTGCCATTAGCTGGGTTTCTTCTGCTTTCCAAAGACATTTATCGTCACATTTTCATATTTAACTCATCTGGTAAGTGCTTTTGTTGTCATGTTAAACGAATCTCACGTCGTACATACTGTATACACAATTCTAAATTGGTTTTCTCTAGTTACACCAATTCAATCTATATTGTTTTTTTTTTTTTTGGTAAGCCAATCTGAGCTGCCAGCTCCATTTACATCTAGCGTAATGCATGCGTGTTGGGGTGGAGGGGTCATTTTGAATTAATCTGCCCAAGGTAACCTCGAGGCAGATGCCCAGGTCTGTTTAGTAAAGGCCTCTCCTGAAACAGACGAAAGTCCTTTCAACAAAACTGTGGCAATAAGCGTGTTACCGCTCAATTAAGACCCGTGCCAGTGTAGGCTCAATGTGTACACCTCACGTGACCTCATAATGTACATTTTATTTTCACACGAAAAATTTATACAGTATCCCAACTATGCGGGAGACAGTTTTCCTTAACGGTCACCAATTCAGGTCGAAAGACCCCTACAAGAGCTCTCACTTATATACAGAAACGACATATCACAGCAACTTTTGGACAATTATTTTTTACAGCTCCTTTGGTGTTGTTTGATTTCAACTTCCAAATTCCTAAGCTTTGGGCGTATCTTGCTGGTAACATCGTCACGCAATACATCTGCATCCGCAGCGTGTACGTCCTGACGTCAGAGTGCGCCTCTTTGACTGTCACGCTTGTGGTCACGCTGCGCAAGTTCATGAGCCTGATGTTTTCGATCTTTTACTTCCAAAATCCGTTCACGCTGTACCACTGGTGTGGAACGGGGCTGGTCTTTGGCGGCACGCTGATCTTTGTTGAGCTGGCGAGCAAGATTCGTGAAGCTTTCCGGCCCAAGAAGGAAACAAAAACAGAGTGATGCTCGACGCTTCTACGCTGGGCGCCCATCAAGACGGCGAAGACACGGCAAAGTAGTGAAGAAGCATGATAAAGCATGTTATGCTCTTGAATCTAAACTTGTATATACTCTCATTGTGCTTTTTGTGTTGAAGTTTGATTCTGGTTGTCATTTATGGTGATACTCCAGGACCTGCGACAGGTGAAGACAAATTGTCTGAAATTGATCGTCTTTACTCGCTAAAATGTAGCGGTTAAGCGAGTCAAAACAGACGTTAGTTTTCGCGCACAATTCAATCCCCACTAAAGCGACCTATGAGATTTGTTCCCATATTTTCCACATTGAAAAACAGAAGAGAAGTTTTATTTTGTTCTAGTCTTAAATTGAAAAGATGTTTATAAGTCTGGTGATATTCTCTCTACATACAACATATGATTATATAATATAATTTTGAATGCAAAAATCGGATACTGATATTAACAAAGGTATTGCAAAGGTTTAAAAATTTTGTCAGCCTCCTCCATTCGTTCCTTTTTTTATTCGTTTCGGAGTTATAACGTTACCAGTTGAAAATAGTTATTATAATAAAATACAACTTATGATTATATAATATCGTTATATAGCTGGCCTTTTTGCCGCTACAGCGCGTCCGATTATTGGCTAGTTCATGGTCACATGACATCTAACAATGAAACTGTTTACCGCCAAATGCCATGAGCGGGCAACGTTGCGAAAACTGTGACGTCAAACGCAAACAGTTCACTATTACCCGCGAAGTGTTGATCGCTGTTGCACGTGATCAGAGCGTGCAGTTGAAGGTGGCCTGATGTTGTTGGGTTGTTGTCGCTGTCACTCCGTCTCGGGAAACATTGAGATTCTCGGGAAACAAAATTCACTGTTCCCCTCGGGACTAGTCATCAAGTGTTAAATAATACGATTCATGAATGCAAAAATTTGATGCTGATTCTAACAAGGATATTGAAACGGTTATAATATTACATCCATTCGTTGTTTTTCTTTACTCATTTCGGAGTGATAACGTTGCTGTTAGACTTCTATAAAAATTTGTTTTACCCACACAGCGTTATATCCACGTCTTTTAATTCATATGCATTTAAAAAACATTTTTTTAGCATAATTTATACTATTATTATATGAACTTCAGATAGACAATACTAGTGAAAGAGACCTATGTTGTTGTAAAGCAAACTTAAATTGACACAAAGAAAAATGGCAACGGGTTTGAAGGAACCACATCACAGTGTGCACATCTTGAAAAGTTTAGCCTAAATGTTTCAAGTTCGTCTTGTGTAATCCGTGTCAATCTTCTCCATCCTTAAACATTCTGGCTCCTTCATGGTTTATTATTGTCTTTTGGTGTTTTTCTATCTTGGTAAACTACTATTTCGAGGTTTACTTCAATTGAGAGGGTTAATTTGTACGTGGCAAGAATAACTAGAAATACCGCGACTGAGCTCCCTTAACGGTATTTGGGCCCACGACTTTGACAATCGTGAGCCAAGATTCGATCGTGTGGGTCTGAGTTCCAATCCACTTGGTTTGTACGTTTTGAGCCTTTATGTAGACTTTGATAGTGATGGCAGCATCGAAGCAGACCGATACTGAAAACCAGCGTCTGTGTCGATTACCAGAAGATAAACGTGTACAACTTTAAGTAGAACCTGCACCTTTGCAGGGTCCTAGTAAGTTAAATTGCTAATTAGAACAACGCAACGACCTCGGCCAGGGTTTGAACCCAGAATAGTCGACCCGGAGACCAGCGTGCTACACGGATTGAGTTGCTTCACAACTTTCAAGGTCACTTTGACTGGTAAATTACTACACAAACGCGCGCATTGATTCACTAAGGCGAGCTAGTTGGTCAGATTTTCACCAAACTCGCTCGTGTGGATGAATCAGGATACTTACAGATGTTCAAAACTTATATTTTCCTAGAAAGAAACTAAGAACACTATTATTAGAAGGTCGCTATTTCTATAATATGTTGAACATACATGTACATTACCAACCATTTGAGACATCCTTACGATGTTTCTATAGTTAATACAGACTTCCGTGTAAGGCTTGTATACGTAGACATTTTGCAGCATTATGAACGGTGTTTCAGTAAATAACCGAATTATACCCTTGAAAATGTTGTACGCTGTTCTTTACGAGGCGGGAGAGCCACTTGCTTGAACACTGCATGCAATAGTTTCAACTTCTCTCCATGAACTGCAGCATGGCATGCAACGACGGGACGCAAAAGAACAACAAAAAGCAGCGATTTTCTAAATGGCAACTGAATTTGAACTACAATACGTTAGAAAACCTTCGGCCTCGTCCATATTACGCCGGAGGCATTTGAAAACAGAGGTTCCACTCTGAAAACGCATCACAAATGTTTTCCGTCCATACTACGCCGGAGGAATTTAAAAACGGAACAATCGCCAGTCATTTTGGATTTGTGTTTGAGGAAAACTCGGTC
>Ga0126339_10001750_pt1 | contig 15116 bp, 11 predicted proteins | sample OrbTmetagenome_2_FD_92532 | JGI IMG/M metagenome (GOLD analysis project Ga0126339, IMG submission 92532) | Coral microbial communities from Petempiche,Puerto Morelos, Mexico - Orbicella T R C metagenome | ecosystem: Host-associated > Invertebrates > Cnidaria > Coral | place: Petempiche,Puerto... | reverse complement strand
AATAATAATAATAATAATAATAATAATTAAAACTAATGTAGCGCAATGTTCCATGACGTATATGATCGAATCCAAAAGTGAATGTATAAACTGGCTTGTTCATATATATTGCCAACAGTCATGGTTTTCATCTGGCACTTACTCGTGACCTATCTACTACTACTGAATTTACTTTGTTCCAAGGTATTTAGTGATTTACTGATTTATTCCGCTAGCTTACTAATTTATTGTTTTTGTTGTTTTTTGTTGTTGTTGTTGTTGTTTTTTTTTTTCCCTTATTTTGTCTCCTTACTGCTCCTCCCCGGTTTAAGCTTTACTGCCAACCAACTTCTTTAATACTATAAATACTATCTAATGTTACTCAGCTCGATTAGCTTTTAAGTTATTCTGGGTTTCAGTTATCTTTTTTTGTGACTTAAAACTGATACCAATTTCTATTTTGGTAATAAAGTGTACATGTGCGTTGAAGTGTGTTGTTACTGTTTAGTCCACACGACGTCCATTCGATTCATTCACCGTTTACGTTTGACTTACCTTCCTCCTTGTTTCATGGCTGTTTGCTACCGGAAATGTTTTTTTCTTCGATGTCATGATATCAACGATTCTTTGTAGCAACTTGCTATTCTGTTTGTCAATTACAGCCTGGCGCTGCTCCTCAGCCTGTGTGTCAAAAGAAAGATTAGCATTCAGTTACAAAGGGACTGGGAAAAGAAAAGCTCAGAAATTGAAACGCAGAGTTGTCAAAAGCGTAAGCCGATGTAGACAACATTTCTGCGATGCTGGTGATGACGATGATGATGATGATGATGAAAATGATGATGGTGACTATGGTAATGATGATTATTAAGTCAAAATATAACGGACCAATCAGAATCCTAAAATCTTTTTCGCTTTTATGGTTGGATGTCACCTTGTTCTGTTGTTTAGTGATAACGATTATGACATTATGACATCATAGATTTCAATCGTTAAACTTGAGCTTGGAACTAGCCTTAGACAAGTGTTCTTGTTGCCAAAAATCTGTTGTCAGTATATTTTTCAATTCATCAACACTGATAAATTTGTCCATCTCTGTAAACGACATGATACTGCTGAATAAAGGAAAATGGAAATCAAGTAAAATGAAGTTATGGAACACGTTTGAAATTAAACCAAAACAAAAACCTATATATAAAATGCTGATAACAAAGTTCAATCGCTGCGTTACGTCACGTTACGTTATGTCACGTTACGATTTTCTCGATCATTGGTCAACATTACACCGCTTACCATAATCCGTCTGAATCTCATTTGTAACTGAGCCTCTTCGTCATTATACTGTAATGTTGTTTCTCGTTTTAATTTGGATTGTGTTTCGCTGAGCTGTAAAATGAAGAACAGAGAGGCTGATGAAAAAAAAAAACAACAAAAAAAAACGTGAAACTTAATGAACTATTCGTATATGACAGAATTAAAACGAATTACACATGATGCAGTGAGCGCATGTGTTGGAACCCAAAACATCTTGTGCTTTTGTTCTCATGTGCGCTAAAAAGTAATAAGAATGATAATCCCGATAATCCATAGAGCCGACAATCCAGAACTGTGAAAAGCTCAGTTTTACAGAAGTTGCTAATCATCAAAAAAATAAAAAAATAAAGACTACGATGATGGCAGAATCATAAGTAGCACAGCTTGGGGCAGCTTGAAACATAAATTTGTAAACAGTTTTCAAGGGAGTTGCACTTAAGACAGGGCGGTTTGAAAACATCCAGGACATAATGCAAATCGGAACTGCATCAGCAAAGTAAACAAACCGAAGAAGGAGGTCCAAAGATACCGTGGAAGAAAAAAGACAAAACATTGGATTTTCACATATTCACTACATGGTTCTACTAATGCCCATTCAAAATAAACTCGCGGTCTGCAAATTAACAAGTCACCACTGAGTGCTTAGCAATGGTGAAGTTTGATATTACTTGACATCGACAAATACTTTCGTGAAAAGAAAGCAAAATCTCTTCGGACTGTCGTCCGAAGAATGGCTCAACAAAGCAAACGGCGGAAAGCTGAGTTGCGACTTACTCTTCGACGATGTTTTTCGTAAACTATTCGCTGCCATTTCTTCTCCAATATGTTCCCAGATTGCGCCATTCTTTCCGAAACCTGACGTCCTTTTGCAACTGAACCAGATAAAAATGTCTCTTGGAATATTCCTCCGTAGAAAACTGACGTTTTGGAATCCCAGAGGGGCTCAAGAGGAAGTCAATCAGTTCTCTCGCCGATCCCGATGAAGCATTCACATAAAGACCTTACAATTAGCTAGAATACCACAGAACTGTAAACCTATTCCTGCTAATGTACGAATAAATACAGACACAATACGCGGTAGACTTTAATCCATCATATCCATTATTTCTTTAGTAACCGGAGTATTTCATAACACACATTGTCATGCAAATTGTAGAGTTTATGGTACGCTTGTCATAAAACTAAATACATTTCAGACAGAAAATTGTCAGTAAGATTTAACAGATTGAGACTCTCATAATGAGTCAGTTAATCACTTAATTCACTCTGACAAGAGCACAAACACGGTTTTGTTGGGTGTAAGAGTTGGGTTTTCCTGCGTGAAAACTAGACAAAAAGTATTATGGCATCTAGAAGCATCTACTTCTGTGAGCAAAATGGCTCAAGAGAAATAAAGCACAGATCATAAGGCAAGTCACGAGAGTATAGAGAAAACCATCAGCTGGAAATTTTCGTTGATGTATTTAAGAATTTAAAGTGTGAACCTGAGAATAACGATTTTAATTGGCACGGGTCCCTGGCAGACTTTCGCTCCTTGTGAATATTAATGCAGAAAAATTCATTTGAAAGCTGCCAACGAATCTTTGATCGCGACTTCAAAATCTAAGACGACTAATGCTTTCATCCTAAGAGATTAGTTAGATGTAGACTAGGAACAATCCGTTTTTGTTCCTGAAATGGATGAGTTAAATTTATGCAAGTCATGGAAATACACCAGGAATTGACCGCTCGATCGTTCCTCTGTCAGTAGCGTTTTGCTTCGCATTCGTGTTTTCATACCGCACGCTACGAAAGTAAAATGACTACTCACACTCTAATCCAGACAACAAGTGTTTTAAACTCATTCTATATCATCAAAGGACGCTGATCTGCTAAAGGTTCACGCTCATTTTAATGAGATAAAAAAATGTATATTTTGTAAAAGTTTAATTTACTCAAAATGGCGTGCACCCAAATTAAAGATACCGGTGCGAATCGTATTTTTACTGATCCCGAAGCGATAGAGTCGAGCACCCGCTCGGAGCATGATAGTAAGGAAAAAAAGAAATCATCAAAAACAAAAAATTTAATTTTACATGTAAAATGAAAGCTAGCGTTCATTCATTGGTTCTATTCTATATTAAACAAAATCATCATTTCTTATAGACTAATCGACACTTCCGTGGGTAAAATGAAAAGAAGCAATCACAAGATGTATTATACCGTTCTACCACAGCCTGTTTCTGACGAATCCCACCTCGATTGCGTTACAATCCTGACAGACTACGACCAATAAGATGAGATTATTAATAATGCTAAGTACTGCGGGACAGCTGAAGGCGATAAATCTTCATCTGTTGTCGGTTGTTGTTGCTATAAGCAAAATAATCCAAACAAACCCCAATTTATTTTCTAAAGCTGATTTTTAGTCTGTTAAACTGGAAGATTTATGATGTGGGCATTATTTCAAGTTTTTTTGGCAAGATTCGTGAAGTTATGTTGAAAATCATTGTCATGAACAGCGCGTTTGGCAGTATGATATTCAATTTGTATTTGCTTAGTTTTGTCTGCGTCAAGTTAATAAAAATGTGTCAGAATAATCAAATGTTATTTCCATGGCAATATTGAAAACTTGCGCTGCACTACCTGACGTGATAAGTGGATTCAAACTCAATGCTGTTAATCTATGAAATTCATTTCAAAGTTGTCTCCGAATCTCCGATCGAGTTACAAATCCAAGACCAAAAATGTTCTTATCTGAGAGATCAGCTAGATCAGCGAGATGAACTAAACCCACTCTGCATCTAATCCGCTAAGGTACGGCTCAATTTCATGAATTTGTCAACATGTTTATCATGTGAGCATTTCGCTATAATGGTGGGCACCCAACGATACCAGCGCGAATCGCATTTTATTAAACCCTGGCTGATTCCGAAGCGAAATATTTAAGCAGCTGGTCGTGCCGAAGCGATGTTTCGCTTTTTACCAAAAAAAAAATATATGCTAACTTACGTGTAACAGGCCACGCGAGTTTTGACCACGTATTGTTATCGGGATTGTTGTTGTTTTCGCTTTAACAGCAAAATAAATCCCACGAAATCGCGAATCGCCACCCAAAAAACACGACAACTTAACATCGCGGAACCCATTAGAACGTTGGCTGGTTCGTTCTAGAGCGACATTTTAATACTCGGCTCGACATGTTTGAAACCGCGAATTTGTCAGTCGTGTAATTATACAATGCTTCTCGCGCCGGGCTTCCCATACTAACAAAAAGGCAACGAAAAATCCTGCAAATGAAAACCTTTCCAGTAATAAACCGACACCGATGTAAAGCTATAGCGCACACTTTTTGGGTGAGCAGTTTTCAAACTTAGCCATTTCTCGGGCGAAAATATATGATGAAAGTAAACGCTACAAACTGTCATTATGAAATACAAAAAATAAAAATAACTGTCGGATCTCATCATCAGTCGCAAAGATGCGACCAATGTCAGACCAAAATGTTTACTATGTGCTTCATGTCAATGTATTTCTTATATGACAGCGTATAAGCAATACACTGAAGATTATGGTTGTCATGAAAGCGTATAAACCAACACTGCTCTTTGCAGCCCTCTTGTGTTATTGTTACCAGAGCTGATATTAGACTGAATTCTTAATCGTTTTGTTTGCCTATGTACGTACTATTTGTAGGTTTAACAACAGTTCTTTATATGAGTGAAATTGCACACACAGCCGGAGGCCGTAACTAAATCGTACGTCCAGACGTATGTCTCTGGGCATGTTTCTTTTGGCATTTACTATTTATTGATAACGAATTCTTGCTTAAAGGCTCTGGTCGGACAATCGAAAAACCCTTTAATTGCAACTACAGATCAAAATGACCAAATATTAGCTGGGCAAGTTTATGTTTTATGAAAAATAAAAAAAAATTAAAATAATACAGAAATGTATATGTTAACGAATTTATAAATTCCGGCCGCCGGGTCTCAAGTAAAATGTTAAGTTGTGCGTAGTCGTCATCAAGTTATTGAGAAAAACAGTGGCTTAAAATGAGGGGGTGGGGGAGTGGGTGCAAACAAAGTTCTCTCCAGGTTACGCAAGTGACCACGTGCACTGCGTGCTCCACAGCTCCACCATGACATGACGGCAGGAAGAATGTCTCTGCACTATACACCCCTGGTACATTTATTAGCTGTGCTCTACAAATGGGCCGTATTGAGTTAGGAATACGAATAAATTCGTCTCAGTAGTATAATAAAGTACGCGTAGGTAAATCTGACTAGATGTACGATAGAACTCGTGTGTTGACAAATAAGGCTGCAGTATTTCGAGAGAGACTAGACTCTACAACAACTCGCTTTCTGCCAAAAAGGAGGGCTTGGCAACTATACAAGAGACTATTTCAGTTGGCAATGGCTAACATAAGGAGTACCGACCTAAATGTCGATGGAATAGAAAACATTTTTCCATCGTTTCTATCGGTTGCAGAAACACGAGTGGACGTACGTTCGGGAGAACGAGAAATGCTGTGAGAACAAAAACCGCCGGCGATTTTGCATTGTGCTGCATTTTGGAGAAAGCGAGCCATTTTCTCTTGCTAACATTTCGTATTTCTATGTAAAACTGAACGCTGTTTTGATATATCCAGCTCGAGCTCGAGCAGGTTCTTAGACCGATTGCGATAAATGCAGATGAGAAGGTAAAATTCAAATTCATTTTAACAAAGCATCGTCGATGGCGTTGCTGTAGGCGGCATTGCATAAGTTCCCCATAAGGTCTCTGAAGATGTACGGCTGGGGATGGATCAGGAAGCTTCTAAAAATATACTTTATTACTAAAGGGGTGTTACCTTCGCTCTTCTTTAAACTAAACTCTGTGTTTTCTGTCTGATATCAGTGTTTTAACGTTTTCTCGCCTGCTTTTGTGCAATTCTATCACAGGAAGGTCTGAGGAGCTCCCCACAATGACGTCACTGCATTCTTACCGGAATGGTGGATTTCCACCAGCTAATAAATTACTGGATAAGATTTGGCATCATGAAGACTATAAGCGACACAAGAAAAAGGTAAAGACTCTCAACGCTTTTTAGCCTACAACAGCTTTGTCAGTATCAAGAGAACATATCAGGACAATATTCCCCCTCCCCCCCCCCCCCCTAACCTAGTATGAAGAAATCGACCTTTGATGTGCTTTAGCTTTACTATGATTGTCGAGACAAGCAACTTGATCAAATTCCTCCACCCATCCCACGGTGCCTTGGAGAGATCTTGATGTACATTTCTCATTATCTTAAACTATCAGGTTGAGAAAAACCTAATTCAATCACGACATTTGCTCAATTAGTAAATGGTTATCACTAATTTTACTGAGCCGGATCTCAGCAATAAAATAGTAACAAGTGTCTCGCTGCCAGCTAGCTCTCAATCTCCACATGTTCAGCGAAGAGTCATTATTAATCACGATAACCAAGATTACAAGGGCAGGCTCTCATACATAAAGGTCAACATAAAAATCAGTTGCATGAAGTAATCTTCCAAATAAATCATTTAAATAAGCATACGCCTATATTGCGGTTAACGCAATTTATTTCTTACGACTGGGTTTTCATTTTTTCATTTTATGGGAAAACAACTCTAGCCTGCTTTAATTTCTAAAGAGAGAACGCTTAATTTAACTCTTATTTCAGAGAAAAAGTCACGCGTTTGTTATTTTTCACATGCATTTTTTTTCCACATGAACACTTTCAAAGAAAGAGTTTCCGTTGGAGGCTAGACACTTTACATGCAAATAGCAGCTAGTTGACGTCGTCATGACAAAAAACATCTACAACTTTCTTTCGGCCCGCTCTTATTTATTTGACAACGAAACAGTTTCCATTTGAACACGATAGAGCCTTGAATTGCTCTCTATCCCTTGAGCTGTTTCCGGGGCAGTCTTGGAAAGCTTATTGACTGCGCGAGTGTTTGATCAGTTCCTGAAGTTCGCATGTTTTTTTCCTGGAAGCCATTTTAAAAACTGATTTGAAACATACACCTCAACAAAACCATGCATAGCTGTCTGCCTGGGAAAAAAATGCCTTCGTGCAATAAAACGGTTGAGAGAAGGCTTGATGAAGAAAGGAGAGAAGAGTATTATGAAAAGGTAAGTTAACATGTTTGAAGATTGTGATCATAGCTTGATCTGACATTCGGTAATGGAGTGCGTGCGCGTACTTTGCACAAGCGCGTATCGTTGCCGTGCGATCTCGGGCAAAATCGCTTGGTTGATATATTTTTACGTTAAAGCGGACATAGGATGACAAAGTTGCAGACCGTTCACTTATTAAAGGCATACATTCAAGAGATTTATTTACTCAGGACCTAATAAGCTCTTGACGGAATATCAGACATAATTAATCGATAAGAGATTCGCAATCGATCAAATATGTAAAACAATATACTGATATGTAGGATGGATGCTCTTTAAGTCTTTATAAGTCTTTCTCGGTTCTGGAAATTGCCTCACTTGATCATTTTCATTCCGAGTATTATCTCTTAGGCAGTATATTAGAGTGTAACACATTTGGTTATTTGTTTAATTTCTATTTGGTTCAATCCCTAACTACAGCTTTCTTTAAGGGTACTGCTTGCTTGCTTGCTTGCGCAAAGTTCGGAACTAAGAATTCTTAGGAGTAAATTTAGTAAAGCGACGTGTAAATCTGATGAGAACCTGTTAGTTATGTATCCCTCTGCATATTAAACATGTATGGCGTAGACGAAAATTTAGATTCACTTCTAAGTCACGCTATTCTGATAAGTCGTAAGCCATGATTCTTTAAAATGCGTCGAAAACTCGATAGAATAAATCAAAACAGTGGAAATAGGCAAAAAATGTCTACATGGCAAGTTTTTCTCGCTTGTAGGCCCGAAACAAAATAATCCGAGACGCAAAAAATTCAAATCCTTGTAAAAAAAATTGTGACAAATCGCATGATTTTGCGAGACAGAGGCATCGTTAATTCCCAGTCCTAATCGAGTTGCTAAGAAGTTGCGTGTTATCCCTCGAGACGAGCGGTGGAGTAACTTTTCAAATTTGAATAACAAAGGTAATTTTCACTCCGTCGCTAAAACAATAATGAAGGCAGACCAGATCAATTTATGTTCTAGTTCTTTCGTATTCTGTTCGTGTAAAAACGCTGTAGTCGAACGTAACGTTTATATACACTCGACCCCATCGCCGTGGACCCCGCGAGCAGTTTCGGAAAACAGACTGTCAACATTGAACTTAGATTTACCAAACGTGTTTGCCAACGGAGGCATATAAACACTGAATGAGCAAACAGAGAAATCTTTAAGAGGTAAGATGAGCACGGGAATTGGGAGCAATCCAGTCGATCGACGAATGAGAAGACGACAGACCGAAGATTACCTTTATCGGGTGAGGTTTATGTATGGCGGGCTTGTTATTGATTTTGTTCTGCTATATTTCGCTTTTTACTCAGCTGTTTATTTATCTGTAGCTATGATCGTGTTTGATTAATCGACGTGTCTGTGTCTTCACCTGTTAGCGATTCCGCAGAGTTAACAATTGGTTCTCGGGTTGGTTTGATCGCCTTTACCTCACCAAACATTTCGATCAGCTGTATTTTATCAAATTACCGTTCACCGATTTGCTAAATTTTGTTCATTTCTCTTCCGTGAGATACGATCTTCGACAATTTTAAATAGTAATACGCGTTACTGTTGTTACGTTCGATTTACCCTGTCTGTTTTCGATTTACCCTTTATGTCGTCGTCGAGAATGCTGTCCTTATAATTGCATGTTCATTATAACTGTGTGAAAGGTTTCATTCTCAAGAGATCAAATTAAAGCGAGGTCAATTACATGTCCGTACTATTGACAGATATAAATCATACTTCGTTATGTCAGTTTCCAGGCTAGATCTTTGTATGGAAATATTTAGATAATTCAAATTGATAACAAAGAAAACATTCACTTCAGTTATACTGCCGGTTATGCTATTTTTTAAATCAAAATATATTTTTTCTCTTTTTAGTTAAAAAACGTAAAGCCTTTTCTTGAAATTACACCGCCGAAGGAACATCAGCATCTTCAGTTGTCTGTCAAAAAAATGCAGGTAAATGTATTTGATTCATTGTATATTCATTTCAACATGTTGAATAAGATGAAATGACATATTGTTGTGGGGGGTGCTCTGGTGTAAGTTCTTATAGAATGAAAGGGAGGAAAGTAACAGTAACTTTATGGGTTACTATCCTAACCTAACCCTAACCCTAACCCTAACCCTAACCCATGAGGAATAAATAAAAAATAAATTTACCATTCCCCCAGTGGAAATCTTGCCGGATGCACCCTGGCATTAATTTAAGGTGTTCAGGATGAAACACCTCCATTTTTAGCCATCAAGCTATCTTTTAGAAATAAAAACCCATGTCATTTCTGTTTTCAGTGATATCTTTTATGGCTTTAGTTATGCCCAGATTGGTCTCCATTGAGGCTGAATTCAAATTTTCTATAAATCATCCCAGATGTTTTCACATGGTGGACCCTTCTCCTCCCCACCTACAGAGAAAGGACTACACATAGGGAGCTTCAGTATTAACTTTTTCATTTCTTTAATTTGTCATAGATGCAGCAAGAGAGACAAGCTGCCATTGATCGGCAAAACCAAGTTATTGTTACTCAGCTGATGAAAATCAAGCAATCCCCTGCCAGAGTTGACAACTGGAATACGCAGTGGAAGCCAAGGTTTTTGCTTTTACCTTTGGATCAGTTTTGACTGACTGACCAATTGACTGACTGACTGTCTGTCCATCTGTCTGGCTGGCTGGCTGACTTGCTGGCTTAGTGACTGACTGACTGACTGACTTACTGAATGGACTGATTGACAGACAGACTAGCTGAAGGAGTCTGAACACGCTGATTGACTGACTGATTGAACAGTCTGATTGACTGATTGACTGAATGACTTATTGAATTGACTGACTGACTGACTGGTTGACTGACTGACTAAATTGCTGACTGATTAATCAATTGCATCTGAAAATTAGATAATTTATGAAGATTAGATTAGGAAATCCAAATATGACATTTAAACTGATTCCCTATTTCCAGTGAAGCTTCAGTGGACAGCAATCAATCGTCAGGACAAATATTAGAATCCAAGCTTAACTATATTATTATTTGCTTATTCTTCAGTTGAATATGTCTCTTTTCTTATTTTTGTGGTTATAGCAATGACAGGTTGAAAAGTTTCCGGGACAGAAAACAAAGAAGAATTAAACTGGAAAATGAGGTTTGTTCAGAAATATAATTATATTTACTTTATTACCAGGGTAGTTGCAATAAGTGTCATTAAATGCTCTGTTAATCTGGAATTTCAAATTTTACATAGCTTTCCTGATGACTGGGTAGTATGCAGTTCCTGACCGGCCTTTCTGTCTGTTAGTAAGTCAGTTAGTCAGTCAGTCAGTCAGTCAGTCAGTCAGTCAGTCAGTCAGTCAGTCTGTCAGTCAGTTAATCAGTCAGTCAGTTTTTCAGTCAGTCATTCAGTCAGTCAATCAGTCAGTGAGTCAGTCAGTCACTCAATCAGTCTGTCACTCAGTCAGTCACTTAATTAGTCAGTGAGTCAGTCCGTCGGTGTGCCAGTCAATCAGTGAATCAGTCAGTCCATCAGTCAGTCAGTCAGTCAGTCAGTCAGTCGGTCAGTCGGTCAGTCGATAGGTCCATCATTCTTTACTATGGTATATGCAATACAGCTAAAATGATTTTCCATGCTATCTCAGATATGACCCAAAAGTCTGCACCCATTTCTTAACCATGGCATGTGAACTGCCATCGTATCTAAACTACTCCCCAATTTCAAACAGGTGTTTTTGAGATTTATATATACCAACCACTCTGTAAGAGTGAAAACAATAACTGTGGTCTCATACTTTCTGGTCAGATTGAAAAGGCTAAATATCTTAAATAGCTCCATCATCAAACTGCCTATCTACACTTAAGCTGGCTACAAGAGCCATAAGCCCCTGTACTGTAGGATTGCATTGCGTGCAAAGGAATTAATTTAGCTGAGCTCCCACATGTATTGCGTCTTGACACCCATTGAGGATGGAATATAATCCAGGTATATATGTTCATTGTGTCAGAATATTTAGAGAACAAATGGCAAAACTAAGTTAGAAAAAGACTAATATTCGGGTAAGAACTACACTATCACCAGACTTAAAAAATATGCATACGTAGTGGGTCTTCAATAGCGAGTTGATGAGGTGTAATGTTGCAGACTAATAGCATGAAATATTTGTTACAAGAATTAGATCAGATTTAACATTGCTCACTTATAATGTAAGGGAAGGCTACAGCATAGTCCTCTCTGCACGCATTGCTTGCCTATTGCTTGTAACCTGCGCAATATAAATGTATGTTATTAGTAATAGATAGATAAATCATTTATTAACTACTGAGTACAACTTTTACTAAACAAAAGTGATAACCTGTTTTGGTGGAATCTTTTTATTTTCAGAAACAGCTTGAGAGACTGAGGAACATTCAACCATATTATGACACAGACAAATGGGTAAGAATAATCTCTGTGTTACCAGGTACTGAGTGCGTTCAAATGCATGGATATAATCATGGTCCTGTCTACCAAGTCAGGGGTCGCGCACTTGAATGGCGAGGGACGGGATTGTATTAAAAATAAGACACGTTTTCATCGCAGAGTTTGTATCTTCAAAATCATGTTTTTCATCTACCATGATATTTATACTGTCTCTGAGCTGTAATAATGTTTTTATGGTAAGTTATTCACCCAAAAGTTATTAAACCGGCTGTACAGCCTCCTGTTCTATTTCCTTGGTGATAAAACTGTACAATTATATTCCATTTTTGGACAAACTGAAAATATTAATACCGAAAATCAGTCCGATGCAACTGGTAAGTACATGACTCTCTTCCGGAATGACCATTTTCCTGATCAGTTGTACGACAAATAGGTGACTTTCGCACAATCATTTGAACGATGATATTTAATTTCTAGTAACAGGGAAGTGAAAAATGTGCAGACAGCCGGATGCCAGGAGGTGAACCTGTTGTTCTTTGTATAATTAGACCTCGAGCGGCCTTTTTCAAACCCCTGGAATTTTCGAGTCGGAAGCAAAAAACAAACAATTGAAAACGCGGAGCAAAAAATGGCGCGCAAGTACAAGGAGAGGTGTTTACTGTAAACCCTCGATATGGCAAGCTTTCTGATTTTGTTTGTTTGCAGGAAAAAGATTATAAAAAGCATCAGTACTACTTATGGCTGCTCGATGGAGGAACCAAAGAATATGACGAAATTGAAGACGAAGATGAGGTAACAAAAAAAAGCAAAAAGAAAAAAAAACTGACACCAAAATCCCTAAAAGCAAACAAATAACAAACAAAAAAACAAAACAAAGCAAGCATACACGGAGCGGGAGTCCGAAGTTTTGTTTAATTACAAACAAAAACTACTAACAGAACAGAAGAACTGCACGACACGAAGTCCTGTTCACATCCATTGATGAAATGTCTAAGTAAAGAAAAAGTAACCACTTAAAGTTGAGTTAGTTTTTTAGCAAGATGTATCAACCAAGTTTCCACGAACGGAAACGGGAAGAATTACACTGTCCAGGTACACGCATGACGCGTGCTGTGCATGCTAGGCTGATAATAGGGCGCGAGTTGGAGCTGCGTGACACGCGTGTAGAAGCTCGCGCACATGTTTTGGCTGTCACGCACCGCACAAATCAAAACGTAAACTGAGAACAGTGGACTTGCAGCTTCTCGTGACAGCAATTAGCGGTCTGTTTGACGTTAAAACAGAAGCACTATCGACTCCTCTGCGTTATATACACTGTTAGAGATTCAGTCCAAGGAGGCGAATTATCATAATTATAAATCTCGCTCGAAAAATTTAGCTGAAAACTCATTTGCGACAACTAAACCGAAATCGTTGAAAAGCGTACAAAATTTAGGATCGAAACTAACCAATCAACAATAGCGGAGTTTCCTAAGAGGTTCGCAACACCTCGCACTTTGTCGGGTTTTTAATTTTGTTAAATACTATTCGTATTCTTTAATGTGATTGGTTTATTTGAGAAACTGGATCGCTATCCTTTGTTCTCAAGTAACGTTCTGATTAGTTAACTCTTTTTCAAGTAGCCCGGTTCGAGTAGTCGCACTGTAAACACTGACACCGATGGCTCTTGTTATCCACAAGACTGTACCACATCGCTTTAATTTTAAATTTTTAAAAGAAGTACCCTTTACGTTTGCAGGAAGGCGAAAGCGACGACGAAGAAAGAGATAAACTGCCTCCTGTCGTAAGTTGACAGTCTCGTTAAAATATTTACATCATAGTATGTGTATTTGTTTGTTTGTTTTTTTTTTACTGTCCCGATTTGCACTGGACGCAATGGCTCACATCTTTTTCTTGGATTCTGTGAAACGTAGGACAGCCCAGATGGCGAGAAAGGCGGCGAGAAAAACGTAAAAAAGAAAAAGGAGGAGCAAGTGAAGTTACCGCCCATTGATGGAAAGAAGAAAGGCAAAGATGGCGCCAAGAAAAAAGACGAATATCCAGAGCATGTTGTGATAATGGATGCCGAGGACATTCACAAAGCCATTGAAGGTGAGAGAGCTCAGTGAAGCGCCAATCGGTAGAGTCAAAGTCCACACGGCTTGTCGCTTCTTTGTTACTAAAAACGGTTATCATAGAAGCTAAAGAGTGGACTATTTGACTTTTGAGGGAGGGGTGGGTGATTCTGTACCGAAAAAAATACATGACTAAGACCACTGCCGAAAAAGAAATTCACGTGCATTCAGTGAGCCGTATAAAAGCATGTATGTTACACGCAGAAAAAATATCATGCGTACACATGTACCGAGAAAACAATTTCCTATTGTTCATGAAAGGGTTTTTGAAAAATTCGTGCCGCTACTAAATCACCCTCACACTTCCTCAAAAGTTAAAAGGTCCGCCCCTAAGAGGAACTCCCGAAAATTGTGTTCATTTTGACGTTGATCGTCGTCTATAGAAGTAACACCGGCACATAGTTTGTCACAAGGTGACAAATCAGGCCCCGAATTCCATCAAGGTGTGGATATGCACCCATTTTTTTTTTTTATAAGAATGCTGTTCTTCCGGCCCAGGCTGAATATTCTTATTTTTTCTGCTGATTTTGGGCTGAAATATTCATGTGAATATTCTTGGATTATAGGAATAAAAAGCGGACTATGCCGACACAGCGTCAGATTATTTGTCCTATCATGACTTTGACCGCGTTAAGGCCTGTCCAAACGGGAAATGTTTGGCGACCAAACACCATCAAACATTGTTGGTGACCAAACATTTTACCGTTTGGCCACCTTGTTTGGTGCTGTTTGATCGTGTTTGATCGTGTTTGGTCGTGTTTGATAAAATTTGAAGACCATCAAGCATTCGATCAAACAACTTAAAACATTTCTTTTGTTCTCGTGTTTGATGGGCGATGATTTGTTCGTTTGGACAGCCGTATCAAACATGTTTGGCGCTCGCATACGTGCCACGCGTGCTCAGCGGCTTGTATCCATAGTTTGATCTGTGTTTGATCAAACATATTTTAACCGTTTGGCCTCTCACTTCACCATCAGCATGTTTGGTCACCAAACAATGTTTGATGATGTTTGGTCGCCAAAGATTTCCCGTTTGGACAGGCCTTTAAAGTAATTTTGGAGCCAGACTGCAGAGAATAAAGCCTGATATGGCACACGTAACTTCTAGCAGAAATCTTGTTAGCATCGAACATACAGCTAGTGCTGTTTTTTTTTTTTTTTTT
>Ga0126339_10001749_pt1:7500-15118 | contig 15118 bp, 9 predicted proteins | sample OrbTmetagenome_2_FD_92532 | JGI IMG/M metagenome (GOLD analysis project Ga0126339, IMG submission 92532) | Coral microbial communities from Petempiche,Puerto Morelos, Mexico - Orbicella T R C metagenome | ecosystem: Host-associated > Invertebrates > Cnidaria > Coral | place... | reverse complement strand
TTATTGATATGTCTCCGTGATGTGGGTTCAACGGCTGTTTGAGTTTATAAAGTGTAAGTTAATAAGATTATGGTCATATTGCTGAAAAATCTAGCTGCTAACAATGTCATTTAGTTTTTACTTTATCCCCCCCCCCCCAAAAAAAAAAAAAGACAAAACAAAACTCGAACCCACCAACGCCATGTGATCAGCATTAAACCCAGGATTTTTTTCCGTCTCACGAGAAATGTTATACTATTATTGACTTAAGCTTAATTACTTGCCAACATCCTTGTTTCTTGGTATTTTATTTTTAGGATTTCTTGCTTATCCGGTCTCGCCCACCCCTAAATATTTGTCTAAGTACAACTCTAAATTATCTCTACGTTCAGTTTTCGAATGTCACATTTTATTCAGATTTATTTTACTCATTTATTTGGTAATGTAATACCAAGATGGTTACATCAAATACCTTTAAGGTAATAAACATAATTTATATGAAAAACCATACCTACAGCAGGAAAAAATACATGAGGAAATAAGTGCTGTACATATGGGTTATTGACAAAGTGTGAGGTCAAGATTGCTGGATTATTCGCCAAGACAGTTCATTTTTTGCATGTTTTTAGACTGGGACAGAGTTAAGGTCCACAAACACCATCTTGACCGAACAACTAGCAGGACACAGCGGGTAATCCTGAGCGGGCAAGATAGTACCATCTTGCCCGCTCGGGTAGCCAATCACAGTGCAGGATGTGGTTCATCTTGCTCACTCATGGAGCTAGCCATATAATAATTAAGCTTATGTCATTCTACTGCCTACCATTTTGGGTTAAAGACACAAGTCTTGTAGACATGGGTGTTGTACAACTAGTTGATACTTGAAACAAGAATGTATTCCAATAACCCTCTCTGATGATTTGGAAATCTTTAATTTGTCTTCCAGATAAAGAAGTACAGCTGTTTAAAAGGCTCATCAACTGTAAATGCAGGTATGATTTTCTCAAGGAACATTCTACTTAAATATTTACAATAGTGCATTAGAAATTTATTTTATTATTTGGTAATTAATGTTATACGCCAGCAATTTCTTACAATCGTTGGATGCAGATTACAAAAATGCTGGCTGTGTCAACTTTCTAATGATAAGTGGGCCCTCTATCTAGAAATCATTTGAAAGTTAATTTGGCATGCATGAAAACCAAAGCTAATTATTATGTGCCAAATGCATAGACTCAAGGGTTTTTTCTAGCATAATTAACATAATTATCATTTGTACAGTGGATAAACTTGTGTATCATTTTAAGGGACTTATTCAGCATTGTGATCTCACAAACAAGTACCTGGCAGGCATGTTAATAACCAGTAGATATTTTATGCCACTTTACCTGCAGAAATTATTCAGCAAACACACCATTTGAAGTAATCACGGAACTATGCTACAAAGTTTCTCCAGCGGGTCACGTACCTTCTCACATCAAACAGCCACCTTATGCTAAAAGTGGTGTACCCCCAGTTGTACCTAGATCCATAGAGATAAAAACAGATGAGCAAATTGCTGCAATGAGAACAGCATGTAGAACAGCAAGAAAAGTCCTCAATGTTGCCAGAGATAATATTAAGGTGAGACTTGAGTTTACGACAGTCAAAATGGTTCCCCAGGAGGAGAACTTTGATACAAAAAGGATGGGGGTGCTCATTGTACCTTTTGGGGATTGAAAAAAAAAAAAAAAAAGGTTTTGGTATCTCTGGTACCTCTTAGGGTGTTCAGCTGCAAAAGGTCCACGGTGGGAGCTTTTGTGGTGACTTTTAGAACATTGAGCTGAAAAAAATATATGACAAGACATAATTTGGTGTTTTAGGATTGGTACCTCTTGGGGGTAAAAAAAATTTCAGGTATGCCCACAAAACAGGATCTTGAAACCTCTCTTGCAAAATTTTGCGATGAGCACCCCTGTTCTTTTTATATGGAAGTCTTCCCCCCCCCCCCTACCTGGGAATGGTTCAAGCAATGTGGTTAAGTCTCATGCAAACTTAGACATAAGATTGAAGAAAATATTATAATCATGAGAGAAATCAGTGGAACTTTTCCCTAAGTTCTGACTCTCATATTTGGTCGTTTATGAACCAACGAAAGAATAAGCCCAGATCACTATGGCCATTGACAAGTGAACGGTAGTTGTTCATTGAGCAGATTCCAAGGAAGATGATGACCAGTAAACCTGTTATGACAACTGTTTTTCGAGTGCCTTTAACTCACCCAAGTCTTCAAATTTTAATTTATAATTTTAATTAATAATAATAATAATAATAATAATAATAATAATAATGAAATATATTATTCATTTGAGTCCTTTAAGCCATTTCTGTTTTTCTATCAAGGAAGGAGTGACAACAGAAGATATTGACAAAGCTGTGCACCAGGCAGCCATTTCACTTGGAGCTTATCCATCTCCTCTGAACTACAAAAAATTTCCCAAGTCTGTTTGTACATCTGTTAATAATGTGGCTGTTCATGGAATACCTGATAGGTAGTGTTAACAGTGATGCTCTTAAATTGAAGGCTTTTCAATTTGGTTAGTGTAAAACACAGACAGCGGACTGCAGAGTATAGACTGGGAGTAAAATGCAGACTGAGGGTAAAATGCAGACTGCAGACTAGGGGTAAAATGTAGACTGCAGACTACAGACTTTTAAGTTTAAATCATGTTATTTCCATTATCTAGTGCCAACTGTATACAATGTTATTCAGGCTAAGTGGAGTGAAAGTCTGTCACTGTGGTCTGGTTAGCCTAAATATCACTCAGGTTAGCCTGAATAACGCTCCAGTAGGCCTGTTTGCAGTTAGCTCTCAATGATGGAAATGGTAACGCGATTCAGTTAAAACATCTGCAGTCTGCATTTTACCCTTAATCTACATTTAAGCCCCGGTCTGCAGTTTACAGCTTCAGTCCACAGTCCGCAGTCTTCATTTTACACTGACCAGTTTTCAATTGTGTGTTGTAAAACCAACACCAAAATAATTGGTTCGGCCAATCACAAAGGAAAAAGCAATTATGTGTAGCAGGTGCAAAACATTGGAAAATGTGTGCAAGTTAATTAGTCATAACTGGTTTTAGTTTTACTTCTGATTGGATGCACAAAGTCGTGTAAACTTTTTAGGCTAATTGCTTGAAGCTTTCAACACTCAAGTGAAAACCAGTCCTAATAGTTAACATGTTTTTGATAGAGTTGAGTTCATCATATCATATCATTATCATCTTTGGAAGAATTGCCTCTGACCATACCTCTTAATCTCCTCAACTCTCAGTAAATCAGATCAGTGGCCAATCAAGGTGGTTAATATAGTTGAACCTCTCCACAATAGCCACCTTGAGGAGAGGGGAAAGTGACCACGGTAGAGAGCGGCTGTTAGTGGAGGTTTGACTGTATATTAAGCAGATTTAAGGGGAGGACTGAGGCAGGGGTTTCATTAAGGACCCAGCAGCAGGCAAACTGACTGGCTGTGAAGACGATTTTACCTGGCTGGTTTGGATATCTTGCAGAAAGTTTTCCTTTTTATTAGAAGTTCACTTCGAATAGTTTTACCTGCCAGTGAAAATCAGTTGTTCTTCCCTGGCTGAGGGGAGTCTGCCTTTCACCCTCTTTCATAAGGGGCATTTCAAATCTCAGAGGAGCTTTTGTTTTTAAAGTTGCCCCAAATGCCTGTTTCTGAATTTTGTGGATCCACCATCAGTCAACTGATCCTTGATTGTTCACAGATTTGTTGCTAAGTTTTAGCCTAATTCATATGTAGTCATCAAAGTTGAAAAACTGTGTGCGAGAAAAAGAGACCAATTGAAAAAAATATATTTCTGGTAAAGTGTAATTAAATTGATGCCTCTATGTCCAGGAGATATATTTTACATTTCTTCATATTAACCAGTTAATATGTTGATTCTATAAAATATTCTACAAAAAAATGTTCCCTATGGGAATGATTTTAATGTTGTCATGTGACTGTACTTTGTATTTTACCATTGCAGTAGGTCTTTAAAGAATGGTGACATCATTAGTGTGGATGTTTCAGTAAGTGTAAATGAAGTAAATAACAAGTGTTGGTTGTGAAATTAGCAGAAAGAGCTCAGTAATTAAAGATTGGGTGCCTTTTTTATTTCAAGCCCACTCAGTAGTCTTTTTGTCTTCATATTTTACCTGTTTGATGAGATCCACCGTTATTTTTATTAGTTAAGGTAGGGATTTGTAGCATTTATCTCTTTCTTAGTTTGTGCATGTACAGGCTCATGATTATTTATTTTGATAAAATATTAAGAGTTGTGTTAAGTGGGATCCTGTAGTGACAGTCATGACACATCTGTTGTTCTTATCATGATGATGACCGGAATATGCATCATTAAACTAGCCACTCATTTGGGAGGAGCAGCATTTTTTTATTGTCCGGGTCATTTTCCCAGGTGGGTGGGTGGGGGGAGCGGGGGTTCTGGGGGTGGGGGAGACTCTCATATAAAAAAGATGGAGGTGCTCATTGTACCTTTTAGGGGTTTTGGTACCTCTGAGGGTGTTCAGCCTCAAAGGGTCCACAGGGGAGCTTTTGTGGTGCCTTTGGGTATTGAGCAAAACACAAATATGGCAAGAGATATTTCATGATCAAGTGATTTAGAATTTTTCCTCATTTATGCTGAAAATTGACAATTCATCAACAAAACGGTGTGTACATGTATTCAGTTAACATGCTTTTTTTGAATTGGGGTGGGGGGTGGTGGCAGGGGGGAAATTGAGCCACACCCACAGAACAGGCTCCTGGTACCTCTTAGGGATTCTTTCTGAAATTTCTAACAAACACCCCTGTCCTTTTTATATGGGACTCTCCCTCTCCTGAAGGTCATTTTCTGCTACAGATGCTAGACATAAGTTCTCTGTGCTTTAGATTATAGTCAAGAGGGCTTTCTTTAAATATATTTAACTGAATGATGGAACATTTGTTAGGTATACATAGGAGGCATGCATGGAGACTTGTGCGAGACCTTCTTGGTGGGTGTTGTTGATGAACAGGGACAAAGATTACTAGAAAGCAGTCAACGTTGTCTTGATGCTGCTGTTAATATCTGTAAACCTGGCGTACGATTTTCTTGGATTGGTAACACAATTGAGTGAGTAATATATCTTTGGCATTTGGAGTAAGTTTGTAAATTAAACCATGAAATATTATCATAGTCAACAGGAAATAACACACTGTCTTCAGATAGTAACCTCTTACTAACCAAGTGTGAGTGGTGTACTGCTGAGAGTATTGGCCTGAGGTGGTTGCAACTTATGGACCGAGTACAGCGAGGTTCGTACAAAAACGATCAAGGACCAATATTCTCTAGTACGGCTAGAGCAAGCTAGGTTTGTAAGAAGTTTATTATATGGCACTTAGGCCCCAAAAATACATGCCTCATGACTGTTTCCATGGAAATCAACGGTATACCAAAATCCTGACCAAGAAAGAACCAATTAGAATGTTTGGATTTATCTCAAGGCTACCTTGCCATGTGATAATGCAAGATTAAAATCCCATGGTTGGTTTTTTGTACTTTGTTTGTTTGTAGGTTCATGGCCAGGAAGGATGGATTCACAGTATGCCCCAATTTAGCAGGTCATGGCATTGGATCAATGTTTCATGGCCCCCCAGAAATTTTACATACAGGTGCATTCTTTATCTGAGATCTGAGTCAGACTCTGATTACCTGGCACACCTATATCGATTTAAATAGCAACCAAGTGTTTAAAATTTCTCTTTCTCTTACTGAGCAAAAGAGACAACATTGTGGGCATAATGTGAAACAAAATCACACAAAACATGTTTATTTCTTGTCCTTTAATCCATTGAAGGTGAAGGTGAACCCGAAATAGAAACTTTAAGTTTATAATGAGTTCAGGGTTGCGAACTTGGTTGGGAGCGAAACAAGTAACATTCAAATACCTGTAAGGTATTTCACAGGTTTTTACCTGGGTATCAACTGCAAAGTGTTCATCAGTAAATGACTAATGTTTTCGTAGAAGTACATGTTCTTTATTTTGTGAGGAATGCTGCTGTGTCACAAACAATACCCTTAGTCAGCCATGCAACAATAATATTATTACAAGGATAAAAGGTTGTACAACTCTTTTGTGCTCAGTTACCTCAATTTTGACATCTTATTCTCTCATTTGTGTGTAGCAAACTCTAAGCCTGGAAAAATGGCTTCTGGGATGACATTTACCATAGGTAAATATTTTGCTTACTTTACACTATAATTCCATGATTGACTAAATGTCCAGGTGTTTAAATTGTAGTTATTATCTGATATTTTTCAAACATCTTGAAACCCCTACTGGTACATTGCTTACCTAAAGATGTAACTTATTATAAGTGAAGTTGTATTCTCTGGTCAACGACGGAAACATCAGTTGACGCTTGACTCCATCTGAGTAAGTGACTTTCTAAGGGAGGTGCGGTGGCCTCGTGGTGAGTGCACCCATCTTCAGGTCGAGCGGTCCGGGTTCAAGCCCTGGCCAGGGACACTGTGAACTGCGTTCTTGGGCGAAATACTATACTCTCAGAGTGCCTCTCTCCACCAAGGTGTACAAATTGGTACAAGCAATTTTAATGCTGGGGGTAACCCTGTGATGGACTAGCATCCCATCTAGGGGGGTGGGGGGGGGGGAGAAGAAATATTCCTAGGGCCATCAACCACCTGGCTCATATGCAGGCCTTACCTTTATCTAAAAAATGCCCAAGATGTACCATTTGTGCTCACCCAAAAAGATTGAGACTTACCTAATTGCCTTTCCTGTTGTGGTGTGTTTCAATTTTAATATTTCATTTTATATGTTCAGAACCTGTTCTCTGTGAAGGATCTCCAGAAATAGCAATTCTTGAAGATGGCTGGACTGTCGTTACAAAAGATGGAAAAAGGTACAGTGAGTTTAAGTATTCTTTTTTTCTAAACCTGAGGTGATTTGACCTCTTATGAAGTTTTTGATAGGTGTCTTCATTTGAGATTAAACTTAGTTTGAAGAAACCCCGAGTGGGGTACTCCCATGTAGAAAGGACAGGGGTACTTGTTGGAAATTTTGAAAACAACCCCTTAGAGACTCCAAGATCCTGTTTTGTGGGCTTGGTTTGAAGTTTAAGTTTAAAGGTACCAATTCTAAAACAACACATCTCCTGTTTTATTTTTTTCCAACTCAATAACCTAAAATGTAGCGCAAAAGTGGAGTTTTTGAGGCTGAGCACCCTATGAGGTACCAAAACTGCTTTTTAAGCCCTAAAAGGCATGATGAGTACCGCCGTCCTTTTCATAGTGGTGTTCACCCCCCTCCTCCTGGGAGAAACATTCCTGACAAAAGACTATTGACAAAAGATCAAATTCTGTTGACTAAAATCATGCTCTTGACCTTGACTTGTGTTCTAGTTCATAAGTAAGTAAGAGAACCTTTAGTTTTTCAGGGTAACTCTGTCAGTACAGACTTTTGGCAAATAAAACTGCTGTCAATAGAGGCCCTGCTAGAAATAAGCAAAACAAAAATTAAAAAGTAGTCTAAAAGGTTGAAAATATAAAACTACAAGTAAAGATTAAAAGCAAAAATTTTGATATCAATTTTCATCCTTTTC
>Ga0126339_10001749_pt1:0-2500 | contig 15118 bp, 9 predicted proteins | sample OrbTmetagenome_2_FD_92532 | JGI IMG/M metagenome (GOLD analysis project Ga0126339, IMG submission 92532) | Coral microbial communities from Petempiche,Puerto Morelos, Mexico - Orbicella T R C metagenome | ecosystem: Host-associated > Invertebrates > Cnidaria > Coral | place... | reverse complement strand
GAATTTTAGTGACGTCATGTGAAAACCAGCTATTGACAATGTTCGCGTCATTTTGAATAAAATTCACTTATGTTTGTTTACGGCAAATTTACGGCGTCTTTTCCCCTCATTTATTCCCGGTTTTTGACCATTTTAGGGTCTTGTTATTGTAAAAAACAAATTGACGTCAGTTTTTTATGCGTCTGTCCTCTTATTGATGATAAATTGCGTCATAATGTTGTCAAAGTTTACTGCGGAACCACTCGCCTGCGGCTCGTGGTTCCACAGCCACTTTGACAATGTTATGACGCAATTTATCATCAATAAGAGGACAGACGCATGAAAAACTGACGTCAATTTGTTAAATTGACAGAAGGGTGGAAGTTTGGGAGAACGAGAAATGCTGTGGGAACACGAGCCGTAGGCGAGTGTTTCCACAGCTTTTTCGAGTTCTCCCGACAGGAAAAAATGTAACAGGCACCGTAAAAGTTTTCAAAAAAGATCAATAACTTGAAAAAACGCGTGGTTACCCCTACATTTTATGTTATGAAATGGAAGTGACAAGCCTATTCAAGCTAGAACAAACGCCTCTTAACAGATGTCAAAAACTACCGGCGCCTTACAAACGACTTATCCATGACGGAAACGAAGCCGACAAACGGACTTCTAACAGACCGACTTAATTTGACTAACAATACACGGACCAAAACCCGACTAGTTTGACTAACAATAGACGGATCGAAACCTACCAATGACTGATGACAAACTATACACGAGCCTTTCAGCCAATACCATCATGGCTAAACTGTCCAATCACGTTCAACAGACCAGACTTATAACATCATCGACTAACAAACACTATTCACTTGATTCTGAAGATGACCTCCGCTCAGGTTGTCGAAACGTCAGTCACCAACAACAGTTCTTTTCAGAACTACCCTCACCCGGACGATCACACTACACGAACTACTGATACTCCTGGGTTCAAACCAGTATTTTAAGAAAACCACGACGGCAACGAGACCGTCGTTAAACAAAAAGGTTTAATGGTACATTTCTTTGCCGTCTTCTGCAAAACAGCAATGTGAAATGACCAAATTCTGCGTTGTCCGGAGAACGTGAACCACGACGGCCATTTTTTAAATTTTTGTTTCAAATTTTTCGCCCTGTCCGAGGTTCCATTTCGTGATGGTTTTGACGCTAAGAAACAAAGGAAAATGACTTTAGAGTATCGCGAGATTCGTAGGTAAAATATAAAATTATTTTTTTAGTTATGTTTTTGTAAAAAGAAATACCTCTTAGTCGGCGCGTCGGGGTATGTCATGGACTGGTCAGTAGATGAGTGAGTGAGTGAGTGAGAGATGTATGTATGTCATACCAATCAGATTGGATCTACTATAAGCAGCCAATCAAATTTCTTGTTGTAAAGGTAAATGGTATGTGAGAAGATTTGATCCTGATACAGTTCAGAACGGCCATATTTATTCTTCTATAAAAGAGGAGGAAGTATTCATATATTGGGCTTACTTCGACATTTTCTGTGGGTTAGCCTGAGGATTTTGTGGGCGGGTTTGATAATCATTTGGAACTGGATAATCAGTCAAAGAAACATAGTGATTGGCATATAACTACGAGCATGCGATGAAGGGTGAGTTTTTTCCATTAGATAAGTTTCTGAATTGAGTCTTAGCCGCTCTACTACTAGGTTTACCGTCAAAACAGCTCAAGCGTTCCTGTCAAGGGTGAATGAATGAGTTCATTATCTGAGATTTGATTTCATTACTCGTTTCAATAGTCCGTTATTCAAGTGAAGAGTAGAAAATTCAAAACAAGACTCGATCCAATACTCGAATTTTGATTGGATTAATGAACTTTATTTAAAACGAACCTCTTCAAAAATAGTTAGGTATCTTGACGCAAACCTACCTTTTGAATTTTTTCTGTCCCTTCCATTAAACTTGCTTCCATGTCAGCCATCTTTGATATCTTTCCCGCCACTACGGGAGAAGTCCTGGTGCTTAGCATTCCAAATATGGTATAAGCGTATTGTTCATCAATCCAATCAAAATTAAAAAGGATAAACTTACGACTTGTATTTAGCTCTTATTAACCGAGCTGGAGGTCTGTATGGGAGAATCTTGACCGAGGTCGTGAGTACAGACCGAACGCAGTGAGGTCTGTACACACGACCGAGGTCAACATTCTCCCATACAGATCGACTTAGCTCGGTTAGTAAGAATGTTTATTATATGGCAAAGAAGAAAACTCTAATTCGTTTAATATAACTAGTATAACTGGTTTGCTGATATTTCGCTTGCGAACGGCGATGAGCTTAACCTAAACCTGCCGAAATTTGCTCGGCCTCTTTACTTTTTTTTTGGCCATCAGGCTTTTTGGTACTTCCATAAATGATTGAGAAGAAAATAAAAGAAAATGGTGAACATTTTTGTATTTTAGTTTGCTACTTTTTCAACGCAAAATGAAACCGGTCTAGATGGCGGTCTAGATGGGAAAATCTAGA
>Ga0126339_10001748_pt1 | contig 15122 bp, 11 predicted proteins | sample OrbTmetagenome_2_FD_92532 | JGI IMG/M metagenome (GOLD analysis project Ga0126339, IMG submission 92532) | Coral microbial communities from Petempiche,Puerto Morelos, Mexico - Orbicella T R C metagenome | ecosystem: Host-associated > Invertebrates > Cnidaria > Coral | place: Petempiche,Puerto... | reverse complement strand
TTGGTTTTTTTTTTTCAGTCGTGGGTTTTGCTTGGGTGGAATTTTTTTTTAACTTTCCCCACCCCCCCCAACCCCCCCCCCCCCCCCCCCCCCCCCCACACACACACAAAAAAACGCCAACAACAACGACAACAACAGACCGTCCTTTAAAGCCAGTAAGTTCATCTCCTTAATATAAATTATGGGAAAAGACATACCAAAATTATTCTGAAATTATAAAAAATAAAAAAAAACTGACAGAATTAAAAGTTGCTTGTCAAATAGTGAACCCATGTTCATTTCGTGCTTTGGTTAGAACACCTTAGAAAGGTTTGGTGGCGTTCAAATTAAGAGAACGACTATTTTCGAAAAATATATGTAACTCTTAAACCAAAAGTGTGAAGTAGCGAAAAAATTTTATCTGCCGCAAAAATTAACGCTAAAAGTCCTCGTTTTTTAACACTTAGGTTTTCTATGGTGACAATTTTTTAAATAAATCCCTTCTTCAGTTCTTGTAATCAAATAATTGTTTTTATTTTTATTTATTTATTTATTTATTTATTTATTTATTTATTTTTCATGAGCAGCTTGGCAGCCAATATTGGCGGCCTGCGTCAAAAACCTGACTCATTCTATGACCAGCGGTATTACACTGAAGTGATCTTCGACTTCAAGGCATTGGATGGAGTAAAGCGTTACGTCAGATTCCGATTGATGCCAGCTGACGGATCTCCGGAAACAGGTTTATTGTCTGAAGAAGTCCAGTGGCAACCTTGGTAAGTAAAACTGCGGTTGTACTTACAAGCTATGGTTGGGGATTGTGCATGGCTCTGAGAATCTGTTGAAGATAAATAACAGCAATAAGTATAGACCGCATAAGTGAAAAGCGCTTTCACTTCTGATTGGTAAATTCGGAGGTGATGAGCGAAGTACTACTCACCTCAACGTCGGTGAGTAATACGGTCGAACCTCTGGTTGCGACCACCTCTCCTCAGCGAACAGTTTTTCAAAATACCAAACGTCTCGGAGTCAAATCACTATATTTGGAAACTCTTGTAAGCGACCATCCCTCGTAAGCGGCCGCGACCACTTTTAGGGCTAAAAGTTTTAAAATTTTCTTTTGATTTTAACCTCCCGTAAGCGACCACTTGACAGATAATAGAGCTGAAATTCGATAATAAGGTGTTTACATAACATTAATTGTCACATTCCCGGGTAGTACCAGAGACGGACATTTCTCAATGGGAACTATCGGATTCTTTCTCGAAATAGACTTTTCACATGAATAAAACATTAAAAAACGGGGCAAGTCTCTGCAGTTACCGTGTGCTAATGGAGCCAAATTTTGACCCAATGTGGTCTAAACTGTCGCAAGCGACCAGGCTTGACATTTTGGGTGGTCGATTATGGGAGTTTCGACTGTAGTTGATTGTCAGGATCCCCTAAGCGAGAGATTGGCGTACTAGTGCTGATCGTACTTCAAAATAACGTTTATCAGTAGAAAGCTAAGCTAAAACAGTTGGAAGCAGTGGTGTGGAGACCACGCGGTCCTGAAAGCCTCCTTCACTCCCTGCTTCGTGCTTGTCAGATTTTGTTCGGTGACAACAAAGTTGGTGAACCTAATGGTCAAGAAGGAATATGCAGATTGTAACTAACACGGACTTAGTTATTAGCGTATTAAAGTCATTAGTGCACATAATGCTTGCGAATAAAAAACCCGAAATAATTCGTCGTATTTTCATAGTGTTTATCCCATGTTGCGTCGATAATAAGCTGTTAAGACTTCCTTCTTCTGTCTTTCTAAAAAACTAGGGTCAATGAAAGATCACCCAATGAGACCTTGCCCATGGACTACCTCAAGAGAGAGTACAGAGAGAGAATAACGCGAGGACCACTGGAGTACAAACTCCAGCTACAACTCCATGAAGCTAAGGACAATGATCCGCCGACGATACTTCATGTCGGGAGGGAATGGGACGAGAGCTCGCATCCGTGGTTAGATGTAGCTGACATCAAAATGACGTCATTACTGGCACCAACGGCAACAGAGCGTTTGAAGTTTATTCATACTAATCTGCCCTCCACGATTGGTTTGTTGCCGGCTCAGTCAAGTGACGACCCTAATTGCGTTGTTCACATTCGTAACGCAGTCTACGTTTGGTCACAGAAGCTTCGCGCCAACAGGTCAAACAAACCCGTCCCAGAGCACTTAGCGTCCTATCACATCCGAGTGGAAACTGGAAGCCAGTCCGGGGCAGGAACTGATGCTTCTATTTCCATTTCCCTGACAGGTAAAATGATTCTTACTTAATTGACCAGAGATACTTGTTTAAAGAAGTGGTTCCCGAATCGTCCAAAGCCAAATTGAGTGGTCTGAAGCAACTATAAATAACAGTGACCCTGTTAACGAAAAATATTCGATCAAAATTAACCAGTTACTCCCTGTCACATAGGCTTAACATGTTTGTCATTGTGTGCATAATTTGAACTTCTTTGTTAAAATACCGTACGCCATGCATGAGTGAGAATTGGACTAACCGAGGTTGCAGAGTTCATCATTGGTGTATACGCGTGCCAATTTTGCTTTCAGGTCCCTTCCCGAAAATTTGCGGCGAAGACTAATTATAATCGCATTGATGCATGATTCCTTAGATACGTTCAGTTAGAACTTAAATACGCCTGGATCAAAGTTGTAGCTTGAAATCAACTAAGATTTGAACTGAAGCAAACCCAATTCAATCCACGTCCATCAAACTTCCGTGACCTAATGTAAGAAGCATTTGGATTGACTCTGGAGACTGAGCCGTACAGACTTTTGTCATTTTGATTAATTGTTTACCTCATAATAAAGGAACCAAAGGAAAGACAGATCTGATCAAGTTAGATAACTGGGGTAATGACTTTGAAAGAGGAGAAGTGGACGAGTATTCTATTGAGGCCATGGATGTTGGAAAAGTTCTCATGATCCAACTTCATAACGATGGCGGTGGCTGGTGGTACAAGAATCCTGATTGGTTCGTCAACAAGATCTCGGTGTTAAGCTCTTCGCAGGAGGACCCTTTCGAGTTTCCATGCTATCGCTGGGTGCTGTCAGATTTATCTGTCTTCGAAGGAAAAGGTAATCATTTTCGAAATGTCCCTTGGAATCTCAGCGTAACACGTTTAATTAAGGTTGCTAATTCTTTCCAGGTTGATATGATAAACTAGTGTTACCTCACACACAATTATAAGGGTCGATACATTGCTATAAAAACATTTCTTCTTTGCTCAGTCGGTTACGTCCCTACAGTTAAGAGGTCTATCCTTTATTCTGACCTTTACAAGAACTCATAATTACATAGAAAAAGCGTAACATCTGCGCAAATCCTTTGCCAAGAAAACACACTTTTCTTACAACTCTATTTTTGCAGCCATTCTTCCCTTCCAAGACCAGCCAGAGGCCGTTAAAAACCAACGAATCCTTGAACTGAAGCAGCGCCAAGAGAGCTATAAATGGGGAGACCAAGAAGTCTTCAAGCACCTTCCTGGTTATCTTCAAGCCGTGAAACACTCGGATATACCAAGAGATTCGCAATTCTCCAAAGAAGCCAAAAGTACCATCAAGGAAGATAAGCACAAGGCCACTGTGGACATCGGGCTTGCTTATTTGTCGACTCTTTTTGACAGCTGGGATGATTTTGACGACTTCCAAAAGATCCTTAACAGGGCGTATGATGGTGTACCGAAGATTGTGCAAGACGACCGGTGGATGACCGATGAGGTGTTCGCTTCGATGTTCTTGAATGGCTGCAACCCGAATACTATTCAGCGCTGCGACAAGTTGCCAAGTAATTTCCCCGTGACTGACGACATGGTCAAAAGCTTTCTGGATCGCGGGAAAACGCTACAGGAGGAGATTAAGGTAACTGAGAATAAACGGCACCTTTGCCCTAACTCGAAAACTCCATGATGTTAGGTAACATCATCATGAACTCACCTGTAGTACCTCTCTTTTGCTGATGGAAAAAAATGACTGCCTCGTCCCAAGCACCCGCGTGATACAGTAAAAAATACAATAATTAACTAGTGAGGAGGGGCGCAGGGAATCATGAGAGGAGAGGAAACGCTTTCTCTTTTCACTTTCCCCTTGGTCCCCGCCCTCCCGCTACTCACTCGCTACCAGCTCACACTCGCGCTTTCTTGCTCACTCGCTCCCACTCACCCAATCGCCCTTTACCCTAAGAAAAAATAAGAAAAGGCTGTGGAGGAGGCAGAAAAAAATGAAGGCATTCAATATGTTTATGCCGATCTTTTTTATTGTATTAGGCAGGGCACGTGTACATCGTAGATTACAAGGAACTTGAAGGCCTTAACATCACAGGCGAATCCACTTACACGGCACAGCCCCTAGGACTATTTTACGTCAAGGCCTCGGGTGATCTGGTGCCTATTGCCATTCAGCTACTCCAGCAACCAAGTGACACTAACCCAATATGGACTCCTGGAGATTCGAAATATGATTGGCTACTGGCAAAGATGTGGTTACGTAACGCTGACCATCAAGTACAGCAGGTATGATGTAACTTTTGCCCTAGTTATTTGTTGAAAGGGAAAACAATCGGTAAATAACATTTTTAGAAACCCTCGAGATTAGCCAAATTATACATGGTGGGAAAACTTATGACAGATTGAACATTGCAAGATAAATGACTCGGTCTGAGTTATTTCACTGACTTTGTAAATACCTTGAATACTTTTTTTTAACTACATAAAAGAATGTCTTCAAACTCATCCTGTTTGTAATGTTTGAATTTCATGAAAACGATATAAACAATCGAAACCTCGTTTCCTATATAAGTATTATCGCACACTTGAATATTCAGTTCCACTTTGAATTCTTTCTTCTTCCAAAGGGAAGCACCCATTTTCTTAGAACCCACTTGGTAATGGAAGCATTTGCCGTGGCTGCGTGGCGTCAGCTGCCCTCCCTTCACCCCGTGTTTCAAACATTATTCCCACACCTTCGCACCGTGATGGCAATCAACAACTTTCTTAGAAACGACACAGCTGATAATGAAGGAGCCATGCGGTATCTAAACAAGTCTTACAAGACTTTCAAGTTTGGCATGTTGTCGTTACCTGACATGCTGAAAGAGAGAGGTGTCGACGATCCTGAGAAATTACCCAAGTTTTATTACAGGTGATTTACATGCTATGATTGATTGACGGTTCCAGAAACTGTAGCCGATTCCAAGTTTTTGTAACTATACAAGTGTTCCACAAAAGAAGTAATTTACGGATCAAAACCTCGAAAAGGTTGGCATCCAGAGACGACTAATAATGAACACTTCTGACATGCTGCCTTAAAACATATCTTGACCCCCTTAATCTAGAATATTGTATAAAGATACTTTATTACATAATGAATTATGGAAAACAATAAAATAAAGAAATAAAAACAAAAAAACAAAAACAAAATAATAATAATAATAACAATAACAATAACGATAACGATAACGATAACGATAATGATAATGATAATAATAATGCATTATGGGTCTATATGCACCTGTCCAACACTCTTTCCTTCGACAACACTGTGGGCTCAGAGAAAACGCTTCTGAACCGCTACATACAGTGTGCCAGTTGCAAGCCAGACCACACATCTCACCACAATATTGTTTCTTGTCAGGGATGATGCTCTCCGTCTCTGGGCAGCCATTGAAACTTTCATCAAAGATGTAGTCGCCATCTACTACAAGTCAGATGATGATGTTGTCAAGGACAACGAACTTCAAGGCTGGATTAAAGATATTCACGACAACGGCCTTCCTGTGAGGGAGGGTGACGTCGACCACGAGTTCCCAAAGAGCCTACAATCACGTGACCAACTGATACACGTGCTGACGTGTGTGGTGTTCACGTGTTCGTGTCAGCACGCGGGAGTAAACTTTGGTCTGATGGATGTAACAGGCTTTGTTCCATTTACTCCTTCTCTGATGCGTCAACCGCCTCCCACCAAGAAAAATGAGGCAACTCTGAAGTCTATTATGAAGACACTCCCGAACAAGTCTCAGGCCGTTGAACAAATAGCTCTTGTGTGTGTGTTAACACGATTTGCAGAAGATGAGGTAAGAAAAAAACCGTAAAATATATCGAAAGATTTCTAAAGCAACTTGCGGGTCCAAATTGTCTTAACCTTCCAAAGAGATACCTAGTATTGATTTGACAATGCGACAAATCACAGTCGCTGTCTATAGAAATGAGAGATGGAAGTTAAAATTCTCCCAATTAAACAGATCAGCCAATCTACCGATCATGACCAACAAATGTAAACCTTAAACCTTCTGTTTCCTGAGAGGTCCGCATAGGTGATTATCGGCAGCAAAAGACGCGACCGTTGATTTAGCAGAAATCCAGGGAAACACTGCAACTTATAAATATTCAGTTGCTTCTTTTGAATTTAATGTAATTCCACAGTATGTAAACATCATCATATCTTTTCGTTTCTATCTTAGCGTTTCCTTGGTGACATCACACACAGCCTGTTGACCGGTGATGCAGAGGATGACGCAATCACTCGTTTCCAGCGCGCTCTCCAGAAGATCTCAGATTCTATCAAGGCTCGAAATGCATCATTGGATTTACCTTACATCAATCTGTTGCCCGAGCGAATTCCTGATAGCATTGGTATCTAGCCAAGGCGGGGATTGAATAGGCCACAAATTGTGGCAGACAGTAAAATTTAATACACATTTAAGTAACAGTCATTTTGCATAAGAAAATACGCCTGCCTCTTTTGATTTGCAGTTCTTAAAGGAGCCACATTACGCTTTGCGCAGTTTGAAAAGTGTAGCCTAAATTTTTTAAGTTCGTCGATTTCAATCCGAGTTTATCTTCTCCATTCTTATACGTCTTTGTTCTTTTATGGTTTATTATTATCTCATTGCAGTTTTTCTATTTTAGTCAACTCTTATTTTTAGGTTTCCTTCAATTTAAAGGTAATTTTGTACTTAGCCAAAATGGTTAAAATGCCGTGACCGAGCTGCTTTAAAACTCTGAATGGTAAAGCAATTTCTTACAAAACACTAATAAAACCCACAGATATTCTAATCCCAAGTGTGGCATAAAATGGGAACGAAACAAGGATGTATTTACACTTTAAACTTGAAACTTTAATGGATTCATCCTCTCAAAGGTTTTTCAGAAACTATTCACAGTAATAATTAATGATAAAAAGACAAAAATGATGCTCTCTAGTACAAAAAACGCCACCTAGATGTCATGATGTAAAAAACAATACGTCAGTTAAGGCTATGGAGTCGTTTTTTCACAGCAGCTTCAAATGTCTTTAGGGATTTAATTTCCTTAGTGACTTTATCTAAGCTGTTCCAGATATTAGTTGCTCCATACTTGAAGGTACGTTGGCCGGTGGCAGTTTTATATAGAGGTATACGTAGCGCGTCACACGTCCGAGTGTCACGCGGATATGAATGTTACGGTTATTCACTTGGAATGCAATTTATATTAAACGTTGGTTTATTGTAGCATTGCTTTGGAGTGGGCTTGACTTTGTTTTCAATTCAACTGACTTGAGAAAATGTAATTCCATTCTTGCTAAGTCTTTGTGGCCTGATGAACCAGGAAGCTAAATTTTCAGAGCTTATTGGTGTTTTTGTGAGCAAAGTGACTTAAAATGTGGCTATAATTTTGTGCCACCCTACCTCGTTCTCTTAACCAAGCTTGCACAGGCAAGAAGCCATTCTTGGAGATACGATATTTAACGTTGCTAGAGGACCGGGAGCAATATCTTAGGGATGGTATATGGAATTTGTGAAAGGTACTCTAAAATAGCATTTAAACTGGTCGAAGATCTTTGACTGGCTTGTGTTTGTTTGAAGTTTTATCGTTTTGTTACATAGTCGAACGTATTTTTACCCAGATTGCCGCTGGGAGCTTTCTGTTTATCATAAAGTTAAAACACTGCTTGGTGTCTGTCCAGGTTTTGTAGGAGTGTAAAGTTCGTTTACTGAGATCTGGATAAATGAGGGAAGCACGGGGAGTGCACTATAAAGTTCTCTGTGGAAAATGATGAGTGTCAATGAAAAGGTTACCATTCTCTTCTTTATATATATCACTAATCATTTTTGCCCTGAATGCAATTTTCAAGACACGTTTTAAATTTCTATAATGCAGTTTTAATGCACTTCGAAAAAAATTAACAGGATTATTAACATTATTTGATGCCTTTTCAATGATTGGCCGTCCTTTTCCATTTGAAGAAAATAAATCTGTTATTGATTCCCTATTTCATACTGGTATATCTCTCTAGCAGTGATCGACTTCCGATGGCTGGAGTCCATGTTGAACAATGTCGATTTCTTATCTGTTGGTATAAAAAAAAAGATATGTAATGCATATATTTAAAGTTCTTCATAAACGAGCCTAGATACAGAGCAGATACAGCTAGAGCTGCGATTTGAATCAAGACTGATGCGTCCTAAGCCGACTGATATTCTCCAGCTTGAATTGTATTATGACCACCCATCGACCACTGTTACCCCATTCTTGTCGCACACGCCGCGTAGAGGCGGAGTTAGGCAATGACTTTGACTCAGTGGATGCCACACTACATAAGGAGTGTTTCTTGAAGGAACATTTCGCACGATCCTCCCTGCTTAGCAGATAATTTTGCCGTGTTCGCCTACAATCGCGCGTCGGGAAAGATTGGGAACATGGAATTACAAGGCCCTCGAGGACGATGCCTATTCCTCCTTCCCATAGCCCTTAGCTTGCTTCCCACTATGATCCCCTCAGGAACCTAAAAGAGGCGGGAAAGACGCCCCCCCTATTACGTCCCCATACACACCCGGTTCATAAAAAAGCCCCCACCCCCCCCCCCCCCCCACCCCCCACACCACCACACTCCTCCCCTCAATCCCAGATTCCATAACTGAACATGTTTGAGGAGATTATGATTCATGAATATTTTAACAACATAATCAGAATACATAAATAATTCAGTCGGAAATTTGACATTAAAGACTATGGAAAGTATGGGAGGAATATGCTGGATATAGAAAGAAATCCAGAATATGAGACATACACTAAGTTGTTTAAGTGCACTTAATGTTTTTGAATGCAGCGCTATAGCAGATTTTCTCCAATTTTTGTTACAAACTCAGTTTAATACCTAAACGCTATGCTTTTTACGTTTGTCACTTGTTGATGCATAGTATTTAGCTCACATTAGATCTAAGTAATGCGACAACAACGAACAAACATCGTGTTCGCATTAAAGGTTTGGTGGTATTAATAAAGCGTTTTCTTCGCGAAAATAAGTGGCCGCAACAATGAGCTGGTTGTTAGGCGAATTTCCACTGTAATTTTATTTTAATGCGTGCAAGAAAATATCTGACGAATAAAAATTAAAATTGGATGGTTTGTAGAAAATTAAAGAAATTAAAGGAATTAAAGAAAGAAGAAATTAAAGAAAATTAAGAAATTAAAGGTAACAACAACTAAATTGCTTCTTCAGGTACAAGCCCTCTGTTCTTATTTTTCGATGGTAAATTCACTTTCAGCGTGCATGTTGTTTTTCTTAATTTTAATTAGCGGACACAGATGCTCTCTTTAAAATAATATGCCAATAGATATTAATAGAACAGGAACCACTTTGCAACTGGAGAAAATATAATTTTAAATCAATTATGGTTTTGAAGTATGAATCTCTCAAAATAGAAAGTCGGAAAAACACGAAAAATATTAGACGATAAGTTACCTTTGACCCACAATGTTATAGGCATAAGTTTCTTAATTACGTTAATACTCTAATAGGCAGCTTATCTTATTAATATTGTGAAAAATTAAGGATCTATTATAATGACTTTTATGCCCAAAACTGGCATCATAGGGATGACGTCTTGAAGAAAGTTGAACTTTGTCTGGCCCACAAAGTGCGCCATTTCCTCCTTGTGTGGCGTTGATACACTTTGTGTTCAGAAGTTATTGAAATTCACATTGAAAAATACTTAAATTCTATTGTTAGATTATTAATGGCAAAGGAAGTTTTATTTCCAGTTTGATTCAGTTTATGGCAAAATACAATAGCTTTATGGTTTTTAACTGCACTCCCGTAATGGCCTCAAGGCTGGGAGTTTTTATTTTATAAAAACAATATAGAAAGACGGCTACAGCAAGCTCTTGTTCCAGTATGGTTTCCAACAAAACTATCTTTATCTTTGAGTCGAGGGTTTTTCAACAACGCCACTGGTAAAATACCACTGTCACCGAACTACAGAATTGGTAATGCAAAATATGCTTTAAAATGTATTCAGATACAAGACTGATTTGATAGGTACACATACGAAGTTTCAGATTTTGTACCAGCAAATGCTTGGAAATCCTCAGAATAATGGTGAAAACTCTGAATTAAATCGAACGGTTTAGCCTCAGATAAATCTATGTTGAAACATTAGTCGATTTCGGAGCCTGCTGAATGGTTCAGAAAAAAGGCAAATGTAAAGTCGATCAATATCGCTAATGGGGAAACTGACTTTCTTTATTATAATTAATTTGCTTGAAGGGCACAAGACGGGCTGGCTATAGGGATAGCCAAAACATCCCCCAAAATAATACAGTCTGGAGTCGTCAAATGAAAACATCACAGCACGACTGAAACGTGAAAGGAACACATAATTTTCAATTCAACGGACCGGCTGAAAAACTATCAATCTGCTTGAGTATGAAGCGCGTCTGAACACAGGACGGAGCCTGTTTTTGTTTGTTTCCGATGCCATTTTTGTTTGATTAGGCCAAAGAACGGACTGTTTCGATGGAATTCCCTAATTGATACCATAATTTATTTTTCACCCGTTTCGCATACGGGGTAATCGTTTTGGGCACCTGGTTAATATCTTTAGTTTTATTGTAATTTTAAAGTTTATTCAATATAAATGTCATTCTCGAAAGCTGCCAGCGATAGCAAACCAAAGCGTATTAGCCTTTTGACTCAAACATCACTCTTCCACATTTCTACATTTCGGCTCACAAATTTAAGCAAAATAGCCATTAATAAAGCTAAAACCATCAGTATCACATGATATTATCCATTCTTAAGAAGACCAGTGTCAAGAATAAATCACTTGATCAGTGAACTATGGGGTACTGAATTGGCTCTCGGAAATAACGTTAAAACAAATGAGAGAACATTAGATACGTAATGACGTGACTTCATGTTTTGACTTTAGCACGAAATTAGGTAACACATGAAGCACTTACCGTTTCTAGTAGTTGTAAAACCTATTGCGCGATCTCTTGTCAAATATGGGGCCTTCTGGAAAGCGATCTGGTCTCTTACGTTCAAACGATGATGTCGTCATTCCGGCTTTTCTTTGAGAACTAGGCCGCTCCTCTTGACTCTGCGCTGATTTCGACGTTTCCCTATGCTTCGCGGAATTCCTAGCACTTGACAAAATTCCAACTACCCCATTACTTTCGTCAACCACAAGGCATGCAACTAGAAAGCTAACAAGAAGAATTGTGGCGACTGTGTTTGCTTTCATCTTCGGACCGTTCCACGTCAAAGAGGTCGTGCTTTTGTTCAGCTGCTGTAACTTCCTGGTTTTGTGTCGGCAATAGCGATAAAACACTTGCTTATAACTCTTTTGAACACTGACCCCCTCCTACACTCGCTTTCATAAATGAAATAAACCAGAGGAAGTCCAGAACAAAAGATTGAATTATCCCATTTGTCAAGGACTCTTTTCAAAACAACAGAACCACAAGAAAAAAAGAATCGTTCAAATGCGTCAGGCATACAATTGAGAACAAAGCATCCTGTAGATTCATTGATAAGATTGGTGATTTTGACGGTCATTTTTAGAATGCGCATCGTGTTGTATAGATGCGATCTCGTATGACATGCCCGTAAGGACACACAAGGTATGTTTTCGCCGTGACGCATCGATCTTAGATTATATTTAGAACGTCCTAAATTATTGTAGAGGAAGAGATGTTAATTTAATGAGATCGGAGATAGCGCAAAAGGCGCGCGCGAAAACACATGTCGAGGTTTCCCGAAAATCCGCTCATCAACAAATATAGAATATATCAGATTGGGTAAATAGGGAAATGTGAGAAAATTAACTGTTTTGGCGACGGCATGTTTGGCGTTCTGAATTGTTTGCTCGTAAAGTGTGTTCTCGAATCTTTAGTTAATAAAGCGCAAAGATATTGCTTACTTTTGTCTGGAATATTCGCAATACAAGACGCGAGGGCCATCCGCCTTGAACAGGTTCTCTTTATTCTATTCATTATACTCGAAGGCATATCGCACCTTATTATCCAAATCCACCTTGAAATCTCATTATTCCATTGGGTAAAAGTCGTTTTCATATTATTCAGTTATTAGAGGGACTACAGTTCCGTCACTCAATTATCGCTCAATTTTTCATTAATTGGATTATTCCAAGATGACTCTTCAATAACGCAGGGAAAAGATCTTTGTACTTTGCGATAGCAAAGGAAAAAAATAAATAGCAGTGTTTCAAGGAGGTTAAGCTCAAACTAGAATCTACTGTATTAATAATTTATTGTAAAAAGCGAAGTTTAAAGACTATAGTATACTTGTGTTCAATTCACTTTTACATTATTGATCAACAGCTTGCCTAAATTATTTTGCCTTAATATCACAGAATCACGTACAAGGCGGAGAACTCTACTGACCACGACATTCTAGAAAAGAAACAGGCTTTTTAATTCATTTTGTTGCATTAACTAAAACCTTTGGAAAGACAAATTAAATTATGGATAATGCTTAGTATTTATGTTGCTTGCCTTAGTTATCAACTCCCTTTCATGACAATTTCCTTACATGACACTAAGAGAACAGATTTATCCGCTTTTAGCGATAATTTTTTTTATTATCCGTAATTCTATCAAAAGAGCCGAGACTCGCTGAAAACAACAAGCCCAGTTATTTGTTATCCGTTTAAGGAAGTAAACATTTGTTCATAAGACTTGCCGAAACTCATATGCCACGATAATGCTTATAAACAGTTAATTTCGTTACTTTTTCCCCATAAACACCTTCGTTAACAAACACTATGGCTTGGCGTCCATACCAAAATACGATCATCTGTTAGGTTCTGTAAATATAAATGAAAAAAAGAAAATCAACTTCTTCGTTCGACGTTAACATCATGGTCAAGTTTATTTCAGAACATACTTTGGACAGTGGATTTGCATTCATTTTAAGATTGAGTTTCCTATTTGAAAGTTCATGGATAGGGCGATAACTCCAGTATTGTTTTCTGTCAACCCAGCGGGGGTCAGTCTTTTACAGAGCCGAACTGACTGAAAACATATTATACAAAGAGATTCAGAGATTGCCGATGCAGAAATTTGTAATTCAGTCTGTTCTGAACTGAATTCAAGTTTCGAGGTTGCCGGATTTTTACAGGAAACTCTGATCCATACAAATTTCGATCTGTAAAAAAAACATTGCGCATTCAGTTATGTTCGCCGAACCATACAATAGACATGTTAATGAGATTTAGTAATAAATCAATTGATAGCTTCTCTGACAAAGCTAATCTTATTAGCTGGAGGCTGGCTTTTTCTCTGTTCTAAATAAGACCGAATCGAACAAAGATTATGCGACAATGAGTTTAACCAGTTAACACTCGGCTCCTATCAATACATCCCTTTCTGTCCTCTCCCATATGGCCAGAAAAATGCTCAATTTAGACGATGAAGAAAAAGCTCCCATTTCTTCTTTGAGGAATATTAATTTGGAAGCGACCAACAATCTCTTAATGGATAATTGACGTAGTCAGTAATGTTAAAACGGGTAAGATATCAATATATTTAACCTGCAAACGTAGAAAACGAAGTGAATCGAGACAACACGTAAATAAAGAAGAGGTTTTTTTTAAGTGCCCTATTAGAAGTCTTAGCATTCAATTCTCTGCGCGCTGTCCTTTATCTTTGTGTGAGTCATGCTGACCTATGCAATCAGAAATGTCAGATGTTTAAATAGTAATGCAAAGCGACACGCGTGGTTGTCAAAACATAGACAAGAGCAGCCTAGGAAAATGGCGATTAATCATTACAGCGCATCTTTTTTCGTTGTATAGGAGAATATTCTGGGTAGCATGGGCTTTTCATTCTTCGCTCTCTAAACCTAACGTTGCCCAGCGACGTTTCTTTTTTCAGTTTACACCTGGAAATGAATAGGTACACCTTCCCCACTAAGACAACGAGACAAATATTCAAGAAATCTGCGATCGACTAGCATCTCACTCAAATCACGTGTTTTTGCGCGGACGGCGCAAAAAGTGTGAAACGAAGGAGTTTCTAGCTGTTGCCTTGTTGTCTGTTGTCAGGCAGTCGTAGGCATATATATAATAATTTGGTCGGTTTGGATTTGAAATTTCATAAGCCAGATAGACTGTTATTTTGCTCTGTTTGGGGAGTAATGAATTATAGTGTAGACATGGAAAATAAACTGCTGTCGAAATTAATAATCGCGATAATGACAAATCTCAAAGCTTTCTCAGATATTTTGCTCTTAATTACCCCAGCATGCATGTAGTTTGCCTGTACTCTCGATGACAGAAAGTCTGTCTTTTAACAAAGTCGTATCAGTGTGCAACAGAAAAAAAAATTGCCACGCATCAGGTGACGAAAGTTTACACGAGGACTACGAGTAAATGAATGATCCATAAACTTGCAAGGAAAACAACGAGAACAATTTGTTTCACAAGGTGGACCAAAAAACCTAATCCAATAAAGCATTTGTTACAATAGTTCTTTTTTTGAAAACTCTGCTGCTCCCTTCATTTTCGGTAAACGCGCACAACAAACTGAGATAAAATGCAATTGATTACCAAACACGAAGGAAAAAATATTAATTTCTTTTTAAAAATCAACTGGTTTCTTTTGTGCGGCTGGTTTTGAAAAAGCAATTTCCCGCGCGCGCCTACAAATTCACAAGTGGTCAATCTTAGCGGTCCGCAGTTCTAAAATTCGGATCGCTCAGCTGCTAACCAATCAGAATTCTCTTCTTCATCATGTGCCAGTTTACCATATATTGTTTTAAAATGCTCTGAAACAGTCTAAATTTTAATAATACTTCCATCTCAATCACGGTACTTTTGCAG
>Ga0126339_10001747_pt1 | contig 15123 bp, 6 predicted proteins | sample OrbTmetagenome_2_FD_92532 | JGI IMG/M metagenome (GOLD analysis project Ga0126339, IMG submission 92532) | Coral microbial communities from Petempiche,Puerto Morelos, Mexico - Orbicella T R C metagenome | ecosystem: Host-associated > Invertebrates > Cnidaria > Coral | place: Petempiche,Puerto... | reverse complement strand
GAATCGAGAATTGAGGGGTCTTGCAACTATTTAGGCTCTTCTCTCCTAAATATGTTGTTTTAAAATTATCATTTGGCCGTATGCACTGCTTTAGATAATAGGGCGAATCGGCCATTGTTTTTATCTTCCGTATAGAGTGTACATAACTAGTACTAAACGTAACATGTGTTTACAATGGTGTTAACTAAATTAACCCCATATGGGCTATCTTTCCCAACTCTCTCTTTTACTCCTTTTCTCTTTATTTTGTTTCTTTTCTTAGATCTGCATTTACTATGATAGTTACCATATTCTTTACCGCTACTCACTGTGTGCACGACCGCGCTGATAAAAGTGCAAGTCCTAACTATCGGTTTATTTCTAATTGTAATATATAACGTACGTGGAAGAGTAGAATGATTAAACACAACATAAACAGTCCAAGGCTAAGTAGAATTAAACAAAAGGAGATAAATACACGATAAATGTAATTAATTTACATGCAATTTAAATTTCATTTCACGATTACACCTTGGTCATTTAAGGTTGATATCCCCGATTTTCCTGTTCCTGACTGAGTGTCAGTGAATCCTGTATTTTCTTGACTATTCATTTGCATATTAAAGGGAAAAAACGTTTTCTGGTTAAAAAAGATTAAAAACATAAACTTTCGGCTATCAGTCTATAGCCTTTAACGTGTGAAAAAATGTAGGCGCGCGAACGGAATATATGCGAAAAGGGGTGTGAGAAATTTTTAAACACCCCTAATTCCGCGAACGGAATATAAACGGAATATACGGAATATACAACCCGTTTCGTATATATTCCGTTCGCGCGCATTTTTTCATACACTGAAAGCCGAAAGCATATGTTTTTAATCTTTTTTAACCAGAGAAGACTTTTTCACTTTAATATGTCTTATCCTGGTTACAGCTCTATTTTCATTCATTTGCAATTTAAAAACAATTTCATGGCTAAGCCGTAGAGTAAAATAATTACAAAAGTAGCATAAACATAGTCCGCCAAGGCTAAGTACAATTAAACAAACGAAGAGAAAGTTATGCTGAAGGAATAAACAGCTGTTTAAATTACTTGACGATGGCACTTCGGAGTTCACTTAAAATTAAGGCATCTCCGCCTTTCTTCAAAGGGACAGTCACGCATTTGGAATGAATGCAGAACAACGAAACTAAAATAGTGCCTTGTTCTCAAAAATTTTTCAACAGTCTTCGTTTTTAACATTCATATCAACTTGAAAGTCGCAATTTTTATTTGAGCACAGGGTAATTATCTGAACTTGCAAAAATATTTGAAATAACACTAATAAAAAGACAAATAACCTATTAAAATGACCACGCTTTAAATCATTTTACGATTTTACCTTGGCCATTAAGGTGGGACACCATGTTTTCAAAAATTTTCTCGTGGCTAAAAGGTAACTCCAAACCATGGCAAAGTATACATTTTTAAAAAGCTCAAAGAGCAAAGATTATTAAAATAGTATTTGTGCATCCTATATCCGTATTATAACCTGACACCAGCTGATTAAATCTGCCACCTTCTGGGAAATGCCAGGGCTTACTTGAGAAAAGATAACTCCTACAAGAACTGATCAAAAGGAATAACTTTTACATTTTACAAAAGAAGACAAACAGCTTGCTGGGATAAGCATAGAGATTTTTGGAAAGCTAAAAACACGTGAAACGATGACCAGCTAAATCTGATTCAGAAAATCTAGCATACGTTTCAATACAGGCATAACTTTGACAGAATGCACTGGATGGAAAAGTTCTATGCTTATCTCACAGAACGTACTCAGAACAACAAATCCTGAAAATTTTAGCTCAATTGAATGAATCCTCCTCAAGATATCTTTTCTAGAAGGCGAAAATAACTCGTTTGAGAAAACGAGCTTTAAACTTACGGTAACAGTACTTGTCAAAATAAAACTTCAATACCTCAAGATTCGAGTTCCGTACGTAGAAAACAAAACTTCGAATTTCTTTCAGAATTTTAGCTTACGTCCCGCCTTAAGAGTGCTATTTTCTACATTCCTGAAGTTCCCGTGTGTACGGCCTTTCGGACACTGAAAGTGGCGGTACATCCTGTATTTTCTTGTTATTTATTTTTACCTTAAACACTTTGATGGCGGCTAAGCCGAAGTTTAGAGAAAATAATTAACAAGGCAACATTAAAAAAATGACTTTTTTGCTCTGCAAAATGTCCTTTAGAAAAACCAATTTAAGCTATTCCATTAACAATAATAAATGTATGTGACGTGTTTCTTTAGCTAAATCAACACAGTGGTTGGTATTTAATAAAGTGGGGGTGGTTTTGAAGAGCAGAGCAGAAAACTGAACGATCTCACGAAAGGAGACACGTTTGAGAAATCGCAACGTTTCGCAGGTATGGTTATGTACAACACTCACTAAGAACTGAATCATATAAATATTGTTTAATGCCAAAAAGTATTAGCTAATATTACGTATCTGTGATATACTGAACATTGTTTGTGCGTTAAACCTCTCGCTCCATATATATACAAACACGAAACGCTTACTTGCAAACAAATGACATTTATAATAATTCAAGAAGCAAATGGCAGGAAAGATCAGTATTTTTCTTAAGTCAGTTGTCGTAAATTTCGTTTATAAAAAATAGCGGGTTGGAAACAGTGATTACTACACAACTCTAGTTTTATAGGCCTAAGAATTTGAAAGGGAAATGTTCGGCAGGGTTTGGCAAGGTAAACAGCTAATGAGCCAGGTTTTGGACTTATGCATATAACAGCGAAGACCTCTCACGGATTCCCACCTGGATATATTTTTTCTCTGTGAAATCATTTGTTTAGGAATTAGATTGCTGCGGGATAGAAAACACCACAGAGGTTTTGTAGCAATTCAACACTGGATGATAACACAGAATTGAAGCCGACACGGATAACCCCAGAAAGAAAAAAAAAAAAATACAATTCACACCTTCGGAGCGATAATGGAACTTTTCAATGATACACTGAAAACAACGCAGTAAGCACCCCCTGTCAGAGGCTAATAATTAACATGCAGGCTAACATTTTGGCATTTCAACCACCTTTTGAATTTAGAAATAGCATCAACCGACTTATGGGCCTAAAACTGAAACAGGTTCTTACTTATTCACACTGTTTTTAGCAAGAGAACTTCAAATAAAATAAATGCGAGGACGTTGCATACTGTGTTTACTTAAAATCTGTCTCACTACTCTTAGGTGGACAATTCTTTAATGCATAAGGCAGGGTCGCACCCGTTTGGACCCGCAACTAGTACCTTTTCGACTTCGGAAAATAAGAATCTTATTTTAGAACCTAAACTAGGCCAAAATCTTCGTAAATACCACATATACAAGCATAAAGAATGGAAATTATGGTACAATCAATTGGTCCTACAACAATTTAAGCTATTCTCTCCTAGATAATTTGTTTTCAGATTACCCTTTTTCTCTTCACCTTCTTTCATTTCTGAGATCTTCATTTAAGATGATAGTTACCATATTCTTCGCGTACATGACCGTACGGATAAAATTGCAAGTTCTGCGTATTCATTTCTTTTATAATTTTTATATAACGCGGAATAGTACAATGATTAAACACAAGATAGTCTGCCTAAGACTAAGTAGAATCAGACAAAAGGAGATAAATTTAAGCTCACTGAATTTAACTTTTCTATTCAAGGTGACGTCCCCTATATTCCTTACGTTCCTGGTGAATACGACCCGTTCGGACCCTTAGAGTGTTAGAAAGTTAATTCTGTATTTTCCTGATTCGCTTTATTTTGTATTTAAAACGATTTGATAGCCAAGCCGACGCTGTAGACATAGCCATGTTCTGCCAAGGCTAAGTAAAATTAAACAAACGAAGAAAAACTTTTGCCGGATGAATAAACATGTACTGTTTAAGTCACTTGACGACGGCACCTCGACGTTCACTTTAAATCGACGCATCTCCGCCTTTCTTTAAAGGGAAAGCCACGCGTTTGGAATGAATGCAGAACAATGAAACTAAATAGTACCTTGTTCTCAAAAGTTTCAACAGTCTTCGTTTTAAAACTCGCAATAACTTGAAAGTTGCAATAAGTTAAGGTAATTAGTATTTTAAGAGCCTGCCAAAAATAATTTTAAAAAAGTCAAACAAAAAACAAAACAAACACGAAATAACCTATTATAATGACAATGTATTTTCATGCAGCTTTGATCATCTTTTAGAAAAACCGCTTAGCTATGAAATAATTTATGTATGACATGTGTAAGTCAACATATAAATGGGATTTAGAAGACTGGAGTGTTGTTTAGAAGAGCAGAGCTCTTAGCAAAGAAAGGACCTCACGAAAGCAAATTCCTTTGAGAAATAGTATCGTCCAGAACGTAAGTTTGACTCATAGCAGGATCATACATGTACTGATTATTGTCGAGAAAAATACTACGAATCAGAGAAATACATCGTTTCTTGTTCATTTCAGAAAATAAAAATCCAGCTAGAACCAAACTGACTAGGCAAAGATCTCCGTGAATACCACATAAATAAGCATCGTATCACTAGTGAAAAATGATGGGGATCATGTTTTGAATCAAGGGGTCTTGAAGATATTTAGGCTCTTGTTTGCTTAATGTGTTGTTTTAAAATCATCATTTGCATTTCAGTTAATGAAGTAAGTTATACTCTTGAAGTGGCTGTATGCACTACTTTAGATAATAGGGTGACTCGGCTTTTTTTTTTTTTTTTTTTTCCGCATAGAGTATACATAACTAGTGTTAACAAAAATAACATGGGTTTACAATGGTTTAAACTAAATCAGACCTATATGGGCTATGTCAAATGGTCATAAACTGCAAATCTTTCCCATGCAGCTCTTTTTTTGCTTCTCTTTATTTTGTTTTTGTTTTTTTCTTATTAGATGTGCATTTTCTATGATAGCTACCATATTTTTTACTGATCTTTTCTGCTACTCACTGTGTGCACGACCGTGCGGATATAAGTGCAAGTCCTGCATTTGCTGACTACTGTTTATTTAGATAAAACGCGGAACAGTAAAATGATTAAACACCAAAAGGAGATAAATTTACGATAAATAAATTTACATGAAATTTAAACTATTTTATTTCAAGGTAACACCTTGGTCATTTAAGGTTGCTATTCCCGATTTTTCTGTTCCTGTAAACACGACCCGTACGGACGCTGAAAACGTCAGTGAATCCTGTATTTTCTTGGTTATTCATTTGCAATTTAAAAACAATTTGATGGCGACGCCGTAGAGTAAAATAATTTCAAAAGCAACATAAACATAGTCTGCCAAGGCTAAATACAATTAAACCAACGAAGAGAAAGTTATGCTGAATGAATAAACAGCTGTTTAAATCACTTGACGGTGGCACTTCGGAGTTCACTTAAGGTAATTCCTCTGAAATAAAAGTGGCAATAGATTTTGTTCAAACTTTGTCCACTGAATATTTGTCATATGATAACTTCAATTTTGAAACAAAAAAGAGGGGTGCCCATGCTCATTAAGGAGCAGTGAAGCATTGAAAATGCCCCATTTTGGCATTATTTAATGCTTATTATAAGAATGCGTTCCGAGTAATTGTAAAATCTTTGTGAGCCCAGACCCATCAGAACACGCATTAAACTACAGTCAATACATTCTGTCGGACACAAATAAACATTTTAAGTTTGATTATGACAGAAAGCTAACTCCTTGATTAAAAATTTGAACCAAATTTCTTGACGTGGTCACCAAACTGCGAAATAGAAAAGACCACAGTGTATCTGCTATTTTTCTTATTTACTCAATTTTCAGCGATAGAAATTAGATCAGTCTTTTCTCACGCAAAGCTTACGATCAGTTGATTACAATGACTGGAAAAAAATTGGGATGCCCGTGCTAGTTGGTGAGCTAGAGCCATTTTTCAACTGACAGCGCTCAATATCAAGGCAAATCCGTCATGTTTTCCATATGCGCGTGCACGAGCGCGCGCTAATGACGCCATAAATTACGCGCAGTAAGGATGCGCGATACAAATGTAAGGAATGACCTTAAAATTAACGCATCGCCGCCTTTCTTTAAAGGGACGGTCACGCGTTTGGAATGAAACAAAACAACGAGGCTAAACAGTACCTTGTTCTCAAAGTTTCAACAGTCTTCGTTTTAAACATTCATATCAACTAGAAAGTCACAATTTTTATTCGAGTACAAGGTAATTATAAGAACTTGCAAAATTATATAAAAAAATCAAAATTACAAAAAAATCTATTAAAGAAACAATTAACACTGAAAGACTGGTCCCGAGGGGAGCAGTGAATTTTGTTTCCCGAGAATCGAGATTCGAGGGAAACAAAATTCACTGTTCCCCAAGCGACCAGTCATTAAGTGACTTGTTATATAGCAAAACAAAACAAAAGCAAAAACGCGCTGAGTTTCCAGCGACAACATCTTCAACTGCACGCTCTGATCACATGCAGCAGCGGTCAACATTTCGTGGGTAACAGTGAACTGTTTCCCGTTTGACGTCATAGTTTTCGCAATGTTGCCCGCTCATGGCATTTGGCCATGGCGGTAAACAGTTTTCATTGTTAGATGTTATGTGACCGTAAACTAGCCAATGAATGGGTGCTCTGTAGCTGGAGAAACGCCAGCTATTTAACAATACTTGTTATACTCTGCAATTGTCTTTTAGAAAAAGACCACTTCAGCTGTAGAATAATAAATGTATTGTGACGTCTTTCTTTAACTACTAGCTAAGTCAAAATGTAAATAATAGTGAACTGGGGTGTGTTTTTGAATAGCAGAGCGCTAAGCACCTCACGAAAGCAGATTCCTTTAAGAAATTGTATCGTTTCGCAGGTAAGGTTACATGCAACTTTCACTCAAAACAATATAATATGAATATTGATTACTGTCAAGAAAAATTCTGCCAATCAGGGAAATACATTCCCTTTTATAGGATCGTTTTCACGTGACGTCATCAAATTCCAAAATCCAAAACTAAAGAGCCAAGAAAATTTTTATTCTCATAAGGCGTAAGGGGATCTAAACATATATCTATTTACAACATTTCAGCTCAATAGCGTGCTTTGTTTGGAACCAGCGCCGTTTGAAGTTCAGAGTTAAGGCGGTGCGTGACATACCGCTCCGATCGCGTTTGTGGAAAAATATACACTTGTCTAGTGATTTTTAGCCTTTTTAAGGGTTGAAGTGTTAGGAACAGTGCTTTTGTAAATGTTTGTTGGTTCAGCTTAGATAATCAGTCGCCTAGATAGTCAAAGTAAGTTCCAGATGGTTGCACTATTTTCCGGCCGCCAAGTTGGTTGAGTACAGAGCTCCACCAACATGGCGTCTCCATACCGGGCTCTGTAAATTTGCCCAAAACATTACGACGAATATCTCAAGTTTGAGAAAACGCAGAGTCCCAAAACTTGGAGAAGTGTCTTCTTTACCTACCTCCTATAATATAAAAATTTCTTGTCTTTATCCACTGAATAGTTTTCGATTTATTTTTTCGTTGCGTGACAGTGATAACCGTCTATACTACTGCAACCCCGCGTTTAATTCACAAACTTGTTAGGCCTGTTAAAATAGGTAGTCATCAATGTCTCCAACACACGTTGACCAAAACAAAACACACGTCGACCAAATTTTGCGAGAACTGCTTGAAGATAGAGACAATACTGATCTTTTCTATCGTTTGCTACTTCGTCATTAATTTTCTTTCTTTGTAAATAAGCGTTTCGTGTGTAAATGCTCGGCACGGTTAAACAAACGAGCCAGATAGGAACTTATAACCTAACAACGTAGACGTGACATGATTTGCCCTTCTTTGAAGCAAAATCAGTGTTAATCAGTGTGATCTCTGCTTTCAGAAAGTCATTTTTGGCAATTTCTTGAAATGAAACGAAATCCGAAAATAATTAGTTTGTAGTTTACTAAGGAATAGAAAACGCCACAGAGGCTTTGGTGATAATTGAACAAACAGCAACACTTGGTGATTAGGACAGAATTGAAGCCGGCACCTAAATTAGCACACGACTGAAACACTTCGTTAGCGAAATAGTGATTTCAGACTAAAATAACCAAGATACCGACGATTTCGTTACAAACCTTCTATTACGTACCTTTCTATATTTGCGAAATAGGAAATTGTTTTGAACAGGAAATCAGAAGATAACAGTTTTCTAAGGGATAGAAAACATCACAGAGGTTTTGGTGGTTTTCTCTTGGTGATAATTAAATAAACAGCAATTCTAGGCGAATACGAGCGAAATACGAGGAAATTATTTTAAAAACGAACTGAAACCTTGAAATTAAATTTCCCTCCTTGTTTGCGCAGCTTTTCTTGTTCTTTCACACACCAATTTGTCGAGCCATAGTTCAGTCGAAACAATGAAATCTTTCCTTTTGATGGTTATGGTAACGTGTATCTTTATCTAGCAACGTGGAATTTGATCAAGAGATTTCTAGTGCAAGTGAAAACATTGCAGATGTCTTGTTCGGGTGTTTACGAGTTGCCCTGTTTACGTTCATATGGAGTCGAAAATCAGTCACAGTCCATATTTCTCATGCATGGCTCCAATGTACATTAACTCCACAGGTATACAAACTTTTTTATACGTCACCAAATATATGCCACATTAACTTTAAGTAGATCTAAATAAACAAAAACTCCTTTATTTGTGTGATTTAAATGAGGTCTTTGAATAATTCAATGAGTATTGATTTTTCAGCTGAAAGCATTTGACAAGAAATAGAAATAATCAAGCGGTCATCTCTCAACGTCATTATCAAGTCTATCAGGAACTAAAAGTCACTTGACGTTAGCTTTCCGCAGAAAGAAATCCTGAACTCATTCTGATTTTCACAATTTTGTTGACTTCAAGTTCTTGAAAATATGTTAAGAGATGACACCGAAACGTCGCACCGCTGAAGCAATATAAAAATATCCCCTGATAAATATAATTTTTCACGTTGTTATTGTAAGGCAATTTATGTCTGATCAATAAACGAGATGCCCCCTCCTTTATGACTGATGTTTTCTTACTTATACTAAGTTAGAAATTATTTTGTTCTCGTTTCACTGCAGAGTGATTAGACAACAAATTTAGCATAATAACTGGTTTGTTTGAAAATGTTATCGCGCGTGGGAATAAAAAGCTGCATCTTGCCGTCACTAGCAACGACTTAAGCGTTTAAGTTTCACGCGGTTTTTTTTTTCGTTCCGTCTGAAACAAAGAGCGTTAAAAGGTCATCAGACTTTTAAGGATTTTCACCATTTTTTTGATGAATTTATTTCGTCAAGCTGAGTTGAAACTCAGTTTACCCACCGTCTTCCGTAGTACTTTTTGTTTTATAATTTCATCAGACTTTTACAACCTTTTCAGAAACTTTGCTTTCGTTCCTTTTTATATAGCTCATTCATGCTCGTTCATCTTGAAATTTTCATGGAAGAAACCTTGAAAAACTATACAAAACTACTCGTTGACATATAAACTCAAGGTAAATTCACCGCCAAAGTACACAAAACAGTTGTTTTACATTGGCGTTTAATCTAGGACTTCGATGATTTTGACATCACATTTCAAGCTACTTTAAACGTTGAAACTAACGTGTTAAAATAACAGATCTAGAAATACAAAAAGCACCGTGATCAGAGAAGAGACTGAAGAAAACAGACACTCTTCGGAATTGCTTTACACACACTTCAACCTGTTTAATTCTTTCTCTTTTTTAATTATTATTAATATTTTTTTTTTGCGTTCTTCAATTACGGTGACTACGATCAATAAAGAGTTCATTATTGGCAATAATGCACTTCGAAAACAAAAAAACAACAACTTGAAATCTACTAAGAAAATGATATAAAACCGTACACGCAAACGAGACCGATATCAACGGCGATCAAAGTAATTAACAGTGGGTTTCTATGGCTATGGTGAACAGCTGGTTAATTTTTATTGTTATAATTATCACCTTCAGGGCAGTAACCTCCATTTCACGACAACCGATTGAGCCCAAAAATTGAAACAGGATCTTATCCGATGCAGTGTACTTAATAGAACGAACCTGAAATAAATCAGGCGGTCTAGAACATGGTGTATACTGCATTTTCTTTAGAATGCATTCTTACTGTCAGGCATAATTATATCTTTCGCATACATTGAAAGGACCACGCCCATTTGGGTCAACAGTGAAAACCTTTTCCATTTGAGAAATAAAAACCCTTTTTAAGAACTTAAATAGTCTAAATTCTTCCTAAATGCCACATATATAACAACCTTTTTTGGCTAACATGAAAAAATGTACTAGGTTACGTTTTTATTGGTAGGTTCTGTATTTTGAATATTAAGACTGCGTGTGTTATCTTAAAGAAACAAAAAACAGCAGTAGGGAGAACAAAGTACACATTAGAAAAGGTTCTACTGCAATATACGTATACAAATGAAGATATAATGAACCGAAATATTATCAATAGGATAATAAAAGACATAGTTATTGTTTCCCTTGATAGCAATGGAATAACAAACATTTCCATATCAATGCAACTGTATATATCTACCAATCAAAGTAGACAGTTTGGATTAATCTAACGGCTATATCACGAATACAGCTGCGAATATTGCCTTCAGTTCAACAAGTCAAGCGACAGAGAAACACCCAGCCTTGAACAACGAAAATCGGTAATGTTATATTTATAGTCGGAATATGAAATTTATTTTATTGAAGTTACTTTTTTTTATCATACTTAAATACTATACTTAATAGGACAACGGCAAGGGAAAGAAATGCGTTTTGCACTATCTTTTAGCCTAAAAATATTGGAAATTCTTGTCTTATTATTTTTTTATACTCGTTCGTAATGCGTTTTAATGGTTTTAATTTTCATGTTCCGAAAATTAATGTTTCTTTTTCAGTTAATTTTAACTGTTCCATTTTAATTTTAAATTTTGTGAACTATGATTACTATTATTCTGAATTTTCTATGATTTCAAGATTATTCAGTAGCATTTCGAAAGAAAATGACTTGATATGTTGTTAACACGGCTGCAGACATTTTGAACTACCGGCAAATGTTTTCAATATTGATATGTACACAATACTTACAACATAGAGAAGCTGTGAAATGAGAATACTCTTGATATTTTTCGCACCATGTTTCAATACCTTTCATGAAAACATCAGATAAAAACAACGAGATAAAAGTCGCAAGTGTTTAAAATAGCTCTATCGAAAAAAAAACATCAACATGCATAAACTTAACGAAAAAATAAGACTTAGTGGCTCATTGCTTTTTCAAGACAAGTTCTGAGGGGAATTGCTTAATTATGAAGGAGACTTCTTAAGACTTATATTTAATACATTCATAAAAGTCAGCTAGATTGTAAAACCCTGTGAATGTTAAGTTTTATATAAAAACACTTAATCAGCTAAGTTGAGGACAAATAACAGTGTAAGTTCTATTTGGCGCGAAAAACATACTGTTCTTGTTATTATGCCTTGCTTTTTGAGAGCACTTAATAGTAAAATATATTTTCGGCGTTTTTAAGAACTCCTTGAAAGCGTTGTCTGGCTAGTGGTACGAAAGCACTTAACACTTTAACACTAAGGAGAATTAATTTTTACTCTTACAGCGCTTTAATCCGTCTTCATCAGTCGTCAATAGAAAAACGTTGAATGTAAAAACATAACTGGAGTTCACATCCCCTCTTGGTAGTCTAAATCACGATTTTTATTTTCTACCTGTCTCAGTTAGTAATTAGACTATTAAACTTTTTCCAGATCAGAAGACAGAAAAATTAATGAAAGCTCTCAGTGAGAGAAAACACTTATACTTTGAGAGATTTCATAAGCAATAAAGGTCGTTTCTTCAACAAAGTAGAGACACAAATATTGAAGCCACCATTTATTTAACGCGAGAAAATTTAATTGTTTCCCAATGGCAATTGTTTCATATCGTCTTAAGTTTATAAAAAAAAACGCGCTCACCTGGTTACTAAGATAAAATTCTCATCTTTGTGATGGAAATTTGCCTTTATATGTAAATAAACCTAAAGTTAGCTATAAATAAACTAAAGGTAACAGTAAATAAAACTTAAGTTAGCTTTAAGAAGCAATACAGAGATAAGAAATTCAATGATACTTTGGAAAATTATATTTCTACTCAATGACATTCTGAGGGAACTTTTCTTACGTAAAGAAGAAGAGGAAAAAGCGACAAATATTATTTCTTTTGAGAGGAGAAAAAGCTGGTAGACGAAGGAAAGAAAGCCCATGATGCTACTCGTAGCTACAGTGAGAAAAACAAGAAGACATCATGTCTTCAAGTCTTCTTCTCGTTATTCAAACAGACTCCTGACATCGGTGAATCAAATTTCCCAGAATAGTCAATATATCATTCTGACTGGTATCTCATTTTCAGGGTACCCAACACTACAAGAATGATGACTGTCAACTTATTTAGTAAAGATCACTTTATTACGCGTGTTGTCAAACCCTTCACCAGTCTTCAGTCCATCGTTTCTTCTGTCTTTGAATTGAACGACAAATGGGCATGCACTGCCGTTTGATTTTGGACTTGTTATTGTTAGGTTCAGCCCCGAGATTGTGATCATATTCCCTTGCTTCAGCTTCATGAGTTCACAAAGACTGAATACACAAAAAAGACGAAGACGGCGGAAGCGTGTTTGAAAGTTAGGGCGAGTGAAAAACTTCAGTTTAATTATGACCACGTTGTTTCGTTGAGTGTTATATTTTAATGGCAGTATGTATCTTCAGAGAACGGCAAGCCGAGATGGACTCACAACACGATGTACTTTGCGATTGATAGAAAGACGGCGTTAGTTAACAAACAACGTAAGCTGGCATCGCTTATGAGAGCCTGATGTTGAAAAATGTTCCTTTAAACCTCGGCTATAACTTTTAATACATATTGTGCAAACCGAGAACTGAGATCGTTTGTGTGAGGGTCTGATGTGGAACAGTTTTCCTTTAAACTTTGTTTCAAGAATTATTTATAGCAGTTTTAAACTCAAGATTTGACAAAAGGTTTCGCAAAAAATGTAGGTGTTGTTGATTACTGAGTTAGAAATTAAAGAAATCCCCCGTACTTAAAGAAGTTTACCATTTACACTGATGATATGGGAGCGACACCAAGCTAGGATGATTGTAGGGTTTTCGAGGATTCTTGCAGACAGTCATATTACCAAATACACCATCAGATAAAGCAAACCGTCTAATCAATTTGGCTGTTAAGAGAATATTGCTTTCCATGTTACATGGGCATGTATTTATCGGTACATTGAGTCTTACAAGGCTCACTTTTATCAAACTCAGTCATAATTCGACAGTTGACAAACCAGTCGAAACACGAAACACTGTAATTCACTGGTATGTGTTTTTAAAAACCACTGAAATTGGGCGCGACGATCAAAACTTCGAAACAGGGGCTAATAATATGTTACATCCCAAGAAAAAGGTTCCCAAAATTCAAGAATTTTTTAATTTCTGACATTCGAACTATCATTTGATCGATATTGCTCCAGAAATTCCAGGTGTATCAACAAATGGAACGGAAATTCCTGTTCAAAGTTTTCAAAAATTTGAGAATGCATGCTTCATGAGGTCGTCTTCATTTTCGGAAATTCCAGACGGAAAGTCTACTCCATTTACCGCTGGAAATTTCCGGAAAATCAAACCAGAATTTTTGGTGTAATGGAAAAGGCCTACTGGATGAGGGTCTTGCCGGCGTAGGAGTTTGATGCTATTTATTTATGAAACTCGTGGGATTTATGAAGTTTATTAATTTGCACATTCATAATGAACATTCGACATTCCAAAGAAACACTTTTGCGACGTTCCTTCACTTGTTTACTTTAATATTCATTTTAAAGTTGCTAAAGCATGCACCCTGATATATAATTAAACTCTCTTAAGCGCTTTCGCTTCGAACGCTTTCCGCTTCCTTTGCCGTCAACTCGTTAACCAATAATTCCCACATCTGTATCAAGGGTGTATCCGATGCAATACTATTTATCAGTTTCTCCCAAGTGGGTTTTCCAGGACTAAATTTACAACAATATGCAATTTATTTGAAGTATTAAGGCTGATAAAAGCTATAACGCATTTGCATAAAATGGCAAGGTTAAAAATGATCAAACATTGGAAACATTCCTTTCAAAAATTTTTTGGATCAAAGTGTACTTCGCGGAAGTCCTATTTTAAACAAACCTCTAACTCCCATTTTTCGTTTTGCCGCCTTTTGCCGCACAGTTTCTGAAATATACCGCGTTCTTACATATTTTTGTAATGAATGAACTTTAGTGCACCACAATCTTGAATGCTTTCCACAATCTTATCCGCCTCGCTGACAGGGAAGAATACTGTTTTCAGGAATCGAAGCTGTGGACTGGTCCTAGCAGTGACTATACATACACAGAAGATAAGGATTGCCTAATCTTTGCCCTAAGTGTGCGGTGGAGAGTATTGGCCAGGGCGCCCTATGCCCTTCCGGCAACGTATGGTCCTTTGTTTGGTTGATTCTAAATGACCAGCTTCTAAGCTGGTTAGATTCTGTTGTCTTTTGTCCTTTAAAACGGTGCCGATTATTATCTTCAAGGCTTACTCACCGAATTGAAACAAAAGATTAGCGCGATTGAGAAGGTATTTGAAAAACTTTTACTTCACGGCGTCAGGGTTTCCAAACACTTGAAAATTATAATAAGAACTCGGCCTCTATATGGTCATCGAGCTATCAGTGATCAGTCATCTCAAGTTATCTCCTTCAACATCAGTTGTAATTTCCAGTTTGGAAACCCAGATGATACACTCATACTCCCTTACAAACGGACAAAGCGCACCTGGTGACTTTACATCTTCAATGTTGGTCCTTTTACGAAAAGGTAGCCATTCGAGATGTCTATTTATCGGGAAAATTAAGCATGATACATCTGTAAAAGTCAAAACACATTCAAACAAACATCTGAAAGTGCCAAATTTAGCTCATACGCAATTTTTGCCGCATGCCCACTATAGGGTCAGTATTCTGACTGTAAGGAAAGCCCGAAACCTCGAAACAGGAAAGGGCCTAAGCGTTTTGTCAAATTTATCACGGCCTACCGTATTATAT
>Ga0126339_10001745_pt1 | contig 15129 bp, 11 predicted proteins | sample OrbTmetagenome_2_FD_92532 | JGI IMG/M metagenome (GOLD analysis project Ga0126339, IMG submission 92532) | Coral microbial communities from Petempiche,Puerto Morelos, Mexico - Orbicella T R C metagenome | ecosystem: Host-associated > Invertebrates > Cnidaria > Coral | place: Petempiche,Puerto... | reverse complement strand
CCTTTTTCCCCCCTCCCTTTTTCTTCCCCAGGTGCCCCCTTTTCTCTCTTTCCCTCTCTCTCCCCCCCCCCCTTTCCCTTGGCCCCGCCCCCCTCCCCCCCCCCCCCCCCCCCCCCCCCCCCCCTCCCCTTTTCTCCTCTTGATCAAACTCACCTTCTGCACCTCTGGCGCCTTTTCTGAGCACGATATAAGAAAACCTCTCGGTATGAAATCCCCTCTTCTTTAATCTGCTGTTTTTCTGTTATAAAAATATCAAATACAAAGAGAAGTTTTCGCCGAGCTTTTCTCACTATCAGACGGTCAGAAAATTTACACAAGCCAGTTAGTAGTATTTCCTTTTTTTTTCTCGCACTCGATAACTTTGGCGCGTTGTTGCTGCTGTTACTGGTGATACTCGTAATTTGCTAAAATCAAGGCCAAGAATTGCGTTGTCGCTAGGTCATCGATTCCATGCGCATCAACGTTGTTAAGGTTAACAGAGAGCTTTTCAAAAATACTGTTATTTTTTATAGAACTGAGTTTTTTTTTTTTTTGTTTTTTTTTATTTAAACTGAAGATGACAGAAGATTCTGTTGAAACATGTTTTGAAAAAACGTTCAGTTGTTTCTAAAAATTTTACCATGTCTGCTACTATCCAGACCTTTTGACAAAAATTTCTCCGTGTATAGTAACTTGTAATCCGTATTGATTTGCCATCATGTAGTTACCAGCGTTTTCCCACAGTGAAATAGGGTTGGAAATTTGTATTCCATGTAGATGTCATTTTCCTCGATAACAGTTTCGCTTACCTGACAAAATGCCAACTGTGCTCTTTGTTCAAAGTTGCAAGGGTGATCTCTAGTCTTGGCATCTGACCTTGCACACTTCACATCGTGCGGACACTAAAACACAGGAGACGAATCATACAATGTTGGTTCGCTTTAGTTCTTATTCGGGTCACCCAAGACCAAGAACTAGTGCTGTGACGTCCTGACAAAAAACTCTATTGGACATTTCAGGAAGGACTTACATGCCATTGATTATTAGGCTCAGAGTCAGTTTTATGCCATATACAAGTAAAAGTAAGTGGAAAAGTAGGTGAACCCAAAGCATGTGAACATTCAAATGAACGCAATTGAGCAGTTAAATGTCGCTTTTTGTCAAATACTCTATTCAAAGTCAAGATAATTTTCTGCTTCAAGAAAGAGATTCCACTGGAAACGTGACCAGTCACACTTACTGGAGAAAACACAAAGCCATTATCCATTTCCTCATCAGCTGGGTCAATGTATTGGAACTCTTCACCTGGAAAAAAAAACATATCCAGTTGATTATGTACGTTGAAAAACAGTATTATCATATTTACCTTTAATACATCTTACAGTTTACTTTTTATCTATCTTGTGCTTTTCTGTTCCTTTACCATTCAACCAAGCTCACCTGCTGAAGTCTCCGTCTCCACTGAATCATCGTTCTCTCTCTGTATTACGAAGACATTCGAATATTTAATGTCAAACAATGTAATGTCATATTTAAATACAAACAAGGAGGTTGTAGTGATGAAGGCTGTCATTTGGGAAACAAGAAGTGTGTCATTTGGTAAACAAGAGGCAAAACCAAAACAAAACTATGATTCTCGAAAGCTATAGAGACTGCCTTTGAGTGTTTTTCTTTCATTTTTCAGGAAAAGGAAAAATTTCAATTTTTGTTACAGTTTGTCAAATTAAAACAACCCTTATCATTCAGGTATAGAGTGGTATTCATTTGAGTGTCAAATAGTAATTGGTTTTGCATAAGTACGCTACACTATTGGCTTAAAAAAACTCGCGCCACTTTTTCATCCAATCAGGAGGTGCAACCAAAATTAATCATTCTATTGTGACTCGTTCGCACGTGTTTTTCCACGCTTCAAGTCAGCTACATGTATTTAGTTCAAGTTCTGATTGGTTCATTGGATCGTTTGTGTCCTTTATGATTGGTTAGAGATGAAATTACTTTGCTTTTGGTTTTGCAGCACTCAATTGAAAACCGCTCTAATTCACACACTAATTTTACTACTGAGTTTTCCACGGAAAAATAAATATTTCCCCCAAAATGATACTCTTATAACGGGAAAACTGCAGTGACAGAGTGTGCAAGAAGCTTTTTTCTTTCTACCTTCAGCACCAAGTTTCTGGCTTCAGATGTAATTTCAAACCCTTCAGAATTTCCATGCTCAATAATAACCTGTAATCAACAAAGGTGGGAAGAAAGCGTGCAAAATTAACTTGTATGTAGCACAAAGGCCATCACGATATTCAGCTGACAAGTAATGATTTATAAAAGTGGAAATCTGCCATTAAGATGCTCATCAATGTACAAATTGTGAGATAGAATGCACGAGGGCAAAGATTCACTCATCGCCTGTTCACAGTTCTGATCACAGTTCCGTTCACAGTTCTGTTCACAGTTCTGTTCACAGTTCTGTTCACAGTTCTGTTCACAGTTTTGTTCACAGTTTTGTTCACAGCTCTGTTCACAGTTCTGTTCACAGTCTTGTTCACAGTTCTGTTCGCTGGCTGTTCACAGTTCTCTATTTTCTCGCAGTTTATTTGATCGTTGAACGCACAGATGGGCCTCGCTTCACTCGCCCCGCCCCACCCCTGTGTGCATTCCATCCCACCCCACCCCTGCATGCTTGGCGCTCACTAAGCTCGCTTTTTTCTTTCATGTGCGTTGAAAAATAGAGAGGCTGCAAACAGTAAAAATACCACATATAAGCATTTTTTGTTAACTTAAACAAATACAATTCAATTCAAAATGCTACACAGCAACAACTTGTTTTTATTTCTAAATGTGAACAGTCTACTACCAGCCTGGTTAACAAACTGACAGAAAGAGGTAAATGAGGCTTCAACAATATTATATTTAGAAACTTAGAGTTTGGCAATGGCGTGGTGCATTTCTTTGTAAACTATCGTTCTTTTCACTTCACAAATTACATGTACAAACGTTAATTTTGCAGAAAAAAAGTAAATGTATAGGCTCACCAAGAAGTCACTTGTTTTTCCCCATAAGCTTCGTACTGCCATTTGTCTGAGGGATGCTTTTGGTATTTCACTGAGGGCATAGGAAGCCACTACAACATTGTAAGTGATCTGTTGACAATAAATAAGCAAAAATAAAATATCTTTGAAATCCAAAAAAAACAAGTTCAAAGCAGTTGGTAAAGTTGAGCTTGTTGAAGTTGAGTTGAAGTTGAAAATAAAGTTGAGCAGGTCAATTTGTCACGGACCCAACCCTCCCTGACATTGCATTTGATTACTTTAAAATTATCCAGAACTGTACATACTTACCATATTGGAAACTGGTAAAAATCTCTTGAAATAAACTCTTGGAATATGGAGAGCATGCTTCAATCCCTCACCACCTGAATAATAAAATAACAATCAAATCTACCATACCAGGATATGTGAATATGTCAACAGTTACATCTAACATACAGTCACCTACAGAGTTATAGATCCCAAGCATATGAAAACAAAGGAAATGTACCTCTAAGGAGATATTCAGATAGATTATTCATGTCTTGAGACACATCTACACACTGATATTCCCTGATGGAATCTCCCCATTTCTCGTGGGCCGCCCTGTAGGTTGATGTGGATACACATTATAGTAGTCACACAAGTTATACAGTATACATACAGTGTACAGTACAAGTAACTGCTAAACAGGAATCAGACAGCATCAAAAAAGACCATACATGTCTGACAAAACACAGAGGGACACGAGGAGGGCCAATTAAAAGATACATGTTGCATGACATACAATAATGAAGTGATAAACAGTGGTCGTGTATAGCTCATGTAGTAAATCATACCATGTTGCTGATCCAGAGCCAGAACCAAAATCTAAAAGATTTTCTGGTTTGAAGTCTGGTTCGCGACGACTTATCTATGAAATAAATTAAAATTACAATAAAAACCAAGCAGACAATCATTCACGAACGTTTAAATGTAACCAAATATTAAGTACATTAATTTCATTTAAATTATTAGTTTTCTGTTCCAAGTACAGTCAGGTTGAACTGAATAGCTCTGACAATCTCATTGGTTAAACAAGCAATGTAGACTTTTTCTCTTGAAATGCAGGCATTTTCATATTATACACGTACCACTCACATGTGTACTGACCATTTTAACCCTTGCAGATTTTCTATTAATGTTACAATAATTAACAAAAATCTTATTCTATTGACTGCCTAATAATAACTATTGTTGCCATTAACAGGAGTAGATTTTGGATGTTTTAGTTGAATGATTATATTCACCATGCATGCTATTAAGTAAACCAACTTTGAAACAATATAATTGTGACTAATAGATAATTAAGTGATTACACTTTGAAAAGAAGGCAAACAAAATGGCTCACACTGCTCAACACAAAAAGTCTTGACTATTTTTGTCTCCATTTCATATAGTACTAACGGGAACAATTCGTTATAAAATAAGAAATTGTCCTTGCTAATTATTAGCCAAGCAATTTCTTTTTGATGAACACTTTTTAAATAACAATGAGGAGACATAAGGTGCCATTTGAACCAAAAAGCTTCCTAATATTGTTTTTTGAACCTAGTTTACCAATTTGTATCAGTAAGTATCATATTTACGTACTTCATGAAACACTCTGAGTGTCGCAGCATAACTAGCTGGAATGCGACTTGCTGCATAAGCAGCAGCTTCTCTTTCACCATATCTATAACAAGTATAAACACAACAGGACTTGAGAGCTGAAACATTACTTATTCATTAACGTGGAAATTTACTGAAGACAATTTTGAACTAATCAACATGATAAAATACATGTAATAAGCACACAAACAGGGGTGGGTATAAACTGGAAGCCGCAGTAGCCTAATAGTTAGCATACTGGACTCTGGATTGAGGCACCTGTCCGGCTTGTTAACATTTGGCCTAAATGTAGATCTGTGTACTTACCCCATGAAGAAAACCTTTTTTCCTGAAGGGTGGCTATGGCTATGCATGGGCTACTAAGTTACTGTTGTGTTCTTGGACAAGGAACTTACAATAACTCTTGTGGAACATGTACTTTCCTCTAACCAGGAGTAATACAAACTCTGACTTGCAATATCTAACTAAATACAAAAGGCTGAGGCTAGTAGGTTTGTGATATGATGTGTAAATGCACCTTGTACTTTGGGCTTTTAAATATAACAAATGCCCTGTCTCCATTATGCACACTTCTTTTAGCTCCCTGGGTGGTGATACGTATTTGAAATATTACTGACACTACTGTCAGTAGCTGATCTTACCTTATTAGTTTATATTCAGTGCCCTTTGGCTTTTGTGTCACCTTTGCTTTTTTATTACCAGTAGGAGTGCTGTTTTCATCACTCTCCTTCGTTTTTATGTCTGTATCATTTTCTTCCTCTTCAACACCCACACTGTCAACATTTTCTTGCTCATTGTCTGTTTCTGTCAATTCAGCTTGCTCATCATCTTCATATTCCTCATCCTCACTTACATCACCACTGTCATCAAGTACACTTTCCGCTCGCTGGTTTTCCAACTTTAAAACGTCATCAGGATTAACTTGGCTTGCTGTTAATGACAGTGTAGCATCAAATGTTCAATTATAGCAATTTGCAAAAAAAAAAAGGTTTGTAATGGTCAACATCAATAACGTGAACTTGTTAGGGAAAGTATTTGAGAGGGGAGGGGTGAAGTCAGAATGCTGGGGAAGAGGTTTACACTATAGTATACATGTGGGCTGCAAAACAAACATTACAAACCTGCCAGTATATCTCTCTGTCTTTTAGATTCTCTGTATTTCTGCCATGTTTGCTCTGTTGGACGTCCTCTATTTCGAATGTGCCTTGCAAGTTTTCTTCCATCACTTTCAACTACCTTCTTTGGGAATTCTAAAAAAAAATAAACAAGGATTTCAAATAATCAATTTTTTCAACATAAACATTAGCTACTTTTGACAGTCCTGTTTAATTTGAAATCTTTGGCCACAGCAGCTGTAGATCAGCATACTGAACGACTGATAAACAGAATGTACTAATTAAAAATGATTTGATGATAAACAAGTCCCCTTACTTTTGAGATATTTTTGAAGATTTTTCTCTAGCTGTTCAGGTAAATACACTGTACTGAGATAAAACAATCCGGCAGCTTCCTTGTCACGTTGATCTAATCCACTTTGCCCATAGCCATACTTCTCTGTTGTGTGAATGTTGTCGGAAGGTTCTTGATGGCTGGTACTAAAATTGGAACTCAGAACCTACAAAAGAGGGCACACTTTTTTCTAGTTCTATAAAGAAATCCATGTATGTGTCGTTCAGGAAAATATCTATACCCAAGGACACTGAAAAAAGGGACTGGGGTGGGGGAAGGGTCAAAACAAAAAACCTTCTGTGAATGAATCTCATGGATATTTCTGGATACATGTCCAGTTCTGGTTACATGTCACATCAATGTGTATGTGAATGATTATGTCATGTTTGGCTAATTATGAAATAATAACAGTATGTTGAGACAAAATTGTAGGAAAACATTGTACAAAATGATTTCAATATTCAGAGAGTGTTGCCCAAGAGAAAAAAAAATAAGTCGCCCTGTGATTGTGACAAGAGATACTATATAAAAAATATAAATTTCAATGTACTTGTGGCAGTGGCCATTGTCAATTGCAGTTGGGCAAGCTTATGCACTGCTCCAAAGCTGATATGGTTTCATGTGATGTGATTTCATGCGTGTAAGGCAACAAATAACTTGAGGGAATACCCTCCCCTCAACTACCTGTATCCCATGGCAAGCACTAGACTAGTAATGCTATTTTATTTCCGGTTAGATTTTATGTAGAACTTGGTTGTGACTATTCATCAAAGTAGCAGGAAAAGGTTGCGCTTTTCTTTTTTTTCTTTTTCAGAGGGGGGGGGGAGGGGGTGGGAGGGTGGAGAGAGGGAGGGCACTTTGTCACGTAGAATAAATTTTTTTGACCGATGCAATTCATACAAGTTTATATATTCAGCTCAGGACACGTACTCAGTTAAAAGATTAATCCCTCCAGACTCAATATTTATCCTCGCTAATAAATTACGCCTCAAAATGCTTGTTTGACCATACAAAGATTGCACGCATGTACGACGCACTGCCGATGATGGGTCAATAACAGCTGACATAGCATCTCTAGAATACAAGAAAATGCACTGAAAAGCGCACACTTTGTTAAATCCTACCTTTCCTGGAGTGACGAGACGCTGATTAAAAAGAAACCAGCAAGATTTGCACCGTTCCACCGCACGAATACAAAGATTTCTTCCACTCATGTTCTTCTCCCGATGTCCCTCTTGTGGCGGCCGAGGGAAAACTGGGACGAAAACACAATCTACTTCATGTAACGGGAAACGTAATGTACTTCCAGTACTGACAACGAACAGGGCAAATATCAAATTACCAAGTAGACAATTTTTCTTTTTTCTTTTGACAATTTCTCACAGTCGGCATAAGGTAATGATAGGCCAGTGATGAGTTAGAATATATCAAGCCACAAGGGACCCTCTTTCCCCACCCTGATAGCCTGTGAACAGGCTCTCTAGTCGAGGATGGGGCGAAGAGAAAGCAGGAAGAGGATACAACCCCCACCCCATTCCCCCCTCGACCACTTCACTCTCGGCCAGTTTCTTCTCAGCCCTTCCAGCCATGGTCATGCAGACCCCCCAAGCTGGAGCCTTTTCACAGGCGACTACCCCAAGGTCATGAGGTTCAGTTGTAATTTATTTGGAACCAGAGGGCCAGGGTCAGGGAGATACTGTAACCATTTACTATACTGTCAAAATATATTGAAAATTCGTCATCTTGACATTGAGTGATCAATCTTCTCTGTAAGTTTAGGAAGGCAAGAGGAAAAAGTTTCAAAATGACTCCTTGCACAAAACTCTTCAAATGGAAATGAGTTTAATTTGCATGAAAATGAATCCACAAGTTAGACAGGTTAATCACATGTATTTTCATATGAATGACTGAGACTTGGGTGGACAGAGATACAAAAGACAACTTAGAAATGGCAGGCCTGTACTCCTTCAAGCCAATGGACTGAGGGAAGGGTCTGCTCAAGTGTGAGCCTTGTGAGCCTTGTATAAAATAGATAGCCTCTAAAATCTTGTACAATTTATAGTTTATTGCATTTTAAATACATTACTGATAAAAGAAATGAAAACTATCAAGACTAACAACAAGTTCACTCTTCTTCTGCCTCCAGATTAATGTTGTTGCCAAACTTGGCATAAAGTTTCACTTTCAGATCACCCAGAACTCCTTTTATTTCTCCTGACTGGGATTCTAAGGACTTCATTTCTTCTTGTAGTTTAGATTTTGCCTTCTCCAGGTATTCTTGAGTTTCCTCAGAGGATAAATGAATAAAAATTTCCCCTATTCTGTAAGTAAAAAATGTTAAGAAATCTAAACCACAAAGAAATAATTTAAAATATCTTTCACATGCAAGGGTATATAACTTGTATAATAGAGCACATTTATCAAGAGATTCTGTCCCATCTAACAAATGAACACAGAAGGAAAAGTACTCTTGTTCAGTTTTCAGCTTTGAATTTCTCCAAAAGTGAGAACAAAAACAAAAGCTCAAAATAATAGTCAATGAACATTGTGGTCTCAGTGTTTAATTGCTGAAATAGTTGCTTCAAACAGTTTTTCATACTTTCTCACACATCAGTAAATTAAAGAAGTCTTGAGGTCTATTTGTGTCAAGAGGTTTGAGTTTGCAGTTATACCAATAAGGATATCAAGAGGAGGGGTTTGAGGGGGGGTGGGGGCCTAGATCTCTCCTTGTACTACTCCCCCATGAGATGTTTTTCACTGTGTACTGATAGATGTACCAATATGTATCAATTATTTCAGCAAAAAATAACTCAAGGTATAAAGCCCAATGGCTTGCTCAAGGAGACTATTAGACTGCGAGCAGTCTCTCTTTTCTAGAAAATCCACGGGAAAGCACGCAAAACAAGTAAGCGTATGAGCATGACTGTGAGCACGACGTGCAAGTGGCGAGCCATGATGCCACGAGCCACTAGTAGTGCAGGTGTCAGAAGACGAGCGAAAGGAGAGACTGCAATGGTACAACACTTTGGATGCTACTTTGACAGGTCAAATTAATGACATCTCCGCCCTTTTTTTAAATATGACACTCCGGTGTCTAATTTTTCACCCAAATCAATCAAAGCTCTATGCAGTGAGATGTGATGAATGGTTCGACATATTGTGGCTGCAACCAGACCTATGACATCTCAAAAATTTTTATACTGCTCGTTCAAATAGCTCTACTCTACCTTTGCCACAGTCTGGCAAAAACAAGTGTGAAGCATAAAACCAATAAAAAAGTCGCAAGATTGAAATTCAAAATAGAGCGGCAAATGTCTTGAATCATAGGAGTCACACCGTCAGAGACAGATATTACAACAGAGTATGGCCTGGGCTGCATGTCACTTATAAAGGTTACTGACAGATGTGCGTCATAATTTTGTAGACCGACAAATAGAATTACTCCATCACCAGAGTGCCGGGCATCCCAAATGTTGTATGAAACCATTGCACTCTCTTTTCGCTCGTCTTCCAACACACACACTACTAGCAGATCACGGTATCTCCACTCGCACGTCACGCTCACAGTCATGCTTAGATGCTTACTTGTTTCGTGTTCTTCCCCACGGATTTTCAAGGAAAAGAGACACTGTTCACAGTCTAGGAGACTATTTAATAAAAGTCTGACAGGCATCAATGAAAAAGGATATGGAATTGGTGCTGTGTCATCATCTAATAGCATTATCTCATCACCGGCATCTTCAAGATTCTGTAACTCTTTCTGTAAAAATATTTCAAAACAATTCATGTCTTGAGTCGCTGACATCATCATGCCCCCCACCCCCTCGTCCTTGGTAGAGAAAAAGATGGTAAATATATGTCTTTAAAGACAGCTAACTTTTGTCAAAACGTCTCAGGAATAATCAAAAGATCAAATGATACCAATAGAGGAAACCTCTCAGAAATGACTTTCACACGTCCTTCAGAAAATCTCCTCAACCGGAGGTGGTGGGGGGAGTAGCGGGGGATGGGGGGCCGAGAAGGCGGATATGAATTGATTTGATTTTGTTGCTATATAGCAAGAGCAAATGTAGTCTATGTATGTTGCCGGATGTAACGTATGTAGGTCTAGCTTAGCTGAATTAATTTCTTTATGCTACCATTTACTTCATCATAGGGCGGTGTTCAACCAGAAAGCTCTTGCTACTCTTTCTATCATTTTCATGCGCGCATTACATTAAATAAAGCATTGAATTGAACGTGACAAGTGTTGATTTACATTATGCAATTAAAACAGCATTGAAGAGCAACCGTTTCTGGTTATCGCCAGCAGCATGCATGAAATTATACTGGAATTTACTTCCTTTCAAACCTTTTTCTCCTCAATTTCATCTTTCAGTTCTTGAAGTTTCGCACTTTTCCGTGCAAACGTGTTGATTTGTTGTTGATCTTCGAACGTAATATTCGTATCTTCTCCTCCGATCTGCAAACAGCCACAAACAAAAAAGATATAACTTCCTGCTCGCTTCAATGAAAGAAAATACGGGCACCAAACGGCAGAAGTGGAAAACAATACGAATCTTTTTTCTACTCCACCTTTCGCTTAGCGTTCGCCATCTTGGTTTGCGTGCTGAGTAACCGCGTCAAATGAAAGATGAGAACTTTGCGTTGCTTGGACGCGCGCGTTACAGAAATATTTTATCATGCTAATGAGCTGTGATCTCCAAGACAATCCGTAATTAGTTGCGTTGAACATAATTTATTTATATCGTTTGTAAGGACGCAATCTTACGATCATTTTCAGCTGCTTCAAGAAATCAATGTTTATTCCTTCCCCACTGTGTTATTGTGGCCTTCGATTTCAACGTCAGAATGCGAGCGCCACTAGTCTTGTAACTGTTCGCTGGAAAGAATCATGCTGGGTCATTCTTCGCTGATTGGCCTCGGAATGTTTGACAAATGAACTTGAGGTTGTTCTTGTAGTAATGGAAAAAAGCCAAACAAGTAATGGGTAAGTTTACTCTGTTTTGATTCTGTTGGTAAACTTTCGTACCGCATTTATTAGCTTACAAAGTTAATCTTGTCCAAATTAAAAATTTGTTGTCTTGATACAAAAGATATTGTTATATTTATAGAATTCCTTTACATGTATATTCAAAACTTTTCTGTCTCGTGTTGTTCTGTCTATCGATTCATAATTAATGTTTAATATCAGACAGTTCATCTAGTTGTATAGTTGACTTGTTGATTAAACATTCCATCAGTTTAATGATGGAATGATTTTTTTTTATTGTCTAAATCAATTTCTTGTCAAATTTTAAACCCCAGAAAGTAGCCCCTGTTTCAACCACCTAGGCAGTTCAGAGCTAAACAACAACTGTGAACTGAAAGCAATTAAATTAAATAATTACAAGAAAGAACACAGTTGCTATGGAGACTGAGCTACCAAGTTCCTTTCTCTTTTTTCATTCAATTGAGATATTACTGATTGCAGTTGCCTTTAAACTCCACAGCATTGACTAATTTATCTATAGTGGGATCTAAACTGTTGCCTGTCCCAGGCATTCACTCCTAAGTTAGACTGGGAGCAGTGCAAAAAAGAGTGAGAGAAAAATTAGAGGAGAAGCTTGAGATAGTGATTGAAAATCAGCAGTCATGTCGCAGGGCCCTATCTTCCTTGCAAAAGAGATACATGTATCATGGTAAAAAAAAAAATGCTCATTGGTATTCTCTTGTTTTCTTACACTGCACTGCTCATCTATTTTATCTTTCACCTTTTTTCTCACTGCTCCCCAACTAATCAACTGCTTGGAAATAGGCCTCCATAATAGCATGAATATCTCCTTATCACTGATGACTTCCGAGTCTTGCATGCAAAGATGGTTGTTTCTTATCTGACCTCCCCTAGCCTATTCTAGATTCTCAAATTGTGAGGAAATATCAGGGTTAGGGGGAGGGCTGACAACACGCAAGTCCTTTCTAGATTGTGATGTCAGCTGCTATTACAGCACCTTGTTTCTGAATTTCCATCACTATATAATTGCCCATCACTATATAATTGCCCAAACACTTTGGCAACCCTGCCCCCCTCCCTAAATGAGAGAGCATTGATTTACATAGGTGACTCTTGTCCCCGTCCCCCATTGCATGGTCACCTTACAGTAACAAACCATTAAATTTGGCTTTTTTTCTTCCCTTCACAGATAATTATGGTGTAACTCAGCTTTACAGAAGGATCATCTCACCCTCAGTTAAAGTACAAAATGAAGAATGGCAGAAGCAGACACACTATCGACACACAAACTACAAGAGCCAATCACCAGTCAACAGGCTCAAGATGGCAAGTCCTGTACATAGCGTGGTGTCTGCACCTGGACACTTAGAAGCTCGTGACCTCTCCCTCCAGGTAGTTTTACACAGTCATGGGTTTTATTATTTCACTTTGTAGACTTACTGATGCATGCACCTACACCAGAGGGTTCCTTATTTGAAGCAGGGTAGCCCATAAGGTTCTAACAGGTGTTGAGGTCTCATACCAAATAAACATGGTTAAACGGTTAATCTTCTTTTTATATTTATTTTCAATTTTATTTATTTATTATTTATTATTATTATTTTTTGCAGCCTTTGAGTGGCAATAATTCTGTTGAATCTGAGAAATCTTCAACAAGGAGTGAATATGCAAGATATAGTTTTCAGTAAGTCTGTTTATTATATGGCCAGCTCTGTTAGCGGGCAAGATGAATCAAATCCTGCACTGTGATTGGCTACCCAAGTGGGCAAGATGGAACTCTCTTGCTCACTCGTGACTACCTGCCGTGTCCCGCAAGAAAAAGTTCCCCAAAAGCCATATAATAAATCCTTTATTGACCAAGCTTGTTCGGTCAAAATGGCTGGACATTGGCCTTGTTCTTTTTTTTGCAAGTTTATGCACCTCGACTCTGTCTCGGGCCATAAACATGCAAAAAAAGAACTTGCCCAATATCCAGCCATCTTGACCGAACACTTGGTCAATAACCCATATAAATAAACCAGATAAAGCATTACATGTTTGAGTGTGATGTCGAGTACATGTTTGACCTGCCAGCACGTTGAGCAGCGGTTTGCAGTGAAGTAACTAAAAAGTTTTCTGCCCTCTTAGCCAAGTATGACTGGGGTATAATTAATTTAACATTGTATGTTATGAGCCAGTTTCAATGTGGGGATCAAATTAATTATTAAGTATAACACATCATTTTAATTTGAGGTATCAATCATGCATAACTGAACTGCATTTTGAAAACCTATCATTAAATGTACGTAACAAACATTTTAAATCCATTTGTTAATAATGAGTTGGATTTTATCCTTACAGGCCTACTGTGAAGTTCAAGACAACTTCTCTTCCATCCATGCCACTGAGCAGAAAATACTCGCCCTCTCCCATCGGGACTACAAGATCAGTTCCAATCTCCTACAGCAATCACATGGTAATATAAAGAAAAGCTGAACAGTGACTAACCTAGGAAGGGACCCACCTCCCCCTCCCCTCCCTTATGGTGCACAAAATAACCCCCCTTCACTCCTAGTCCACCCTTTCCCTCAAGCAAGGATGGACCCCTCTATAGTTTGCTTCCCTCCCCCTTTTACATGTAAGTATCTCTCAGGAACTGCTGGTGTTGCAACAGTTTCGGCATCATTTCTTGTGTCCAGCATTATTAAGTTTTATAGATAAAATTTGGAATCATTTATTAACTAAGTGCTATGGGGCCAGTGGAATACATGTATAATGAATATATTTAGATGAAATAAAAGCATAATTTTCAGAGATACTGAAACATATGTACTGTTGGAGTTACAATGTATATTTTAATCTGATTCTTGCTTGGTTTAATTTTCACATAGGGTGTACCATCAAGAGTTTGGATGAATGAAAAGTATGTTTCATAATTATTTTGTTCGTATGTGGCATGTGTGTGTGGCTCATCTTCATTAGATCCAGAATTATAGTCACTGAATTTCTTACTGACTCCAACAAACTATGGAATGCCAGCATACAGTTTGCACACAATGCATTCAGATGGCTATGTGGTTGCAGTTTTTTGCATGCATTGTGATCCTATAGAGCTCTTGAAATACATACATGTACAGCTTTTAGCATGCACTTTCTTGCAGAATATTCTCTAAATATAATATTGTACATGTATATTTAAATTTTCACTCGTAATTTGTTAACAGTCCTAGAATATTATACAGCAGACAGAGAGACAGATTAAAGGCAGAGGAACAAGCAAAGGAGCATTGCCGCAAACTAAAAAGAACCTCAGAGGTAATATATCAAACATAAAAGACTGTATTTGACCACGTTTCCAAACACTAAGAAGTGAATTGAAAATATGTTGCATAGCGGAGTTTTTGAGAAGTTTGGAAATATCGTCAAGTACTGTCTTGAGTGGTTAATTTATCTCTTCAATTGAAACTAAAATGAAAAACAAAGAAAACAAAGAAATGATAATTATTAAATTAATTGAAAAAAATTCAGAGTATGCTTATTAAATCAGATACACTGTATTCAAACACTGTCATGCTCATGCTGTCAATTGTGCTTCATCAATGCTACATATATGTACATACTAAAGCAGCAAGAACTATGTGACTGTTGGTATCTTTTTTGGATAATTTGGATTTTGATGTCACTAATACTGAATACAATTTAACCTTTGTAATTTGCAGATTCTTCATCACAGAGTTGACAAACAGTATTATATGGCTGGAAACAAAATTCCATTACAGGGAAGGTCAGCTTAAAGTTATTTTGTTAAGGCTGAGTTTGTAATTTTCCTTGGATGGTAAACATTTATGACTTCCTACTAGATCACTGTACATGTATGGCTTACCTTGAGCTTCCCAGAATGCTAGTTCTCAACAAGAACACTTACTTAAAAATCTACCCACTGAACCTGCTTCTTTTTCTTCATTCTTTCTTGTTCTATGCAGTTTTATTTTTATTGTATAATTCTCAATAACATCAACTCATACAAGTTAAAGCTATTATGTACGTGGTGACTTT
>Ga0126339_10001743_pt1 | contig 15132 bp, 8 predicted proteins | sample OrbTmetagenome_2_FD_92532 | JGI IMG/M metagenome (GOLD analysis project Ga0126339, IMG submission 92532) | Coral microbial communities from Petempiche,Puerto Morelos, Mexico - Orbicella T R C metagenome | ecosystem: Host-associated > Invertebrates > Cnidaria > Coral | place: Petempiche,Puerto... | reverse complement strand
TTCATCAGATTACCTTCTTGTGAGCCAATCCGCATCGGCCACATTTTGTATCGCGGCGAACTCCAGTGGCGCATGCGCCATCTGAACCGGGAACCTTCGAAAACTTCCTAACTCGACAAAATGTAAGTTATGTTTGTGCCGCGGAATTCTCCTACGATGAATAGGTATTTTCTATTGAGGTTTTGGCTGTTGGTGTACTTTGCAGCACCTGGATCGTTTGAATCGTCGACCGACCCATGTTTTTGTGCGGTAAGTTCTGTTTGCCTTCCTGACGTTCAGGTTACTTTTGTTGTGATCGCTGAATCGTTCCACCCGTAAGCAGCTGGTCTGGTTGAAGTAATGACTTTAGCTTATTCGCAGACTGTTTTTTTAGAATTTACTTCTTGGACGGAAGGTCGATGTGTTAACAATGTCGATTGAAATGACTTGATTTCTGTAGCTTTTCAAATTATCTAGCGAGTGATGGCGAAAAATTCATAAGTTACATTAAAGCCAATATTTGTGTTATTTTTTTTCTGTGTGGTGGTTTCCCTGGGAGTGAATTGGGAAGGCTTTTGACACGATCGCTGAGCTTACTGTTGAATTTGACAACCACCACTGAATAAACAAGGGCTACAAATGTCAGATATATTTTAAAGCCTGTTTTTTTGACTTAAATTAGAGACATCGATATCGTTACGTGTTACTGTAAAATTAATAATCATAAAATGTTTGCAAGCTTTAGCGTAATGCATGTACGCCAATATTATTATTTTGTGCATGCAACAAGCTTGAATAAAACTTCGTATTTTATTGTCACAGAACTAGACCCCTTTTGGTTTTGTTTCTTATTAGGCTTAAGAGAGACAAAGAGTACTTTTCTCCTGTACAAATTTATTTCTCGTGGCTCTTAACAGTTGGTGCATTTTTGCATGCAAATTGTTGACTGACTTTACCAAGCTACAAAGACCACTCATTCAGGCGCGGTCCAGACGTTTAGTAGCATAAAAATTATAAGCTTGAGTTTTACATTGGCAAATCTTATTTTTACTCTCTTGTTGTATGTTCCTCAATACATGATTCATTTCCTGTTAGATACATAAGTATCTGGGTTTCAATACAGATGCCAAACTAAGTTCAGAAGGAGTAGGTAAAACAATTATTTCAAATTAATCTAATTGTTATCATGAAATTTTAGAAGAAAAATTGAATCACACTGAATTAAGTTTGTATCACATTCTCTCATCAGAACGTCCTTTGCAGATATAAGTTTTTTTTCAGTTCCTAAAGCCAGTATAAAAAGAAGTTGTCAATCACATAGTTATGGAAGGTCACACCCAAGTTGTTGTATCAGGCATATATTGTTCACTGGATTATAGCATTTGTGGCAAATGAGGTTGAAAATAGGTGGTGTGATATGCACATGATATAAATTTCTTTAAAGCAATTCTGTAATTGTGCCGACCTTTCATATAACACTGAAATAAATTTTAATCCTTGTATACATCAGAAGGTTCTACAGCCCTCACTTCAGCAGAGAGAACTTTGTATGTGAGACAGTGACAGAAAACAGAATTTATATATTACTCTCTTCATCTATTTGCATACACTTCCATAATATTGATAATCAGCTCTTGCTCTTCAAGACTGTGGTGTAAGAAAAATTTCAAGTAGCCCAAAGGTTCCTAACAATGAAATCCTGGGTGCAAAGTGCCTAAGCTTATATGAGAAGAGTGAGTTTTTTCAGTCACTCAAAATCAAAAGTTGAAGTACAGCCCTGCTCTTTGGTGTACAGAGATCAACCGTACATATTTACAGTATTAATACTAAAAATGGAGTGGTTTTTTTTTTTTTTTGAGGGGTTGGAGTATTTATTTGGTAGCAAATGCTATTTGGAAGCAGGAAGCTAAGTCATTAGTCATTCCTATTTGAGGATGCGATTCTGGCTAATTTTGCTGGCTGAAAGGGAGTTTGTAATGAGCTGGCATTAACAAAGACTGTGAAGGTACAAAGGCAAGAAAGGCCATCTTGTGCTTGTTAATGAGCCAGCTTACATGTGGTGTTGTCTTCTTTTATCCGTGATTGTACATAAACTACATCACTTGCAAAAAAATTCGGATGTTAAAGTCTTGGACATTTAATTTTGGGATACTTTTTGTCTTATTTAGGACAAATTTCAGACCAAAATTTCGGACACTTTGCTGAAACATAGCTGAATTATGAAAATAAATTTTCGCCTACAAAACACGAGTAAGACTGAAACAACATCTGTGAAAATTAAAGTTTTAAATGCACCCTTGAGGTTTTACACATAGAGCGACAGGAAAATAACAGAAATTCTATCATCAGATGCCATAACGTATCTTAAGCGGTGTCTCAACTAGAGTTCACTCCGTAAAGGAAACTAAGAACTTTGGAGCTACTTAAAAGCTGCACACTGTGCTGTAAATATTTCAGACATGTAAAATTTTGGACCCCTAAAAATTTTGCATAGTTTTAGTTTCGGACACTTTTTTGTCCAAAATTAAAATTGTCTAAAATTTTTTGCAAGTAATTAATGTACATGTTGTAATGTTTTGTTTTATACTGGCAATGTGATGTTTGTTTGTTATGTTGATTAGTTATCAGGAAAACCTGAAGAATGTTGTTGTGATGTGGAGACAGTTGATCAGATAAACAAGGAGATTCATCCTGTGATAAGTGAACTGGTTAAAAAGAACTTCTTCAAATTCTTCAGGGTATGTGAATATGTGATTGTACATCTGCAGCCATGACAATACAACTGTAGTGTTGCTCAATGCCGTAAAATGATTGTTTACAATACTGCCTCATGTTGGAGCTGATTTACATGTTGCAACCTTGTCACATGCTATGTCCAAGGCCATAACAAGGGCTGCTTCCTATTCAATCAAATTTTCTTGTTTACATTTCTGTAAGTAATTGTGGCAAGTGGTACAATTTTTGCACAATTTCCCAAAAAGAGGACAACCTTGGGAGCTACAGCCAAATTTTTCGAAAATTTCTTACCAAATTATAATTTCTGTTCTGGACGTTTTGATTCATCCTATAATTTCCAGAATTTTTGGCTGAATGGTTGGGATTTCGGAAACTTAATAAGTTTTGGACTTTGACAATCCTTGGGCAATTAATTCATATATTCTTCACTATCAGGTAAATTTGAACAGACCATGCCCATTTTGGCCAGATGATGGTGCTTGTGCACTCAGAGACTGTTCTGTGGCTCCTTGTAAAGAGGTTTGTGATCATGATACATAAGTCATTATCATGTAATTTGCAGCCATTTGGCTGAGTAACCAAGTTAACAAGCCCGCAGTGTAATACATGTGTATACTTAATAATAAGACGGTCCATAGCCCCTCAAGGGCTAGGGGCTGCGAGCTACGGGTCAATAGTCCATGAGGCGAAGCCAAATGGGCTATTGACCCGTGGCCCTTGAGGGCAAAGGGTCTAATTGTTTTAGTATCACCCAACTAGTCGGACAGAAAAGGCAATAATCAAGTTAGCAAATGCAAGTTGAAGAAATATTTGTTTGGGAATAAAATGAAAGAAAGGGTCCCACTCAATTGCGCCAATTTCACTGCTCGAGGACCATTACTGATAGTCCTCTAGTAGCATAGCCAATTAAAATGCAGGACTTGCATTAGTCCGCTAGTTGGGTCACTGATACTAATAGTTAATATACATGCTGAAAGAAGCATCTAAGAAGGAAATAAAATGACTGCAAAATTAATGGAAAAAAACTTTTGGAATGTTATTACTAAAATTAAAACACGTTTTCTGGCAAGGGTTTCAGAAAAACTAATAAGTACTTTTTTACCTGGGAAGGGGCAGATGTACACCGGCTATATCAGATATTTCATTCAATGTCTTAATTAAAAGTCACTGTATATACATTGTGCATGTATGTATTTATGTAATGCAGAAATTGTAGTACTTGTAAAGTAGACCAAACACCAGGGCTGTATAAATAACAAGAGCTGTACAATTTGTTTGACAGTCCTTGCCACCTATTTTGCAAGGGATAGAATCTTGTAACTGTTTGGCTCGATAGATGTTCATGTACATGTATAATTCTCAATGTTTTTGTTTATCCCATTTTTCAGGATGAACTTCCAGAAGGCATAAAAGCTGAGGTATGCTCCCTTAGGATTTGTTTTTTTTACCAGTAATTTTTATTGAGACTATTTCAGAGCTGAGCAGTGGCCAAGATGGTGAACCAAATCAATAAATACAATAATTATATGAAAAAGTATCAGTTGTGACAGCTACTGTACAGTAGTCAATAGCACACCATTTTGTTTCAATTATTTCATTGATTCATCACTGTGTAGAAATGTGTTCAACATGTACATCTGATCATCTATCTGATCACGTGATAGATGATAATTTTAGAGCAATTTTCAACTGAGGGTCGTAACACCTTTAAACCAAACCAATTACTTACCAATTAGCAAGACTGCTCACCGAATCTCAAATTGTGGTTAAACCAAAATCAAAATCAATGTACATGTAATTGCATGATTACCTCTGACACTCAATTGAAAACCACTCTACAATGATTAAAAGAGGTTTTGACGTGATAAGTGTCGAAAATAATTCCTTAAAACTCAACATACCACTTTGTCATCCTATGACAGCACAAGTAAAACCACTTGACTGTATTCCTTTTCCTACATTTTGCATTTGGCTATATGTCATTGCTTTGAGCTTTAATTTGGTTGATTTGTTCATTGTGTGGTCTGTGTCCTTTGTGATTGGTCAGAGTGATAACTTTGGGTTTGGTTGTATAACTCAAATGAAAACTGCTCTAAAAGCGGATTCTGAGGTAATTTAGATCATGTGTAAATTATTTTGCATTTTATCTTATCCTGCTATATACTCATTAGTTACTTATTCAAGCTGGTGTTGGCTTTAAATAAACTGTAATCTAATTTGTAACAGGGGCGACAGCAACCGAATAGGAGTGGTAACCATAAGGGTGGCATGCATAAAATGCAATCAGATAGTGAGGTAATTTAAAATATAAGTCCTGATTATAAAAGACCTATTTTTCCTAAAACATTGTAATATTTTTAGTACACTAAAGTACTAGATCAGACTGTAAAAAAGAGTTTTTTTCTATAAACACATGCATTAGGCTACTTAACCAGTTTAAATACTGGCAGATTTAGATGTGCAAAGGAACCTTCTTGTACACTTGGTCTTGAGTTTTCTGTTAAACCAAGTGAATGTTTTTTTAATATTCATTTGGAATTCTTTTGGAGTTGAACCATGTTCAAACATTCCTGGCCGAAAAGTCATGTAGATTGAAAAAGGCACTTTGCCAATATGATTGATAAAATACTACATGTACTTGTAGTATGAAATAATTAATAGTAATTTGAACTATGTATTTGAATAAAAAAGTTCACGTTTTTAGTTAAAGCTGCTATTATTAGACATGAAGATATAATGGGTGAAAAGGGAACAATTACAGATGTTACCCAAAAGGTGATAATTATTTATAATTTGCTCAATCTGTCCATGGATACTAATTTTGCAATTACTTTATGATAATAATTGCAAAAACAATACATCACATGTTTCCATGGTTTGTCAGCACTGTCAATCATGTGCAGCACAGGATGTTAGATGAACACAAGAAGAAAACACCCTTATGTGGTTTACCTGCTGTTGAACTAGTAGAAATAAGTGGTTTATTGCTTTTTACGAATTTTTATATTCAATACATTAACCTATTATACTTGCTGTGCTTCTAATCTCTTCAGGAAAGAAAGGGTGAAACTTGTCAGTCACCAGACAGTGAAGATGTTCTGAGTGAAATTGATAACACCATAAGGTAACAAACCTTCCACAACTTAAGTTCAATTCAGTCCCATGTTTAAAATGGAGAAAGGGGGAGGAGGGTTGATGCAGTGGTGAGAGTTTTCACCTCTCACCAATGTCGCCGAGGTTCAATTCCAGCCCGGTGCCATATGTGGGTTGAGTTTGTTGTTGGTTCTCGCCTTGCTCCGGGATTTTTCTCTGAGTTCTCCAGTTTTCCTTCCCCCACAAAAACCAACATCTCCAAATTCCAATTCAACCAGGATAGAGGACCTGCATGAAAACCGCCTGAGGCTGGTGTGGCTTCTTCTCTAAATATTGTAATTAATTTTTTTTTTATATTTCATTTTTAAAATGTTAATTCTTCTTCCTGACAGCCTTACAGTTTCAGTTCTGAGAATTTGGTGGTACATCAAGACAATAATTATTACTTTGTTGATGATTTTCGTTATTCTTGTCACCTGTTTGCTTGATATTGTATATTTGGTATTGTATATACATGTACTGTGATGAGAAATTTGGACAATACTATTGTAGGATTTTAGTGTTACTGTTGCATTATTAGACCTTGGCCTGCCTAGAACATTAATTAAGGTTTACCATTTGTAACATTTTTATACCTATGACACAAACCACACATTCACATTGAGCCTGAGGTGTGGTGGGGGGTTGGGTTTCAGCTTACATGTAGCAGAGGGAGAGCACTAAATAGAGAAATATGGTAATTTTATTACAATACATGTAGGTCTCATTCCCAGTGTGTGCACATGATCTTTGTGTCAGAACTGATTCATTTGGTAAATGTGTTTCTTTTTCTGCAGCGACGAAGATAAACAAGCATTTGAAGCGTGGCATGCTCACGATGATGCTGAAGATAACTTCTGCGAATTAGATGGTGAGTGGTACTGTCCTATCCAGTAGTGTTACCCATGTAGAGAATGACAGACATGGAGGGAGAGCGCATCTTAACTACCCAATCAAAGGGCTATTTCTGGATGCAGATGGAGCATGTGGTCAGTGACAGAGGGGATTGGAGGAGTTTTGTCTGTGGCGTCCAAAATGAAGTAGATAGGCTTCAGATTAGATCAGATCAGTTTTAAGATGTGACATGCCTTCCTAGAGAAAATTATTGTATTTGCTTGGAGGTCATTATCTCACTATTCACATAACTACAAATTCTGTTATCAAACCTGTACGTCATTGCATTACTTTTTTTTATACCATTGTTAATCTGTTTTAATTTGCAGATGAGTCATCCTCTGGAATGGAGTATGTGGACCTGTTGCGGAACCCTGAAAAATTCACTGGATATGCAGGCTTCTCTGCTCACAGAATATGGAATAATATTTATAAGGAAAATTGCTTCAAGTAGGTCATTTCAGATCTTTTTTTCGCTAGAGAGAAATTTAATAGTTATTGATTATTTTTTGTCGTTGCATATACAGCTGTCATTTTGTTGGCACTATTTCTAATAACGGTTTTCTGTTCTTTTAGACCTACATCCCCCTATGGCAAGACCTATGCAGTGGTAACATCAAAAAATGTTAACAGTAAGTCCAGTTTAATCTATACAGCTTTTCAGTAGTACAGGTGTAAGATGGGCTTTCACTGTATATCATGCATGACTATTCAATATTCTTTTGATGTTTCAATTTTTGGTTTTAGCTGTTAATGAATTTAATAATTTACATGTAATACTGTAATTTCAGTGTTTTTTTTTTAAGACTTGAAGTAATATATCAAACACTAAAGATCGTGTTTGACCACATTTCCAAACTGTCACCGAGAAGAGAGTTGAAAATATGACACGCAGCGGAGTATTTTTGACAAAGGTCGAGGTGTTTGGAAATGTGGTCAAACACTGTCTTGAGTGTTTGATATATGTTGTCAATCGAAACTAAAACAATGGAGAAAACGGACAAATAGAATCGTAAAAAATCTATGTTAATTAAGATCAGATATCCAAACACTGTCACGGTCATGATTTCCTTTGTTTAAGCTTGATGAATTATTAATGAGTTTGAGAAGTAGGTTTCTGCCTAGATACGAGTCCATCAGAGAGCAATAAGAGAGATACGTACGTTGTTTAAGAGTTTCCTCTAGTCAGGGAAAATTTGTGAAAACTGCAAATATTATCGCTGGCGATTTACAAAGGAATACATGTGCCTGCCAGACTGCTCTGTCAGCTGCCCGGTTATGTTTACAGCACTGTAATTTGAATAGAAGTGGATGATTCCTTTTCTAGAAATGTGTCTTGAGAAGCGAGTGTTCTATCGCATGATGTCCGGACTCCATGCTAGCATCAACATTCATCTGTCGGCACTGTACCTCTTTAAAGGTAAGAACTAAGGCCTGACGAGTGCTAAATCTCTCAAGATAAGGTCTTTGTGACATTCTTTAAATTTCCTGAAAGAAGATCAACAAATTATGAACTGCTTTCTTGCTCAAGTATTTTTGGATTAGAATGTAATATATTTAATTTCTGTCCTTTTGAACTACCATAAGTGAGATCTTCGCCATAAATAAAAATCGTCCTTGTAACACGTATCATACTGTTGTCCCACCACTGCTTTGTACCAAGGGTAAGCTAGGTCAAAATCATTCTGTTTAGTTGTATTGAACGAAGAGAACTGTTTTGTTAGGTAATGGTTTGACGAAACCAAGATGGGGTTTGAACTTTGAAGAGTTCAGAAGAAGGTTTGATCCTGAAACCACAAATGATGAAGGTATTTTTAAATAAAATGATGTTTTCATATGCATGTCAGGGATTTTTCATTAAGGGCCGGGTACCGGGCAAATTGACCAGCTATGAGGAGAATTTTGCCCGGCTGGTTTGCCATCTAGCGGAAAGTTTTTCTCACAAAGAAGTTCAGTTTTAATAATTACAGTTTTGCCCACGTGTGAAAACCAGTTGCCATCCTGCTGAAAACATTAATTTGTCAGTATCTACTGTGTGTGACGCTGCTGCAGTCTTTAGCACAATCATATGGATAACCAAATTGCACGTAGTTTTGTGCCAGAGGAAGGCTGGACTGTAACTGAAAAAGTCACGTTCAAGAGATTTTTAATATGTAGTCACAATTGATAAAATGGGATCCAATGGATCACAAGCATCTACATGTAGTCTGAGACCTTCTGCTGGATATGTTGGTTACATTATTTTCTTGTTTTGTTTTTGTTTTTTGTTTTCTTTTACCTTTCTGATTATTGCGTGGATCGTAGGATTTAGAAATTTTATTGGCTTAGTTTGTCAAATTCTACGTAACCCGTGCTTAGCTCGTATTAGTGACCCCGTACTGTAAATGTAAGGTCCTATCAGTTCGAGCTATTGTAGAGTTCATCTTACACATTTCTTTTGGTCCTTAAAATAATGGCAGGTCCAACGTGGTTGAAGAATCTTTACTTTGCCTACACTGTGGTGCTGAGAGCCATTACAAAGGCGGCACCGTTCTGGGAGCAGGAGCAGTTCTACACTGGAGATTTTGAAGATGACCTACAAATTCAGGAACTTGTTCAGGCTCTGCTAGCCAAGTCAAAGTGAGAGTTTTTTCTTTCATAAAAGGATGCAAAGTATGTTGTAGTTCTAGGGTTAAGAGAAGGTGGGGCTTAACTGTGTCAGCACTTCAGTACCCGTTCCGCTTTTATGCCATGGGGTGATTACCAACTGCTTGTTCCCGTGCCCACCACATGACATTATATATCACTATACCTACCACGAAGTAAGAATTTATCAACATGTACTTTCTCCTTGGATTGTCACTAGACAGGTTATGAGAATAGAGAAAACATCAGCTGGGACCAATTTATTGTGTCATGATGCACATCCATATTCTCACAATTAGCACTCAAGGTATTGTAGGAGCTATCTTGCTACATGTCAATGATTGTATACTCTCTTGTCTTTTACAGAACCTGCCCAAGCACTTTTGACGAAAAGCTAATGTTTACAGACCCAGCAAATGCCAAGATTCTGAAGGTACTACGATAATCAGTTGAGTATTGCGCGACGGAGCTTTGCTGACAAAGTTTTGGACTTAATATGACGGTGTTGCCACGGGTTACTTTCCTCGTTTGCAATGGTAACAATGTCGTTTCCAGTAATCTCGCGCGCTTTGCAGCCAACGACGTCAAAGGCCGACAAGTCGCCACTGGAAAAGGAGCCAGTTGCCCGTGACAACAACACAACAAAACCTGGTCACCAAACTTTCGTCGCGCTTTACTCAACTGATTATCCCAGGCAGCTTACACGCAGCTGTTACGTGAGTAAATACTTTATTTATATATCTATTCATAAAAATAGCTTTGAAATAAAACAATCCCAAGGCTCATAATATGAATTTTATTTTACATTTTACTGAAAGCACCAGGAAAAAAAAGATTATATTAACTTTGAATGAACTAATTACACGTAGATATCAGAGCACGAAAGGGTTTTGAGTAGCATAAGCAGACGAAACATATTTCTAAAATATTTAGCTTCATCGAAATTTTTTGTTTGTGTTGTCAGGAACAAAGCTGTTAAAAAAAAGTCTATTAGAGAAGTATAAAATTCAATGCGTGACTGCCAAACTCGTTAGTTGGACAGAAACGGCAGATGTTGTGTCTGTTGTGTCCAAATGCATTTGAGCTGGGCAGTTCTTCTTTAGCAAGTGAATCAAATAGCCACATCAGAACTGGCCGATTGTCAGTTATTCTTGAAATAACGTCTAGTCTTTTAGAAGCTTCAAAAGTTCATTTCGTTTCAGAATATCGATTCTGCCTTGAATATTTACAGAAGTTGGAATAGAAATCATTTGTACTTTTGAACGACTTTAAACTACAGAGAAATCACAACTTAAGAGTTGATTAAACTTAAGGCAAACTGTAGCGAACGGAGTTCAGACTCCAAAGCTTAAGAAAGGACTAACATCGAACGTCAAGGGAGTTCAGCGATTTTACAGTTTCAGCATTTTTCTGAGTGTTTTCCTGAACTCCCTTTTACGAACGGAGTAAATAATAGGATTGCAAACCGTGCTCAGAGAGTACAGCCAGTGGGTAGATAAGATCGCCTCTACAGCAACAGTGCCTCCTGCGGCACGATACATCGCCATGATCCACAATGGCAGGTAACAAAGAACGAATGCACTGATTATGATCACGACATCTCTAGCAGCCTTGCCTTCTATGAGCAACTTGGAGAGTCGCATTTGCGTTCTTCCTGGAGGTCTCCTCCGTTTGTGTGCATGACTTGCATTGAGCTGTAAAGTGGCAGCTGGAGCAAGGCTCTCGGCGATTTGATATTTAAGATTTTCTGAGAGGTTATTCTGAGATGTTCCATGAGAGCTGGAAGATATGAGGTGCTTCTCTTTGCCGGAATTCATCCGACATGTTCGTGCTTCAGTAAGGGCTTGTTCGTAGGCTGTGAGTGGAATGATTTGCAGTTTTCTTCCTGGATGTTGCTTCTGATCATTCACTCGAGATGAACTCTCTCCCTTGGTACCACTGGCATTTTCCAATTTATTATAATGGCTATTCTCTGCGGTGATATCGTCTGAAGATGGTTGCTTGATGGAGCCCTTTTGCCCCTTTGTTTCTTTCTGCCTTGGGGCCTCACAAACACTCTTTGGTGAACCACTACCATCTTCAAGAGTTGCGTGCCGTCTCTGATGGTTGGCTTCAGTTAGATGGATCTGGCTATCCATTTTACCTTTCATCTCTTCTTGATCTTGTTCCACTTCTTGCGGTAGAGTGCATCGTTTTTCCAGGTGAACAAGAAACCTCTTCCCTTTGTAACCACGTTTTCCTTTATTATTGTTAATCTGGTTTGGGCCGTCCTCTCTTGTGTCGACAGGACGCACTGTTAGACATTTGGCTGCACGTACATTTCTTCTCTCACAAACGACCTCATTCTTATAACTTGCGTAGTCATCAGGTTCTGGCTGGTATGCAGGGTTTTCTTCACCTTCGTTTCTGTGGCTTGACAGCATGTTACGCACAATCACACTTAGCAACTGAGGAGACGTCGTCACCACTTTTTGCGATCCATTTTGATGTTTTTCTTGCCCATCGTGTTGCTTTGGATTCACGTCATCTCTGAAGCATTGCTGTTGGTTCCGAGAATCTTGCGTTTTTGAATTCGGCCCGTCGCTCTCGGGCTCGGAAACGCCTTTATTGATTATTTCAGCACTGCGTTGAAGCCGATGGACAACTTTAAGCACTTGGTAGTTTAGAATGAAGATCACTCCAATTGGCACAAGAAATGTGACGATTGACATCGGAATTGCCGTTTGGCCGTCCCACTTCTGCTCGCATGTGAAAATGTCCGGATTGTAGACGAAATCTCCCCATCCGAGGAATGGGGCGAGAGAGATAAGGACTGGTAAAATCCACAGCAGTATGACCACGATCGAGGCTCTTTTCTTTGTAATGCGGCTACTGTAGTTGAGCGGCCTTCTAACGATGGCGTCGTACCGCTCATGCGACACAGCGCACAGATGGAAACAGGTACTGTGGTGAAGTACTCGGATGATGAAGGCAGCACCATGGCACCAAGTGGTACCAAAGGTCCATTTCTCTGCAGCGATGGCCATAGTGCGGCTGCCTGCTACCAGTGTTGCGACAATCCAATCCGAAAGCGCCAAACTGGCTAACAGAAAGTAGCGCATGTGTCGAAAGTCGCGATACAAAATAACCACGAGTAAAACGAGAAGATTTCCAACGAAGCCCAGTAATGTGCTGAGACCTAAGAGCACCGTAAAAACTATCATCAGGCAAGGAACGACTTAACATTACCCAAATATCGAGTGTTTACCACCAAACGACGACTGCTTTGTAGTTAATTGGGCTAAAAATTCATGTTTTGATATCGAAATGGAAATAAATACTGTGCGTCAAAGGAAGCTCGTTTCCTTGAAATTCACTGACCAGATGGGATGTGACGAAAGATGAACTAACACCCTTTTGATCCGTTATCAGCTCAAAAAGAAGTTTATTTGAATCAAAATTGTTCACTCATGGTTGGCAAATATATTTTGAAAGAGCTTCATCTGTTCACAATGCGGCAAGACCAAAACACGATTGAGTAGTTCAATACATGCACCGGATAATCGCTGGACGAATCTATAAAAGAATAGACTTTTTTTTCATTTCCACCTTTTATTCTTGCAGGCGTTTTTTCAAAGGTTTAATTAGACCTAAATTTGAATAAATCGGTGGAGGTTAGTTCTTCATGGTCTTTGAACTCTCGAAGCAAAGGTATTTGTGTTTTTTAAACCGAGTAAGTTACGTTTATGGAGTTAAAAAAGTACCTTGAAAAGTACCTTGATATTCCGCTCTCAGTATTCTTTTGAAAATTCTTACAACCGCGTCTTGAATTGAGCGTGTTGAAAAGACACAAAAAAACTATCTTGTCGCTTTTAACCGGACATTATGGAGTCACTTCTGCTACTTTGAAGAGTTTTTTAATTTCTCTGTAGTGAATAGAGACTCCTCTAATTACCGTTTTGCTTCTAACATTGTCGGCGTTAATTATCACGCGGTGAAGAGTGTTCAGTTGCAATTGTAGAGCAAAGTTTTGTCTTGCGACTTCAGCTACCTTAGAAAACTGTAATGGTGCAAACTCGTAAACTATTGAATCCAAACAAGAATTACCGATTTCCGCCTTTTTCTTTAAAAAAGGACTTGTGTGGACTACTCCTATGCCTTGCTTAGTATAAATAGATCGTTATATTTCTGAATAACAAACTACAAAATACGGATCACCTGCAAACTTGATTCATCAACACGTCTGAGCAATCAGCGCTTTTGAAACAAAGGGAACTGTATATTCACTTCTGTCACTCATGGCGTTTAGGGTTGGCTAATGGTCCCTCCAAAACTCTTGCATGGTCTCGCAAAATTTTAGTCGAATTTCACGGGTCTCGCAGTCTCGTTTTTTTAGCGGTCTCGTGCGTCTCGCAGTCTCGATTTTTATACGAAGCTGTCTCGGAGTCTCGATTTTCCGCAAAGCTAAGGGTCTCGAAGTTCCGATTCGTTTATCTGTTTTTATAAAGGACGTCTTCTCGTCACTTGATATTGAATTTCAATGACGCAAAGTTAATCCTTACTTCTCTTAAATCGTCTGAATTCCACAAAAAGCTACAAAAGCTACTGGAACGTCCGTTTTGGCGCCAGAAAAATCGAATTTCTATTTCCAGCCATTTCGAAGAAGCTGGATAAAAGGCTGTACAAGCTCATTCTAGTTCTCGACTAAATCTGGGACTCGAATTTTAAGAGTCTGAACGTTTCGCGCTCGCATTCAAAACACTTTGATGTCTCGGTCTCGCAATCTAAAAAGTCAAAATATCTCTGGCTCGCAGAGAAAATGCTTGTCTCGCCGTCTCGCAAAGTCTCGCAGTTACCATTCGCCACCCGTCCGTTTGCTTCTTGTGCTGTGAAAAAGTGAATTACTTCCTAGTTTTTTGATGAATGTATCTGAATTTAAAAATTATTAGAGTTAACAGAATCGACAGCAACACGATGTTCACCTTTTAGTTCCGTTGGCCGTAACGTCATTTCTAGTGAATGTGCGTGGGCAGCTTACATGCAGCTCAACATTCAAGGTTAAATGTGGCCCTCGCAAGCATCTGGTTGCTGCAACAGGAAAATGGGGTCTCGATTCCTGCAACGATCCCTTACACTTCCAAGGTGGCATTGACGACCATTTCATGTTGATAAAACTTGATCATGGCAGTCACATTGGTTCCTCTATGTAAACCTTTTTTTTTTTTTTTTTTACCAGAATTTCCAGCCTTGAGAAAAGCCTTAATAGCGAATATCTTCTGAAATCTTCGGAAATTTCGTTGAGCCAAACAATTATTCTTTGCCTTTGTTTGAAATTATGGTTCGTTTCTTTGCCATCTGCTTTTTTCAGGGAACGAGGGCGTCGGTGGAGTTTTCATGTCTTTAGAACAAAACCGTGTTTGGGTTACGTCCTACAACTTGTTTGCTTCTCACTGAATAACAGTGGTATCTATTTTTGAGCAGCTCGTTCAGTAAAAGAACTCTTAAATGGAGATGCGTTAACCTTTGGGGGTAATCTGCAATCGCCCGTCTGAAAGAAATAAAAACCAAAAAAAAAAAAAAATAGCTGCCAAAATTTGCGCGAAAATAACCCGACCTTTACCGCCAAAGTTACTGCGCCTGGCGGTCTGGAAAACCGCTGACTAGCACAAGAAGTGATCGCTTTGTAAGTTGCGACAACATTGTTATTTAGTGTTAGTATCACCCAACTAGTGGACTAATGTAAATCCTGCATTTTAATTGGCTACGCTACTAGAGGACTATTAGTAA
>Ga0126339_10001742_pt1 | contig 15139 bp, 8 predicted proteins | sample OrbTmetagenome_2_FD_92532 | JGI IMG/M metagenome (GOLD analysis project Ga0126339, IMG submission 92532) | Coral microbial communities from Petempiche,Puerto Morelos, Mexico - Orbicella T R C metagenome | ecosystem: Host-associated > Invertebrates > Cnidaria > Coral | place: Petempiche,Puerto... | reverse complement strand
GATTTCTATGAGGTGATAGTTGATGAGGCCGAAGGCCGAATCAACTATCACCTCATAGAAATCGAGAGCGAATAATCTAATTGTTTTGGTAGAATTCTAACCGAAGTTAACGCAAATAACGGTTTCCAATTATTTTTCTCCGCATTATTGAACTTCAGGCTTTAACAAAATCGCACGCATTGAATTGTCCTTATTAATTTTGCAGTTGTTTACGCGCGCGCACCCGATTTTTCAATAATTTCAAGTTTTTAAAGTCAGGAAACCGTCAATTTTCTTTTTTCAGTCGTCTCAGGAATTTAATTATCTATTTACATCTAAACTTTCTTCCAAAACTTCGGAAATACGATAAAAAAAAAGTCGCATATCGTGGACGATCGACAGCTACTGCACTCTAATGGCTGATAGTAAACGAGTAGCTTAGTCAATCAGATTGCAGCATTTGCATTAGTATACTAGTAGAATTCTACTAATTAAAATTATAATATTACAGCGCCGTCAGAGCACGTATCAACGGAGGTTCATCTGTCTTTATTGCTCACATACGTAATGCCCCATTACAAAAACAGTGGTCTTCTTTTGAGTTTCTCAACTATTATGTCCGTGTAAGTGCATAATTCCTGCAAATGAATGATCTCTTCTCCAAATTTTGTGGCGATTGCTCGGCTGGTCGTTTCCAGGCAAGTCCGTTTTCCAGTCTCCTTGATCGTTGAACATTCGGTTGTTTCTCAAAACAGAACTAAGCACCCTGTCCCGAATAAGCGCCCTGCCTAGCATTCATTTTAATTTATCGTAATACAAACTATTTTACTCGATTCGCTTGTTCGTTAAATATTTTTATAAAGTTAATCTCTTCGCGCCGCCTTGTGATATCCTGTGTTCATATCACTTTTGTTTTGGGCATTTGTAAACCTTTGGGCGTTTATTAATAAGAGTTTTGAGAGTTTTGAGGGCCAGACGCTGTTTTTATGATTACAAATTTTCAGACCTTATTTACGTTGTCAGTCAAAATTTCAAATATGATTTAACAGTTTTCAAAGGCCATGTCCTGGACAACGGTTCAGATTTATGAAGCATAAATCTGTAAATGGCATGAAAAAAACAAAATCAGTAGCGCTTTTCGATTTGGAAAATTGTTTCACCACTGCTAATTCATCGACTTGAGTAACTCGGTCTCGGAAATAATTCGCCCTCCCCTATTGTAGTGGCAAGAAATAGGTACGAATTCGAAGAATGCTGAGTTCACCCGGTTTTGATTCACACTAGCTAGTTTTCACTTTGTATTTTCACAAAAGTCTGTGGATAGCCCGGCGTGCCTTTCGCGTTGCCATGCGTATCTGTATGGGAACTGGTCTGATAGGTCCCGGCTTTATGACAAGCGCCACGTGATCGCTTTTGACCAATGAATTGACAGAGGTGTCATTGGCTTATTGCGGTTTGTCCATTCTGAACAATCTAGATTTTGGCGGAATTCTCAGCTGACACGTGTTTTTGAGTTGAACGCGATCTCCAGTTGCTGGTAGGATTAACTTTCTCCAAAAAAAAAGGTGAAAGGAATATGTAAGGTAGGTTGTTTGTCCCTAGTTCTAATCGTTTTCATCAAAAAATTGTGAAACTGTTTATAAGCTCAGCAGGGAAATTTTCATTTCTTTGTTGTCACAATCCAATCCGGAAGAAACTCGATCTTTTTAGCGAAGAGGATCTCCAAAAAAAGAAACATCTGCGATCTCTTTCTATTGAACAGAGTATTTTAAAACTGGCTACGATTTTGTCGACTTAAATCGCTTGTGCTACGTTAGTAATGACACCATCGATTTCGCGCGTCGCTTTTTTTACGCGCCTAGATGTGCGATTTCTTGGCTTGGAGAAATTCTACTCATAAATTGGGCCATGTGTTCTACTCAGAAGAACGCATAAAAACTGTCTATTTTTCTACTAGTTCCGCTTAGATATAGATAGAAATCAGTGTCATATTCTTGACACATAAGAATAAACAGTATTTAAAAAATTCGGCTTGTTCAACAAAGCGCTTTCATTCTTCGCCATGAAACGACTCGAATGGCAGAAATCTAAGCATACACTTTTACTTTCTTTTCTTTTCTCTTTTACCGCTGATCGAAAATTATGACATTATTTACAGTCATTTTAGCTGTCCATTTCTGACGCGTACCCACTTACCAAAACCGAAACTGGGTTTGGTCAAAAAGGTTAAAAAGAATACAGCAGAAAAATACCCTTGATACCTTAACTTGTTTGAGCTCAGCGGTTAATCAGAAAGGTGAGATCTTTCCCGCAGCGTGCAGAACGATACTGGTAAACAATGGAATTGTGCGTGTGTGTTTGTACGGTTTTCACTTTTAATAAGTCCTTATTTTTTATGTCCATTAACTTTGCTACTCTTTTGCTTCTTTGTTCTCACTACAAATGACAATTTCCTTGGTCCTGCTGTTTTTCGTCTCTAAGAAGAAAAGGAGCCTAACGAATTGGATTAATTCAAGTATCACATAATTAAAATTAAATCAATTTTCAGTACGCTAGTTACTTTTCGTTTACTCTGTCTTAAAAATCAGCCGCGGTGAAAATCCAGACGAGGGTAACAAAGTCGAAATATCTTGGGATTGAAATGGTTGCTAAGCAATAACGTCAGCGGAATGACAATGGAATGGCAGCTGTCAAACAGTAATGGACATCTTAAATTCACTTCAGAATTTCAATTGCGAATTTTCAAAAAAACACAACTCTGAATTACAAATATGACAACAAAACTGATGGCCTCTGCAGGGATTTGAATGCACAAAACCTGTGTGTGCCCAGTGTTTTTATTTGCTGTTTGCCGTCATACAACCTTTTTGTCCACTTTTGTCTTAAGCAATGAATTAAAATTCTATCTAGCGTTGGATCTTCTGTCTAATGAACTGTTACGCACGGTTTCCGACGTCTCCGCGCGTAAAACCTCAGTTTGTTATTTGTAGTTGCCACGTTGTTTCAAGGATTTCCTCTTTATCAATGACTACCTGATATGAAAACAATAAGTAGGCCCTGAGAACGTAGCACACACAATTTACATCTGTATTTTGCTTCTTTTTGTCTGTTATTTGTTGTTATACAAGCGGACTTTTCTGTTTCTTTCAACTTTAACTTAGAAGAGGAAAAATTTAACACGGTCTCTATGAGAAGGTGCAAATTGTTTTCATGGTTTGTGTCCTTTATAACTCTCCTAGTTTATAGTTTATCTCTTTTTACTTCCTTTTTTTTTTTTTGCCACTTTCATTGCATCGTGTTTCCCGTAAGTTTCGTGAGTTCTTTATCAATTTGCGATTACCAATTTAAATCTCAGGAAACCGTAAATGTCCAAGTCTATCTTTGCTTTTGTCGAGTTTTCTTTTCTATCATCACCCAGCAAAGGCAGATGGCTAAATGTTTTCTGCTGTTTTCTTACTATACTTTGACAGCCTCGTGTTTCTTATCTCGCAGCCTCGTGGAAGGTTTAATGAACTTCTTCGGAGAGGCCGCAAGGTTTAAGACGGGTAAATAAACAGTGGTCAGAACCTTCAGTCACTCATCAAAATGATTGCCCCCAGTTCTGGGTGACATATCAGCTTAGCGTCATCGTTGATTCGCGGAATTGGATCATCAAAGCAATGAAATCTCCTTTTTTTGCGATTTATCCTCAGTTGAGAAATTCATTTAATCTTCTCACGAAAATCTATTTTTTCAATCATTGTTTTCATTTCTCCCGTTCGCGTTAGCCAACGAGAAGCCAGTTTCCTTCCACCTGCACTAATCACGAATTATCATCCGAAGTCTTTTTCGCTGTCGAGAGGGCACTCTATCGCTTAAAAAACATGCCCGTTTACACATGCAAAACCCGCAATGAGGAACAAAGAAGTGATGAAAAATTACGGCAGTTCGATCATAGATTTTGAAGCAGTATTTTGCTTTGCCGTCGCGTATTTTTAAATATTGATTTTTGGATGCGTTGGATTCCGGCGTTGATTTTGATCACAGCTATTTCAGCTCCCGGATGCAACATAGAACTCAACAATCACCACATTACAAAGGGGTTCACAACATCTGTCGAGAGTGAAAAAAGCTTTTCGTGAGATCATTGGTGATAAAATTAATTGCTTTTCGCCGATCATTGAGATTGATGTGCAATAACTTTTCATTAAGGATAAACCAGCTCTCACGGATTCAAGAAATCCAACGCAGTTTATAGGCGAGCCAGCTCTACCAAGGCACCACCCTTTCGAGAGAAGACAAAGCAATAGTATACTCAGAGTTATTGTCATTGATAATCAAATTGGATTTAATGGAAATGTGGGCTAACCTACGCAATATCTACACCTTGTAAGGAAGAAAACGAGAGCAGAACAAGCATCAGCTAATAGTGTATAATTTCCGCACTATTGTGATGAGTGGAGCGAGGAAACCCGATCACTCCCACGATTTAATCAGTGAAATTGAGCACAAATGACCGAAGATAATTCTTTGTTAGCAGCTTGGGCGATTTCAGCTGTCAACGAGGCAGAACAAATGTCTACGTTTCTCCCCCGCAATGCAGAGGGGGAAAATATGATAATCTACTGCTTTAATGACTATCGTATTCAGAAAACGGCCGGTCTGTAATGAGGTTATACGCGCACTAATGTAGCCCCTCTGGCCTCGAAGGGTATACGGAAAGAAATTAAAGGCAAACTGGTTTTCTCTTTGTTGCAAGGGTAGTGCATAGCTTCAGGGAATTCACTCACGAAGTCGCTGAGAAGAAGAAGATTCAGTTTAACAAAGAGAGCACGGCGGCCTCATAGACATGGCGTTGAAGGTACTAATTAATAAGTTCTTATCTTCAAGAGCTTCGAATCGACATTTCATTTGTATTATATATAGGCGTTACGAATGGTTGCGGCTTATCATGCATAAAACAGTGTTTACCGTGGTAGAGAAAAGAGTGAAAATTGGCTTTGAGAAACACGGCACTCTTTCTTCTATTAGTTAAATAAAAAAAAAACTCCTCTTCGACATGTACTTATACTTAGATTTTAACTTTAATACGGTAGGGCTTATGACGGTAGGAAATTTTGGTAGAATAAAATAATGAGAAAGGAAGCTTTTAAGGGTATAACAGTTCTCCAAAAAGCCTATATCGAGGAACAATTGTTATTTCGAGCAATTACTGTCCATTTTGTGTAAGACTTTGTTGTGCTAGCTCTGTTTCAGATTCTGTGGCATGTAGTTACTTTTTGTTAGTAAGCATTCAACAACATGTTTCTCTGTTTTCCCCAAACAGTAATGATAAAATGTTGTTTGATATATTCTTCCATTTAATCTTTAAAATGTATCATCGTTTTTTTTTTCTTTAGGACTCGTAAAGCAAAACATTTTTTTCCATTATGATAGTTATTTTGTAATGATGCCCTCTCGCCAAAAGACGCTCAGTCTTTCGCGATGATTAGGACATATGCCAGACGGCTTTTAAAGATCTCCAACAAGTTTTTGATTAGATTTATGCTAATGTTTTACCCTTGTGAACATTTTATGCTTTCTCTTTCTCGCACTGAAATGTTCTTCAATTCTTTTTCGGTATTTTAGGCCGCTTTCTATTAATATAAAGAAGTTATAAATTGCCATTACAACATCAATGTTATTAAGTGTTAGCTTTTAATAGCTCTAAAATACATCTTAAGGGTACTTCTGACTTTAAATGTTATTCTAATTGAAAATTGTTTAGTCGCTTACAAATTTGAATTGCTGGAAGGTAACTTACATTAACGGTTCCGACCTTCTCGTGTTATTGTTATTTGGTCGTATCGATAAACACCGGTGATTTAAAAATGCAAATACAACCTGATGTGGTTGTTTGTTTTTTTCTTTTCACGCGCTTACGTTTAGTTTCGCAATATTACCCATTTTAGGGGCAGCCAAATGATCGATATTTCAATATATTTTTTATATATATTTACGCTTTCATTAATTTTTGAATTCACTTATATGTATTCATGTATTTTCAGTAGAATTTGAATTATAGTGGGTACAACAGTCAGTTTTTGAAAGTAAATGTTTTTAAATAGAGAAGTGGATTAGTAATATATCAAACACGAGAGAGCGTGTTTTACCACACCATATTTCCGAACACTGTGAGTTGAAAATACAACGCGTAGTGGAGTATTTTTGACAAATCTCGAGATGCTTGGAAATGTTGAAATTAAAACACTGTCTCAAGAGTTTGATACATTTTCGCAATCGAAACTTAAACTCAGGAGAAAACACAGAAACAAAAATCTATGTTACTTAAGATCAGATATCCAAACACCGTCACAGTTTGTCTAAACTTGATGGATTATTAATCAATTTGAGAAATTATCTTAATAAGTATTGACTGTTCCTGAGGCAACACCTTTTTTTGTATTTTTTTTGATAGTATCCAGATTTCTTGTGAAGAATCACATGTCAGTCATACATAGCAATTCCCCCGCGAGTTAATTGATGTCAGTGAATCGATCTGAGAAACTGAGAGCGCGCACTGTTTATTCTTTAGGCATGATCCAGTGGTTGATTTGTGAAAACATATAATATCGATATCAACTGATTAATTGAATGGTTTGTTTCGGCCATAATACTCGAAAAAGCGGGTACGCCATCCAAGGGACCTTCTCTGAATTAATATTGGGAGCCTTCTTCCCCTTGAGTAAATCAGATGGCGAGTTACAATCAATAACCACTGAAAATATATCAGCCAGTAATCAATGAGAGTATATCAGCCACATCAGGTACGAAGTTCGGTTGGCTTCGATGGCTCACGGAGCACGTTGTTCGGATTGAGTGGTTTAGGTTTCAGCGCTAGCCGGGCTACCTCAACATTCCTAGTCATTCAATGCTGCAGAAACTGAAGCCCGGTCTGGCCTGGAAAACTTTCTTGTCTTGAAGACAAACTTTAACCAAATTCCTCTTGCTCTTTGATGAAAGATCAATTGAGTGACTTAAAACAAAAACCCGTACAATTACGATGGCAATCACAGCAAACGAAAACAGCTCAATAAACCAATAAGAACTCGAACTCAACACACGTGATACTAGCGCCAAGCGCGGGAAACCGCGTCAGACGAAGAGTCGCGAATGGTTTTGTTTGCGTCTGATTGGTTGAGCAGGTGGTGCCACTGGCGCTATCGTTGTTTACCATTTACCCAAAAATTCCGGACATTTCGGTCAGAATGTAATTGGTAAGACAATTTTGGCTCGACAGATCAGAGAATTTTTTGAAGTAAACGTGGAACGTCTTGAAACGTAGTCTAAAATTGCCAGCCGAAATATCCGAGTGGAAATGTGCTTACCATTTGCAATTCTTCACCGCCATCTTGGAATTATGATTAGGCCGAACTCGTCCTAGTCTCTCTCGGTAAATTAGGGTTTGTAAAAGGTAAATGGTAAATGGCCAATCTGAACGGAACTTACCATCAGGTATTTTTGCTTTCCATTTGCACAAACAGTTGACGAACCGGTTTCTCCCTGTAAAAAGTAAACAACCGAGGCTTCTTGAACTAATCGTATAATGGAGTAGAGTGGTTTTCAATTGTAACTCAGGGAAAAAATTGCTCGGGTTTTGCTTTGCCACACTCTATGATCAGTTATAAAAACTTATACAGCTCCTAGACCATGAATGATACTCATTAATCCGGAGATGACATTCCGGCTAGATATGAACTCACAGAGGTGGTTTCCGAATAATATACACCACCATATGTTTTCTTGTAATTTGGTTCAAATAATGCTGGCCCGGGCTCAAAGTAATCTATTACAATCTTGTCTAGCTTGGACCACCCATACGTATTTCAGTAGCCTTCTAGTATTTATGCATTCTTTCTCTTTTTATTCTACATTGATAAACCAGGTTCGTTCCACTTACATGCACCTAAGTTTGCATGTGACGAAAAACGAATTTTTCTAGTTGATATGATTTCTTATTTTCCCTGCGGAATGTGCGAAACCACTTTTTCCTTTGTTTGTTTATTTTGACCTTTTAGTTGGAGCGTCGTTGACAAGCACAGTAACGCACGTGCTCCACGTTTCCCTGAAACCAAACGTCAAAGCGTCCAAAAAGGTCAAATAGCTGTTGACAGACACGCCTCCAAACGTTCTCGCTAGTCCAAATACCTTCATATTTTGTCTGCACGCGATGATTATTTCTTAAAATAGCTTTCAATGTAGGTGGATGCATGCCACGTCTTACGTCAAATCCTGCGGGGGACCCATTTTGGAAATATGCTGAAGTGTTTGCATTAAAGATTTTCCGGCGCAGAATGGCTTAAAGATTTATTTTTATCTATCGACTCAGTCAAATTAACCCTCTGCCAAAGAGCACATTCTATATTCCCTGTCTTCGCATTAAATGACTTGGTTCTTTCGTCAGCTTTCTTATCATGAATCTCGTCTGCACGCGAAGTTGCTCCTGAAGTCGAAATGAATCTTCTGCTTAATAGCTTTCATTTAACACGCGACAGTTTCATCCACAGACTTGACAGTTATGATCGCATTGCATAACGGAAGACCTCATACCACGTAAAAGGGTTGCTTGTAGCTTTCAATTGAATGGACACGCAAAAAAAATAGGGTTTCGTCCAGAAATTTAAAAGTTTAAATCACCTTACTTGAAATGCAACATAATCAGTACCACATGAAAGTTGTGCTAATCAGCTTTCATTTGAATGGAAACACACTAGGGCTTCATTCACAGACTAAAAGGTAGAAGCATTTTGTACAACATAAACCCAGCATCAGATGCAACGAGTTCAATCAAGGTCACGTAACAGTGTTTAAGATTGAAGATTAAGAGTGAATGTACTTGACTTGTATTATATGAATCCGCCAGGCTTAATTCTCTCAAGAACATTTCAAGTGTTCACGCGTGGAACAATTCTTGTGCGTCCTTCTGTACTTATAAATGCACCTTCTGCGTTAAATTGTTCCTCTTTGTGAATGGAAGGTAACAGATAGATAAGGTTTTGGGTGAATTTCGTTCGTCAAGCTTTGCATGACTTTCGATTTTGACCTTAAAGAGCAGCCATTTCATGCACAGACCGTGTCACATTTGATATGTTCAGTTGACAGCAGTCCACTTGAAACTGGGTTTTAAAAAGCCATCACTCCAATGACGGACAAGTAATCAATTTATTGCAGGGTAATTTACTCCACTTTCACTCTGCATAACTAGTATTATTTGATAAAATACCACTCATGACATTCACAAACGACAACAAAACCTCTGGCCATTGAAGAGAATTATGCTTTACTCGGTTCACCCAAAAATCTGTACATGTATGAGACACTTTCAACAAAGTAAGTGCAGGAATGACTTAAGCCTGAAACTAAGACTGAAACCCAACAGAAATTACTGTTTCGTTCTTTTGCCATCAAAGACATTTGATTTTCACATTTTTATGGATATCGCAACTTTACTCGAAATTTGTCTTCACTTGTCTCAGATTCATTCACGGAGAATGTGTAAAGCTTCATATATGGAAATGCCACTCAAATGTCCAAAAGATATTTTGTAAATCAGATAATCGGGATATCTTGAGGAGAGAATCGTTTTAATTTGGACATAAAGTGTCACCTCCATGCTATCTGAATAATTCTAAGCTTGTACCAGAGAAAACATTTTGAGGAAATGTGATCTTGAGAAAACTGACTAGCCATCGATTTGATAAGGGTTTGAAGTGTACACTGCAGCAAAATCACGAAACAACATTTGTGATTTGAAAGAACATTTCGTTTCAATAGAATAGAGCACCAAACAAAGCGATTCTTGTGCCTCAGATTTGTACTGAAATTACGAAAGAGAAATCTGGATTTTTGCAGCAAAGTCTAGAACATTGTAAAGATGGCAGACATATTTCAAGATTGTTGACTTTAGCCAACATTATCAGAAATTGACAGCCTTGCACGACGAGAGAAACTGCATATATGTTTTTAAAAATCCTGGCCTTTGCAGGTCTATTGACAAACATATTCAGTTATTGGACAACGTCTTACAATTTCAATGTCTTCATTTACGGATATCATATGGTTGAATCGTTCCATCCAGAAACCGGGGTAAAGTAACTTGCAATAATATTAACTGGCAACAACCTTTCAGATAGATCATAGAATTTATTAGAGAAAAATTCCGCATTTAATTCAAGAAAATGCTATAGAGAATACTTGTGTATTGATTAGACCGGAAACGGAAGAGAGGAAGTTTGTAGTTAAGGTAAACATTGGATAAAAATACATTGCTATACTCCACTCGACACGAACCTGCAATATGTTTCCAAAAAATTGGACCTATAATTGATGATTTTGTGTCAAGACTCATTATCTACTTAGTCTGTCAGTCTGCCAAACTTCGCCAATTAAAAGACACTACAAAACTAAAAGACATTGACAAAGTGGGATTGCATGTCCATATCAAATAGTCGCCTGAAACCATGAGGTCTACATCCTGATATAATTAGCTTGCATTCCAAAGTGCCTTGTTCAGTTGACGGATCTAGTGGTTTTAAGCGTAATTGGAATAACTGGGACCACGGTTCTAAGAGATAACAGAATCGCGACGGCAACACCCACTTCACTCCTACAAACGATAAACGAGCAGGAATCTTCCATCAAAAGTTGACAACAACCAACTGTTCGAAAGCTCCACAGTTTGACCACTGTTCCTCTGCATGCAGGCGAAAGGGAAGCCGAATTATTTGAAGTGTATGAACTGAGTGATATTTCCTGGAGCAGTGGAAATAGAAGGTCAGCAATCAAACATTCTGCGGTCGTTTATCCCAGATGAGGATCGCAATAACAACCGAGGAAAATACGGGAAGTGACGGAAGATGAGAAATATATAAAATAATAGCTTGGTTTAACTAAAAGCGTTTACAGTTATAAGTTCCATCTATAACCTACAAAGTAACCACAATCATGGCAAACGATGTCTTACAGGTGAGAAAGTGTCTAGTTATTATCATTTTAAATAATTAATGGCCATTTATATTTCAAGTGCGTTTGAGTAGTTTGTTGTTTCAACCAACACGAAAAGTATTTCGTGCTGATTTCAAATACTCGTCGGTGCTTTCAGAAATACCTAAACACGAATGTAAAGGGTTCAATTCTGTGCAGTTCTATAGTTAAATTTCTCGTAAAAGGGAGGTGAAAATAAGCCGGTTGAATTACATATCACTTCATTTAGACTTAAAGATCGCTTAGATGGACTTTCATCTTAGCATTTTCCCCACTTCTTTTTCTTCAACTAATTGTAAACCAGTTAATTTTCAAAACTGCTCCACACCAGTTTGAATCATTCTTACATATAACTGTTATATTAGAATTCCTGTAATGAAAACCAAACATGACTAAAACATAGTTTATGCAATTTCTACCAATCGCATATCTTTACGATAAAACGATAGGGCAACAAGAGTTTTTCTGGAAGGCAAAATCGGACTTCTCTAGCTGAAAGCTCGCTTCTCCGTGAAGTTTTGCTGTAAGTGTCCCAGCATATTTTCAGTTAATAATTGCATGTCATGGTGGTTTCTCGTTCGGCAAATGCTATAGACAACAATATTCCAATATTGCTACCTACAATATCGCTGCTGGCGCTAAAAAATCTGCTTTGTCATTCGATTTGCCAGCAAGAGATTCAAACTATAAATAGAAATGAGAGTCTTGGGTAATGTGGAGATCATATATTATAGATAAAGAGGAAGCTCGGTCTTATGTCACTACAGTAACTCAACAACATGCAAACTGCAACTGACTGATTACAAGAGTTCTGCGTTGTATTTAAACGTGCAGGGTTTTTAGTTACCCTATGACAGTGCTGGCAACATCAAAATATTAGCGGAATATATAACTTAGCTAAAAGTAGGATTATGCTGAATTAAGGTTTAATAAGGATAATATATAGTGTTACATAACAAACATCGATTTTCTTATTCTTTCTCAGTAAAATCGAAATTTGATTTCAATGATGTCAGTGTTCTTAAAGCTGTGTCATTCTTACACACATCAAGATTAATCTGTAATTCGTCTTAATCTACAATAATATTAATCATTTCAAATCTTTTTGGCTTCTCATACGAAAGGAAATTATAGTTTTCAAGTTTGTAGCGAGAAAAGTGATTACGGGGGAGTTGACGACATCGACAAGCAGCAACACAAACGTCGTTACACAAAATGTAACGAGCGGGACAAAATCCTTGCACGTGCGTTGTACATTAGCTTCGTTCATTTACAAGCCGTTCTCTATAAAAATAACAACTTAAAATTCTTTTTTACGTTCTCCAGTGGAAAAAGTAAATCTGGACTGAAATGAACTTTATCTGTTTTCATTTGGACATGACTGTTTTCTTCACATATTCAGCTATAAGATACATAAGGAGGCAAACTTAATTTGGCTATATAAATATTAAATCATGCGTTTTAACCTCGACATTTTACGGAGCCGATAATTTTCATATAAGTTCTCCGGAAAGTGACGTTGAACTTCAAATAGATAATAGTCTGCAAGCAGGTTGAATAAAACCTTGTCGTCGTTAAACGTGACTAAAATTTGCTACCTAAGGCCTAGAATGATAAGGGTGCCCTTTTTAAAAGTTCGAAAATTACAGATAAAGTCTTTATGCTTCTTACAGTATTTTTCTCTTATGGTATGCCAAGATTTAGCTCAAACATAAATGCGTTGACCTGGGTAATTTGGAACATCAACTCGTCAAGTTTCCTGAGATATCTCACGTGTTTGGGGCCGCCCTGACGCCGAGTTTACTGACCCAAACCCACAATATGATTGACGACGTCAACATTTCCTCAACTGAAACAATTCAATAATTAAAGTACAGCGCGAAGTGTAGTTTTTTCCCTCACATTTTGCACGCAAAAAGAAAATTCTTGGTTACTTCTAAGTGACCGAATAATTGATGCTCAGTGACTTAGCTTCGGGTCTCTGGAAGAAAAAAGCGAAAGTAAGCTAATAATTTGGGGAAGACGAAGATTAATGGAGGGAGAATGAAACTCGTTCACTTTTGATCTCTTTAATTTAAAGATCGCCTGGAGTCACAAATTCATTAAAAGCAGATTTCATTAAAAAGACAACAATCAGTTCTGGCAAATTAAAACAAGCAGGATGTTTCTTGTTGATTGCGATCTTTACCGATAGAAAGGATCATAAGGTTTTAACATTACGGCACAAACAACATTAGCAGATCACCCACGTGCATGCATGGTGCATAGATAAAGAATGGAAATAATTTAGCAAGGAGTGGCCTAGGATATTTGTGAACTCGGTGTGTTTTGTTACTTGTACTGCATGTTTCCTCTTCGGGTTTTCCACTTTAAGAGCCGTACCGACCATTATAGATGGAAATTTCGATAGAGTTGTCGGGTTCCTGTACAAGCTAGAGTTAATGATGATTTTATCACGAGAGATCTTTCCACCAAATCAGATCCACCGCAATTTGTTATCAATCAGGAACGGCCTTAGTCAGAACCTCACGAAATTTGTTTTCACGAAAATTGTTTGCCGTAGCCTCAAATTCGAAGTATTTTGCGTCAAATAGCTGCACTTAATGAACTTTTGTTGGTTGGAGAAATCAGTTCATTGCCAGTTGCTGTGGCGTTCAATAGCTTGGGATTATAGAAAGTGTGTGAAGGACTTACAGAAAGGACAATTTTAATGTTGGACTTAAGAGATGGGGTACGTAAAGTGCGTGCATTTTGATCACGTTTCTGTGAAGTAGAGAAAACCGTGACTGTCGGGCTGTCTAGAACAACTAAAGCAAACCACAACGGCAACGGAAAAGAGATTCGGATCGCTAAAAAAAGGTTAAAAATAAACACTACAATGTCTCTACACGTGTGGTAGTACATTATGTAACGTTTGCCAATTAACAAAGTCAAATGTCTAAATTCCGTGGCATGGTTCTATCCTCGTGTACCGGTAAACGAGAACCATTTAATACAGCGAACCGATGACTCCTAAAGAAAGAAAATACAGTTGTTATTTTGTTTTGTACCGGTACTGACACCAGGACACAACCCAATTCAGCGTTTTTGGCCCAGAGCTGCTTGAACACCACGACAAAGTTTTAGTTGTTTCTTGGAATCTTCCAGAGACACTGCTGGACTTAAGCAATAGAGCACTTTTTCCGTATTTACATAGCCTCATCAAAACACGAGGGGGGATTCGGAGAATCGAGACAGTTATGCAAACCCGAGAGGAAGTCGAGGGTAACATAACTTTCGAGAATTCTCCGAGCCCCCCAAGTGTTTAGACGAGGTTATGTAAACACGGAAAAAGTTCTCCATTCCTCTTTATAAAATATTCTCAAGAATACGCGCGGAATCTAAAATGTCACAACCATGTTTACATAATCTCATCTTAACGCACCTATCGACCAATGGGCGCGCGCGCAGTATCTCAGTTATTTCATAAACACAGATAGCTCTGACCTGCTATCTTGAAATATCTTTGTAGGAGCTGAGGTTCATGTTACGTAATTAGAAATTAATTATTATTAGTTATGGTTATGCTTTGTGGTAGACGTTGGTTTTCTGTAATCAATTCTGCCTGCACGTCAAGTTGGTGGTCTTTGCGAACTCCGCTGCAGGTCAGACCGCCAGCAAGAAAAATCGCCCAAGTTTCTTTCCGGAAAATCTCAAAAAAAAAATTGTAAATATCACGAATTTTTTTTCTAAATATCTCTATTTAAAAAGAAATACGTAAATAAACTGATTTGAAATCACTTAGGCAAAAGAATGATTTTCAAAAGCATTTTACAGTAGTAGGAGTTGAGGAAGAAAACGCTACAAGGATTAGACCCATTGGAAATTTGCTGCTTTAGCGCTTTTGGTGATATGGAATATATTTTTCCCTCAAGTGGGGATTCGCTGAACTGCATTGTTTGTGGTATAAAACTGAGCATTGCTTCAAGAAAACAATGAGAAAAACAACGGCTAAGCCCCAAAAAAAAAGCTATTAATATTTTTAAATATCACAAAATTTTCTAAATATCTTAATATTTTTTAAATTTCTCGGAAACTTCTAAATATCTCAAAAAAAAAATCCAGATATTGATGGAAAAGCCTACAGAAGATTACACTGAGAACCCCGGTAACTCGAACT
>Ga0126339_10001739_pt1 | contig 15152 bp, 12 predicted proteins | sample OrbTmetagenome_2_FD_92532 | JGI IMG/M metagenome (GOLD analysis project Ga0126339, IMG submission 92532) | Coral microbial communities from Petempiche,Puerto Morelos, Mexico - Orbicella T R C metagenome | ecosystem: Host-associated > Invertebrates > Cnidaria > Coral | place: Petempiche,Puerto... | reverse complement strand
CTTGCGCAGTGTGAGTTCGTGTCTTACGTAGGCCGCAAACAAGATGTAATACCATTTATACAAGTGGCTTTGTGTCTTACATAAGCTTACTTAAGCCGAGTTCAAAACCCTCGTCTTACACAAGCTGCAGCTTATGTTATCTGTGGCTCGTGTAAGACATGAACTGGCTAAAATGTACTGTTTATGCGGCAAGTTCATGTCTTGTTTAATCCCCGGTTTGTGTAAGCCGCGGATTATTTTTCTCGTATAAATGGCCCTAATGTTTTCTTGTGGCATACCGTGAATATCCCACTCGTGGAATATTTCAAGGCATGCCATTCGAAAACATTGCATAACTAGTGCAGTATACATATATACATATGTTGACATCAGAATCAAAAATCTCATCCCTGAAACCCACCCCGCTATTATCAATTTACTATCACCCATGTACCTGGACTTGAGGAAGGACGTCCAGTCTTAACAGTCCAGCTGTTTCATCTCGCAGACGATGGACAGTTTAAGCTGGTTTGCCTCCCTAACCACTCTGAACCAGTCTTCAGGGAGGTGCACTGTGGCATTTTTTTCCTCTTCTCAATCTGGCCAAAATCGATGTCATTTGGTAGGAACATGTGTCCCCTCATGAGGTACTTGTGGTTGAGTACCTTGTGCACACCAGTTCGGTGCAGCTCTGCATAGAGACTAATGATGGTGAGGTTTTTGTTCTGGCCCATGCAGCCATCAGAGTAGCTTAGAAGCGACCTATAAAAGATATGGTAAATGTATTATTAAATAAACAATAGCCTCCACAATATCCAGGGATTAACATCCAAGCATATTTTCGTGCAAAATGGAGGCTATTGTTTATTATCCTTTAAATATTTTTCACAGCATGCGCAATTTTGAAAAGTGGTGAATATCACGCGGATATCTGCCAGTCTTAGCTAGGGGAATATTCAGTCACATGAAGAACTTAGGTCAATGGCATGCAAGTGAAAATATTTGATGGATCATAGTGTTTAAACACACAGCTTGAATCTAATGGTTACAAATAATATATCCACAAGAACAAATAAAACCAAAACTAGTGTTTGGCAAAAGTGCAAAAGTGTCATTTTTGCAGTGAGTAAGTAAGTAAGTAACTTTATTTCAACTCAGGTTGATGAGGCTGATTAGGCCCCTAGCAATACAGTCATGCTAATATGCCAAGAAAAATATCAAAAATATCTAAAGAAAACATACATGATCAATTAATGACTAACATTCTAACTATATCAATAAATAAACAATAAACAGTCCTAAATCTTAAAATTATTACAGTGCATCATAGAAAACTGTACATCACAGTTAGAGAAAAACGAATGTTGTAATGCCTAACAACACTCCTGTTTGTTTTACTTGTGGCCAACACTAGTAACGCTTGCCCACTTATATCTATTTACAATTTTTGAAACCAGGTATTTCCTCAAATAAAGTTTGTCATTTTGGCGCTACAAAAGTCTTGAAAATCGCTTGCCAGAAATACTGTCTTAAACAATCCCTTGGCAGTTTTTCTGAATCTGAGATTTGTAAAGGAAATAACTGAAACATACCTCGCTCCTGTGTTAAACTCGGTGAGAAACTGATGTAAGCAGGAAGCAATCTCCCACATAAACGTGTACCCCTGGTCGGCCACACAGTCATGGATTCCAAAGTTGTACATCCACAACTGGCGCTTATAGAACATATTGTGCTTCAGATTTGGCGTTTGGAGATTTTGTTGGAAATCGTGCTTTTTCATTCCAGCTTCCTGCTTGTCTTCCCTCTTCATTTCATAGCCAGGCAGGGCCTTCTTCTGGTGATTTGCCAGTTCCTTCGCCTTCTGTTCTTTCTCCGCAGTTCCCACAGGCGCCTTAATGGACAGGCATAACTTGTTGCATTTAGCGCAAGTGTCCATGCGTGGAGGCACAAATCCCAGATTGAACTCTCCATTAATGACGTCTTGATACATATGCAGAGATATATTTGCATTTAGTTTGGCAGGAACTTGTGTCCTGTTCCTGCTGCCTACATCTGAGAAAACAAAATAATTCTCAATAATATCACAGGTTTATATTTTTGCCGACAGGAAAACAAAAAACTTTCAGTGCTGATGTACTAATTTCAATCATTATCATATGGCAGGAAAAATTGTAAATCCATACATTCGTGGCTCTGCCTTACTTGATAAAACACCTGCGAACTTCATTCAAGCGACGATTCGTCATTACACATAATGCCTTTCAGCATTGTCTATTTACCACAATATTATGATACTTTTCAGCATTCTTGCAGTATATTTTCTACACAACTTCAATCGAAACAGCTGTTTATTTAGTTAATATTAAACCCCTTTAGGCCACAGATGGTTAGTTAATTGGTTTAGGTTTTTTTAAACTAAGTCACTTGATCAAAAACTCATTCCCAAAAAGTTGACCATGTTGGTTTGCTTTGACCTCCTCTAAAAAAGTCAGGCCAGCTGTGGATATCTAATCTACTTTCCTTAAAATTTTGTAGTTCCTCTCCACAATAGCTGGCACATTGTTTTTCTAAGTAGTCGAAGTACATTCTTTCTAATGACCAACCGCCCTCTGGGTTGTTGTTCCTGGAATAGTGCGATGTTTGCCTTGGAAAGGAATTGATGTGGGCTCTGACCTACATTACAAAAGCACATATTTAGAATCATCCTAGGCATTTGACAAATAATAGAAAATGCTACACTGTAAATCCTTAATATCAAGACAAACAAAACAGGGGCTTAGGTGAGATTGAATCGTCCATATGTACAAGAGTTCCCTGTTGCAGCAAATTCCTGTTAACATGTAAGTTCAACAAGAACGTCTCACTAAACCAGGAAATACTCCTGCGTTTTTATATCAAGTCATATCAAAAGCTCTCCACAATTTCAGAGCTGGTGATGTAATTTTTATACTCTGTTACGGACTAGACTCTATGTAAGAACCTCCCAGTTTTCGGACTAAAGCAGCGAAAATTTACACTGCATGACTGAAAAACCATACCCATCAAGTGACACAAACCTATTTGGTGTAATCCAGTCACCGATCAATTTAAAAAATAATTGAGTGAAAGTGACTTATTGATAGATTTGAGTTTTTGGATTCTGGCTATTTTGCTTGCATGTTTCCCAAAGGCAGTCAATTTAACAGATCTTGATGATTTAGACTACGAGTGAGGCACAGCCTAGCTAGTTGAGTATTGCTTATAGAAAACGAGGGTGAGTAGCCTAATTGTTTTAGTAGACACTTTCAATTGCAGAACAAAGCATAGCGATTCAACACGTAATAACTGAGCTACTATGCTGTGATTGGTTGATGCCTGTCATTTATCAGAGTACAGATGCACAGATGACATCACTGTGTAGTGTGACTCGTGCATGTGAGCAGAATTCATAGTCCATGTCAGCTTTACAGGCTAAGATTTTCAAATAGTAAAGGTTAGTTTTTCCCATTGACATTTCACTGTACAACATTCTGTTAATTGATGGTTAAGCAATTGAGTTCTTTGTAATCACAGAAAACTTTATCGTAAAGTGAAAACAACTTTAGCCAGCTTTTTCAAGTTACTTTTTTGTCCAGTGGGTAATGAATAAACACTGAAGATGAAGGACTTTTCTTAAAGTCTAGTGGCCTTGCTTTAGAACTGAAGTCTATCACAAACTGCCCTGGTAGTGCACGCGAGTAAAATTGTGGATATCCCAAACTAAATTTTGTTTAAACACAAGTATGATCAAGGACAATACGTAATATACAACGTCAAGTACTATTACCAGTTTAACTTCAAATTTTCTAGAAAAATATGAGACAAAGTAAAGCTAGACGTTTGTCCCTGATGACAAAATAGTTACCAATCTGGTGAAAAATAGGGCATGCTAAACCTCAATCAGCATTTAGCATGAGGTTGAGGTTTGTGACGTAAAGAGGAGGGTGTGTGTGAGGCTGAAGTCATGAGGAGGTGCTCAGGCCGAGGATGTCATGAGGGGGTTTTGAGAGGGCCTGATGACGTTATGAGGAGGGGGTTTAGCTCAAAGGGAATTAGAACAAATGAAACACAAACGCATTCTTTTCTCTTTTGGCAGTGGTTATGATCTAAAACACCCTTTTCTACAAATGGAACGTATGTCTCTCCCCTACTGGGAGAACGCCCAGCATTTTTACAAAAATGACTTGACATGATTCAATGGATTCATGGCATCAAAATTATAACACAAAAGTACTTCTCTTTTCCTATTTTCTTGATTGACATAGCACCCCATGATTCTTACAGATTACACTACAGACGCACATGATCAGAACTGACCTTTGCCTTGTGAAACGCTACCCTATCTTACTGTATGTCGCGCAATCCACACGTAATTCTCATCGTTGTCCCATTAACTACAATTTATGAAGACATAAACAGGTCTTTATGGTATGTGTGAATTAAAAAATGCAACAATGAAATAAACTGAGAAAATTATTTGCTGTTGGATTTCCACTATAATTTTAAACACTAATTTCTGACTATTTTGCCTACCGCCAAGATGGCGTCGAAATCCATGATAAGGCCTATTTGCTTGCATTAAATTTCTTTGAGCCTGGAAATGTTCTTGGCGGAGAAGAGACTGTGATGAATCCAATGATCTAAAATCACTAGCATTTATTAGTCTGGCAATAACTTTCCAACCCACCACTGTCTGGAGTTGCATTAGCTTCTTTTCACATACATCCTTGGCATTGTTAGGAAGTCAACTTGTGCATTTTCAGGTAAACTCAAATATTGTTGCATTCTTTTGTCAAGATGTTGCTTCGGATAACCACATCCATAAATATGTCCTTTCTCATTACTGGGAAACGCATTTTTTTTATAACTTCTTCCCCAAGAAGTAGTCTCTTGACAGGGCACAGTAAACAGTTCAAAAGTTGTACATGTTAATAGCAATAATTCAGTGCCAAATTAAACTCAATGTGTATAGCAGACATTTTGGGCCTAGCCCTTCCTCAGTGCCAAGTTTAGTTTTGAATGGGATGCATCATTGAAAAAATATACAGTTGTACACATGACTCTAACGGATAGGTAAAAGTGCACACATGTCAAGCTGTTTAAAAAATAAAATCCATGTTTAGTCCATGCAGCCTAAGGGTACCAGGATGAAAAATTAGGTGCATTTCATCATTGCATCTGGCATTATTAGTACCCCTGCATTGTTTTGAGCAGCAACCCTCCATATCATCTAGTTCCTGTCCAGGCTTATTGAAATGTTCTGCAACAGGGAAACCGGGCGTGTTTCTCATAATGGTTTAAAGGTGTTTACTGTGTGTTTCCTGAGCATGTGCCCAGTTTCCCCAACATACAGGTCCAGGCAGCAACGACATGAAATACAGTAGAACACATTGCTGAATTTACAGGTGAAATGTTCTTTTATGGTGTTGTTGTGTCGTGGTCCTTCCAAGATGGTGGTGACTGATACATCAGTGGACGAATGACATCTGGGAGCCCCACAAGGGTATGTGCCGGGTGGAGACCCAGACTGACTTTGCATGGAAGTGTGCACAAGAATATTGCCAATATTTTGGTCTCATGTGCTTTCTGCTGGAAATCACAGTCCACACTGCACAGACATCTGATTCAAAGGAGGTGACTGTAGGGAATACTCTTCTTGCAGTGTAGGGGATGTGATGAGCAGTGATGGAGAAAGTTATGGGTGTTGGTTCGCTTGTAGTGTACAGAGGCAACTGTTCTTTCCTCTGAGTCCACGACCCAACTTATCATTGCTGCTGAGTAAGTCCTGTAAACTGAGGATAGTGGCCAGAATCCTTACTATAAAGGTGGAATACTGGGTAGAATTTAATATGGCAGACTTTGTGAGTGAAAATCCCAGATGGCGGACAAGGCGAAGTTTACGGAATCGCTTCAGCCAGCCCTATGGTGAGCTAAATTGGAATGATTAGGAAGAACATCAAGTGGAGATGGGATAAAGAAAGTCAATGAATTTTTTGCAGAGCTTGAGAGTGCAGTGGAAGTGTTGGAGGATAAATTTAGCAAGCATGTGCAACGTTTATTGCCTTTGTGAGGAATGGTGGCAAGGGTACTAAGAAAGATATCTGTCGCCTATCTACGAGGCCAAAACTGGCAAAATTGTGGGCTGGAGATCTCACTGTTGACGTGACTGGAGAGATCTTTACTTGCATTGCAAGGATGTAATAGATAGGACAAATTTTAGGCATCAGTAATCCAAAACAAATTCCCAAACTATTTAAAAAATAACTGATGAGGAAGCCTGTGGAATTTCACAAAAACAATGAGGTTTTGTGTGTTCTATGGTTACTGGAACAAAAGTGGTGTTCCACAGCATTAAAAATGTAAGTACTTCACGTGAAGCAAAGCCAATGTGTATTAATTTTGTATATCTGTATCAAAGTTCAAAGTACGTACATCTATTGGAATTGTAATGACCTATAATCCACTCTTAGCAAACTGTTGATTTGAACATTTTTGTCATGTTTTGTAACTAAATAACTCAGGAGTAACCAAATTCAAATTTCACAAGTTAATACAATGCTGATAACTATAAAAGACAAGCAGTGGAAGTAAATAAAGAAAATTTGACTAAGTTCATTGTCTGGATTAACTGTCTTATTCTCAAAACAATTAAAGGATTATTAGCCGAAGGCAAAGTGAATATTGTTGAATAATCCCCAAGGCAAAATCGACAGGATAATGCGACGATATTCACTGAGCCTGAGGCAAATAGTTGTTTTAGTATTATTTCAAAACTGAACAACAGAAATTCAGTAATCATCACTTACTTCTGGTGTAAAAGTCACATGCGCCAGCAGGAGGCCTGTGTGCAAGTGATCGATAAGATGACTCAAACTTCAAACAGACTTCGTATTGCGTAAACTTTTAAGCTTTCAAACAATACAGACAACTAAAAGATGTCTCTAAGCAAAAGCTACACTCAAATTTGGAGTGAAGTGATACTTTAGAAGATGTAATTTGAAATAAAGTAGCTTAACATTTGTAGGATGAAAGAAGTTTCATCTCATCACTTGTTGATGTTTAAGGTAATGTTGAATGAACAGGTGTGAAAGCTCCCCTATGGCAGAATCAACTTGGGCTAATTCAATTGGAAATTAGGATGTTTCATCACTTTGAAGGGTGGGGATGCTGGTTTCTCTCAGTGGAACAATAACTTGAGATGGAGTGCTTTAGGCCATCACACCTCTCTTTGATTCTGAAGCCGAGGATCTGGATGCAGCTCTTGCTGGTGTATTTTCTTTCATGTTGATGAAAGAAATTAGTATGGATAACATGTGCTGGAATTGATGCAAGGTGGGCCTTTCGCAGTAGCTTTCAATGCCTGTGTCCCCTTTGTGGCCAGTGACTACTTTTATTTGTCCAGTCTCTGCGTTCTCTGAAGACAGAATGGGTGACCATGGTTGCTCTGAGGGAGTGGTTGGTGAAATACAGCTGGATCCTGGCTGTCTGCGACATGTTTGTAAGTGTGTTTTCAAGAGTGTTATGGCCTAAGACTTTCCACTCGAACCAAGCACTGTCTTCTGGATTAAACCTTGAAGATTGTAACTTGGGCCATTGGATTAAGAATTCTACCTACAGATTGAGATTTGAAAGATACGACTTGATGGTCTGAACTGGGCATCTCTTGAAATGGGGGCTTGAAAATATTTTTCCATCGGCATGATGTTCAGTGCCTTCAAGGCTGCCCATGTCATTTTTGGTGGAAAGCAATGCCCCTGGTTCTTCTTTGTTGAGCTCAAAGTATTCACCTGAAGCTGCAACTGCCAAGCAAAGCATGGGGTTTTTTTTGTAAGACGAAATATAGCAAACCGTAAAACCATGTTGTCTGCAGCAAACCCTAAGGTATTTTTGTTTCTGTGGTTGCCAATTCTCCGCTCTCGAACAACTTTTGGACGCTTTCAGCCATCAAAGAATTCTTGTGGATTGTCCCGGCAATTTTACTGGTGCTGGCAAGGTGCTTAAGGTAAGAATGTAAAACTTTATTTGCTTCATTAAACTGAATTCTGTCGGAAATTGAGAATTTCATGTTGAGTGGAGGTGAGTGTAGATAATATTCTAAGACCACCCTGACAACAACAACAACAAACTTGTTTTCTTGTAATGGCTTCCGTCTTGCTTTCTTGCTGATAAATAAAACTTTGAAAGGCTCATTTCTGGGATTTCCATGCACTGAAATTCTGCTTTGAATTTGGTTTGTTGTGCAAACCATTCTGTGAAAGGTAAATTACGAGTTACAGTTAACAGTTCTCCATTTAAATTTGTACTTCATTTAAATCTGTACTTGTAAATGTGATAGTGTTTCAGGGAATATTCTGCCTGTGATCCAATCAGGACCATCTGTTATTTATGTGATCATATAGTAATATGATATCTTTCTCAAACGGAATATTCCGTATTTTAGCCAATGAGAGGTGTCATTTTGGCACAAATCAATTTACACTTCTACAAAGCTAATTGTTAGCGACACAGAAATTGTCGATGCTAACAATTGCAACATATCAACATATCAACCGACTCAGACTTTTTTCTTTCATAGAGTTGACTATTTTATGTTCACTCTCGATCTACAGGCTATGTTTACATTATTATGCCATTTCATTTACATCTAAAATGGCATGCATGCTGTTTTTCAAACATGAACTCTGTCACTTTCTGAGGAATATTCCAGTCTTAAACCAATGAGATCAAGAAGAATCTGTTCAATGTCGGCAATTGAATAAGACTTTCTGCGGCACTGTTTCTAATCTTGCTCTACGATTTCAAAGTTGCGCGACAGTCTAATGAGACTCTATCAGTTTGTTTGATTTTCTTTCTGCTTGAATGGTCACATTTTGTCACTGCTATTGTGAACGCGTATTAAAAACAAATAAAACTACACCCCCGCTACCCAGCCGCCTGATGTTAGAACAGTTTTCAGGTTCATAAAAAATGTAATTTCGCTAATTTTGTTTCTCCCACAATATAAAACTAAAGATATTCATTTAGAAGTAGTTTTTACATAAACCTATCACTAATGGTAACTGATAAGTTGAGGCTTACCTTTGTGTTCATCCCGTCACACTGGGGGGCTGGGGCTCTCTATCTCGCGAGTTCTGCAAGGTCTCCAAGACCATCAAATCTCTCACATTAACTTCATGTTATGTGTTTTGACAAGCTGATCGACACACTAACATTGTTTTTGTCCTCAGATTTCGCCAGTACTTTTTATGTAGCGTTTTTCCTTCAATATTTTCGGGCAAGGTTTATTGTACTTTTCCCGCCCAGGTGTTCATTTGGCACCTTCATTGCATGGCAGTCAATATTCCAAGATCCAGTAATACACTCATTCAAATATGAGTGTTACACGAAGCGTTGTGTTGATTGAAATTCTATTTTTGTCTTGAAATATGAAAGACTGTTTTCCAACTTGAACTAAATTCTGCAAGGAGGCAAAGTTCTGCTGGGAAGTTGCGCTCAGGAACAATGCGCAGCCCCAACAAAGGTCACGCAATGCTCATGGAATGAAATTTACTATTTTATTTTTGCATCGTGATACCATATTGTAAACAAATCTTTCCGATAAGAGTATAATTTTTAGCTGTGCAAAAACCATTTCCTGTTATGTTAGAACAGAATTGTCCCACATTTTCACAAACCAGTAGCATAGAATGATACAATGCATGTAAGGCGATAAAAAATATGCTTGCTTGCTTAAGCCTTTTGATTCCCTGAGGAACATAGGGCCGTGATAAAAAATATGGTACCTTGCATTTTCATAACATTCCTGGCAGTATTAATAGAATATTGCAACGTGACGTCATGTTTTGCATGTGACATTTTGGCATTGGTTTATAGGCAAAATGTTCCGCCGATTTTAAATCATGTAAAATGATACGTGGTGACAGTGCATCAGTGGAGTGTCGTGGATGGTTGGTATATTACGGTAACTGTTCTACATGGAAGATAGGAGTAAAGTTATCGTTTCGGAAAGTGAAACAGAAGAAGAAACTGTTTTCCCACTAATTAACATTGGTTATGCTGCCGTCTCTCCTTGCTGTGACATCACTAGTGCTTCCACGAAGGTTTCCTTACAAAGAAGCAGTTTTAATGAAAAACTTGTGTGGAAAGTGATCCTGAAGATATGGAGGACGAAAGCTCTTCTGACCTACACGTAATAGTTATGGGTCCTGTTCCATGCGTTCCTTTTAAAGAGACTTTATATTCTTTGGGTTCTAAATCATTTAAACTGACAACACATTTTCTGCTTCAAGACATGCATTGCTCAAAGCCCTTATTTGAAGCTTTCAAGTTCAGAGAGAAGGTTAAGAATCCGATTGCTAAGATTTAGCTAGTATACTTCGTGACTGGAGTGGCTGTGAAATGACATCTGTGCTCTTTGGAACCGACAATTTCAATTATTATCATTGCCCATTTCCTGACTGCAACAAGAAGTTAGGAAAGAAACACAACATGAAGGCACATCTAGCCACTTCTCACCGCGGGTCCTTTTACTGCCCTAAAGCTGACTGTGGTAAATGCTTTAGTTCTAAAGCCCCTTCGCTAACACATTTATCGCAAATTAAGTAATTATGTCGCTGTTTAGTGAAGTGCATTTTATCACTTTGTAGTTTTGTTCCTCTGGTCAATGCTTTATACAGGGAGGCTCTGCCTCAACGTCCAATCCTTTATCTTTTTGTTTGCCTGCGTGTTGTTGAAAAAGGTACCCCCTTTCTTCAAATCGCAAAAAAGAAGCATTGTCATTTTAATGTAGTGCTCGATAAATTAAATGATTTAAATGATGGAAGGCCCTTTAAATACCTAAGTGACAGATTTTGCTACTTTTTCAAATACCTCCACTTCTGTAATCCCTACCCTTTTACCCTACACCACAAGCCTGGGAAAAGTATCCCTTTTGGGGGGGCCATACCCGTATTGGTCATCGTGATAGTGACTACCTTCCCTGGGATTGTAATATCATGAGGGCACTACTTTCAGCCATTTCTTTGATTTCCTTAATTTAAATGAAAACTTCTTGGTGATTTTTGTTGAGATGGCGGGTCAATGTAGACCTACTTTTAAAACATAGACGCCGCAACTTTTTGCATCGTCTTGTTGGGGCATTTGGGGCGTCTCTTCCCTCCCTGAAGCTGCATTGATCTTCCATGCTCTGAGTAGTTTTCTGTGTGCATCAAACATGTGAAATTGAAGTTAAAGTTCACAAACTAGCAATGGTAATGTACAGATAGTATTATTCATCACTTACCTCATGCATGTAAAAAAGAACTCTTTTACTCCAGAGTTAGTGTCAGCATACCTGTCAAAATGGAGCAGCGTTCGCTTTCTTGGTTTCACAACCTACATCGTTAAGACAAATGAATAATAATCATCTTTCCTGTGAACTTCTGTAAACCAATTTCACCTTGCTTCCATATACATTTAGCAATTAACTAGAAAGTGCCATACCCCTAACATCCAGTGGTTGCCATGGTTGACAGGAACGATGACGAGTATCATCTCCCTCTTCCTCTGATTAAGGCCTAGGTGGATGACAACATTATAAGTCAGTTCTTAATGTTTGTGGTTTAAACAAATGTGTCTAGTAATGAGAATTACTATTATTATGTTGGAACACTGTTTGGAAATTCTGGACTCCGGTTCCAGTAGCTTCCAGTCAAAAAGCAAGGAAGCCAAGCACAATCTTTGGAAGCAGCATTTCTTTAAATGTGACCCTATTTTGGAAAAAGTGGTAACCCTTTGGTGACACCCCCTAAAAATGGCCATTTTTGACATGTTTTGGTAAAAAATGACCAGCTCATGTTGTATTCAACCAATTTTGTTATGCTATATGTCATTTTAAAGCTAAATAGATGGACATCAACACTATGTTGTCAGTTTCTTTGAATCTCTTTTAATTAATTAATTTAGGCCAGTTTATGCTAATTAAAATGTCATGCAATACACATTTTTTGGGAGAAAATTTTTTAGTGACATCTGCTCTTTATGTAGCATTGAAAACTGAACAAAGAAAAGTTGTTTCCCATTAAATACTCTATATTTCCTGAAAATTTGATTGAAATTCAATGAAAATTCACAGTTATGCCTATTTCTTTCAGGTGCCCTCAAAAGCCCCGTTTTGCCCTCACTGCACTCATATGGGTGCATGGGTGATACAAGTGCTTATTGCCTACATGAGCACAATTTGAGTTAAATGCCACTCATTTCAAATATTCTAGTTGTATAAAATAGCAATTAGTTTTTAAAAATCAAAATCAAAATACGTCATCGTGCCACATGGCACAATATTCGGGATTGTCATCACCAAGGAGTTAAGGGTGAAAAGAGAAAAACGTGTTTATTCACGTTTCAGACCAAAACGCGTTTAAACACTGTTTAAACGGGCTAAAAAAACGTTTAAACCTGTTTACAAAATGTTTTAGCGTGTTTTTCCTTAGGCGAATGTTTTCTTTAAATGAGCGTTTAAACGCAATAATTTATTTAACAGTAAAGCTGTTATGACAGATTATTCAGCATTATCGTTCCCATGCCTTTTGAAATCATGGCGTTATTAGAATTATTATGCCAAGCTGGTTTACTGGATGGTATGTAGAACTTATTTTCGCCATCATTCTCAGTCAAAGTGGAAACTTATTGTGTTGGTGAAAATACAAAATAATGATATGAACGCTTCTTAATATCATACTAAAAATGTAATGTAAGTTATTGTCTATACAGTGAGCCAAATGCACGAGTCTTCAGCAACAATACACACTACACTTCACATTACCATTTCCGAGAATACGTCAACGTAATGTCATCCAATTTACGAAAAGAAATGTGTTGCTAATTTTGTCAAAAATATTTGCACGTAGGTACGATCTGCTACAATTCTACAACACGCAGGAACAAGTGTGATTTCATTTTGTGATATCACAGGGAACCTTTGTGCTTTAATTAGCCTGTTCATATATATAGCATAAAACTAAATGATTTACCTGTGTGTTTGTGTCTTTCTTTGGTTGTCTTGTGGAGTATTTGCATCATGCGGAGATGGCCGTTTCTTCGTGTGATCGATTCAATTCGTGCGTGGCGACAGATGAGTGTCTCGAGTTTCAAGTATTAACTACATTTCAATCTTCTCCCTTGTTAAACAAAGGGCTGAAACTGTTATTCACAGCATAATGTTTGTAATGCAAAGGAGAACCACAGTTTTTTCTACTTGAAAGAAGTTTACTATTTCATGCAGTGTTGCAAGCTGTCAGCACACGAAAACAAACTCTGTATCCATTAAGGTTGATTTGGATCGGCTACCCGTGTTGCATTGCATTGCTGTCTCTTAGTTACTATGTTGTTCTGTTGCTCCAAGCAAACTCAACAGATTGAATTATTGGTCATATTAATCGACTAGCCAATGAAATTTGCCTGTTCCCACAGTTAATATCTCACATAAGAAGAATGTGTCTTCACATTTGCGAGCGGCATGAAATAAATGCCCAGGAAATCGCCAATTGTTTCAGTGCGGTCATCTAAGACGATTGTAAACAGGGGGGCTAGATCACGTTTCACGAAAATTAGAAAGTTCCTTTCAGAATTCGTGGAAAATAAAAATACGCATTTCACGCACCACGAAAAAAGTTTCTCCTATATTCACAAATTATTCTTGCTTTAAGCTTCTTACAGAAGATGTAATAAAACCCGGGATTAATTCAATTATCGCCCCAATTCCCTCATCCATTCTTTTTCGTTCAGTTGCCAATAGCTTTTACTCAAAAATGTGCAGTTTTAACTGGTTGCATTCTGCAAATGAATTGTGGAAAAGTTCGACATGAATTGAGAAATGTGCATTTTCCCCTCAAAAAATGGGCGATTGTTGAGACAGAAATCGGGTTCGTGATCGTTCACATGCACTCTCTCACGCACCACCTTTTCCAAAATAGGGTCGCAAATTTCCAAGTTAAACATGTTGATTCATTCCTTTTACACTAATTTTCATGTTTTTTCTGTTCTGCACCTTAATCCTCACTTACTCCTATTTTCATCACACATTGTTAAACTATTAATTGCTCATGTTCAATTGGTATTCAACTGACGATGGATGATGTTTCATCCAAAGCATGGGTTTCTGAAAGCATCATCATCATCATTATTTGGCACATATTAACCCACAACAAATTTATTTATGTGTTAAAACACATTGATTAAGTTTCCTCAGAAGCCAGTGGCTGGTGGCTGCAGAGGAATTTGGTGAGTTTTTGGAAGGAGTCGTTTTTGGGAATGTGCGCTGGAACAATACTTTCAAGTGCCAAGAAAACCGATCAGGGCTCAGCTCTGGTTGTTTCCTCCTCGGTCCTTGTCTGGATTGAAGGAATGACTGGCATCGTTGGTGCTGTGGTTTTTCATTTACGTTTCCTCCACTAGCCAGAGCTTTGGAGTTTTGCTTGCAGTTCCTCTCCACGACTGGGAGAGTCACTTGTCCTTGCTGCACTCTGGTAGACAGATAGCTAGAGAGCAGTTGGCAAATGTGCAACCTTACTGACTTGGAGTGATCAGTGCTCACACAGCCGGCCATTGAATCACCACTCTCTAGTCAGAATCTTAACTGGCCAGGACCTCCAGTTCACTGTTAGAATTGGAACTGCTGTCTGACTTGCTGTGGTCTGCATTCTCCATTTAGGATCTGATTCCAATGAACCAAACTGGTTCCTTTAAGATCACTCACTTGTTGAGGGGTCAATGCTTTCATTGTCAAGAAATCCACACCGAAACGGTGCACCATGTCTATCAGACACCCAGGTTTCCGTTTTCTGCCTGCATTCTTGAGAGCACTCAATCTGGCCAGCACAAAGGTCAGCCGACAATACTGAAAAGTGTTGCCACAACCACAGGATCTTTCTTTCTTGACGAACCAGACCAGGATGGGTTGACTTGGCACACGAATTAAGAGAAAGAGATCAGTCTAAATACTATCAAATTCTACTTAAGACCAGCCAAAAAATCTCTGGTATAAACTGTCACTATCTTTCTTGCTACAGAACTGACCAAATTTTGTCAATTCTACCAACAAATGTCATAGAGCTGGTTAGAAAACAGCCCTAAGCTGTTGACACAATGATGGTGTGAGCAAAGAGAATTTACAATTT
>Ga0126339_10001738_pt1 | contig 15153 bp, 14 predicted proteins | sample OrbTmetagenome_2_FD_92532 | JGI IMG/M metagenome (GOLD analysis project Ga0126339, IMG submission 92532) | Coral microbial communities from Petempiche,Puerto Morelos, Mexico - Orbicella T R C metagenome | ecosystem: Host-associated > Invertebrates > Cnidaria > Coral | place: Petempiche,Puerto... | reverse complement strand
TTCACTGTGGAGCTAATGCTAACATTTTACCATACAAGCATGTGGAAAAAGTGGATCTTGCTCCTTGTTCCCAGTCCCTTGTTATGTGGAATGGCACCAAGGTCAAGCCTGTGGGACGTGTGCTCTGCCAGTTTTAAAACCCCAAAACACTATGAAGTACAAAGTAAGGTTCCTGGTTGTCAAGGAAAGTCTAACTCCACTTCTGGGTTTGAACGTCACCGAGAAGATGGGTTTGTTAACGATGCGCAAGGAGAACTTTATGAGTGTTGTGGAGAATTTGGAAGATGATCTGATTATCAAATATACCAATGTGTTTGATAAGTGCCCTGGCAAGCTTCCTGGAAAGGTTCATCTACAAGTGGATCCGGCTTGTCAACATGTAATCCTCCCAGCCAGGAAAGTACCCGTCTCTGTCAGAGAGAAATTCAAGGCAGAACTTCAAAGGTTGCAGGATGTCAAGGACATTGCTCCAGTCAATGAACCAACGGAGTGGGTCAGCCAGTTCATTGTCCCTGTGAAGAAATCTAGTGAGTTACGGGTTTGCATTGATCCTAAGGCCCTAAATGCTGCCCTGAAGAGGGAAAGATACCAGATTCCTGTTATTGACGAGTTGCCACCCAATCTAGCAGAGGCTCCTGTGTTCACTAAGGTTGATCTTGCATTTATCTTTTGGCATTTGGTGCTGGACGATGAGTCTAGTCTGTTGACAACTTTTGCGACTGTCACAGGAGATACCACTGGCTTTGTTTGTTGTTTGGTCTCTCTCAAGCAAAATTTTTCAGAAGCATTTACACCAAGAGCTGTTGGGTCTAACAGGTGTGAAGTGTATTGCTGATGACATCTTTATTTATGGAAGAGATGATGGTGATCACGATGGTAACCTGGAGGGCTTCATGAAGAGGTGTCAGCTGAGGGGCATAAAACTCGACCACATGAAACTGGATTACAAGTGTGAGGAAGTCACCTTTCATGGGCATCTCTTGACAACAGAAGGCCTGAAGCCAGATCCGCAGAAAGACAGAGTGATTGTTCAAATGCTACGACCTGAAAATCCAGGTGATGTATCACATCTAAATGGTATCAATGGTTAATCACCTCAGTTGTTTCCTGCCAAACCTGTCTGACATGATGAAACCGCTCCGTGACCTGACACGTAAGGACGTAGAATGGTGTTGGTCCGACACGTAAGGACGGGCTTGGAGTGAGGTCAAGAGCCTCATTGCGGCTGAATCTCTTCAAGTGTTAAAAGCCGTGATTCAGAAGGGCTGGTTCGAGCATAAGAGTAACCTACTCAGTATTATCTCCCTTACGTCAACATGCGTGACGAGATGTCAATCCAGGATGGCCTCATCTTCAAAGGAGAGCGAGTTGCGGTTCCACGTGCTTCTAGGAGCAAGCTCTTGAAGTGGATTCACAGCTCACATCTTGGGGTCAATAGCTGTCTAAACAGAATGCATGAGTGTGCGTACTGGCTCGGATGACAGCCGACATTAAAGGGGCTAGGTCACACAATTGTAGGCAATTTCAGTACTGATCAAATGGTTGTAGAATTAACTAAAATATCACAATAACGGCTCAAACCTATAGAAGAACTCAAACAAAACACAACAAAGCCAAGAAGGGACATGGATGGACAAAACTGGAGAGGACTAAAATGAATTGCATTTGGGTAAATTTGAAAAACGCCAGCCCATCTTTTTTCAAATTTATATCAGTTTATATAAAAATGTCATTTACACAGCTGCAAAATCATTCTCAGTTGTTATGAGGCCATGATTTTCCAAACAAAAGTCTCTTGCTCTGCAAATTTGACATTTAGAGCTCATAATTAACAAAATTAAACAAAATTGCCTAAAATAGCGTGACCTAGCCCTTTTAAGAACTATGTGTCAACCTGCGAGGCCTGTCAAGAAAATGAGCAAGATCAAGCTAAGGAAACGATGATGTCCCTTGAGACGCCAACTCGACCTGGTAATGAGTTGCTGCCAACCTGTTAAAGTTTGAAGGAAAAACCTCAGATTACTACAGTGATTTCTTTGAGTTTGACCATCTGAGATCTCTTTCGTCAGTGTGTGTCATCAGAAAGTTAAATGCTCATTTTGTGCACCACGGCATACCTGAGCAACTGGTGACTGATAACAGTTCACAGTTTACATCACGTGGCTTCCTAAGGTTTGTGAAGGAATGGGACTTTGAACATCTCATGAGCAGCCCACATTATAGTCAGGGTAACGGCAAAACAGAGAGCACAGTGAAGGAAGCAAGAAAATTCTCAGAAAGTGCAGAGGAGTGGATCAGATGCATTTCTACCCTTACTCAATCATCATAACACCCTGCCTGCAAGTGTTCAAGTTAGTCCAGCAGAGCCTCTCTTTGACAGAAGGACCAGGAGCAGGCAGTTTCAGACAAGAGCTGTGTTGAGCCAAGCTCAAACAGTGACAGGCTCAGTATTACAACAGAGGTGCTGTTGATCTGGATCCCTCCAGAAGAGATGTAGTAAGACTAAAACTGTTTCAGCTGGGCCAGCGAGAATGGCAGAAAGGGATTGTGCAAAGTTGACTGGATGAGAGATTGTATGAGGTCAAGATGCCCTATCATGTGGTTCATGGCAACCGCGTTCACCTACAAAAGACAAATGAGCCGTCACCGCCATCGTCTGACCAGGCCTCTGCTGAGGTGTCTGTTCCCCTTGTTCTGCAGTCCAATGAGTTACCAACTACCGTTCACAGAGAAGTAAATCCACCTGCATCAAGTTGAGAAAAATAATGCTCCTCTGAATAGGCCAGAAGTTGCTCCAACTGCAGCAGTCTCCACCCAAGCCAGTGCTAAGACGATCTGAATGTCAACAACGGCCACCAAAGCACTTTAGTGACTTTTTTTTGACTAAGCCATAAACTGTTCTAAAGACTAACACATTGTAGAGCTTGAATATGTATTTCATTAATACATGCTTAATTCAGATTGTGTATAAGTCAGCTAGTGTGTTGGTTTGTAATTTTTCTTTCCTTTTTCATTAATAAAATGAGGGTTTATAATACGATGCGTTACGTTGTATAACTTAGCAGCATGTGCGTTCTCTGGAGGCCCGCTCCCGCTACATGTAGTTCAACCTACTTAAATATTCATGGTTAGTTGCGATGTAGATTTCATTGACTAAGCGTCTCTTTGTTTCATCCTGGTCGTCCTTCATTTTATTACAAACCACGCAGAAAGGTAGTTTAAAATTAACCTAACTCAGTTAAAAAATCTATTATTCTTCAATTAATTTCCATCGTGACCATTAACCTGATTTAAGTTCAATGAAATTACGCTGCATGAACTCACTAATTTCTTCACATTTTGCTCACTGATTAAATAGACCTCATTGTGTTATGTTCTAAGTTTAATTACTGAAAAATATATTTAAATCAGGAGCCTTCTAACATATTGTAGAGCTTGTATGTTTATTTCATTAATGCATGCTTAATGCATATTGTGTACAAGTCAGCTCGTGTGTTGGTTTGTAATTTTCTTTTCTTTTTCATTTATAAAAGGGAGGGTGTTGTATAAGATGCGTTGGGTTGTATAACTTAGCAGCACGTGGGTTCTCTAGAGACCCGCTCCTGCTACTTCAACCTACTTAAATATTCGTAGTTAGTTGCGATGTAGATTTCACTGAGTAAACATCTTTTAGTTTTATCCTGGTTGTCCTTTCTTTTATTACAGACCAAGCAGAAAGGTAGTTTAAAATTAACCTAACTCAGTTACAAAATCTACTGTTCTTCAATGAATTTCCATGGTGACCATTAACCTGGTTTAAGTTCAATGAAATTACGCTGCATGAATTCATTTATTTCTTCACATTTTGCTCACTGATATAGTACTTTGGTGACTGTGTAAGCTGCTCTCATGCATTTTCATTTTTTCTGACTTCATCGTGTCATGTTCTAAGTTTAATTAATAAAAAAATTTTAAATCAGGAGCCTGTATTCTCTGGAAGGAAAAATAGGGGGTCCAGATAGGGGTCCAAATGGGGGTCCAGATGGGGTCCAGAAGAGTCGCCACTGGCGGGTCCAGATTGAGGGGTCTTTGTTTTAGTCAGGGAGCAGAAACTGAAAAATGGGAGTTTCGTTCAACCATCGCCACAGAAAATGTTTGACACCTGATTCTTGTAGAGAAAGACCTCCTGATCAAAGCCAGGTAGTTCGTAAAGTTGAATAGTGGCATAGGTTTCGAGTTAAGGGGATGTTTTCTTGCCCAACCCACGGCTCAGCATGGAAACGAGGCTACACACTCGAACGCAGTTTACATCGCTATTTCTTGAAAATCAACGAAATCAACCACTTAAGCTAAATTCACTAAATATACATCTACTTCATTTTTAAGTGGTTACATATGTCACATGATTAGTCATGTGATTTTAAACGTGACCAGTAGCAAATGATTAAGAATAAAAAGCAGCGAGATTAAGGAATGACGTTTCGACAGCTCCATGCCATCATTCTCAAATCATTCTCAAATTCTCAAAAAAGCCGTCAAAACGTCAATTTTTAATATCGCTGCTTTTTATTCTTAATTGTTTATCGAAAACCTTAGTAACAAACGTGCGACTATTAACAAACGTGCATTCGCGGATGTTTTGAAGAACAACCCCACAAAAACGAAATATGTATCCCTTCTTTATTAAATTAACTTTCTTTTGCTCTTGCTATCATCTTAGCAAAGCCTTTGGAAATAAAAACTGTTTACTTTATATCACTTTTTATCAGTTTAGATCTAGCACGCAAACAAGCCTAGTCCCTTGGAGGCAACAAACTAAAAATTATCGATCACTTATAAATGAAAAAGAAAGAAAATGTTGCCACTTTTCGTTTCTGATTTAAGATACTGCAATATTCGAATTTATGAGTATAATACTAATAATAACGAGTATTGTTCTCACTCAGAATCAGAGTCCTCGGAATCAGAATCAGAAACGAAGTCTAAGAGAACTCTGTGCAGATTTCTACACATGTCACTGCTGGCCATGCAATAACATGCCTCTGAACATAATAAGCCTGTGTTGTTACATGAGCAGTTGCTCTGACACCCTCTCTGACATGTGCAAGTCGTCAGTTCCAACAGGCTACTCGGAGCTGGCTCTTTTGTCATGTAAACCGGCTTCAGCGAGGAGTCTTCCCTCACCCATCCATTACTTTCGGGCTGCAGGAGATGCTGGATTGCAGTCAGAGCCTTTCTCCAAACAAAGTCTGATAGTTAACTCTTTTCAAGTGTTGCAGTAGGCTGTCAGATGTGGGTGGAAGAAGCTCATTCTTCTGCTTTCTGTTTTGACAAAACAGGAAATACCTCAACTCATCCACAGTGCGTGCTTTCATCCTTGAGCTCGGGTGGAGATCACAGATGAAAGCTTCACATTGGGTGGCAATGCCATCACTCAGGTTTCGCTGGGAACCTAGAAGACCTAGACTGTCTTGATGCTGCTCATTGTATAATAGCACTTGCCATCCCTTTTTCTTACCGATTCCGGCAAGGGCGCTGGTGGAGTCGCATCCAGTAATGGCGTGTAAGGGCGGAAGGGCACGACACATTTTTTCGCCAAGCTCTTGCGATACGTCATGAACTGGAACATAACAGAGACAGTCTTTCACGCCAGTTTTGAACCAAAATTCAGTGTAGTTGATATCGGAAAAATGGGATATGCTGAGAGCGAGAACATTCGTGTCTGGTGATTGTAAGACAATATGACACTCTGGATAGGTATCTGCAACATACTTAGCATGCAGCAGTAACCTGTCAAACAACAATACACAATAAATTAATGATGATATAAAGTTGCTGCACTAATAAAAGGGTACTATGTTTTCAACTGGATCGAGATTGACGTCTCAGATTCAACTTTATAGATGGGCGTGAGGAAGTATTTATTTGTGTCTGCTTCTTTGTGGTCTGATTCCAGAATGTCCACGTCTTCACGGTGACCTCTTCTGACTATCACTGCCTGTCTGCCATTCTCAAATCCTCCAGCAATGACAAGATTCTTCTCAGAAGGGAGCTGCTGTTGTCCTAACATACAAACCGACTCTGACAGAAAGTCACACAGATTTGTCTTGTTTTGTGGATTAGGAATATACTTCCCCCTCTTTTTCGGCACAGGCGTAGAAGGTCCGTCGATTTTAACCTCCAACAAAACGTTCAGGGAACCTCTGCATTCACGTTCTCCTGCTTTTATCGACACATCCCAGTATTGGTCGAAGACAATGTGAACTTCTTTGCAGTTGGCGAGTGATGTAGTGATAGCTTTAAAGTATTTGATGCGAGTTTGCCAAAGGTACTACTTCCCGTTGATTTCAGTACTTGAACTAAAGCCATGCCATGATAAATGGTGTATCGTGGGAAAGGTCGGAGTCGTGGACAAACATTAACTTTGCTTTCAATAAGAGCTGCCAGGGTACTCTTGGTTGTCTTCCTCAAGCTGCCTTCTTGATAAGCCAAGGAGAACGGGACAGATGAAAGCTCATAGCTAGAACTTCTGAGGTTAATCTGCCTCACGTTGGCGGCGATCAAAAGGTGTCCAAACAGCTCTCTATCAGCACCAACTGTAACCAGCTTATCATTGCCTGCCTTTACCTGGATTCTCCTTGTTCTACTTTCGAAAGTTTTCACCTTGAGCTTTGGAATTGGATCCCAAAGGCTTACTTGATTAGTGTTCAACCGTTTCTCTACAAAGGTGTTCATCTGCTTGCGTCCTTTTTCAGTGCTTCTTATCAAACCATCAGCGTTGTCATTGGGTAAGATGACGCCCGTAGCGAAGTTGACTAACAACTCAGATTCTTGCATGAAAGGATTAGCCATCAGTTCAGTTGTAAAGCATGAAACAAGCTTCTAAACATCAGCCTCATCGCGCACTACCCGTTTTGCGCCAGCCTCTTGTGTATGTCTACATGGTCGTGCTCTTGGGTAAACATATTTTTAAGGGCTGTAGTAACTGACGCACGCTCGTGACTGGTGAGGAACCAACAATCTAGCGTACCAGGATTCTGGGAAATACCAATTATTCCCCCTTTTGACTTGGAGTCTGCTTTTATGGTCTGTTCCAGTGCCATATCTGTCCACACCTGGGCAAAGGGCTTACCAGAGCGACTAACTGCATGATAACCATTCACAAATTCTTGATGAACTTGAGGATGCTTGGTGGCCAACTGCCTTATGTCCATTATGTATACAGGGAGCCAGCGTGCATAGTTTGGCCTATCCATCATGAAGGAATGTGGAACCATAGCTGACACACTTGACAGATGTAGTTCCCAATTTCCAGTTCTTTCAGCTTTGACAAATTGAAGAAGCAGCTTCACCATTTCCCCATACTCCCCCAGAAAGCAAACATCTTTGACTTAGCTCTGGACTGGGCAGTAAAATTTTGAAAAAGCCAACATAGCTCTGTAGTTTCCTGCTGCAACCCATTCACGCTAGATTGTACATCTACGTTCATTGTTATTTCACATCTGCATTCTTCTGCTTTTCTTATCTTCATCAACAAGACGCTCTTCCCCATCTCCAGCGTGGCTTGTGTACCATCCTATGAAAGCGTCCCACATCAAACGCAAAAATCCTCCATTGCTGGTTTGTGAGCTTGAATTCCTCTGTTGTAAGACTTCCCCTTCATTACCGCTGAGGCTGTCCCCCCTGCATATACACCAGACTCAATAAGGTCTTCCAATCCAGAACTGCAAAACTTCTTTCCAAGCTGCAAGAGAGGAAATTGAGAGCTATGTGGAATCCCCCAAGCCGAATGACAGTGCCTGAAAACTCCTCCGGAAACTTCATCTGAATTTGCTTCGCCTTCGTGTAGATAGCAAGGGCAAAGGTGATGATGGAGTCGGCCTTACCCAGGTTAGTAGGCATCTTCTGGGCGTGTTTCATAACTGTGTAAACTGTGCAGAATTAGGTGGATGAGCCTTCGATCATAGGACAGTATCCAATTTTGCTCGCAGAAGGAAGTTCAGGATACAAGATCGAGTTGAATCCACCCCAGCTCAGAACTGGTTGCTCTTCCTGCATTTCAATGCCCATCTTTAATAAACTTGCTGGCTTCATACGAAGGAGAGTCCAAGTGCCGTCTGTGTTAGTTGCTTCAGAGAGAACACCACCCTCACCCATTAGCCATTCTTTGTCAACGGCACCAGTATATTGAGTAACTTTAGGTCTTCTTCCATATGCTGAACATTCTTGCAACTCATAAACACTTCCACCTCTCTTCAGGCTATCATGTCTCTCCGAATGATTTCCAGCTATGGTAGGCAGTGGTTCTGGACCAAAGACCATGGTTGTGGCATGGGTAGTATTTTTGCAATCTATCGTTTCCTCCTTTAAATAATTGTTATCGGCAGCAAATTGCACAAAAGACCCCGGAGAGATGTTTGATGGGATGACTGTTCCATAGGTTTCTACTTTGGCCAATACTTACGTTGCTAGACTTGTATCAACTGATTGCAACTCATCGTATGACGAACTGTGCCCCATTCCATTCAAAAGGCCAACTAACTGCTTGCATCCAGTCAGGTGATGAACCACCATTGCAAGTCCTATTTGCTTCGGGAGCTTCACGTGGACTTTTGATGCGCAGTGAATGATATCTTGGCAAATACTAGTAATGCACCTCTTGTCCTCTATTTCGACACAGGGACACAGTTGGTCAAAGTCGTCAACTCCAGACTCATGGGATGTAATCATCAAACGAACTAGCCAGTACAGACTGGGAGGAATTATCCTTCTTGATGACTCAAGGGACATATCGTCTATGTTAAGGGGTCTTAATGTGATACCACTGCACTGACGTATTTCCTCCTTTACCCACCGAGCTGTGTTTACAATCTGCTGAGTGGCATTAAACGAAACATTGCTTACGGATCTGGCATTCTGTGCAGCTGAAGCATTTAGCATGTCTTGCAGTGATATGTTCCTCAAATAAATCACCTCAAGCTTACTCCTGTTGGGATGCTGGTGGAACATGATCTCTTCTCCGAAGTGCTTTTGAAGACGAAGTTTCAGGTGCTGTTTGCTGTAACTTTCGGCCTTGATTCCTTTGTCCTCCAGGAGTTCACGATATTTCAACAAAAGCGATAACATATCGCATGCCTTTCCTTGGTAAATTCCCTCACTAATTTTGGCTGCCATCTCTTTGAATGCTGTATCATAAAATGCTTCTCCTTCTATTTCTCTAAAGCCCTTGTGCTTTAGATTGGATTGGCTAATGTGATACCACATTAGCAACTGCACCGCTAAATGTATTACGGTCTCACAACAAATTCCCCAAAATAAGCCCTTGAATGATTGAAATATTTGGAAAATCGATTTCTTCATCTTAAAGCCTGCATTTGTGAGTTACGTAGAATTAAAATGTATTGTTTTTTGAATGGAATTCTTGCTTTTTGTTAAGGCCATGAGGCACTAAGGTGAAAAGTTGGGCACTCCAATAAGCTTCTTTTGTAACAAGAATTTTGTCAATACCACCTTGCCTGTAGGTGTTGCTAATTTGGTCAATACACTGAAAAGAAAAATCTTGTAGTGAATGTGAGATGCGGTTTAAGTGGACTGCAACTTCACATGATTTCTTATTTGTAACCATAGATGACTTGTGATTTCTAAATCTCGCTTTGAATTCAGTGGTTGTTGAGCCAATATACTGAAGCTGACATTTTTTGCAAGAAACCAAATAAATGGCGTTTTTAGAACTACATGTCAAATTGGGTCTAACAATGTAAGATTTACCTGTTCTAAAGCTAAAAAAATTTCTCGATTCGACAAAATAATTTTTACAAAGGTCTCATCTGCTCTTGTAACATTTATAGCAACCTCCCTCAAGTGAATTGGTGTTTTGTGTATTTGTTGTTACGTATTTAGAAGGTGCTAAAATTTCTTTAAGATTTTTAAATCTTAAATATATGCAGTTTATTAGGATCTAGGATAAAATTTAATAGTAAGTGCTTTTTGAAGTGTTTCTACTCAATAAATTTCTTTCGAATCAGATACTAGTATGATCTGTGCATTGCAAGAGAACAGTCCTTAGGCATACATGACATAGTCAATGATCAAGGGTTTGCAATGCATTATAGGGCGATTTCAAACCTGGAAGTTTTCCGATGAGAGAATCCATACAGCAGAGCAAAACAATGGATTGACTTCTTTTCTTATGTTGAGTGTTTTAGAAGCAAAGATCTTTCAATGATTGTCTAGAAGGACATAATGTGCGACAAAATAACCGGATTGATCGTCAACACAGAGAAATGTAGTCGCCTTTATGGTGACTAAACCAGAATTTTTGCCGAATTTTGGTTGCCAAGGATGAAATGTTAGTTACATTGGTGACCGTATCAGTCACAATTTCGAGCCCTGGGATGGCTTTTAAAATACTACGCTTGGTTAAGCCTGTAGTCTTGCAAAAAGAAAGGGCCAAACTGGCCCTTTCTTCGTTTTTCTGGGAGCCACCTCTGGTTGCAACGCAGGATTCCCGCAATGGCACGCTCTGACGGAAAAACTGGACCAACATTCTCTAGTTACATATGACTTCTGTTTTCATTCATTTAACTCATTAACCAGGCGATTCAAATTCCAAAACTGTGCAACTTTCAGAAATGGCTGAGAGAGGAAGCCCTTTTAATGACTTCGCTAACCAATTCTGGTTTGAAACCCTTTTGCACAGCAATCTCATCGAAAAATGGTGGGAAGAGAACTTCAGACTATTTAGACACATGTTCAAAAATATTGTCCGAGTGGCTGGTCTGGATTTGTCTTAGTTTTTTAGGATTTCTTATAGATTTTTGCCATGAAAACAAACATTGTCAGAAACCGAATGAGATTTTCAGTGACCGAATGAGATTGATGTAATCTGGACACCACGGGGTGCGAGATACCATCTGACCACAAGTGGATGTATCTGTCATCTCAACCTTGGTTACCTAAACCATGCCTGATGACAGGGTAAATCAAACTTTCACTTTGGTTAACTTTCTGTTGTCTCAAGCGGCGTCAACAATTTTCCACGAAATTAAAACACATCACAACGCTTTTCATTGCCTACATGTTGATACTGTTGCTAAAAAAACTACACAGATGACTATGTGGGATTATGCAATAATTGCATAATCCCAGAAAAATGAACCTTACACAGTATTACAAACCTGGTTATTAATAACAGAGTAATGACAAATTGCATGATGAGTTCCAAACCGACCAACAGCTTCTTTTGCTAGTTCCTCCAGGTTTATTTGGTCAAAGGGTGAAAGATCCTTCTCTATTTGCGAGTACTTCTCCGGGCAATTCATAATTTCTCTCCACCTCTTTCCATCCAATTCAGGGCAAAAGCAAGTTTCATGGTACACACCTCCTGCAAAATAAGCTGTGAGCTGTCACAACCTGCAACTGATTTTTATTGAAATAATTGTTTTGGTCAATTTCCCAGGTTCACTCACATAATTTTCTACAACATTTTTTCCTTTTATTCTAAACAAGGAAATTATGTTTCAATAACTAAAGCTATAGCACCACTCAAAATAAATGCAACAGAAGCCGCACCTTCTTCCTGCAAGATGACATTGTCAGATGCTATCAAAGTCGTCTTATACAATACATTAGGCATCTTAAGATACCAGGATGGGACGAACTAGGACAGCTACCAGAAGTAAATTTACTCAACCGGCATGCGCATGAGAACTCTCAAATCATTTCTCTGCTGTCATCGTCTCGTCGGGGACCCCATTTTGCCCGACTTGCCATCATGTGGAAAACATGAATATTTTGCTCTTGTTTTGCCCTGGCAAGTGATCCAACTGACCATATTTTTAGTTATGTCAATGAAAGTGTTTATTAGGTTCACATTTTCCGTGATTCTAGTGTAGAAATACTACACTGAAATATGAAAAAAATAGAATAAAAATACTCCTGGTCGGTTCATTTGTGTTTCTGCAGTCACTGTTCAGTCACTGTCACAAGTGTGTAAGCTCAAAACGAAATACTAACTGTGTGCATTGAGAATACATCAGTGGAACTACAGTCAATAAAATGTTGTAAGAATGAGTGCCATGAAAGTATCTATCAAGCAAGTAAAATGCACATTTTCAAACTGATGTTTAGTTGTTGTTATTGCTTTTTTTTAACTACCGGGAACTTGATGTAATGTTTGTTTTATTTTTCGAATGCTTGTTACAATAACAGATGCAAATTGAAATGTTCACCCAATGCCAGGATCCTCTGGCAACAGGATTCTCAAAGTCCTCAAACGCTCAGTGGTTAAAAGCCATATGAAGTAGGTCGATCAGATTGTTCATTTAATTTTTCCATACGTAAATTCTGGTTTCTTTATTACAAAGAAATACTGACAGAGATGTTTGCTTCGCTTATAAAGAAGTATCAATTCAGCATTGACTGTTCACCATCAGTTTCCATCGTTTAGCTTAATAGGATAAGATTTCCACCATCTCTTTAGTCTAAAGGAAGTCATTGCTTTTGTGAATAGCTTTACGAAGCTCAAGTTATTGACGTTGCTGTCCAGTATGAAAATACACATCTTAAGCACTTAGTCTTTAGCAACACCACGGGATCCGCAAAAGTTTCCCACGTCCACTGCTGTTCCCATCCTGGCCTTCCTGTCTTTGTATCTTAATATCCCTATTACTAAATAGAGTGACAACCTTCCATCACCAGAGTTATTCCAAATGGAGCTTGAGTGATGCAAAACCCGATACCTATCACTGGAACTGGAACTGAATATGTAATTTAAGGCTCACACCAAACGCTAAAGGAGGAGGATCGTGTAATCTTGTCTGTAATGGATCTCCTTTCAAATATCTCAGAGTCCTAATTGATAAGCACTTGAATTTTCACAACCATATTGAGCACAGTCCACAAAGTCTCGCAGAAATTGGGTGTTTTTAAGCACTTGAGAATCTTTATTCCCATGGCTGCAGCTAAACACCTCTACAAGACAATAATTTTACCCATTTTTGACTACTAAAGAATTGGTTCATGCTTAGCATGCGTGTATTGAGTTATGGATACACGCGGGAAGTTTGAAGATCACGAAAGAAGTGCAAGAGCTGCTTGAGAGCAACTGTAGCTTCTTAGTGTGGTCCAGTATGAACGAAAAATCGCTCCTGTAGGACTTTTGTGCCTGTAGCGACTAGAACTTTCTTTGCTTTTGGGTGTCACGTTTTTCCGTGATCCCTGGGAATTATGCAACCCACTCTGTAATACTTCAGCGTTTTTCATTATGCGGAGTTTTGTGTTTTCATTTTTCGCCAGTGCTTGTTAGCGCTGAAAGTTTTATGATGGTTTCTACCGTGTTTTTTCCTTAGCTGCTTCACTGTTGTGTGAGCCCTGAAGTACAAATTCTAGAATTCGAGTTGCCACAGTTTTTTGAGCCACACACATCACACACCCCTGATCACTTTTGTTTCTCTCGTGTTTACGCCCAGTATGATTAAACTTGTGCATTCAAACTGTGACGTCTGTAGCACTTACTAGACCTACATTCATTCAAAACACTGTGTTTACTGGATGGACTGATTACGGCGAAGCCGGTGATTTCTTCCCTGATGAAGGTATTGGCCTCATGAGCGAGGGCGTTGATGTGGCAATACCAAGCTCTGACCTTCGTGATGACGGTGTTCCAGCAACATCGAAGGTTAAGAGAAGTTTGCAACGATCTCATGCTGGATATCAAGCATTCCTAACAAAGCTGTACAGAGATATGGAGTGTTTACTTCTCAACAAACAGAACCTCGAACTCATTAACAACAAGCTTAAAGTCGTTCGCAGTATTCATTAACTACAAACGAGCGCATACCATCTACTTGGAAAGTCTCCATGATAGGGTGAAGATTGAGGCGGCAACTTTGGAATATGAAAGTCACCTAAAGGAAAAGTTTGAATTTTTCCAACGTGTCAATTAGTGGATGGCCAGGTCTCAGCCGAGCCTTAATGTTCAAGCACCTTTATTGGAAGACGACATTTATCCGAGAGATTCTCTAAGTCATCACGGCACTTCAGCTACGAAAAGCAGTCAGCGTTCAAGTTCCTGTTTAAGTGTGAAAATAAAGGAAGCCAAGGTCGAGAGGGCAGTTGCTGAGCTACGGTTACAACAGCTGAAGAAGAAATTAGAACTGCAAGAAAGATGCAATGCTTTACTCCAACGGCAGAAGCTTCTGGACACGGAAAAAGACATTGAAGCAGCTGCACTTAAAGCCCAAATTTTGGAAGCTGGCATCGGCAATGCAAGCATTAGAGCTGAGCACAAAAGGGTCCTGAGTGCGCCATCGTTTAAGACCGTGTGTGTTGAACAGAAATCTTCCATGGATGACCAGAAAGAAATGTTACCCCCTGCTGCAACTTGACCATTAGAAGAATTACCTTTTCCAGCTAAACAGCAGAAGATGTTGAACCCTAATGCCCCTAAATGGTTCACTAAACCTTCTGACAGAGATATCCATCAGTCTGATGGAAGTCTTCAGCAATTTGTCCAAAAGCAGCAGCAGCTGATGCAGCTCCACCAACAAGCGTTTCAATCCATGGCATCGACAATCAGACAAGGATTTACTTTACCTAAACCTGAACTTAGTTCAAACTGCAAGGAAACTGTTAAAGGATCGTTTCGCCCATCCCTTCAAAATTGCCACTGCCCATGTAAATCAGGTAACCCATGGTCCAGCTGTTAAACCTAATGATCAGAGAGGATTACAGACCATTGCAGAAAAGTTGAAGGACTGCCAAAACGTGTTGGAGTCAATTGGATATTTAGATGAAGTCAACAGTGCTGATAATTTAAGGAGCATTATCGATTGTCTGCCCTTCCATCTGAAAGCTAAATGGCTTGGCATTGCCAACAACATCCAAGAGTCCCATCAGCATCCTAGGATTCATAATATTTCAAAGTTCATCTCTGAAAAGGCCTGTGCTGCTAACAATCCCATCTTTGGTGGTGCGCTTAATAGTGACAAAGACAAAAGTAAGAAGGATGATCGGGTAAGATTAGTCCTTTAAATACAATGGTGCCTTTTTCGTGAGAAAACATTAGTTATAGAAAAAGGTTTGGCACTTTCTGAGAGACATAGTTAACCTTTTTGAACCGTGCAAGGAATCTGTTTCAAAACGAAAGAACAACTGTGTCGCCTCAAAGTCTAA
>Ga0126339_10001737_pt1 | contig 15155 bp, 7 predicted proteins | sample OrbTmetagenome_2_FD_92532 | JGI IMG/M metagenome (GOLD analysis project Ga0126339, IMG submission 92532) | Coral microbial communities from Petempiche,Puerto Morelos, Mexico - Orbicella T R C metagenome | ecosystem: Host-associated > Invertebrates > Cnidaria > Coral | place: Petempiche,Puerto... | reverse complement strand
TTCACTGGATGTGAAGGTTGGTGGTTCCCAGTTATTATCTTACCCAACCAGAGCACTGCCCTTTGTTCCCTCCCCCCCCCCCCCCCCGCAATCCCAACACCGCTCTCCGGGAAAGCATAATCGCTGCAGACCAAAGAACGACTTAAGGTCATGCTGATTACAACTGCGATCAAACGACTATTGCATTGTTAGCAGTATGAGAAAACCCTGCCATGCGAGACAGAGATTCCCTTCTCAGCTTCTGCTCGGGTAAGAGACGAGAGGGAACCTCTGCTCTTAAGCACTTGGGACGAATAATTCAATAAACTTACAATACTGGTTTTTAACAAATTTTAACCGGTTTAAAACCACCTCTCGTCTCTCATCAAGCAGAAAGAGAAGGGAATCTCTGTCTCGTTGGATAAAGTAACAAATCTAGTTAGTAAAATAAGTATTGTCCCGTAAGTAGTTTCTTCGCTCCGGCCCGAGTGACCACTCGGGCCGGGAGCGGAGAAGGACGGCTGTTTTCGCAGGCTGCGTAAGTAGAATATGGCAAATCATGTGTTTTCCAAATAAAATAACTAAACAAATAGATGAATAAACAAATAAATAAATTAGTATATTTTAAAACAGAGATCACCCGACTCGTTCAGGACCGCGCTCCCTGACGCTGTTCAGGCTCAGCCTCGTTCGCAGGGTCTCTCATTTTACTGCCAGGCTCTGTCTGGCTCACTACCGTTTCAATCATGCAGGCTTGACACCTTTGATGGGGGAAGGGTTGCTATATCGCAGGGATTTTGCTGCATGCTTGATCAATGATGATGCGAAAACTATAATCAAGCAAGTATATAGCAAGTGCATTGTTGACAAAAAAAAAATGTCAGTAGTTTTGCCGATTTTTCATAACTAATTTCTCATGACATAAATTATCCGACTTTTTCAACTGATGAAAGGGCCTATATCAGCTGTCTTCAGTACATTAGTACATGGTAGTTTTAGATATCCGTTTATGTCATAAATTGCAATATTTTGAGTGCCCTTTGACTTAGCGACGCCATTTTTATGATAGTGTCCCTTGGAATGTAAACCTAACAACATAAATCAGGTTAAATCAGGAAGCGGACGGCCATTGCCAAGCCAGGCCTTCATTTTAATGTACACCATTTATAATCAGAACGTTCTTCGCATGAATTACAACGCTCAATTTGCATTTCTATGCCAATACGGCAATGTCAATGTGACCGCCCAGATGCTTACATGTCTAAAAGAATTTACTTGAACTGGACGTACGTCATAGAAAACAAAGAAAACTAAGATATCTTAATTACTGAAACACAATATTGAAATTCCTTGTCACGAACAACACCACCAGATCCTCGAGCACAGCATCTCTGACACGATCAACGATTTATCGCTTTTTAGCAGTGAGAGTGGCTTTAAAGCTATTTATGTGGATAATATGCCCTTGTGGATTCTGAAAGAAATGCAAGACACGATTTTTTGGACGTCATGTCTAGCCTGTGTTCTGCTGTTGATCTACTGGCGAGGAGTGGCTAGCTTCTCTGTTCTCAAAAATCTTCCGATCCCCGGGCCTCGTCCATGGCCTTACGTTGGAAACCTGCCCGACATCATCAGATACGGGGGAATGCATAATATGTTATGGGAGTACTCCAAGAGATACGGTCGTGTGTTCAAGATGGGCTTCGGCCGAAGACCCACTGTGGTAGTCACTGATCCGGAGATGATCAAGCAAATTACCATTAAAGAGTTTCACAAGTTCCAGAACAGATGGTTTCCCGAAGTAAATCCGCCGATCAATTCGTTCTTATTCATTGCTAAAGATGAGCAGTGGAAGAAAATTCGCACGACTCTGTCGCCAACTTTTAGCGCGATGAAGCTTAAAGACGTCATACCACTGATGGATGAAGCCGCAGAGATTTTAGCTGGAAAACTAAAACTGGCTGCCGCAAAAACAGGTGAGTATACCAGCAGTGCCTCTATATCACTAAACACTGCAGTTCTCTAATTTGTAGAATTCTACACTAACACAATTGCTGTAATCTGATCTGTTGCTTGGGGTCTTCTACAACCTGGTATGAACGCTTTTTCGTTACAATTCTCAAAATCGTTAATAATTCATCAAGTTTAAAGTAAGGATTATGACCGTGACGGTGTTTGGATATCTGATCTTCATTAACATAGATTTTGACGATTTTAGTTCTCCGTTTTCTCCTTAGTTTTAGTTTCGATTGAGAAGAAATATACGAATACCGTAGAATTCCGAAAGTAACGGGCTCCATTACTTTCAAATTTAGCAGGGAAAAAGGGCCGCTACTTTCGGGCAGCCGTTACTTTCGGATTGTTAAATAACGTTTGTACGGTAATTCATAGTCTTTCAGACAAAGCGAACTCGTAATAACATGCACTAAGTTAACAATTCCGTTTACTTTATTTACATATGTGTTATTGGCCAAGCCTGAGGTTACGATAGCTGGATATTTGCCAAGTTCTTTTTTGCGTGTTTTTCAATAGACCGAGACAGAGTCGAGGTCCATAAACTCGCAAAAAACAATCAAGACCAATATCCAGCCATCTTTACCGAACAAGTGCGGAAAAAAAAAAAAAAAAAAACCTCGAAATTGGTCGAAAAAATCGATGAGCGCATGTACACAGCTGAAACAGGGCGCAAAAATGTCCAGTTTTTTCAATATCATTATTGTGAAATGAATGCAAGGTACTGTTTATCGAAGCCTGCGACTTGTCTCCGCCGAAAGGTCATTTTCGGCTTCTCGTTGATTGCCTCGGTGGAGTCAAGCGACAGCTGCAAGTACTTATTGTGACTTCAAACAAATAAGACGTCAAGGTAATTATTGTACCCGAAACCTTTCACCCACCGTATCAGTTATCGAAAAAGTGGGACTGAGCACCTTTTCACATTGTATAATGTGTTGCATCAGTCATTGGCTACAACAATCCCATCTTTACTTCCCCCTGTTCCCTTTTATGACTAGGCTACGCCACATAAACCTTACTTCGACGATTGAGGGTCTGGATGGGGGTGGGACATGGCCCTGGGAACTAGGTTGGGGGTGGGAAATCTCAGTTAAATTTATGTATCAGTTAAATGTTTGCTCAGTTCTCAGCTGTCATGAGTTAAACCAGATCCAGCCCTTCTGTTAAACGTGCTTTACGAAAAAACATATTTAACTAGTGTGGACAGAAAATATTGAGTTTCTCATTCATGTCCCCTACAGGCAAGAGTATCGACGTGAATGAGCTGTTTAGTTTGTTTGCTTTGGATGTGATCATCTCAGCAGCGTTCGGCATCCAGGCTAACATCCAAACCGACGCAGATCCTGAAATGGTGAACAAGGCTAAAACCGTGTTCAGGACTCCTCTGTGGGTACGAGGCTTTTCCATGTTTCCTTTCTCCGACTACCTCAGCAAGAAGTTCAACATAAGCCCCTTAAATCACACGGATTACTTCCTGGGGCTAGCTCGAGCCATCTACGATGTTAGGAAGACGCAGGAAGTCCCCAGCCGAAGGGACCTGTTGCAGCTAATGCTAGAGGCGCAACGGCAGGAGACTGGGGCTTATGGCAAGAGACTCACAGACGACGAAGTACTAGCGCAGTCTGTCATCTTCATGGTGGCAGGTTTCGAAACTACGGGAAGCACACTGTCTTTCATGGCATATCTTCTTGCCAAACACCCTGACGTGCAGGAAAAGCTGCTCGAGGAACTCGACGAGGCCGTTGAAAACCGCGGTGACATTCCTCTCTACGACTTTGTCAACAGTCTGGATTATCTCGACCGGGTTTTGAGTGAAGTCTTACGGCTTTATACCCCAGGGTTCTTAATCCACCGGAGATGCAATGAGGCGTGTATATTAAACGGCTTAAGTATTCCAGCAGGTGTTGATGTCTTTATGCCGCCGTATGTTCTCCATCGTGATCCACTGTTGTGGCCAGACCCCGAGAAGTTTGATCCTGATAGATTCTCCGCCAAGAACAGGGAAGGCCAGGAAGCCTACTCTTACATGCCGTTCGGCATGGGTCCTCGACAATGCATCGGATTTCGATTTGCTCTGCTGGAGATGAAGACTGCCATGTTCAGGGTTCTGTCAAAAGTAAAGTTCCAGACAGCTGATGACACAGTGGCCCAGTTGAACTTTCGGTCTGTTTTGATCATGCAGCCGCGTGATCCTATCTCCTTGGAAATAGTGGCTCGGTAAAATTTCAGTTCCGGGAGGCATAACATTGACCAAGAGAAGATGAAGAGTGACACACTTAATCCTCCATGCCTCAAGCTATTTTCAGATGTAGTACCCAGTTCTCCCGTGGATACTACCACGATGTTTTCTTGGAGGATGAAAATGCGTGAGTGAAATTCGTGTCACAGGAATGTCTATTTTCAGATCCTCCAAGAATTTGTTTGGTCGGTAGTGGTCTAATTAGAGATAAGAGGGATTAGCTTAGGAATAAGATCTATATGAGGGATTATTAATAATTCTGTCACCCTTCATCTTCTTTTGCAATGAACCGGTATATGGACAGAGTGCTGTTTTCCTCTCCAGTTTCAAGCTTTGTATACATTTGCATATATTCGCACTCAAGATCCCTTTGAAGCTCTCCTAAAAGGCTTCTTCTATATTTTGCTCTTAATTTCGTTATCAATATTTTGGCAACAATTTTATTCGGACAAAACCAGATTACAAAACGGGTTGCAATTAGTTTCCCTGAATTTACAAAACTTCGTGTATTTTACAGAGGTCCTAACTTTCATACCTATCATACACGCTATTAACAACCATTGGAATTAGGACGAGGAGAAAAACTAAAACAAAAACAAACTCACATATAGCTTTCTTTGTATGTTTACAGAATTCCATTCACTCACCCACCTAAGTTATATTAGTAAACATCTGCTAGCGATCTATCACGAATGCCGTGCTCTTATTTAGATTTTAAATAAAGTTTAGAACGACTAGTAGATTTATACTATAAAAAACATTAGTTAGACGCTGTCGAATTTCTACGCGTGATAGTTGACTCGAGCTGCGCCCTCGTCAACCACCCCTGCCGCGAGACATCACGCGATAGAAATTTCGAGCTCAGAATCTAATTGTTAGTAGTAGGCCTCCGTCGGTCAGGGTTGACCATGGGTAGCATCCTAGTTGTCTTCTTGGCTGGAGCACCGGTGTCTGGCTGTAGAGGCCGATGCGGAGTGACAGTCTCTGTTGCAGAGGCTGCATTTGTGTTCTGTCTCTGGTCTGTCGAGGCTGTCGCTTTGTTTTCTGCGGACTCGCCTCTTTGTGGCGGCTTGTGTCAGCTTCTCCTCCCCTGATTTGAGGTGTTTGGTCAGGGCTTCTCTCCACTTGTTAGATACATACATATAGTATAATTCACAGCAAGAACAATAACTTACACTGTATTAAAATGCTGATTTTCAATTTGCATTCGTCCTTCACTATAGAGAATTCGCTTGTAAGGAAAGCAAGAAAGGCTTCTAAACAGTAATTTTCTAATCATAATAGAGTATTTGTCTTACGATGTGGTCACTTGTAATGTTGATCGCGACGTTTCTACTGCATACTGCTGATCTTCATCAGGCGATAAGGTCGACGTCACCTATAAATCACGTTGCTCCGCAATGATTGGTTGGTTTTCAACAGCGGTGATTGGCGCATTTCGATTCTCACTGTTTGTGTGAATACAGTCGTTCTCTCGGTGCTCCGCTGTCGCACCGCTCTCTTGTTGTTGTGTTTCTTGATCATGGACATGCGCACTTGTGGAATTTCTATTCACCTATCCCTGTTGATGTTGTCAGTTGTGAGTTGGCTGACCCATACTTTCCCACGATCATGTTACCGACTATGTTGTAATCAGTGATGAATTTTTACCGGGTCTAAACAATGATTAAAGATTAAAGATTATAGTATATATATGACTGGGTTTATGAAAACCGTGTCAGTACTTTGCACCAAATCACCCATATGCACTTTGATTTCTCGACTCCTAAAGACTTTAAAATAACTCCAAGCGATGACCAAAAAAAAAAAAAAAAATGAATAAAATAAATAATGGAGAAGAAACGATTTGGAAATACATGAGACAAGAATTATGCAAATTCGCTTCAACTTAGCCTCTTCACAAACGCTTTTTATCTTTAATTATGTAACCTTGATAATGGCGCAAGATGCGCCGAAATGTCGGTTTCTATCACTTATATTTCTTGTCTAATGGAGAGAAGAGCAAGAAAAGGAAGATAAGAGAGTGGAGGAAAAGAAAAAAAGACTTTCATTCCTTTTTATTCCTCTAGTGTCAACGTTTGAACAGGGCGCGATTATTTTAATACTGTTTTCATAAATCCAGACACATTTTCAGAAGCTCAGTAACGACGTGTAGTTTTTATAACAGGTATAGCCCTGGGGATGAGAATGGTTTCGTTAACATTACAATTTCTTCCTCTATATCCTCGAGAGCTCGAGAATACGCAACGAACATAACAAAGCTTGCAAAGCTTGTGAACAACGGAAAACACTGGAAACCACCGTGTAGATGTGCTTTGTGCAGGTTTAAGATGTTTGCAGGTTTATCAGCCATTAGTACATAAAATTAATTTTTGCGATCCCCTCGATTGTCAAGTTAACCTGAAAATCATGGCAGGAGGCGTCTTAATTTATTCTGTTTCTGTCGTGATTAAGATCTTCTTTAAAGCGTAATCAAAATTCTCGATAATGACTGGTTTGGCTAGCGTGCTCTAGTTCTCAGTGAATCGAAAATCGACCGGCAAGATGTCCTTCACAAAGTTCACCTGCTGCGCACTTGATTGCCACTAAATATTCTTCCTTTTATTCTCATGACGCATTTTGAGAAAGACTCTTTTTCGCGAAATTTTGTTGAAAAAATTATTATCTATGTCCATAGACTTCACCGGGTCTAGACGTCCTCCTCGGATAGTGTTATAGACGATGAATTGGCAACAGAACTTTGTTTTGTCCAGTTCAGTCTATATCACTCTCGTAGTAATAAAAGACTCCCATTTTTTCTGTTAATCAATTTTCTTTATGAATCGTATGATTACGCACCATATTGGATTCCACATGGTCTTCCATAATTGATTCTACCTTCGTTTCAGGCAATTTAAGCTTATTCTGCTCTGCTTCGGTCTTTGAAGACATAAGCGACTTCGTCTCCTTCAAAAAAGAGGAAGAATTGTTTCTCAGCGAACACCCGGTAAAAAGAACTACTCTTGGAATATTCATGACTTCGAGTATGAGCATTTAAGAACATATTTTGGTCATCAAATGGTTTGGCAGTTTACAACAGTAAGAAAATAACAGCCAAAGTAGAAAGCAAACTCTCTTTGTAAACCATATTGCGTATCATATTGCGGGCGTTAAATAAACCAGAGTCGATATCATGAAGAAATCAATTTGTGAATTGCTGCTGCAATACTATCCCACAATCTTCGACGATGAAGACCTCTATTCGATGTACATCACAAATATCGCCCTCAACAGTTTTCTGTCCTATACCGCCATCATGTTGAACATTGTAACAATCCACGCCATAAGAAAAACATCGTCGTTGCCAAAGACTTTAAAAACATTGCTTCTGAGTCTTGCTGTTTCTGACGTTAGCGTTGGTTTAGTGATTCAACCATTTTACATCTCACTTCTCATCAAGTGGTTACAAGAAAACTATCCTGCATGTAGAATATATATGGCTTTTGATATCACGATGGGTTTATTCGCCAAAACATCCTTCTATAACGTCGTGGCTATAACTATTGACAGGTTCTTAGCTATTCATCTTCATCTCAGATATCACGAGCTCGTGACTCACAAGCGTGTTGTTACTGTGGTAATCTCAATATGGTTGATAAGTGCGTTTTTGGTTTTGATGGCCCTATGGGTTCCTCCCGGTATTCGCACTCTACTTGTATTTATGGGCACTATTGTTGGTTTTCTTCTAACAACACTGGTCTACATCAGGATTTATTTAGCTGTAAGACGCCACAAGAATCAGATTCAAGTCCTACAAGTACAGAACGCAGCACAGGCTGGCGAAATGGCGAATTCTGCCAGTCTCATTAAATCTGCCGTCGGCACGTTTTACGTATATCTCGTGTTTTTGGTTTGTTATTTGCCGATCTTTATCTGGTCAGCTGTCCTTGCAATCTACGGCCCGAGTATAGCTTTGAAGAAATATTTGCTCTTCTCATTTACTCTCGTATTTCTTAATTCGTCTTTGAATCCTGTAATTTACTGCTGGAAAATGAGACACATTCGACATGCTGTCATCAACATACTGCGGAACATGTCTTGGCTCGGAAATCGCACATCACGCTAGTTTATCACTGATCTGTCCATGTTATGCCATGATTCCAGAAGGGGAGGGGGGGGGGGGGGGTTGGTTCTCTTTAATCATTGGGACGGGGGGGGCGGGCGGGTGTTGGTACTCTGTAATCATTGGGTACGAGTGTGCCGCTGGGACACCGAAATCCTTACCTTGTACTAGACCACGATCAGTTTGATTTTGCAACCCTACTCTAGATAAGGCAACAAAAACCCCTACCCTATCCCAGACGAGTTATTTTCCCTGCAGAAACGTAATCGCTATCGTAGTCCAACATACGCTAATGAACTAAACCAATATCTTACAAAGTCCCTCGATATATTTAATTTAAGGGCCTAGGGTAGATTAAAGTGATGTTCCAAAATATCATCGAAATTAAATTGAACGTCGCCCTGTTATGCAAATTCGGAATCATTTAGTGATAGAGTTGTCTTGACTTATGTTTACAAAGTAACAAATGGTTCCTTTTGTTATTCATTTTGAATGGGTCTGGACAACAGGAACGTCGCAATAAGTTTTCAATGTAATACGATCATTTTTAACATTATAGATATGTTACGGTAAAAACTTCTCCCTTCACTGACCGGTGCAGATGGTACAGGAGGTGGAAATTGACTAGTAAATACTAACAGTAAGTTTATGTTGCGGTCATGATGTCAACTAAACCTGGTTCGCTTGTATTGAGTTAGTTACTTTTTTCAATTTATCCCTAGGCAATAATAATTATTGATTAATTGAAAGAAAAACCTAACTAATTCGAAGAAAACGAGCCACACATAGCTCAAATCAAAAAGTAACTACAAAATATTACCAATCACGCGTTTCTGCGTGATACTAAAAAACCCGGCTGCCTATGGAAGGAAGTTTGATGTAAAATGTTGGTAGGTTTTTATTAAACTTTGATTGACGAAACGTCCTTTGTGTTGTAGTTAGGTAAGGTAAAAGGTAAAGTCTGCATACGAGCCAAGTGGCCCACCAGGCCGGAGCTTATCCCGGTTTCCTTAGCATGAAGCGACTAGGAGTATTTCTACTACCCCCTGGATGGGATGCTAGTCCATCGCAGGGTTACCCCCCAGCATTAAATTCGCCGGTACCAATTTACACATCTGGGTAAAGAGAGGCACTGTGAGAGTTGGCATTCCTTGACCATTTTTTGGCTGGACACTCAAGTTTTTATCCTTAAAACTCTTCAGAAAGCTTTTGTCTTTTCCGTAGTACGCAATAACTTTTTGGTTCAATCATGTCGTTCTTGCAAAAGGCGGGCATCTTATTAGCTTGGCTTTGACTGGCATATTACTTACCGATTCTATGGATTCAATGACGTATGTGTCCAGCTTTCATAAAAGAAGCTGGCACAATCTATTGGTAGCTTTTTGATCAACTACTGCTGTACTGTAACGACTTCGATAAGCAGCATTAAACTTGAGTGAGAAGATCTAGAGTGGCTTTCCGAGTGAGAATAAAGTTGAGCTATACCCCTCCCACCACCCCAGGAAAAAATAAAAACCCAGCAAATTTAACAACTGCAATGAAAGAATTGAGCAGTTTCTTTCCTTAACGATTTATTTAGGGGTACAATGCAATTTTTCCCCCGATAGTCCTTCACGGTACAAAAGCTTGCAAACAATTTTCATACCATAGAGAGAAAAAAGACAGTCAAGCGATGTGTGACATTTGTAAACGTGTTTTTCGTACGCAAAAATACTCGGATTCAAACCCTACTGGTACAACAAGTCAGTCACAGACAGTCAGTAACTTACTTACATCTCGCACCTCTAACTCGGTTAGTAAGAGGAATTGCTACTCCAATGCCAGCTCTAGTTATTTTCGATTTAAAACGCCAAATAATTTACGTGTTTGTTTTGTGAGAATGACTGTTTGCCAGGTCTGAGGTCGATACCACATGGTCAAAAGGCGAATGAGACCGCAATTCCGCAAACCACTTGGTAAAGGACTGCCAAGAAAGAAAGGTACGGTGGACGAATTGGAATACGACCATCGGTGGCGCGGAACAGAGAGGGCCGAGTTCACAACGAACCGGCGTAACAGCGACGGCGACGACGACGATGATGATGTTGATGATGATGATGATGATGATGATGAAAATGATGAAATCATGCATGGCTTGTAGCGCTATCATTATCAAGCGTTCCTATTGCATGCAAAAACCACCAGTATCACTTTGAAGTGGATCTCTCTTTCGGTGTTTTCAGTCCCGCTTGCTCACTACAAATGAAACTTCTAACAGTTCGCAGGTGCAACATCGATTTCCATGCTGAGCAATTTTTTTAAAAGACAGTTTCCTTTGTTTCATTGTCAACCATGGCCAGACAGTAACATAATTATTTATCTGCACGTCCTAACTCATTATTGACAAGTCCGTTAATATGCTCGATTTGAAAGGAAATCTTACTAGCAAATCGACTGAATGTGATCGATATAATGTTGTCGATTTCGAAGGTATCTAATCGATTAACTGGAAGGCATGAATCTCTTTAATGTACTCAATTTGGAAGGCTGCTAATCGATGTTATGCGGTCGATTTGGAAGGTACCTTATCGATTTATAAATGCTATGGGTATTTAATCGATTTAGAAATTGTCTGATCGTTTTAGCACGTTCGTTACGATAACTTGGCGCTCGATTTGGAAAAGTTTGAAGTTCGAATAGGAACTATAATGGTAAATTTGTAAAAATGCGCTATAAATAATTGCCATAATTATCAGATGGACAAGTAAAATGGGTATTCTAAAACTTTAGAGGCAAAAGGACAGCAAGAAAAAGGCAATATCTACAGAGCAACATAAATAAATTTCCACAAGTTTAGTTTTATGTCTTCATTTTCTTTATAAATTACACACCCTGTTTACAATACTTACATTACTTACTAATTAACAATAAGATTATGAGCTCGAGATTTCTATGGGGTGATAGTTGTTGAGGCCGAAATCAACTATCACCTCATAGAAATCAAGAGCGAATAATCTAATTTTTTTAGTAGAATTCTAACTGAAATTAACGTAAAGAACGATTTCCAATTATTTTTCTACGCGCTATTGAACTTCGCGCTTTAACAAAATCACAGGTATTGAATTGTCCTTGGTAAAATTGTAGCTGTTTACGCGCGCGCACCCGGTTTTTCAATAATTTTAAATTTTTGAAGTCAAGAAACCGTTAATTTCCTTCTTTAAGTCTTATCAGAAATGTAGTCATCTATTTACATGTAAACTTTCTTCCAAAACGTCGGGAAAACGATACGAACGCGCCTTTCGTGGACGACCTACAGCTACTGCACTCTAAAGGCCGATAGTATACGAGTAGCTCAGCCAATCAGATTGCAGAATTTGCATTAGTATACTAGTAGAATTCTACCAATTGAGAGCAGAACACATTACTTACAATACTCTTAGGTTATTTTGGGTAGCAAGCACCCTTATCATATTTGTTTTCACTCTATAACATTGTAATTTTGTAACTCTAACTCAAAAGGTTTTGTTGTCGTTATTTACTGGAACATTACTTACAATCAGTGATACTAACTCTAATTATACAATGATATTATATTTACAATTCTCACTATACTAAACTATTGTTATTTTTATTTATATAATTATTATTTCTTGAAAACAGTGGGCAAAAAAGAGAGTACGTGTACGTGATTGAATTTAGACGAGTTAACGAATCCGGCGTCCATTTTGATTCTTGCTCACTGATAAGAAAATAGCACCATTTGCGTTTTTTTTAATCATAAAAGTACCATTAAAGTAAGCTCAGAAGCCATAAAAATCCCTTTATAGCATAATATATTCAGTATTTTAGAAGTATTACTTTACTCAGTTTAAATGCAATTTCTCTTGCCCTCCTGCAGCGCTAACTGTCTGCAGTCGCTGTTATATACATAAGGAGTTTGACAGCAACGACGACGCTGAATCATGGCAAAGTAGGGCCGGCCAATGCAGGTGTTTCGTGTGATGCGCGATTTCTGTGCCAAGACATGTTCCTCAGTATATTCACGACAGCGTGTCGAATGTGTTTCATCTTCCAGCAGTAAATTACAGGATTCAAAGATGAATTAAGAAATGCAATTGTAAATGAGAAAAGAGAAAATCGTTTCAAGACGATACTCGGGCCGTTCATATCCGTAGCCACCACAGAGACCAAATAAGGGATATAACAAAGCAAAAACACTATACATACATAGAATGTACCGACCGCAGATTTAATGAGGCTAGCAAAATTTGCTTCTTCTCCAGTCTGTGCTATTTGCTGTATTTGCAGGACCTGAATCTGAATCTTGTGTCGTCTTACAGCTAAATAAACCTTTATATAGACTATCGTTATAATAATAAAACCAATAACTCCACTTATTCCATTAATAAGTGAATAAGCATCGCTCGGAACCGAGAACATTAAAAAAGGAATAAATGCACTTAACACCCATACTGAGATCACCACAGCAACAACACGCTTGTGAGTCACAAGTTCCTGGTATCTGAGATGAAGATGAATAGCTAAGAACCTCTCTACACTTACAGCCAAAACACCAAAGAACGAAGCTGTGCCAAACAAATTCCCAATGATGTAAAAAATTTGATACGTGCTACAGCTGGGAACAATTTGTTGTAACCGCTTGATCAAAAGAGAGATGTACAATGGTTGACTCAATAAACCAACACCAACATCAGAAACAGCAAGACTCAGGAGCACTGTTTTTAAAGTCTTCGGCAGCGACGATGTTTTTCTTATGGCGTGGATTGTTACAATGTTCAACATGATGGCTGTATAGGACAGAACACTGTTAAAGACAGCATTAGCGACGATAGTCGAATAAAGTTCCTTAACTTCGGAGTTTGTTGGGTAGTAATCCTGCAATATTTCACAAATTGATTTCTTCATGATATCGACTTGAGTTTCCTTAAAGCACCAAGCTTTTGATTAAAAAAATTGCTTCAGGAAGCTAAAAAAAAACTTTCCTTTGTCGGCGCCACGGACCAACTGGATCTTTGGCTAAAATAATTTCTTTAAGTACTTACTGAAGTGATGATTGATCATCACTTAAGCAGCTGTGAAATTAAAGCCTGAAAAAAAAAAAATAAATAAATAAAAAGCCAGTCTTGAAAGGGATTAGAACCGATGACCTCTTGGATACTAGTGCAGTGTCCTAACAATTGAGCTATCAAGCCAACTGAGGGCTGGTCACATTGTGAGTTCGTAATATACCAGTACACGGTGAAGATACTAGTGAATATATGAACGTTCATAAATTTGAACGACGGAGAAACATATGAAGACATGATTTATCATCGCAGTTATATACACAAATAACGCAACTGTGTCATTAAGGCGTCACACCTTACTGCGCTTTTCAATAACATGCGGACTCTAAAATTCACAGTTCAACCGAAAAATGCGTTTATCGCTGCCGTCAATCAAATGTTCGGCGGCTACTCCCAGTTTCCGACTACTGCCAAGCGCGCGGTAATCAAATCGTTGAGCACAGTTCAGACAACGAAACAGTGCTCGCCAGTAGTCGGAAGCTGAGAGAAGCCGCCGAACATTTGATTGACGGTAGCGAAAAACGCATTTGTCGGTTGAGCTTTGAATTTTAGAGTCCGCATGTTATTGAAAGGCACGGTAAGGTGACTTTGGGCGCCGGATTAACAGGCGACTTAAGGTGATTTAAGGAAAGTTGGAAGAAGAAACATTGCGACTTTTGGCGAGTTAAGGCGACTTTATTTTACTCGAGTGATATAATCCTAACCTTAGCAACCGTCTCTTCATATAGTTTAAAATCATCTACAAAATCTCTCCAAATAAACCAACATTGTAATCATTTTGTTTACTTTTGTATTCACATAAGTCACTATAGTCTCAAGCATCCACATTTCAAACCATTTTGCATTAAAAAAAATACTTAGTAAGAATTAAGCGTGGTTCAGTTTCACTTGTTACCATCCCCTCCCCCCTTGGGCATACCCCAGGGGATATGTAATTTTTTCCCCGCCCTTGGCACGAAAGAGGAGACAATCTCCCCGCCCCCGGGACACTTTTGTAGATTTTATTGAAGGAAGTAATATATGGATTGAAAAGAGGAACTTATGTATATTCTATACAACATTATCGATCCCAAAAGGTAAAGAAAAAACTGAATCATGTGTCATGTGTAATGTTTAAAATGAACTCTTTCAATATAAAAGCCATTTAAAAAGTTATTAAAAAATCTGACTTTTTAAGAGAATGATTCACTATTTCCCGATTTTGTATCAGTGATTAGGTGACTAACAAACACGTTCAAGTGCTTTGACTGATGTCATTAATCAGCCTAATACCTTTCTATATTGAATTAAAACTCAATATAGAGATGTTAGGTTGATTAATGACATCAGTCAAACGATGATGTTTTTCTTATGGGGTGGGTTATTACAATGTTAAACATGATGGCGGTATAGGACAGAAAACTGCTGAAGACAAAATTCAAGCGATGGTTGTCGCATCATTTTCCTCAACTTCGGAGTTTCTTGGCAAGTAATCCAGCAATATTTCACAAAATCATTTCTCCATGATATCGACTTAAGAGGCTGTCTCTGTAAGAACCGACTACTGATTTTACTTCGAAAATTCGATTTTTCTCATAAACTGAGATTTCAAAGCCCTTACCTAGTCAATCACTAAAATGAGTTTTATTTCATTAAAATTCCAATTGAAGTTTTCTAGGATTGATTGAAGTTCAGTCCGCTCGACACAAGTTTCATGCCCGCCGAAACTGGAAAAATAGCACATATTGCCGGCGCTCTAAAAAAAATAATATTCGCT
>Ga0126339_10001736_pt1 | contig 15156 bp, 7 predicted proteins | sample OrbTmetagenome_2_FD_92532 | JGI IMG/M metagenome (GOLD analysis project Ga0126339, IMG submission 92532) | Coral microbial communities from Petempiche,Puerto Morelos, Mexico - Orbicella T R C metagenome | ecosystem: Host-associated > Invertebrates > Cnidaria > Coral | place: Petempiche,Puerto... | reverse complement strand
TGGGGGGGGGGGTTACTTTAGTCTAGTTTTCTATATTTTGGGGGCGTTCTTAATAAAACAGTTATTCCACTCGCGCTTGCTGGAAATGAGATGATTACAGCCAGCTCGGCCCTACGCGCCTCGTTGGCTATCTACCATCTCATATCCGACTCGCGCTCGTGGAATAATTGTTAAATGCAGGCCATATTCCCAAGGTAATCTCCCTCAAGCTTTTCTTAGATCACTCTGGGTTTCGTGAATCCTACGAGAGTCTAGAAATAGCCAATGTGACGTGGATTTAGTTAAGGTGAACACGCCCAAGCGGCCTTACTGGCCCATTCATCCTCCGCGAAAACATCCACGCAACGCGCGTGTTAAAAGTATCCTCAGAAGAACTGGGTGCCTTGCCCAAAAATGACTCGAGAAAAAGGCCTGTACAGGAGATTGACTCTGTTATGTCCTATCCTCTCTTTTGTGTTCTATTTTATTACGCGATTTTTCAAAAGCCTTGTAGTAGAAAAAATTGGAAAAAAAATTCAAGAATAAGGTGAATAAGCTCGCACTCTGACAATCACGAAATGGAAAACATTCTTCAGGATCTGAGGTGAATCAATGTGTTGCTCGCGAGGTGTAAAAGAAAAGTTTTCTATTCTTTGTACGTTTTTCACTGACACATTTTGATCAAGCATCGAATCTGCCGTTGCAATCATTATCTGATGTTAAGGTTTATATTGAACATTGATCGTAAACCTTTTTTTTTTCTCAGACTTTCTGGTGGACCAGGAGGCTTTCTTTCAGTCATTAAAACAGTTTGAGAAAGACCGCCAAGAAGCCTCCAGTGGGCCAGGTAACGGTAAGTCGATGTAAGAGGTAGCAAGTAAGTTATGGTACTGGAACGGGAAATTCGCGTCGAAGAACATTTTAAGTGTCACCCAAAATTCGAAAGAACTCACGACAGCAAACGTTTAACTAGCTCTACGCGGTCCGCAGATTTAATTCAAAACTGATGAAAACGCTTTCAAAGAGGAGCGTATGTTAGAAAGAGGGTGCTTATTAGATGGAGGACGCTAAATCAAATAACTAGAATAAATGAACCGCATGCAACACCGTAATTAGGTTTTTCGTAGCGTCGGACTCATTTTAGATTTTGGACTCGCATTTTTGATTCTCCTTCCCCCCTTTAATTAGTGTTATCAACGCTCCCCCATCTTCCCGTCCCAAGCTTTCCCTTTTCTATAGTAGGCGACGAAGGTAATAAATTGTCTCTTTATGAGCAACCACGGTGCACGCTCGAATGGAACAAAAATACGGTTTCTGTGGTTAGGTTACCCGGGTCGCTATACTCTTGGCGTAGTCGGCTAGGCACCGTTACAGAGCGTTTCCACTCACGTGGCCAGCAGCCCTGCAAATTTATTGGAACAAAAGAAAGTGTTTACCTCGCACAGGTTTGGTTTGGGACACCAAAATGGCCCCGTTTCATTCATTTGAGACACCAATATGGCTGCCGTGGTGTCAGGTGAAAGGCTCTATATGACAGAGCAGCCAATAAAGTTTTACCGCTGATGGTACCCTTAAATGAAAAAACTTAAATCTTATTTATAGTGGCCATGCACTTAGCTATACAAGCACTAAGCTTACCTAGTTTACAGGCGTGCCACTGAAACAAAGGAAACAAATATTTCAAATAAGGGTAACATAGTTAAAAATCCCAACTGACAGAAAGCAGACCAGTTGGCTATTTACAAAGTGTGATTGAGGATTTGAGGATATATATGGGTTACTTTTGTGAGTCTTGATGTTGCCTTCCTGAAATATGCGTAAGGAAATTAATTGGAATCTCTTGGTTATTTCTGGGAGAATTTTGTTTCCACTAAATGTCGTGCGAATTGTCATGTTAAGATCTTTATTAACTGACTTTTAGCCAGAACCCATTAAGAATGTTTTTTTTTTTCAAGGTTTTTGTGTTTGTATAGGACTACCGTGGCCTTCTCAGGCTCGGTTCACAAAATTTCAACGACAGAAAAATCCTCAATCAAGATTTCTAATACGTACCTCAAGTCAGTTCAGTAACATAACCATGCAACCAGGTTTTTACTAATTTTTTGGTTTGGTAAGAAAAGGAAACCCAAAAACATTTCAGTCATTTCGTTACACTATACACTGATTTCCCTGCCTGATATGCAATACTGATTCTTACTATATGGCTAGCCCCGTGAGCGGGTAAGATGAACTAAATCCTGCGCTGTGATTGGCTACCCGAGCAGGCAAGATGACGTTATCTTGCCCGCTCGGGACTACCTGCTGTGTCCCGCAAGAAAAATTCCCCGAAAGTCATAAAATAAATCCTTTATAGACCAAGCTTGTTCGTTCAAAATGGCTGGATATTTGCCTCGTTCTGTTTTTTGCGTGCTTAAGGACCGAGACGAAGTCCAGGTCCATAAACAAGCAAAAAACAAAAAAAAAAGAACATGGCCAATGTCCAGCCATCTTGACCTCACGCTTGGTCAATAATCCATATATGTGGGTTACAAATTTACTACACGTGAATATACTGGACATATTTAGCCACATTAAAAAACAAGTTGGATTGAATTTCCTACATCCTTATATGATATCTTTTGAATGCCCACCAGCCTCATGGCGAATCTTTAAAATAAAAGATAAAATAAAATAAAATAAGACGTTCTCTCTTCCTGCACCATAGCGTTGTAATTTCCAGATGGTTGGCCCAAGTTCTGCACAATCTTGTTTTCAAGCTTCGTCCAGTAGAAAATATCAGTTTTGTTTCATTTTTGCGCGGGTATTCAACTCAATGCCAAGAGGACTTACATTACAACAGCCTGTCAAATTATTACAGAACACTTCAGTATTACATTTTTCTTTTATTGGCAACATGAAGTATGGTCATTCCGTAGGTACAATTTTCAGTACGCGAGTGGCCACAATTAAGGCGACGTACACACTACGCCAGAGTAATTTGAAAAGAAAGCTCTATTTCTAAGGCTAGGCCTACCCTCCACACTAATCCGTCACGAAAACGGAGCTTTTCGCGAACGCTCTTCAAACCGGAGGAATTTGAAAGCGCCGGTTTTTCGTTTTCCTGAGCACGGAAAACATTTTGAAAACGGAGCTTTTCGAAAATGATGTAGTCACGTCGACAATCCTTGTTGCGTTTTTACATTCCTCCGGCGTAGTGTGGGCGGAAAACATTTGATGCGTTTACAGAGTGAAACCTCCGTTTTCAAATTCCTCCGACGTAGAGTGGATGGGGCCTAAAAAATAAATGCCGCGCTTTTTAAATTTCGCCCAGATTAAACATGCAGCAAACAAATGAAAAAAAGACGATGAAAGAACAACAGCTCTGAACGCCTGTTCCGAGAATTATTTTTCCTCAGTTCAAGATGCTATAATTACATCCAATACCTTGATCACAACAGAGGCCATATATTAGTGCAGCCAAGTTATTAACTACCGCGAATTGCAAATTCATTACCTTTTTAGTATCGTCTTAAAAGTATACTTTTGCGCAAACAAGATTATAATGCGCTTAAAAAGAAGTAGCCGGTAAACTTTAATAAATTATGACTTGTATGTATTAGCATAGGACGGAGAAAAACAAAATGGGTGCGGGAACGTTCTTTAATATCAAACCAACTGGTACGAAAAATAGAAGAAAAATACAGTGGGGCTCCGCCTTACGAACTCCCCGTTAATCCAGCCGGTTCGGCTTTTCGAATTCTTGGTCGAAGAAAAACCCTTCGTCAGTCACGTTCTTGTGTTAAAGAACCCCTAAAATACAAACACAATTTTCTAACCCCAAGGTGGTATAAACAGGGCTATCTCTTTTGTACTTTGTTTCCGCCATGTCAACTCGGTTAGGTTGTTACTCTTTGAAACCAAACTTGCCCGAAATATGCCAATTAAATAAGAAAACGGTTATCCGAAACTAGTATACTGTGCGCTTTTAAGGTTGATGTGAGAGATTTTTAAGGATAATATAAAAAGTCAAGCGCACATTCTTTTCTTAGTCGCGCAAAAACAACAAAATCTATAGAGGGAAATAAAAATGCTCTATTTGTATGACAAGACAGCTTGAACAACATATAACACTTAACACTCCCTACTTTAATAAATGAATTTTCAACGTTAGAATGAGATAGTTAATTATCTTTAAGTATTAATGACAATATCAGTTCAAGTTCGACAAGAATGCCTTTTTTGCAGTGACGTTTTTCACATAATCTAAATCTTGAGGATTTTACGATAAAATTATAAAAAAATAAAATACTGCTTTTAAATTCATTGGGTACTTATTTTCCTGGTAGAAAGCTTGCTTTGTAGTCTAGTATTCGAGCCGGTACAACTCGTCGCTTTTCCTTCTTTGTAAGAAATAAAAGTTCTCGCTCCAAAGCCTTCTCAAACAAATGTTCCTTTCTTTTCTGCTTTTTGGAGCATTTAAAGTGTGAAAAGAGTTTCTATGTTTCTAAATGTAAGTTAGTTCATAACCTGTGATAGTTTGTCCCAAATCAAAATTAATTCATTGTTTCTTTTCCGTCCCAAGTCGCTTGTCCTTGGTAAACTGATGTTTAAATAGAGTCAGAGGTTTTCGCTTCTATTACTGTTTATTCGTTCGCTTTAGTTAGACTTGAATGTTCATCCTTATTACAGCTTCGTGTCCCAGCAGCCTTGATCACTATCATATATGGTGATTTCCTCAGTTGTCTTTGTTGCTTCTGTCGTACAGTCCTTGTGCACTGACGTTGAGGACTCTGCCGGCCCATCCATCGCAAATTGAGGCTCATGATCCAATCTCTTCGCGTCTTGTACAATCTTTGGTACAACTTGATCGTACGTTTTCAATTCTATAAGTTCCTTTTTCTCTAAGGGGCTGCTGATAAACATCACCAGAGCGCGGCGAAATCTTTCCGTCCGAATATAATAGATAACTGAGTTAACTGCGCTTGTTAAAAGTAAGAAAAAGAACGCCGAGAAAATGAGCCAAAATTCTACCAGTTGAACCGGAGTCAGAAGCAGGATACTACGGGTTATATCGGGAAGGAAACAAATAGCGTAACACACGATGATATAGCGAACTGTTTTCAACGCTTTTAGATCCTGGAAACGTTTCATGTCTAACCCTTTCAGACCCTTCCTGAACGATACAGTTTTTTTAATCTCTCTCGAACTCAAATAGAACACAGCGCAAAACATTATCAAAAATGCTGGCAAAATGATTCTCGGAAACGGCAAAATTCCCCTGTCCTCGTATTGTGAAATGTACTTGGCAATAGGGGCGTCACCAATATCCTCGAAATCCGTGTGAAAAAAAATAATTCCCCCCACCAGAGAAACTCCTAAAAGCCACTTCAAGGCTATGATCCCAAAAAGCTTTTTTCTGCTTTTCCACGAAGTATATCGTAGACCGTAAGCGAGCACTAAGTAGCGATCTAAGAAAATAGTGGTGACGGAGAGAGCGTTTTGAAGCAGAAAGCCTCTACGAAGAAAAAAACAGACTATGGCGAGATACCTGCCTCTGAAAACGGGCGAGGGAAACAACTGATAGCAAATGAACAACGGGATGTTGATAACACCGTTGAAAAGATCAACCAGGGCCATTTCAACAACGAGAAAGTTAGCATAAGTGCGTAAGTTTTTATACTTGGCAACAAGCGCGCAGATAACCGAGTTACCTAATATCAAGACGACTAACAGTACTGCCAGAAGGGTTGTTTGAATGATCACCTCGTACTTTTCTGGTATGGTGCTGTAAAATGAGAAGTTAGGAAGCGACATTGCTGTTCCTTATAGCCTCTTTCGTTGTCAAGCGCTAGCTGCTGTCCCTCGGACGCCAGAGTAAAATGTAAATGATTATTACATTTTGCGTGATATTTATTTCAGAATAACATGTCCGGATAGGCTGGCCACGGCTCTACCCTCCGCTTAAAGTGTGACGTCAAGAAACCTAACGTGAATCACGTGATTTCAGATGAATGGAGGCGGTCGGCGGCCTTCTGCTGATGCGACATTCATGAATTAGGAGGGGCATGCCGAAATTGATATTATTCAGTTTAGCTCGATACGTTTAATTTTATTCATCATCTCAAAAATTTAGGATTGCGAGGAGATCAAGGTAAACATTTGTGAAAAATTAGGCGTCCCTAATCTTTAGGGTTTGTTCAATCGAAAAAAGTGATAAAACATAAATTTATATAAAAGTCAAAGGTGTATTTTTGGTCATAACTTATCATTTGTCCAAATTTTATTTTAAATGGGATTTTCATGAAAAGTTAGCTCAAAATCTTCTCTTTCTTTTTAGAAAGGAAAGCCTAACGCGACAAACAAAAAATAAAAGGGGAGAAAAAAGCCGAAGATTTCCAAAGCAAATAAAAGATTAAAACTAATGTAAATGATGTATTGACTGTTGTAGTTCATAAAAAGTTATCTCAAAATCCTTTGTTTCTCGCTGAAAAGGAAGATCCAGAATGGCAGCAAAAACGAATTAAAATAGAAAAGGGGCAGAGAGAAGCCGAAGAGAACAGAATTAAAAAATATAAAGATCTCCGCTGAAAATACAAAAAGAAAGTGTAAAAATAATCTATTCGCTATTCAGGTTCTTCTTACTTGTTCCCAGGTCCTCCAGTGCAAGAGGCAGAGGCGGTTGAAGACGAGTCGGCCTGGAACCAGTTTTCATTGACGAAGAGATCAATAACGACAGAGAAACGTGAGTAACGCCATAAATATTTTTGAAGTCTTGAAGTTTGGGGCAAAAATGTAAGACACCAGACACCTAAAATCCAGTTCAATCTAACTTAATTTCCTACCTAGATTTCTCTCTGTTTGACGCTGAAAAGTGAAATCTACCTCCAGCTTGGCGGTGAGAAATCTAGGTCACATCACATCTAACTAATTCAGTCAATAGACCATATTCGTATTCTCGGTACTGGACTGGAGCTAGCTTGCAACTGAGCCTAATGCGGGGAGTCTTTTCAAATGCAAATGACAATAATCTCTTTTCAATAATATTTCCCCGCATAAGCCTCCATCGTAAGCTGATCAAAATTTCCGGAATTTTGAGTAAATGGTAAACAACCATCACTCTCTTTCCCTTGTTCATCCTCTATTGCGGTGACATATCAAGACTCCTTTCTACAGGAAACACGATTCGTCTAAACTTCCCTGACAGTCTCCCCAAAGAGAATGGCACAGGCCGTGTGGAAGTTTATCACGACAACCAGTGGGGTACTGTGTGTGATAGATCCTGGGACGGCAAAGACGCGTTCGTCGTCTGCAATGAACTGGGACTAGTCAAAGCGATCCACGAGACCAAAAGGGCTAAATATGGTCAGGGAATAGGTCCAGTATGGCTCAATAACGTGCAGTGCACGGGAGGAGAGAGGTCGTTGCTAGACTGTCCCCACTCTGGATGGGGAAATGTGGGCAGTTGTGCGCATGGCAATGATGCTGGGGTCAAGTGTTTGCAAACAGGTAAGAAAATAGGAGCGCAATGCATACATAGAGAATATTAGATACTCTAGATCCTTAGCAAAACAGCCCTCTCTTTTCTCCGTTACATCCGTTAAGGCTCCCGTAACATGAAAGTCTTACTATCTTTTTCTGGTGGATTCTGAAGGCACCAATTTACTCAATTTGTGTGGTGTGCTGGGAAACACAGCTCTTGCTCTTCCAATGCCACTAAAGAGTTCGCACTTAATAAATCTCTTTCATAGTGTCGCGACTTAACCTGACCCCTTCCAAAAAAAAAAAGGACACGATTATCTGAACTGATGCCGATTGATTTCCATAAAACAACAAACATGATCTTGCTAATTATCTATTCTGCGTACTAAATGCTTTATACCATTTCCCAGGCCTCCCACGCTTGATTGAGGTTGGCTGCTACAAAGACAGCGAATCAAACCGAGCTCTGCGAACTTTGTACGCGTTCTTGCGACTGGAAATCGATTGGTACAACCTGCGAAGCATGATAACGAAGTGCGCGGAAAGAGCTTGGAGTCGAGGATTCCGGTAAATGTGGTTTGAGTAGAGATTACATTTTATATCATGCCATAGAAAATACAGCCAATAAGAATACAGGAGAGCCGTTCTGTATTCGACGGCATTACATTCAACCTTCCCATCATGCACCGCGCAGATGTTCCATGGATTGTGTTGGCCACTGTATTTCTATGGCGTGGTATAAAACAGTTATGTAACGCTCTCTCATGGTATACCATGAAATATCCCACTTGTCATTTGTATTTTCTAAGGTACGCTCATGTGTATAGCAAGAGAATTCAAGTGATTCGTGGGATATTCCAAGGTAAACCACTCGAAAGCATTTCATAACAAGTATAAAGTCGCAGCAATCGTAGCTGCCTCAAGGAAATCCATGTACGCCACGATACTTCGTGATACGGACACTAGTCTACCAGATCAGACGAAACATCACCAACCCGTTTCCTAGTGTTTGCTGAAAAACTAGTTTTCTCCAAAACGTTTTGCTTACGTAATTTCGGCCTGGTTGTAATCTGCTGCAATCATGTTTGCCTGAGCCGCAATTTGTCATGTATCACCCACATCTGGATAGATCGTTCTTTGCTCAAGCTAAACTAAAACGCGACATTACTTTGTTGTTGTTGCCGACCACTAACCTTGTTTGAATTTATTTTGCATAGAACCTTGCGATGACCTAGAATTACATCCAGGAAGGAAAAAAATCACTTTTTGCTCTTACCCCCCGGGGATAATGGGCGGGATATTCTTCCATTCCACTCGGTCACGTGCAACCACTGCTGCCTCACTCCACGACGTAAAACACAAGGCTATCCTCAGCCTCGTTCTCACGCTCTCTCTCCTTTGCCTCCCCCTCAGGGCCTGGGAACGATATTGAGCTGTTCTTTCTCTGCGGTTCTGCACCAGGTCTCTCTCGGTCCACCAGACAGAAAACTGCGATGAGCTTCGGCAGTATTGGTCACTTGGCCCAAAGTAGACTTTGAGATTAATTTTATTAATCTATAATTGTGACACAGATTGATTTCGATCTCCATCTGTTGCAGATACTTCGGAATCCAATTCTATGGAGAATGCTGGAGTGACGAGGAAGCAGAGACTCGATACGCTATGCACGGGGAGGTGGATGCATCAAACACTGAACAGAACTGCCTTGAAGGTCGGTAATCAGACGACCGTTGCACTTCAAAATCTGTCGAGAGGCCAAATCGAACTCCTTAGTTTGAGAGCTATCCACCAGGGCCTTCGACGCTTGTCAGATTCAGGGCTTTGAAACGAAGTTCACAACACTAAGATAAACATACACACCGCGTCTGATGAAAAAAGAAACGAGCAATAAAACCTCGCAGACCGAGATCAGTAAACTAAGTAAGACGGTTTAAAGATGATTTCCAGTCCGTACTGCGTAGTCTCGGCGCCATTATGTTTATTATGACTCGATGGAATGCGTATCAATGTTATTCGTTACGAACCACATACCTTATCTTTGAGGCCTTTCAAATTATTTTTCCAACAGCTTCATTGATTTTTACAGCTGCGAAGTTGTTTCATAAAGTGATATGAGAAAGAACGAAGCATAAAGCTTCGCATCCATAATGGCGGTTGACATGAAACTTTGAATTTACTTCATGTAACCAGTTGCTAAATTTTTACATTTTGTGATGTCTTACATGAAACAAAACAAAAAACGTAAACAAACTCTCGAGAGTGCGTAGTACGGACTGGATATCATCTTTAACCTGAGTCTTTTCCCTTTTAGCGTCTTTGTTTCTTTCTCGCTGTTAATGTTTCTTACTCGGTTTTCGTTTTTCTAGCCGTCCGCTTTGAAATAAATTTCAGCTTTCTTGATACTTGCAACTAATCGTGTCTTTAAGGAACGTATCGGTACGTGGCATTTCAAGCGAGTTTGGTCCAGCCATGGTTTGTATTTTGGCGAGGTGTGGTTGAGCCAAAATACCCACAGCTAACCATGGCGAGACTAAACGAGTCTGATAGCATGCCACCGAAGCGTACCAAAAAGGTACGATTACCTTTTTATCGTACTCAGATTAGTCTAAGTGACCGTGATATCACAGCTATATTTTTTTCAGTGACTTGGTATCGCAGGATGTCAGGCCTGGGTTGTTCGAAAGGTGGACAAAACTATCCACCGTATAAATCACTATCCAGCGGATAGCGTGGTTTTTTTTTTGTTTTTTTTTGTTAACACTTATCCACTGGATAGCCGTTTATCCGGTGGATAGCAATTATTCAGCCTTCGAACAACTGGGGCCAGAATAGTAGGCACCGCTTCTGATTGGCTAATTACGAGTTTAGGTACGGTAAAGTCTGAAAACAGTGCTTACAATTCAAGGTGACAATAACAACGAAAATCTAGAAAACTGAAATAAAATAAGAAAAAATCGGATTGATATTCGAACTGATTGATAAAACATGATTTTAAACTTGACTGCTAATTTCCTCTCTCTGTAAGGCACCGGTATGCACTGGGCTAATTTTGTTTACAAATTCGCACCATGGGCGGATCTGGGATGCTGGAGGGATAACAAACTTGACCGAGCTATGTCTCAGCTGCTCGTCAACCTGCGATTCCAGATTGACTGGTTTAACATCGGTAAAACCGGTAAGTGTTCAATCTACCTTGTAGTGATGCAAGCGCACCAATGCAGCTTTGGGACCATAAAACATGTCAACTTCAAGACGTGTCCGCTCATGAGGGTTAAAAATGCGATTATTTATCTAGAACTGTAAATGGTGTTTGTATGTGGCTGGTACCATTACTAAGTGTCCGCTAATAATAATAGTTTAACCCTCTCATTTCAGTTCCTTTTCCGTCCTCGCGTTAAAATTTTATTGTAGACATACGCATTCACTGGGCGTTTCACTGTGGAAAGTAAAACAGTCTTTTACAACTGTACCTGTTCAAACTACTTCCCAGTAGACTGCGGCACCCACGAATGTTTTCCCGCGTTCAGAGTAACGTTTTTGATGCCGCGAGTTAGTTTCAAACCAATCAGCGTTTCAAATGTACCACGTGATTGGTTCGAAACGAACTCGCGGTATCAAAAACGTTTCTCTAATGGCGGCAAAAAAAAAATCGTCGGTGCCGCGGTCTACTGGAAAGAGTAGTATGGAATTGGCGATGAAACGTGTCTGGAATCAGACATCCAGTGTAAACAATATTTATAAAAACGTTGTTGTCACTCTAAACATGTCTCGGAGCAAGTGTGAGCGCAACGTAACACGGACTTAGACATCAGTCTAGAACTGTTGAAGCACTAGAAAAGAAATACCCTCTCGATATCTTTCAGTTGACTTGTGCTATCAGGCCGCAAAGAAGGCCGGCAAGAAGTACTTTGCCGTGCAGTTTTATGGCGAATGCTGGGTAGATAAAGATGACTCGACTTACATGAAGCACGGACCGAGCACGGCTTGTTGGAGCGGTGTCGGAAAAGGAAGCACGAACTATGTGTACAAAGTGGAGTGGTAACTAGGTGAGTCCAACGACCTGACATTGAAACTTTCAGATACATTTTTGGGTGTCAAAAACGTAATGGATTTACATGTGAAAATTGGCTTTTTGAGGTTTTATAGTAGTTGAGGCATTTTAGAGGGGATTTAAACTTTAGGTGTTTTGAGAACAGTTTCAAAACGTCAAGCGATTTTAACTGAGGGGTGAGAAAAGTTGAGATATTTCGAAGAGGTTAAAAAACAGTTTTAGTATTTTGAGGGGCAAATATTTATCCCATGAATACTCGGAGAGCAGCTATAACACAACTCTGTCTCTTTGATTTCCGAAAACGAGAGCACCCTTAGCCTGTTGTCTTGGGCGAGAAGAGAAGGGAGCATGCGTATATGAGCGGACAATGAAAGACAGAAAATTTCAGAAAGCGCCTAGTTTTGTATTGAAATCATGGCCGACACTACAAAAGTATTTACTCAAGAGAAAATTGTGTCAATATGTATTAGCTCTCCCTTCATGCACGGTGTCCAAAGCATGATAGTTTGAAAATATTATTTACAATCTTATAACAGATGTTTTTTTATTTTTTTCTACGCAGATCACTGAATCCTTTGATAATCTTTGCAGGATCTGTTTTTTTCTTGAAGTATTTGTTGGACACTTAAGTGACAGGGAATTGCTAGTCCTGAAAGTTTGCTGTATCTGTGTATCTGTGTAATAAGAAATAAAGCAAAGCTGAAAAAAGTCGATATCCTTAAACCTGTTTTCACCAAGGTAAATAGTTTTTTTTTGTTTTGTTTGTGTTTGTGTTTGTGTTTTTTTTTTCTCTATAAAAGAGTTATAAAGCTTGCTTGGGACTTGCTGGCGTCCAGATAAAGTAGCGAGCCACGCGCTCGCAACGGGGACATTCCTGTTCTTAATTTTCCGTATTTGAGCAATAGAGCACTTTTTTCGTGTTTACATAGCCTCATCTAAACACGAAGGAGGTTCGGAGGTTGTGCTCTATAGCTTTTATAAAATATTTCTCAAAAATAAGCGCGAATGGGGTACTCCCTTATATGGGCTACCGTCTAAAGGTACGTGCGGCCCTAAAGGGTGGTATGATTTTTCAGCCGTTTTGGTCATAAATAGGGTATGGTTTTTGCACTCAATTCTTGAATTGGGTATGTTTTTTAGAAGAGGCTACTTTTCTTTTTCATCATTATCGATAAGACCATAGACAAAAGCCCCTCAAAAATTATGTTTATGGCAACTATGTCAGCCGCAACGGTCATAAATAGGATATCGAATTTTGGGTCAGGTCATAAATAGGGTAGGGAAATTGGCAGTTTTTGGTCATAAACAGGGTAACATATTTGGGAAGCGGGCCGCACACCCCCACCAAATTTTTCTGGGAGTACCCCCGGGGGGTCCTGCGCCAGGATTACTCGAAGTTACAGTATTATGGTACCGTACATACGGCACGTGTACCATGTTGCAATCAAGATTTGTATCACTAACAAACAAAACATGAACAATTGCAATATATGAATGATGCAGGAGCAAGTAAATGATATGAGTACAAAGTTTTATAAATATATTTTATGAACTTTTAGGGTTAGGGAAAAATTTAAAAATAAACGCCGGGACCTCGATCAAACGCCGGAGCCCAGATTAAACGCACCCGGAGTTTATTTAAAAATCGGCAGTTTGGACCCGGCGTTTTATCGAGGCCGGCGTTTAATCGAGGAAATACGTTACTCTAATCAAAACACACCTATCGACCAATAAAATCTAAATTGTTTTAAAAATTATGGTAAAAGATTAGTAAAGTGTATCTACAGTGTCCCAGTACAAGGTGAGCTTCCTTGGTGACAAGATGTGACTAAGTTATTCCTTGTCGTAACCATTTGTTGCTAATGGCAAAATTTTAACGATTAGATATTTAGCAGGTTACGCCTTGCAAGAATTTATTATCTGTTTCAGAACAATTAAGCAAGTCTAATTTGCGTAGAGATTACTGAGGTAGGTGACCCCGTGATCAAAGAGTGTGATAAAGCGGGATCACGTTTCACGAAGTACAAAACGGTCTCTTGGCGTTTTATCCAGATCTCAATCTTTGATAAAGCGGGATCACGTTTCACGGTAACACGGTCACTTCGCGTTTTACCCAATTTACGATCTTTGACGCAATAGCAGATGACGTCTACAGAAGAATAGTTCCCAAAAAATGTTTCTCGTTTTTCGATTGCGTTAAATCGCGGATCATGTTTTACGGTGGAGGAAACAGGCAATGATTGCATCAACCTCGTTCCCAGAGTCTCTCATCTTACCGCCCCCAGGTTCCTGGGAACGAGGTTGTGATTGCATTATTGCACTTGTCCGATTCCAACCCTTCACAATTCACGACCTTAAGAAGCTACAAGTAACCAACTTTTTGAAATTTTCAACCAGCTGGTTTAGTTAGTAGGAACGGATGAACCAAGAAAAACTGCCTCAACATTTTAGTAGTTTATTAACGATTTCCATGGCACCCCTTTAATTAACAAATCATTTAAATTGCTTTGAAAGTCAACTTTGCAAAACCGGTAAATCACGCCTTTTCTAGAGTAATGAAACATTAAGGGCGGTCAAGATATAAAAACGACAAGAAAGTTTTTTTGTGGTGTAAAAAAATATCACCCGCTGTCATTGAAAGGTAAATTCGAAAAAGTAATGAGTTTCTTGAGAAAGAAAAACGATCAGAAACGTCAAAGAGATTTCAATACACACCAAGAGCAAGGATTACCCTCATTAAGAATTGGAAGATTGAAATTTGATGGACATTAAAAATTACTGAGGCTGGCTTTTAGCCCCCGCAACCAAACCCAATTTTTTTAATATGGTAAAAGTAGTGAAACATTTTTAAGTGTCTGGAATCCTGAGACAGGTATGTATCGTAGGCTAAAGTAGTTTGAACAAGCGTGAAGCGACATCCTGCTTTGGAGCAGCTTTATTTGTTCAGAGAACAACTTTCAGTCAAAGTGTTGTTTGATTTCAAAGAAATCGCAAACACGTTCGGCAGAACTTTTATTAAATACGCTGTCTTTGCAGGTTTGGTATCTTAGGGACGCATATATTCAAGTTATTAATTATCGCATGGACATTTATATCATAACATTTCAAAAAAAATTTACTGATAAATTATTAAAAATTGACATTAATTAAAAAGGGAAACTTCATATACCACGCGAGTCTTCTAAACATTGCATGAAAATCTGCTCTCTTCATTGTATATAATGAATTGGGTTTGGAAGAGTGCAAAATTTATGACCGTATATCTTACCAATGAAGGAAATGACAAATGAAATTAATCTTCCTCGTGAAAAGGTTATCAACTTGTCCTGATATCGATGTTTCCATGGAAACAAAATGTTAATTTCTCATGAATGTTTACAGCACACATGAGGGAAAAAGATAAACTTACAAAAGCAAGTAATTTCGTGAATTATCCCTTGCATACATTACAGCGAGTCTTAGCGCAAAAAAATGTTAAGTTCATGGGAGAGGCGATGAAATAAATGTTTAGGTTTGTATGTGATAATAAAACCTTTGAAAACCACCGTAATAACCGCAAAAAAAAAATATGCCTCAAGTTTCAAGGAACATTTTGCAACAAAATCATTATGGTGCATTAGATGAGAACATACAAGCTGTAATGCCACACACCTTCTGTTAATTTAATT
>Ga0126339_10001735_pt1 | contig 15157 bp, 8 predicted proteins | sample OrbTmetagenome_2_FD_92532 | JGI IMG/M metagenome (GOLD analysis project Ga0126339, IMG submission 92532) | Coral microbial communities from Petempiche,Puerto Morelos, Mexico - Orbicella T R C metagenome | ecosystem: Host-associated > Invertebrates > Cnidaria > Coral | place: Petempiche,Puerto... | reverse complement strand
GCCTTAACCAATATGAGGCAAACCGAGGCACTTGCCTCAATCATTTTTTTCGTTTTTGTGGTTTCTTTTTTGAAGGGGGAAAGTAAAAAAAACTACTAAATACCTACAGGAAGAGAATTTAACCATGAACATTCCCTCTGTCATAATATTTTTTGGTTACAGCCCTGTTTTTCACTGTCCTCCTAAGCTATCGACGTCATCAATGTGAAAGTGCATTAGCACACATATAGCCGTCAAGGAAAACAAGCAATTAAATTACACAAACCAAATCTTTTACAGGCGAAAAACACTATGAGTGAGAAACAGGATTGAAATTTCCAGAGTTCAGTCAGCGTGGATTATGAATAAAACGTATCTTTTGTATCGTAACGTATCATTTTTACCCGCGTAACGTACCGTTTGCGTACGTTCACCACCAGCTTATCAAGTTCATTCAGTTGTGCTCATCCAGTCAATTATAATTTCAAATTATTATCAAAAAAAAAAATGGACGTCTGCCTGTTCTTCTGTCTTTATGTCAAAACATGTCTACAGACACCACGAGGCGACATCTTCGTGTATTCGCAGCTGCTTCCACTTGTAAGAAAATAGACAAACAAACTAATTTCTTCATTTCAAGTCGATGTGTAATGCTTGGCATCGAAAAAAAAAATTGTAATTTTATGCGGAAAATAACTGAGAAGACCTGCTATGCATATATCATGAAATTAATTAGATGTATAGGTTTAGGTCTCATTGGGAAAAATGTTTTCCAAACTGCCTTACTTTGATATTGGAGGCTTCAACGGCTTTATGCAGTTAAAAGTAGCTGAACTTTGGAACTCAGCACTGAATAGGTCCGTCAGCAAATGACAAGTAGAACAGTATCTACCCGTAAAGCACAACGTGACGTATTACCCAAGTTATTTTTTTCACCGCTTCAAGTTATATAATACTTTCATCATGTTAAACATCGTGATTACTTTGCCAGCCGTGTGATCACGGGGACTATTAACAACTAGTGTAGATCGTAAGTAAGATTCTAAGGAGGTTGCCATGTTTTATGCATTAATTTGCACTCTGTCGAGTGAAGTTTTGTAATAGCTAAATAAAGATACTTATTCATCAGTCAAGAAAAGGAAACTCATGCCTAAGAATGTAGATCTTTCTGTTTGATATCATCTGAATAGGTGTAACTTTATCAGCCGTGTAATGCCAAGTTGTTTTACATAACCTTCTGTCAAAACAGATAAAAAGGCACGCGGTTGAGACAATAGTAATATTTTCGTCCCCTTTGGAGTCCAGCCAATCGAATAACTTCCTCGGAGCTGGAAATCATGTGAAAAATTTCCACATATGCTTCAAGGCTTTGATTAACTTGATGAAAGTAATTAGATATGGTTTCAAAGTGGTCAACTAAAACACTTCGTTTTGCTGCTCGAAATGGTAAAAACAATTCATGAATTATTGAAACACTTAACGATGCTTTCACGAAAAAAGTTCTAGAACCCTCACTACCACTTTGAAACGATAAAAATCAGCTAGCGTTCATTACCTTACATTGTATCTAAAAAAAGCCAAGAGAGGATCATTCGATGTTCGTGACATTAGACGCGTAACAGCTCATGTTTTTGGCAAGAGAAACTGTTGACAAAACATAAGTGGTCATCAGTCTTGCTGGCGACTCCACGTGAACAACGATTTCTCCACGTGTCCACCAGACAAGAGTACACCACAAGCTCTGTTTGAGGTCAATGATTGGTTCAGTGGACATTTCAAGGAAGTGGGGCACAAAGTTGTTTACAAAGTAGCATTTGACGAACGACGTTTTTTTTTTGTAGTAATGCCTATTTGCCATAATCGGTGTTTTACTCAAAAATGAAGGCTAGATTGGTGCAAAAATACCGAAGAGGTCACGGGAACTGGCTACCTCTTTCACTTGTGTATACGAATTTGTTGAACATTTCAAGACTAATGAAGCTACTTTGTAAATTGCTTTCATTCCTTGCTTGATTTCAATTAGTCGTCGTTTTGAAGTCCGTTATCGGCATTGGTGGCTAAGTTGCAGTTTAGCGGTGTCTTAAAGTTCGTTAACACTTCTTATTATCCGTTTTGCTAAGGGAGAAAACCTAATTGGGGGTTCATACTCGCAAAAGACAACGAAAATATCATTCATAAGTCGCTCTTGAGCGGTCGCTAAATGTCACAAGGTAATTTTAAGTCCTGATAAAACTTTTCATTATTATTGACATTTGTAAACAATAGAAAAACTGTCAAATGTTTGTTTGTAGTTAATTCCACACCCCAGCAGCAAATCACGGCCGTTCGCCATTCAAAGTTGGTTTTATCGTCTGGGCAATTAATCAAACCATTTCTTTATCTTGCTGTCTCTTCTAATGTTCGGCCATTGTAAGTTGCTATTCATGTTTTCTCTTTTTATGTTTGCTTTCAAAGCAAGAAGGAAAACTAAAACAACACTACAATCAATACTTTTCCGGTGTGTGCAGCGCTTTGCCAGTTACGACGCTTATTGCTGACCACACTTGAATGAGTTAATTAACGATATAAATGTCATCGAGTTTCCGGACTCTATCGTTTTCTTCTTGTCACCGAGAAGATGTGTTAATGAGTTGGCAAATTAGAGTGTAAACCATTGAAATATTTTAGCTTTTTGTGTGGTCCGCTCCTCGATAATGTCGTTTGCGAGTAGACCGTGAACAACGTTTACCAAAGTCCAACCATATTTAAAACGAAATCAAGGATAAAAGAGCACGCTAAGAGCTTGCTGAAAGGAGTAATTACCCTTGGCATAGCAAACTTCCTCACCCTTGCAGCTTTTACAATACCCTTTTTGATGGTAACATTTAGTGGATAGCTTCCCATTGTGCAAGTATTTAGAGTAACCGGAAAGCAAGGAATACTTCATGAATATTTCAGTCAAAGTAAGGGACACTAATAATCCTTACCCAGGTTCGTAAACAAAGCGAATATAATCTACATCGCTGTCTCTCTTGTGCCGGAAATGCAGACACGTCTTTTTCTTCCAGTGTCTCAGGGCTTTTCTGATTTCTTTCTTCGTTTTCATGGCTACAAGAAAGCGGCAACAAAGACAAGGTGAAACACGGTATATTGAGTAGTTTTATATCGTAATTAAATTAAAATTGACGGCAATGGGGTCATTGTTGATAGAGAAGAATACAGCATCAATTACTGTTCCACGTAGCTCCGCCTTCATGCATACACACACTCAATGAAATTGGAAACTGTGTGCTCTGCCGTGGGTTCCCACTCATCCTATCGACCCTGTTATCGCTATCGCTTAAAATATTCAATGTCAGCACAAACTTCATTGGAAATTAAGCAGCACAATGACAGGCTATTGTCTCAACTCTAACCTTCTCTACTTCGACATCCTAATGACTACATTACGTCGTGTGATTAATTGCTCAAGTCACATATATCCACTACACATATTTACAGAGAAATGCATTCTGAGTTCTTTTGATAGCAAAAATTTCAACCGTTTGCACTTTTTCGTGACGTTAGCGCTTGTAAAAAGTTTTTAGAGCGCTCAAACTGGATAGGACCGAGAGTCTTGAAGCTAAAAGAGCTTCGGCCCGACTTGACGGTCGAAAGAGGGTCGCAATTTACGATGGAACATTCCCATAAGTCTTTTGTACATAAATTGTCGCGTGGGTTGAGGTAGTCCAGTCAACTCATGGAGAGTAGTAAAAATACAGCCATAATACTGCAACCCTATTCGCTCTGAGACTTGAGGTTTATTTGCGGTGGATTAAAATACTTCATTTGCACTAAAAATCCTAATAACATGGCAAAATTGCTTTCTTACGCTAGTGACACTTGGCTCGGATTGTTGTTTACTATCAAGCGAGAGAGCGTTACTTTTCTACAGTCAACTCTTCGGTTCTCGCGAGCTTTAGCGCAATGCAGGAGAAAAGAATTTGGTCGGAAAAAGTTCTGTGAACTCGGACATAGTTTTCAGCTTACCTAAGTCTCTGTCTACGACGTAAGGAATCTCTCCGTTTGGCCATCGCGAGCTCTGTAATTTTTTAACGGCTCGCTTTCTTCGGAGATGTCCTCCACGGATCAGAAGGCGTGTTCTCATGTCTAAAACGATGTCTCCCTCGTAAAGAGTCCAACCGTCAAAAGACGCCGCCTCACCTGCAAAGATGTCCATTTGTTAGATGTTACAAGGTTAATTATGCCCAGGGGAAAAAACCAGCTAAAAAGGATAGATCCCGCTCTTTTTCAAAAGCCGTCAACTTGGCCAAAACGTATTCCGCGGCGCTTGACACGGTCTGCGTGCGATTTACTTTTGCGGTTAATATGCAAGAGGACAAGCGGCAAATCAAAGGATTTTATGCAAGTACGGAGACATAAGCACAGTGATTCAAAGGACGACAGAAGTCGTGCACACCTTTACGGTCAATCAATTCTTGATTCACTTCCCAGGGCTCGAGAGGTTCCGAGTTAGCGGCAAGTACAGGAGTTCTCTTTTTGTCGTCGACTGGGAAAACAGGTATGGCGGAAAGGTAGACAACGTGAACGAGCATAAAACCAAGAGAGATTCGGTGAACAAACATGGTTCCTGTGCCTTACGGTAGCATATGGTACGATTTCAAATCAATGAGAAAGGTTTGCGCCGTATTCAAGATTCAGTTTGCGTAGTGGCGTCACAGGCATTCCATTTAAATAGCCTCTATATATGAATCGGATGATGTGGGCGGTATTACTAGTTAAACAGAAACACCAATGTCAGTCATTTCAAGCTGTGACTTACAAACAACCTAATTTGACAGTCAATTACAATTTACACTCGGCTCGGCTGGTGTTGGCCGACATGGAATTATGGCTTAGTTTTGTCGCACTGCTTTTCGCTGCTTTCGTGTAGGTTGGCGATAAGAAAATCGGCAAAACGTCCCGGAAACGTTGAACTGGAGTCTTGGGCTTCAAAAAGATCTCTGGCATGCGATGGAAGTGATTTAACTCATTTCCTTGTGGGATTACGAGAAGCCGATAACGTCCTGTGGCGCTGAACAGTAGAAGGCCATTATCACTGCATAATACCAGCCGCGTGAAGTTCTTGTTTTGCCAGCACGGTTTGTACTCCTGTGAGAGCAAAGCGGTTAGGATGTGCTCATTTTGGTTTTGCCTTCGTCAGCCACGCTGGGGCTTAAGGACAACCGCAAAACGGACGTACGACTGTACGGGCACGGAACAATCTGGGAAATATCAAAAGATTTAAATCGGCGGCCTCAAGAGCTAGCGGCAGTGATTCTTTTAAGGCTTGAAATCGGTCAATTGGGTAACATTTACCGTGACCACCAGAGTGTGGAGAGTTAAAGTAGTGCAGCAGTGAGGACACAATAGCAGTAATTTTAAGATGACCTCGGTGTTTATATACTGCAGTGACAGTTGGACGACTAATAAAACACGCAAACCAATGGGCATTGTCAACAGCAATTACAGTTTATCTTCGCTTGTATCGCAGCATCGTGCACACTATTCGAGCAGTTTGCGTCACTTTGGTGACTTAAAACCCCGAGGGAACAGTGCAACGACAACAGTAAAGGGAAAACGAAGATAACGTGAGAGCTCACACGTGGTTTTAATTCCACATTTTCACGCTGTTAACTCCAGTACAGCCCCCCGCGTTAACAAACTTTGAGTCCCCTTCAAACGCGTATCGGGCGACTCCAACAGGAGAGGAATTTTGCCTAATCTCACGAAACGATCCAAGGGCGTAATTTTGCTTTTAAGCGCGTTTGCCGTTGCGTATTCCGACGAAAGTTTTCCACAGCAGTTTAATTTACATTTACGTGCTGGAGGAATGTAGCTAACGCTTTTGTTTGACTAGGTCTTCTTTACACGGGTAGCGCGCTGTTCAGGTGCGAAATAAAACGTTTGTTAAGCTAGTCACGTAGACTCGTGTTCCTCACGTACCTTAACGAGGTAGAAGGTTCGAGAATTTGTGTAAAACTAAACTACAGAGAGTCAGGCACATTACAACGGAACATTATCTGAAATTAGTGATCAGTGCTTTTGTTGTGTGGTCTTCACGTTCTTGCTGATTGACTTAAGTATGTGATAAATTACTAAAGTGTTGAGCTGTTAATGGATATGTAATCATCTTTCTTATAAGCGCGAGCTTAAATGTTCTTCAACTTGCCTATTTTTCAACAATCATCGTAATTTTTCTTCTGTTTAAATCTTAATTTTGAAACTAATATTCGATTCGCTCATGTAGAAAACACATTCTGAATTTCCTAAGAAACTAATGTAAACGCGTGCATTGCATTGCATAAATACTTAACGTGTTATGACTTCACTTTACGAAATCAGTTCAGCGGGTAAAATAACTGGCAAGATTAAGACTTAAGATAATGAGCTGAATGAGTCACGGAAATCCGAAATCCTTCAAGCCTAAGAAGCTTTACATTTTTTCTATCCTTTCACGCCGAGCGTAATTTTAAAAGATTTTTGAAATGGCACTGTTTCCCGTTGTCTTTTAAAATGTCTTCAAAACATCATCCTACTTAGATGTGTCTTTCTCATTAACATTGCATTGCGTAATTCGTATTTATTTTTCAGTGCTTACTGTGCTTAAGGTAGCAATAAAACTGATACGGTCTTGCCTTTAAGTGAAGTTAACATCGCTAGTGTGTTAGCTTTGGGGGATGTGAAACTAGCAGATGGCCTCCACTTTTGTAGATAACAAGACCCTGATCTGGAGGCGATAAAACCCTTGTGAAAACATATGGCCAGTTAGTCTAGGGGCCTTTGTATGTTTTACTACCTTAACTTGTAATTGTCATGTCAAGAAAGTATATTTTGGGTGGATTAGCCCTGTAGTCGCTTGGCAGGGATTCCTTTTGTAAATATCAATTATTGAGCTATAAATGTCATCCAATGAGATGCGTGCCTCCCAATTCGCTAGAAATCCTGTTTGAATAAGTTCTGTCTTTCTAATGTGCCTAAGGTCCGACTTATTTGGTAGAACTGATAAAGTCGAAGCTATGGCTAACTGGAGCTTCAGTGGAAAGATGTTACAGGAAAATGTTTTTCCACGTGGTAATAGCTTGCTTTCGTATCTTATCGAAATAAACAAATTTAATTTCCTGCTGAGTATTGTATGTTAGTTTACCTCATGAAAGAATAGCTGAGAATTAAGTTCACAGTTCATGACCAAAGGTAAACTTTTTCACTCCTCGTAAAGACAAGGAGTTATTTTCCGTGCAGGGGAACAATAGAAATATATTAAAAACGGGCGTTGATCAATCTCTTTTTGTTTCCTGGGCTGTCAGGTTTGTGATGCAACAGGTCTTACGGGATGCGGGATTTTAAGCTTGTTAGTGATGTTGACAAAGGTCTGCCTTTCTGATCGAACTGGGGCACACTGACCCGCACAGCCACAGTTCAAGGTTTCCGGCCGCAGCGGGAAACAACCAGAAGCAGCAGTGTCACATTTTTGAATTCCATTTTTTAAAAAAAGAAAACCCTTTAGCAACTTCTGCTTCTACTTCTACTTCTGCTCTAAATGCAACTTTACAATGCACCCACTTTTATGCTAACTCTAGCTATGCCCGGGACTCAAGCCAAGGGTAAATCGGGCGTAATTAGTGCAGGGGCTTTGTCACCAATCTACATGATACATGGCCAGTTCTATGTTGCGTCTTCTGATTTTTCGAATACTCGATCACAGTTTTTCGAAGCTCCCTATTCTTCGCACCATAAGACGTTTCCCTCTACTCAGTCCAACGCTAAGTTTATCCCCTATTTCTCGACTCTCAGAAACACACCTTATTTAAGAACGAAAGGGCTCAAAACGCATTACCCCTGGGGGAAACACATACTTGATATAGCTTACGTAACTTAAAAGGGAGTAACCCCTTCTCCCACGAATGAGCGCTTTCTACTGTTTAAAAATAAAGACAAATAAATTTACAATATCTAGAGAGGAAGCCACATCAGCCTTATCTTTTTTTCATGGTCGAATTAGAATTTGGAGATGTTGGTTTTTGCGGAGGACGGAAAACCGTAGAACCCGGAGAAAAACCCTCGGAGCAAGGCGAGAACCAACAACAAACTCAGCCCACACTTTGGCACCGGGCCGGAATCGAACCCGGACTACATTGGTGTATGGGAGGCGAGCGCTCTCAATTTTGCACCATGCCTGTTTCCAATCCTATTTGAGTGACAAACCTCTATCAATCGATTTTTATACACACCGAGCACAGGAAACCCTGGAAGAAGGCAATACGAGACGCATGCTAACATCCTATTGACTTCTTAACAAAAATAAATATCGAGTTGTCAGAATGCGTGCTACTCAGTTCACTAATGCACAGCAGAGACCGACGGGCTTTCTGTTTGTTGTCAAACATTTTAGATACGATCACTAGCTCTTCAGTTTTATCAGGGTCAGAAATGTTCATAAATAATATCTTAAGTGCAGCCATCAGATTATGCTGATAATCTGTTTAAATTCCTAAGATTTTTAGTTGTAAGTGCGCTTGAACCTGCATCGTTTCGGGTTAAGAGTGGCACGCCGTAGATGGGAGAAAGTTTAAATGCAATTGTGTGGGCCAAATGGACTCAACTTTAATTAAAGCAAATCGTTTGATTAAAAGCTGTAAGATGCTAATTCAACACAAATATACTGGTGACATCCTACAAATTTTGTTGGGTTTTTGTTGCCTGTGTCATGTAGCAGAGATATCTAAGAAGGTATCAACTAAACAAACTTTCGTAAGTACCTATAAAGATCAAACGTTCCGACCAAAGACCTTGCAACATTTACGCCTGGTTTTACATCGTGCAATTGTGTTGTACTGTAACGGAATACACATGCGCAGTCTTCCACCATGGGCTCCCTGTGCATCTCACTGTCTACAGAAGCGCGAATCTACAATGACGCTATATCTGCAGCACACCTAAGTAGCCTTGAGATCGCCGTAATACTATATCAGCTAAGCTTTCTGCTGATGTATTTAGCAACCAAGATCACAATCTACTTTACCTTTTACCCGGCTCCGCCGAGTACGTGTGCTAAGAATTTTCAGTGTGTGGCTTCCTCCCTAAATATTATAATTAATTTTATTTTAATTTCATTGCCTATATGTATTAAAAACGAAGAGAATGCGGAACTATACACAGATAGCTATTGTAAATAAGACGATGGTTGATTTGATTTCTGTGTGCTGGATATGTTTTTCTTTATCCATATATGTTTAGCCTTTGTAAATAAGACGTCGGTACGTTGTTTCAGTTTAGTTTGATATATTTTCCTTATGTATGATTATCTTTTGTAAAGCTTTCACATAATTCATTCTTGCACAGCAAGAGTTGGAACTCGGTAAAGCATCTTTCGTTTTCGTTTTTTGTTAGTACTTTTTGGCCTTTTTTCAGTGTTTTAGAAGCACACAAAGAAATGTTGAAGCGGTAGTCAGTTACAATGGATCTAATTAAATTAGAAAAACTCAGAAACCATCTTGGTGTGTGTGCATGAATCGAACTGGGCGACCAGGCGCTAGACGCAAGAAATGTATAAGCCAGGCTCTAGTCGGTGAAAGTACTGCAATGAAGAAAAAACGTGACTGGAATTATGGAATGTTTTGGATTTTACTTTGAGTGTTGCCGAGGGATTAACTAGTGCCTAACAACTTATTGTGGATATTTTCACGGCACCGTGTTAGAACGGAATGTCGAAATATCAAATGAAAACCCACGATCTAACTGGACACGTCTTTTGCCAGTAGTACTTAACTCTAGTTTATTCTTCTTTGTAACGAAATAATCTTTTTCACAACAAGGAGAGAACAACGAATACAAAGAGGTTAGAGATTCGATAGAGGCAGAGAGAGAGAATTCGAAGGGTTCAATCCGGTTATGGTTTTAGGACTTCATCCGCCTGCCCGGAGTTGGTTTGTTTTAAAATCGTCTTAAAATACTACTTGTAAGAACGCTTCTTGATGTTGTGGAACGCAAATATCCCTTACCAGAATAGTCGCGCTTATTTTTATCACACGAAACTTATCCTTGAATAAATAGAGTCCCAAACTCAGCAATGTCAGTTTAAACAAGGGATTACTAGTGATATTTTAATATACCACGAAACTAGACAGCCCTGTCAGTTTAATCCATGAATGCATCATTGTTGTGGTTGGCTTATTATTCGAGTAATTTTAGTTTTACCCCGATGGCGTCCAAGACCATTGTTTTCTGGGCTATCCACATGTCGGAGCTCCGCGTTTTCAACAGCTACAGAGTTTGGAAAAACGAACAACCCAGTCTTATAAAATCTGGGATATTTTCTCGGCGCGGGCTGCCTAAGTGGGTAATAATACTTTCATGCGAGAGGTCACATGCTTGTTATGCAACACAGCCTATGGAGAAAGAAAGCAGTATCATATCGGTTGCTTATGGTACAAATTCAATTCCATTCATATATGCGCATGCGTAGAAGCTTACATTTTGTTTTTTGAATGATCAATTTTCAAAGGAAAATCCTAAAGTAGACAATAACTAGTTACTCTGAAAAGCAGCCTTTTGGTTTCTATTCTGTCAAACAGTAGTGGAAAGGGTAACATGCAATGGACTAAACCCATTCGGTGCTGGAAGTGCCGGCCCTTTTGTTAAACATTAGGACGGTAAGCCAAAACACGGTTCTGTTTACACGAGAGCTCAAATCTCAGATGAACGTGAATGGTGCTAAATGCTTGAAGTGGATAAGGCACGCTGCTACCCTCTTGCAGGTCTACTGATGCTGCAAATGAATCGTCGAAACGGCCGCCGTTTTAGCTTTAATTGCCTCATCAAAATGTCTTGCTTGGTTGAATGTAGAACTTTCGGCGAAAGTTCTACGGCCGGAAAAAATACTCGAAACTGACGTCATTTAGGATTAATTAATTTAGTTGATTTGTTTTCCATAACGTTGTGTTTTTTCCTTGTCTCAGTGAATGTCGCGCCTCAATAATATCTCCCATCTTCGGCCGCATATTTACATCATAACCGATCAAAATAGCAAAAATGGTTAATTGCTATCATTTTTAAAATTCCTAAGATTTCTTTACTTATAAGTGTAAGTGGATTCTATTTGTTTAAAATCATTTTATTTTGATTTATCTTGCCGCGCACGGCAAGTGAGCAAACATAATCACGACACCGACGTGCTCCATAAAGAACTTCTTATGAAATAACCGCACGCTGATATAGCGAAGGTTCTTCTCAAGAGAAAATTTTCTCTTGTTCTTCTACATTATTTTTGCCACATTATAACGGTGCGTTGAATTTTTTTAGCGATTTGTTTGTAGCTGTTCTCCCTTATTCCGGCTAATAGCACCAAGTTAACGACTGGATTTTTCAGTGTCATGATTTTTTGACTTTGAGCTGGTTACTCTGTAATAGTCAAATGGAAGCGGCGTTCTTTGGAGTCAGCTAACGAGCAGAGATACTTAATTATCTAATTTGTTATTGAAAAAAGATCAATCTTTGTGGTGAATTTTAAGCTATGCAGGCAGCCTGACGGCTGGGTTGTTTTCCTTCCTTGTTGGTATGCCGGGATATAATGGATCGATTACACAGTTGTTCTATTCCGAGACACCTTTGAGCTAGGAAGACTAGGAAATCTTACTGGGACAAGGTCTAAATTTCAATAATATTTCTTTTTTTTTTCACGCCGGTTAACTTGAAGTTCTGTTTTTCAATGGACTCTTGGAAGTAATTGCACTCGGCTTTCTTTAATGTTACCTTTCGAGAATTCAAGATGCAAGGAACGCTTCCGAGTTATTACATGGATGATTGGTTATAGGAGAAAGGTAAAGTTCTCCGCGGAATTTGTGTAGACGCGGGACCAGCCGATCGTCTGTTTTGCTTCGTTATCTCCCGCCTGAAGCTTCCTTCCTCTTGACTTCACATCTAAAACGGTTCAAGTTTCTTTTACATGCCCATATTTGGTCTGACATATTAGGAAATATCTGTAAGCAGCAAATTCTTGAACGACTAAAGTTTGATCTATGAAGGAGTAAAGTGTGAGTGGAAGAAACAAGCCGCTAATTTTCGTGGTCGATGGTCGAGGCTCTTGCGAGATTTATGCCCGTACGCCTTATCTCTCTAGACCGCCCGTTTTTTTCCTATTCCTAGGTAAAAGTAGGATTGTAGGAGGCGGTACTCTCGCCTGCATGGACCTGCATGTAGTTTCACCAGAGGCGTTAAAACTGTCTATTATCAGAGGTTTATGATTAATTCGAGGCGGCGTGTTTGAACGCCATTGACTTGTGAGTGAAAGCAATTCTTTGCGAGGCAATTCTTTGCAAATTCTTAGCGAGGTCTAGCCTTGTAAAGATTTCTTTCCGAATAAAGCTAGAAGAAATCTGCCGCTACGGAACAGCATCTATAAGCGCCAGTCCGGCTCGCTTAACTAAAGTTTGCGGCTAAAAACGTTCATTCTTATTGCTTAGCAAGAAGCCGGGACTGGCTTTCAACCAACGTTTTGATGAAGTTTTTGTCTGCATTCTCTCAGTAAATTCAAAAGAACAAAATACGGTATACGGTAACGAAAACTGGCTTAGGTCGGTAGCCCTCTGAAGCCGAGTTGAGGGAACGCTTAGAAGTAAAACTACAAGCCTTAATATAATACTTTTCATCAACCGCTTCTTCTGGATAAGCTTAAGTCTAAATTATTTGAATGACCTTCGCGTCGTTCAGTAGATATTGTCAAACCATTTTTAAAATAAAACTTGTCTTCTAACCATCGCATTTTTGGGGTTCTGTTTGTGTTAATGTGCCGAATAAATCTTATTCAAAAAGTGTCAATGTTTTAATGAAAGAAGAAACTATGAAACCCCTAATTAATAGGCTTGTAATAACTTCTTTCATGTTGCCAGCAGAGCCTTTTCTTACGGTACATATAAAAAAGAGATAAAGTAGAAAGAGATAAAAAAAGGGCTCTGCTCGCAATCTCAGTATGAAAATGATGTGAGCAAGTCGCTGGTTTACGACAATTACCTTCCCGATTATTGTAATAGTGATATCCTTCCGCCATTTTCGTCTTGCAAAATTGTTAAAATTCTGGTTTTCAGTTTTCAGCTAACCACTTTTCTATTTATTTTAAAGCAGATCTAATAATGCTATATCAGTCAAGCTAGTTTGTCCGAAGTCTGTCGAAGTTTTGGCGGGAAACCCGGCCACCGCCTGCCGTACACTCTGTTTTGATCTGCTTTTCCCGCCAAAACTGGCTTTTCATTGCCACGCAGAAAACGTTATTTTAGATTATTACGATTTTCAATTTTTATTAACAACGGCATCAAGAACTTTATTTGTACCCCGCATTCACAATTTCAGTTTAGCTGGTAATAATTTACAAAAAATAGAGAGAGTGCTGGTCGGTGATAGTTTTATACAGTTCTCTCAAGAGAGAACTGGATAAAAAAAAGTGCGGTACACTTAGTTCTGAATCACTGTAATACTTAGTAAGTAATCATTGTACAAAACTTTGAAGTTTTCTTTCGCGGACAGACAATCAAAACAAGGCACCACGTGGGGCTACTGTTACAACTAAACTCGCCGATAGGAAACTGATTATAACAATCAAGTCGGTAGGAAATGATCAATCTCTGTCTATGATTGCCTTGGTGATACAGTGATTCCAAGTTTCGAAGCGCGTCGCTATGAGAATGAGTTTAACTTTAACGCAAGCACGCCGATAAGTCGAGCTTTTTTTGCTTGAAAAATTCTTTGCTAATGCACGGTAGGAATATCGGAAGATATTTTTCGCAAAATATTGAACTATAGCTGATGCCGGAATTAAGTTTCATGTTATATACACAGGTCTCCATTTAAAAAGTAACGCGTCGTTAAATTTAATAAAAGAACAGGTTGTTTTCTTCACTGTTTCATTACAAGGAGTCCCTGTATGGCTTCTACCTTCAAAATGGATTAAAAATTAATTCCAAAAAAATGCCAAAAAACTCGACATGACTTGGCATTACTTAATCGTTTAAGTGTTCTTAACAAGGCAAAACGAAACAATTTTTATTCACAAAAAAACTGCACCATCTGCTTGGCTCCCAATATCCCACTGCTTCAGCTGTTTTGAAATCCTTTATTTGCAAGTGCATCTTATTTTAGGCATGCGAATCTTGGTGGTATGCCAAGGCAATTTAACGTCATAATAAGCCTTTGTCACTATTTAAAGCACAAAAGATTATCTTTTCATGGATAACTCATGTTGTGTGGCCGAATCCAACACGCGGAAGCGCGCGTGAGTTCCCTCCAGTTTACATGCAGGCTTCGAAAACAATTTTTTTCCGATGGGAAGTGGTCTATTTTTTTTGCGGATTATTTTCCATTCCCTGCAGTGAGCACGATCTATGTATACGCAGTTGACTTCATTATTTCCTCTAGCAGCTTTCCGTCTTTGCTGAGGTAGAAAATGTCACTTCAAATAGAAGTAAGCATTTTTTTTCTAAAACCAGAAGTTTTTGACAAACTTGTTCGTTGAATAAAACTCGTTCGCAAAATACACAGAATTTATTTTCATACTGGTTAGCTCAGAGAGCGCACAGCACGACCAGAAACGAGAAACGAACCCCTTTGAGAATTAACGAATCAAGTCTAGCCAAAAGAAAAAAACAAAAATAAAACAAAACCAATTCTAACTTGTCAGAGTTATTCATAGTTTTCAGCAGTTACAGTAATTCATAGAGTTCGGTATTCAGTGAAAAATTCGCGGGACGTGCTATTTTGCTGTTACTGAGCGTGAATAAAATATACATGTAGTGCAATCAGTGGAAAAGAGTTCAACTTCGCAAGATACTACTTCATCCGATCGACTGACAAGGCAGCTTATGGAAATGTTTGACATTGACGCTTACATATGCTCGCGCTCAACATCTTTGTTGGTTTTGTTTAGTTTTAAGTAAGGAAGACCTTTTTATCCTAGGCAAGTTTTACAAGTGAATCGTGAAGTAGTCTGTTCCAGGCTCTCGGTCAGTGAAGACGATTGAAAAAGCGGGCCTGCGACGAGCCGAGACTCCGCTCGTCGCTCGTCGCTCGTCGCTCGTCGCTCGTCGCTCGTCGCTCGTCGCTCGTCGCTCGTCGCTCGTCGCTCGTCGCTCGTCGCTCGTCGCTCGTCGCTCGTCGCTCGTCGCTCGTCGCT
>Ga0126339_10001734_pt1 | contig 15161 bp, 8 predicted proteins | sample OrbTmetagenome_2_FD_92532 | JGI IMG/M metagenome (GOLD analysis project Ga0126339, IMG submission 92532) | Coral microbial communities from Petempiche,Puerto Morelos, Mexico - Orbicella T R C metagenome | ecosystem: Host-associated > Invertebrates > Cnidaria > Coral | place: Petempiche,Puerto... | reverse complement strand
TGTCATACTTCACCCTGCTTACTGTGCCTCTAACTGATCTTTTTAATTTAAGCTGCAATTTACCCGCTAGGAGATGGTGATCTGAGCTGGCATCTGCTCCCCTCATTGCTCTTACATCTAGTAGTGTTCTTCTAAACTTCCTAGATATGCAGAGGTGGTCTATCTGATTTCCTGTTCTATAGTTAGGCGAGACCCAAGTAGCTTTATGCACTCATTTGTGTGGAAACACGGACCCTCCTATGACCAGTTCATGCTCTGCACATAAGTCTGCAAATTTCTCCCCGTAGTTCATTTTACCTAGTCCATGTGTAACCATAACTTCTTCATAGCCGACATTACAACATCCAATCCTCGTGTTCATATCTCCCATTAAGATGGTCAGTTCCCTTTGTGGTCGGTTGTTGCCCATCACCTTTCTAAGCCAATCATAAAAATGGTCTTTTGTCTCGTCAGCTGCATCGTTGGTAGGTGCATACCCCATTATAAATCTAGCAAGAATCCTGGTCTGCTTAGTTCTAAATGTGGCTGTAATCAGTCTGGAACTTATTGGTTCCCAGCTTACCAGGGCTTTATCTGCCTGCTTGGATAGCATAAATCCCACTCCTTCAGTATGTGGTACCCCATCATGAGTATGGCCAGAGTACAATATGAGCTCTCCCGTGGCAAGACGGAATTGACCCGTTTGAGTCCATCTTGTTTCTGGAATCCCCAGTATGCTGATGTTATACCTCCTCATTTCCATCGCTATCATGGACATCTTTCCTTGTTTGTACATTGTTCTTACATTCCAGGTTGCAATTAGCGTGTGCTGTCTTGGAGAAAGAAGGATCGGTCGGGCAGGTTCCCGTTGCTGCTGGCTTTCCCTGCTCGGCATCATACATTCAGACGAACCTCTTCCTACAGGACAGCGGATGTGTGTTTGGTGCTTCTGTGTTTCTGTAACAATATAATTTTTACTAGGTGGGGTTGTTAACTCCACGCTAAACCCCCAGACTTGGAGGACCAGCGTATTTTCTGTTAGGGTTTTTTTTCCCTTAGCCATAGTCATGAACTGTTCCTTTTTATGGAAACTAGTTTTAAGCACAAGGTAAGACAAGATCACATGATACAACAAGAAGAAGGCATTCCAGAATAGATTTCTGCTGCAGAAAGACAAACGGATCTATGCCAATGACAGCTAACTTCTCCACATATCTCCTCTTCGTGTTACTTTTAAGTGACTTACCATATGCAAACACCATACGGCTGGAAAAATTAATCTCTTACAGTTCTGTGACCGCCATGTTTAAAGCAATTCTCCTCCAAGATGGTCGCGTCTCATATTCAAAATTTTTATGAAGTGATGCAAACAGACACTATTGGCCACAAACACTATCTGAGGATTGTGTGTGTATGAACACAATCTGATTGGCTACAAAAACTATCTGAAGAATAAAGTTACACGGATGGGCTACAAGAACTGTTCGAATATTAGGGTTACAGACATTACTTTCAAAGATGATGACAGAAGTGGCTACGTCTCTTCAAGGCCGGTAGCCACAAAAATATATTTGCACGAAACAACAAGCACCAGTTGACGAATTGTGAAGTTGTCTTGATCACACTGCTACAGTACCGCCTGAGACTATGGACCCATCACTTTGCGGCAAAACATCGTCTTTACCACGTGCTCCCACCTTGCATCCACCACGAATGAAAATATGTAGCACTGCAGTAAAGACAAGTGCAACCGCAATTCAGAAAATACCACAGCAAAACAGACAAGGTTATAGCTCAGGAAAGTAATGTATGTGTATTGAGTGGGGTGGAATTTTTTCATCAACATTGCTTGTAGACTCCGTCATAATCCAGAGTCAAGAAACATGCTGGATGGAAAGTCGAACAGTTAACATGTAAATGCCTATCCTCTAGTTTGTTTCGTTCTTTCGACATGTACATGTGCTGACTATTAGTAAGCCCTTTTACGAACTCTGACACACTATTTGTAGCTGCTTTAATAGGGTTCGCAGGGTTTTGAAGGTCACTTGATTAGAACTTTATCCAACTTTTTGATCAGAATTGTAAGGGCCGATTTACACGGTACAACTTTGACGCATGCGACAAGTTTACGAAAAAGAAGAAACCAAAGGCTCTGAAATCAAGCTCGAAGGAAACCTCTCGAAAGAAAGTGTCCTTTGTCGAAACCGATCTCTCATCGGAAAAGGAAATTTTATCTGTAGAGCTCTCAACCAAAGATGATAATGTGAGTACTTCTGAAGTCATGTATTCTGTGACTGATTTTCCTAACAAGATCTATGCAGTTATGGAGATACAAGGGAAACCCGTAAGAATGCAGATTGACTCTGGTGCATCGTGCGATGTCCTTCCAAAGAAATACCTTCCAGGAGTTGCACAGATCCAGAAATCAAACAAGCTACTGACAGTTTACAACAAGCAGCAAATCTCAGCACTTGGAACGGCAAGAGTGAGCATGCTTAATCCTAGGACAAGAAAGAAGTATAATGCCAAGTTTGTTGTAGTGGATGGTAACTACACGCCACTAATAGGAGCTTGTGCAGCACAACAAAGGGGTCTTCTTGTGATCCAACATCACAATATCCAGCTGGTGAGCAACAATGAAGATCTCACCACCTCTCAGAGTAGCTCTCTCACTAAAGAGCAAGTGTTAACTGACTTTGCGGACATCTTCAAGGGACTCAGAAGAATGGAAGGAAAGTTACACCTTGAAGTAGATGACTCAGTCTCCCCAGTGGTCATGCCTCCCCACAGAGTGCCAGTAGCTCTGAAAGGAAAGTTTAAAGAAGAAATTGACCGTCTCATAGATGTTGGTGTCTTAACAAAAGTAGAAGAGCCAACTAAGTGGGTGTCCAGTGCAGTTGTCACATCAAAATCGAATGGGAAAGTCAGAGTCTGTATCGACCCAAGACCCCTGAACGAGGCAGTGCATCGAAGTCACTACCCCCTGCCTGTGATTGATGACATTCTGCCAGAACTTGGGAAAGCATGAGTTTTCTCCAAAGCAGATTTGAAAGATGGCTTTCTCCAGATAGAGTTAGATGACAAGTCAAGCCGCCTCACTACCTTTCAGACACCATGGGGCCGCATTGGTTAAGAATGCCTTATGGAATCAGCCCTACGCCTGAATACTTCCAGCAGAAGCTTGATCAAAACTTGCAAAGATTGCCTGGTATCTATAGAATAGCAGATGATCTACTGATTACTGGTCAGGGTGACACTAAGGAAGATGCAGATAAGGATCATGATGCAAACCTTGTACGTTTATTTCAAAGATGCAGAGAGAGGAACATTAAATTAAACAAAGCAAAGTTTGACTTCAAATGCCAAAAAGTGACATTCATTGGGCATCTGTTAAGCAGTGAAGGAGTCAAACCTGACCCCAGGAAGATTGATGCCATAGTGAGCATGGAAACTCCCGTTGATGTCCAGGGTGTGCAGCAGCTCATTGGCATGGTCAAGTACCTTTCGAAGTTCCTCAGTAACCTGTCTGAGTTATATCAGCCTCTCCGAAAGTTTATGCATAAGGACACTCAGTGGCAGTGGACCTTGGCACAAGAACATGCCTTTAAGTCTCTCAAAGTGGCTGTTACACAAGTCCCAGTCCTCAAGTATTTCAGCCCACAAGCCCAAATTGAAGGACAAGGTGACGCATCACAAAATGGCCTCAGATTTGTTTTATTGCAAGTGGGCCAACCAGTTACATATGCAAGCCACGCACTCACCCCAGCAGAACAGAGATACTCTCAGATTGAAAAAGAACTTCTAGCTCAGGTCTTCGGGCTAGAACACAATCACCACTACACATTTGGAAGACGAGTGATTTTGTGGACCACAAACCTCCAGTATCAATTTACAAGAAGCCTCTCGCTTCAGCTCCAAAGCGTCTCCAGAGACTTCTGTTACAACTCCAGCAGTACAATGTTGACCTAAGGTACAAGCCTAGCTCTGAAACGTACCTAGCTGACACACTATCTAGAGCCTTCCTCATAAGCGGAAGAGGAAGCTGAAACTATCCATGCAACTGATTTCCTCCTGATCTCAGAGCCCCAGCTGAGGGAAATTCAAGCAGAAACAGCTCAACATGACACTCTTCAACAGCTGAAGAAAATCATCATCAGTGGATGGCCTGACATGAAGAAGGAAGTCCCCACATGTCTCCATCCATATTTCCTAGTTAGAGATGAGCTACCAGCACAGGATGGTCTAATCTTCAAAGGTCAGCGCTGTGTCATTTCCTTGAGCCTGCACACAAAGATTAAAGACAAGTCGCATGGAGCCCACACCGGAATTCAAAGTTGCCTCCGACAAGCAAGAGAAACCGTGTATTGGCCAGGAATGAATTCCGACCTAACTGACCGCATTTCGAAGTGTGACATCAGTTCATCCTATCAGTCAAACCAAGCAAGGGAGCCTCTCATCTCTCATGAGGTTGCTGATTGACCTTGGCAAAAGATTGGTGCAGATGTTCTCACACTTGATGGTACAGACTACCTCAGTGTGGTTGAGTACTATTCAAGTTACTTCGAAGTAGATAGACTAGAAACTAAGGCCGCAAAGGCCATAGCTAAGATACTCCGCAAGCAGTTTTCAGTCCATGGAATCCCAAATCAGCTAATCAGTAACATGCCGTTCAGTTCTCAAGAATTCAGAGAGTTTGCAGCCAGCTACGAGTTTGGAGTCATCACAAGTTAACCTGGCTATCCCCAGAGCAATGGCAAGGCTGAAAATGCTATCAAGACAGCAAAATCCATCATGAAGAAAGCTAAGCAAGCAGGCACAGACCCCTACTTATACCTGCTTGACTGGAGAAACACTCCTTCTGAAGAAATGTCTAGCTCCCCCGCCCAAAGAATGTTTGGACGCAGAACAAGAACACTGCTTCCCACCACCAGTTACCCATTAAAGCCAAAGGTCCAAGAAGATGTGAAGAAGAAACTTCTCAAGCAGAAGTCCAAACAAGCCAAGTATTACAATCAAAACACCAAGGAGCTTCCGCCTTTACAGATTGGAGAAGTCATCCGAGTAGCCACTAAACCAGGCGACAGAAAGCGGAAATGGTTTAAGGCAAGAGTGGAAGACCAGATTGATATCCGTTCTTACAAAGTCAGAACAGAAGACTACAGACTGTACAGAAGAAATCGTAGACACCTCCGCCAGTCTAAGGAACCATTTGTTCAGACTTCTGAAACCAGTTCAATGCGACCACCGCAGGACAACCACCCTAACACAATGCCTGCCACAGCTGAACCAATAAGATCCCAGCTTACAGGCCAACCAGTCCAAGACAACTTTGCTGGTCAACCCACGCAAACAGAACCTGTGACAGTTCCCCCAAGCCAGGAGCCAACAGCAGACCCAGTTAAACCAACAGTTGTGACCAGGAGTGGATGAGTTTCTCAGGCCCCACAGTACTTACAGAACTTTGTTATAAGGACTTTAGAAAATGATCATTTGCCTAAGTTGTTTCATTGTTACCAGGCAAAGTTTAAATCACATTAACAGACAGACATTCAGTTTTCAGTAGTTCTTTTAGAGACATTTAGAGACATTGACTTTACTCATTCCGTTCATCGTGGAAAGCTTGTATGTCATAAGCTCGTTTAAGTTTATTAATTCTAACTTTTGTCTTTTTGAGAAAAGGAAAGGTGTGACATCATGCGTAGTCACATGAATCTCGGACCATGTGCTTGCCGTGTTGAATTAAACATGGAGTTGTAGTTCTTATAAAGACTGTTTGTTTGTTAACGCTCTCAAATAGCGTAACATTACAATGACTTAATTAGGACCATTTTCACTTACAAAGCTAAATATGCAAAAGTTTGCATCAGGATTTACGGAGCGAAAGTTCTAACAAACGGTAAACAAATAATTTAGCTGTCCTGCGCTTTGAAGAAACTTTTTAACTAGATGTTTTTTGCTTTAATCCATTCAGTACTTTTCGAGAAACAACTTCATGTGAATCAGTCAACAACAACTTCGTCCGCCATTTTGACACAAGAAAACTTCTCCTTTGTCCCCTACTCAGTAGAACTATGTCACAAAAGACGTCATTTTCTATCGATTTCGGCTACGATTGTCATGGGGTTTTAAAACATGTTTCAAAATCCTACGACAATTTTTTTGACGTACACAACAGTCGTAAGTGAGTTGTAGGTTTGATTTACACAAAACAATATCATGTCATAGCCCTGTCGTAAACTTGTCGCATGCGACAAAGTCGTATTGTGTAAATCGGCCCTAACAAGCCAAATAACAAGCCTTATCGCGACCACCTATGGAGGTTGCTACTTTCTCACTGAGCCCTCAATGAAGACAGTGGCCGAGATACATCTTATAAGATATCGCATGCCAAAAGCTATTATGACCATTGTTTAACAAGCATCTCGTTCGCGATTCAGTCCATTACCCATCCCCCAAATTTAGCGGTAAGTAAACCGTAGGACCAGGCGAATTTCATGGTTGCCACAAAGTAATTTGACGAATTACAAAGCGGCTAATAATACTTGATCGACTAACAGGTTTTCGATTTGCAAAACACTCACGAGTTTATAAATTGATCTAACCACATTCGAGTGGTCTACACAAACTCAAGGGTTAAAAACTGGAGCGTGTAGTAATTACCAGTAGTGGTGGCCACAACGTGGTAAATCGCACAACGCAAAAAGTCTTAATTCATCTCTGAACTTTTTGAAGAACTTCCTGACAGTTTTCTGCGTGATTTTAATCCCTCTGCGACTCGGTTCACGCACAAACTGGCACACTTTGAAATTTAGTGTAAAAATTAGCTAAGATTCTCAATTTTACCTACTCCAAAGAGCAAACCATGTTCAAAGCAGGAGACTTTGTTTGACGATGTAGTTTCACCTATGTTTTGATCACATGTCAGCAACATGTCACCAACGCACTCAAGCAAAACGAGCTGTGCGATAAATGGCAGTTTGGTTTGGTGATACGTTCTTGCTTTCATTTTGTGCTAAGTTATGTTACGTTTGGAGTGCTGTTATTAATTAGGTAGATGTAAAAAAGCCAATGAAGGTTTCTCTTATTCACGGTTTGGTCTCCTGAGAAAATATTTGAACTTGAAGCAGGTTCCACGAATATTACATTTCATAAGCTAACATCTCGATCGGGTGCAAGGAACCAGAGACAAAACTTGGACCAGTAAAACTTGGATCACTGATACGATGACAGCTACATGTATACAAGAACGCAGCATAAACAGCAATTGCTGTTTTATTTAAATCAGCGATCGGAGTTGACCCGGTTTTGTAACTGCCCACTACAAAGCGCAGGGCATATAAACAGAGAAGTACGGATGGTGTTATGGCAACAAAATAAATCGGAATTGAAGTTAAATGTATTGCCCCAGTTTCTTTTCTTTCAAAGTGAATTTCAGAGCCATTCCAGCCTTTAGCATTTAGTTGTTTCCCGGTCGTTTGCATGATGCGTGGACATGAAATCACATGCTCTGTCGCATTCTTCTTGGCAAAATGGAATGCTTTTAAAACACAGGGTTTAAGAACTGACACACTACATGTATATTTTACCAAGTTACAGATATTTTTGGTGAAGTTCATACAATGCAACTAACAATTTTTTTTTTGCGCTATCAATCTTGTAACTGACATGAATGATTGGCTTTATCAAATGCTTCTTTGCGATGAAAATGCAGAGATTCAAGACTGAGCATTCAAGCACGCTTTGTTGCGAAGCAACAGAAAACAAAATGCTATCCAAACGTTACATGTCTTCTGTACCGAGGTAATACCTCGTCCAAACATTGCAGCGGCAGGACGAATACCATCCTCGGGTTTACCTAGGTAAAGACGAGGTTGACTGTGGGAATACCGTGTCAATGACGCGTGGAGGCCCCGCAGCGAGAACGCAGGAAATGGGTGATTACTTTCAGGCGGTACTGTACCTGACAGGTCTGGAAACACGGGATGATTTAAAGATAATTCAATGCAAAGTGACCTAAAAATACTTTAGTTTCATTCTATTTTCTCCTAGCTCTACAAGAACACAGTACAGTTAAATATTTCCTGTAGAAAAGACTTTTAAGCCCATATGGTAAAAGCAATCCTGCACCATGATGTGCAGATTGTGACACTGTCCCTTTAAAACTTTCCCAATACATGTATGACCCATGCAACTAGCTTGTGATTATAAAACCATCCCTCACGATGTGCATTTTCTGTTTCCAGTTTGGTTCTGTTTCTGTTCCTAGTTACAATTTACTGCCATAAGTTATAGATTTATAATCAGTAATTACAATAAATCTTGTTAGTGTATGTCATTGAGCTTGTCTTATTTTTGAGGACTCCCTGTCAAAAACATAGCCTTTCCAGTTTTTGCTCCTTTCTACCATTTAGTTATCATTGGAAAAATTGTTTTCAAACGCTCCACATGAGTACAACTTAGCTTGCATAAAGCAGCTTAGCCAAGACAACCCAGTAAACCATCACAACAGCCTCTCAAAAATAATAATAAGTAAAGATCATTCGGTACCCTTACCGTGTAATCTGTATGGTGAACTATCAACACTCTTGCCTTTGTAGGTAACATGAATTGTAAGATCTGGATATGATGCAAATAGTCGATAGCGTACAATGAATGAACCATCCTGCCTATCCAACTTCTGTACCCATGTTCTAACTCGTCCGCTTGAACTAGTAATTTTAACATCAAATGCATCATCACCTGGGGATTCAGTAAGGCTGCAAAAAAAATTAACAACCTATCGTCAATCTAGTAGACTACTTCATGGACACCTTTCCTCTCATGGAAGGTTTCATGTGAAAATTATGCCGACTAAATATTGGCTGGTAAGACATTCTCTTTCATGATACAATATAATCTCTAAGTAATAATCCTACAGATTCAGAAGGGTGCATCTCATTGGGTGGTCATGTCTTTCAAAAATTTCACATTCAGCCAGCTTGTAGACCAATAAGAACATAAGTTCAGATACTTAAGAACCCCAAGGACTGACCAATGATTGATGGAGTCCAAGGGATCATATGCAAAGAAATTCTCTAATGTCGGCTAGACTGGTGGAACCCTTAACATGAGACTGACTGAATGCGAGTGCGCTGAGAGAAATAGTGATGCCAACAGACCCCAAGACACATACCAACAACAGTTCTTTTCACAACTACTCTCACCCAGATGATCACACTGCACAAATAATAATTTTTATTATGATTCTGATTGATTAAAGGATTATGATTATGATTATTATACTTCTGATACCCCTGGGTTCAAACCATGAAAGTGTTTGTTTCTCAGTTTAAATCACTGGGGAATCGCTGTGGTAATTTATGACATTGTTTTGAACAAATTATACAGAAGCATTTTTTATATCGCTAGACTCATGCAACGCTGTATTTTAAAAACATCCAACTGCACAGTGACCTCATAATTTCCCATCAAGCTTTGTAAAAACAAACATGGTGGCACACAGAATTTGAAATCCAAAAAATTAATAGCAGAACGGAAAAGTTCAGCAATCAAAAGAGGTACACTGGACCCTTCTGGTATGTTCCATTAACTTAACAACAAAATATTGTTCATGAAGATATGATTGATCATCGCAGTTATACACACAACTTAAGCAGCTGTGAAATTAAAGCCTGAAAAAAATTCAGGCCTGAATGGGATTCAAACCCATGACCCCTACAATACCACTGCAGTGCTCTACCAACTGAGCTATCAAGCCAACTGGGAGCTGGTCACATTGTGAGTTTGTAATATACCTGTAGATGGTGAAGAATGCAAGTGAATATATTCAGGCCCATTCAGGCCTGAATTTTTTTCAGGCTTTAATTACAAGGAAAGGTAATGTTATATTCCTGTGAATATTTTATAAGACCATAATTCGTAGATCTTTTCAGTTAGCTGTTTTCACTAGTTGGAATTTCTTTTCGTAAGTTGTTACATTTTAATTTTTTGTATTTTTTTTCTGTATTTTTTTTTTTTTAAATTGCGTTGTATGTTACCTTTTTTCAGTGAATAAATAAGATAATGGTTATTAAAAATTCAACTTTTAGACGATCAACAGACAAGAGAATTGAGGGGAATTCGAACGACGTATTTCGCTATTATTTAGACGGTCTAGTAAATAGATACACATAAATAAGTACATGGCAAAATGATATGAATGAATAGTTAGTAAATAGAAGAAAAAACATAAAAAAATGGTAATGTTATACAAGTCAATATTTAATGCAACATTCTTAATTCGGGCAATAGTGTTGCAGGTTCTTGAATTGCTTTAACACCCCTGCAACATGTTTTCCCAAAGAAATGTTGCATTAAAAGGTTCCCCCTGCACCATGCTACACTATTGATTTTTAAGGCAAAATTGATGGGTTAAAATCAAAAATTGGGCAGTGTAACATCACCTCAATGTTTTGTCCATGTGAGACGTCCTTAAATATTCTGTGACACTTAAAAACCATATTTTTAGATAAAATCATGTCCAGTGAATGCCCCCATACACCGCCCGGACGCTAATTTTTCCCTAATGCTGGCCATGTCCACGAGCAGCATGTTCTTTGCACTTGTTGGCTTCCAAAGTACTTTTTGAAGACATAATTTTTTTTCATTTGTAATGTGATTGAAATACAAGTGTTAAAGCTACTACTTTTTCATGTGAAAGATCTACTTACTCGGTAAGAAAAGATTTTTTTGAACAGCCAGAACGATACTTTAGTCTACTGAATCGAAGGACATCTGGAAAGTAAGTTCAAACATCACACCCTCCTCCGTTCTGGATTTCCTGCGTCTTTGACCCCCCACCCCTCCGGAATTTTCACTAGTCTGACTTGATTTAATGACGTTTCAGCTGTTCAGCCTACTTCAGATATACATTAAAAACTAAAAACTAAAATCTATTTACAATGGTTGTGCATATCTGAGGTACTGGCTTTCATAAGGAGCTTAATTAAGAAATTCAAATTAAATTACAAGCAAAATTAAGTAACAATTGTATAAGAAAAAGCGTGGCAAAAGTTATGTAATGAGTCAAACATGACAAATTCCCCAGCCACTAATATAAAGGCCTCTGAATGATCATAATTAAGGCTATAACATAGTCCCAAGCAGGGCCCTTAAACAATACTGTAATTAATTCCCCGCAGAGAGCCCATGGACAGCACACTCAGGGTTCTCAAAATAAACCAGAAACCTGCGAATTTAACTGGCTATTTTGAAAACTGCCCAGGCTACTCCAAATGCTAGTTGGTTAGTCCTGAGCCTGATATTGGAAAACTAAAATGGAAATAAAATTGTTCAGTTTATAATTTGTTTGAACCCAAAGTGGATTGGAGGGATAAAGTAGTTGCTCAAAACGTGTGTGACACAAATCGAAACTTGATTTAAAGAACCATAAAATGTTCTACACCTCGGCACATCATTTTTGAAGCCAACAAAATGCAGAATAAAGTATCTTTAAATAGTCTGGTAAAAGGTGAGTTTTCATTCTGTACAAATGGCACTACAACATTAGGACTATAGTGTTTTTTCTCTTCAGCTAAGTGCTAATAATGAGAGAAGCAACATATATCCGCCACAAAACTGCAGAATTACTTCACTCTACACTTTCCCTTACTTTAATGGAAATATACTCCTTTACATTTTCCAAAGCGAGGTAGTAATTTTCTGAATTAACAAACCCACAAAAAGGGCTTAGCATAATACAATACAAACATCGGGATAAACACAGAATATTTTTAAATTTAGAAGCAAAGTCCCGACGAAATGCTTATCAGATAACGCATGCATGTCAAATTAAGTTCGCTTTTAAAAAACACTTTAAATTCCAAACTTAGATAAAAATATGAAAGAAACTTGAAAGAAACTTTTATCAAATTACGATTTCATTTAAGATAAAACCAAGAAATGCATTCAAAAGCACCAAAATATCAAAAAATTCAAAGCCATGGATTCTGCATGTGGCATTATTGCCAAATTTATCTGTACATTAGACAAAATGTTAAATTAAAGAATGATAAAAAAATTTTTTGAGGGGGGACACTCTTGATGAGATTTTATTCATACAGGGTTTTTAAGTTTTTAAAAGGAAATTTCACAATAGTAAATTTTATGGAAAAAGTTAAAAAAGAAAAAGAACGAAAAGTTATTTTTGTATTGCCTCCTTAACCTTTTTTAACACAACTCTTGCTTTATTGCACAAAATACAAAAGATAAAGTATATAAAACACAAATAAATACTTTCTTTTTTCCTTATGCATGTTTTTAGGCGTTTTAGGGCACTGCTCACTCAGTTGAGAGTGAGAAAAAATACTCAGCAATGACAGACTCGATTTATTGGACATGGACGTTTTAGCATATATAAGAAAGCCTGTGTTTCACGACCCATCGACATCACGCGTGAGAGAGGAAAACACATTTAAAACTCTGGAAATGCGTCTTCACTTCGACTCAGATGTTTAAAACAATCACTGCATTCTCAGTTCTGAAATTCATTGTCGGTCTATCTTGCCATAGGTGTCACTTTCTCTATTTCACTGGAGTAGTCTGTCGTTCGTCGCCAATTCATAGCTCTCGTGACGCCATTTCAAGGCCACGTTGCTTGTCGGAAGTTACCCCTAACAGGGTCTCAGTAATAAGGGAAGCGAAACTTAAAAGAAATATTTCCACTTATCATTGAAATCTCCCAGTTGTTTGTTTTCTGGAGCTACTTGTTCGAGTGTGTCAATCCTCTCTACCTTTTTGCCGTGTCATTTATATGAAGAGTGGGAAAACCATCTACAAATATACCCAATGTTTGTTGAAAATAGCCCCACACCGTATCTCAGGGAATCATTTTTCAAAAATTTGAGAGGGCTACCCCCCCCCCCCCAATACTCTCCCAAACCAATGCAAAGTGCACATTGTGCCCAGCCACTCCAAGGCAAGTTTTTCACACAAATTTTAGCTGCCTACTTTTTGTATGGAACCTGCTACTCAAAACCCAACTGACAACCCTGACACTTTAACCATAAATAACAGGATCCTTCTATGGAGTCCATGAATGCAAGAGTACTTACATAACAATTGACTATTAACAACAATTAACTATTTACAACATGCTAATAATAAAATAGGAACTGGACAAGTAACAATTCATTTATCGAGCAAGAACATGTGAAAAGGTCTAATCAGTTGTCGCAATAAAATATTAATACAATTTTTGGAGCAGAATCCATGCCTTTTGTTAAGGCCATGCAGATTAAGTGTGAATAATTGTGTCATCCAATAAACTACTCTGGTAAGCAGTACCTGGTCTAAATGTAATGGGGTTTGGAAAGATTTAATTTGTTGAATGATGATAAAACTCATTTAAGAAACGTCATGTTGGGAACTATTGCAATGTACCGCCAATTCACATGTTCTTCTGTGGCAAGTGAATATATGAAAAACTATATATTTGAACTGCGGAGAAAGATATAAAGACATGATTGATTATCACAATTATGCACACAACTTCAGCAGTTGTGAAATCAAAGCCCCCAAAAAATTCAGGCCTGAATGGGATTTGAGCCCATGACCTCTGCGATATCAGTGCAGTGATCTACAAGCTGAGCTATTAGAGCTATCAAGCCCCAGTTGGCTCGATAGCTCAGTTGGTAGAGCACTGCAGTGGTCTCGCAGAGGTCATGGGTTCAAATCCCCTTCAAGCTTGGATTTTTTTCAGGCTTTAATTTCACAGCTGGTTAAGTTGTGTGTATATCTAACTGCGATGATCAGTTATATCTTCATGTTCTTCTGTTGTTGAACATATTTGATTTAATCAAGAACCAGAGGAAAAACATTTTTGTTAGCTTTCACCTTTTTGCTTAAAAGTTCAGATCTTTGAATTTTATGACCCCTATAAAACTGTTTGTCAACTAAACTCTAGGTAATTTTGCGACTTCAGATACCCTTTGTATTCTTCACATTTTGCAAGAAATCATTGGTGGAACAGTTGCACTTAATTCTCAAGGCTACCCCATCTACCACCATCTCAATTTCGACCAAGCTTTGCTGCAAATCAGACGGTTGAAGAGGGTGGTTGTTTTAAGTCTGACAAAAGTAGGTGTGCTGTGGATGTATGTGTTGTAAAGTCTGCAGTGTTCAATATGCTGAATCTACCTTAACAAAGTTTAGATTAAGATTTAATAATCATAAGAGTCGCCTCAGGGCTCATGCTAGACATTTCAATGGTCCAGGTCATATTTGCCTTGAGGATGTCAGTATTTGACTCACTGATAGAGTAGCAAGTGAGTCTGCATTAAGCGATAAAGAGGGCCAATGGGCCCACAGGCTTTGGTGTTTGAGGCCTGATGGTCTGAATGAAAGCAATTTCTTCTTTACTCAATATCGAACAAGAGCTCAAAAGCATGTTTAGCACAGAGTTGTAATTTTTCACGCTCAGGCTGTGCTTGCTAGCATGCACTTATCTAAAGTTACTTTCGTGTTAGTACATCTGTTACTAGCGCATGTTAGCTGTATCTTCTACTTGTTTTACAACAACTGGCTCGTAGTGATTGGCAGCCATGTTGTTCTCCGGTGTGTTTTGGCGGGCTTTGGCACAGTGATTTGATTACCCCGGTTAGGCGGGTTACCCCACTCCGCAGCTTTCACATGGAGAAAACTCACCCCACCAAAGAGGGCTACCAGGACTGGCTGGCCAGGTAACCCCCCTTGGTGGGGTACCCCACCTAATATGTGAACATGATCAAGGAAAAAGAGAGATTGTATGGATAGACTGGTTACCCCACCAAGGTGGGAGACTTCACCTGCCTGAGGTCCCCCACTTCCATGTGAACAGGCCCTAAGAAGTTTTTTTTTTTTTCGCAAAAAAAATATAGAACAAGCCACTTCAGAAAATATACAGGGGAAGAAATTGTCTTTCCTGCTTTCTAAAACATGTTTCATTCAATTCACAGCAAAAAATGCGCGACTATTATGACAAACTCTCTGGGCCTCGTTTGCTATTTATCACAGTCTGGGATCCAGTGTGATCTCCAGCAATTAACCAGTTCTTCAAAACAATACATACATACATACATACATACATACATACATACATACATACATACATACATACATACATACATACATACATACATACATACATACATACATACATACATACA
>Ga0126339_10001733_pt1 | contig 15163 bp, 6 predicted proteins | sample OrbTmetagenome_2_FD_92532 | JGI IMG/M metagenome (GOLD analysis project Ga0126339, IMG submission 92532) | Coral microbial communities from Petempiche,Puerto Morelos, Mexico - Orbicella T R C metagenome | ecosystem: Host-associated > Invertebrates > Cnidaria > Coral | place: Petempiche,Puerto... | reverse complement strand
TGATGTAAGCACTCCAAGTCAGTCAGAGCTTGTCTTTTTGTCTCCACAATACTGTGCGCGAAGAATCAAATCTCGGCCCAGGCTCTTCGGAGCTGTACAAGTGAAGCTGGTGACCTAGGTCTGAACATACCATGCAAGGAGTGCGCCATGGGGCATAGCACTGTCGCGCGCGCAATTTCCTTGAAGGTGGACCCATCAAGAATGAGCAAGAAGGACCGCTTTCCACGTACACCTACCACGGAGGATATGATGACTCCGTCGTCTTCGGTTTCAGCACCTGGTGCTGCTACAAACACAGGCTCGGATGGGTAGCAGTGGGGTTCATGCCAAGTCTTGGCCTCTTTCCCCAGAACGTCCACCTTGATTAGCTGGTTCAGGAAGTCTCCACGCCTGTGTGGACCCACGCCATACATGTACCGGTAAGGCTTGCCATTCGAGAAGTTGTAGTTGATCTGGGGCAGCTCCACACCATAGTACAGCACCTTGTAGTCGCGGCCGTCCGAGTAGCTGGGTAACCTCTGCGAGCACTTGGAGAATGGAGTGGTAGGAATAGGCAGTCGGTAACGACGGAGGGCGGGATCAGGGAAGCCCTTGCTCACTTCGTTCTCTGGCTTAGTGCGCAGGTGATGGAGGTAGTACTGATACACGATGCGCGCATCAGGGTAACAGCACACATCCATGATGATGTCGGTTTCTGTCTCGTAGGCGTTCACGTGATGGAAAGAGAAGAAGTTCTCTGTTTTGTATTGGGCGACCACTTTTCCCGTCTTGCGCTCGATAACGTAAAAACGCGACGGCTGTTTGTTGTCCCACTTCATGCACTCGTGGAAAGAACGCCCCTTGATCTTCATGGTGAGCAGCGCCCAGACATTCACAACGAAGGGGTTCTCGATGAACACGAAGTAGTTGGGCGTCATGGCGAAGCTGTGGTAGTAACAGAGACGATTTTTCGGGACAAACGTAGACATGACGTTGACCCCTTGAAGCGGGTGTGGAGGGCTGTCTCCTGGTGTTGATGGCCGCGGCGGAACTTGTGTTATGTTGTAACGCGTTCCTTTCTTGAGCGACACAGCCACGTTGTACACGTTTCCCTCTTCGTCCTCGTGGGGATGTGGTGTCATGGAGAACATTCGCACGGGCCCTGCGAGAAGAATGAAAGGAAATGTTAAAAAGCGAGGCACAACAACAGAAGACCTAAAATTGCATTAGAAATACTCTCCACCACATCAACCACAGCGCTGTCTAAATGTTCGAATTAGAGCCTACCACTTGTAGCTTGCACTAGCGACGCAGATGCAGGTAAAAGCGCGTGCACAAGAGTCTCTACGAACACAGAGAAGAGAAGGCCAAATTTTCTGTTTTGCTTCGTAAGCTCGATTCCAGACAAACTATTGAGGTACAAGCAAAATCCAAGCTTAAATTAACGCATCCCAAACTCTACTAGATAACAATTAAAACGGTAATTATAAGCGCGATGCGGCAAATAAGGTGTAGTAAGTACTGCGTAGCAAGGGCTTACAAAAAGCAAGAGCTAATAAGGCTAGAGCTAATAAGATTGTGCAAATGCGTCTCAGTAATTAAGCCAACTTTAAACTTTCATCTCATCCTCGGATCGTTTGCCGTCAGGAAATGTTATGGTAAAAGAAAATCCGCTTAGTCAAAAAGACGACTTAAACGGAACATGCATAATGGAGGCTGTTTGCAAACTGGCTGAGATGGGTATGGGTATAAAGTATACTGAAAAAACATTAAAGTATTCATCAAGGGATGAGTTTATTTATAAAACAAATCTTCAGAGAAGACCATGAAAGAAGTATGACAAACGGTGTCTGAGAGGATTGATACTCTAAGCTTTGATCGGAGTTGAAAGGATTAGTAGTTTAATACTATGTCACTTTGTTGTGATTTCTAGTTAAAATTACTTCCGTTGCACGGACGGAAAACGATAGTTGAGAGCAAGGGTTTTAAGGCTTAACGAATTGCTTATTTTATGTTATTTTTTAACAGCTTTTTTGTATCTTAAGATTTAAGGAATGATCATATGACCTGTAGAAATTCATTGAAACTGATTTATACTGATTGTTTTTTCGGTACTTTTTTCTTGTTGATGGAAGAGCCATACTTTCCATGGCAGTCAAAGCAGCCGCACTTTTAAATCTTTAGCTTCATTATTGAGTTCTTTATCCATTGCACACCATTGAGATTTTCAGATAACTGAATTGCTTCCGTCGTAAGGAAGCAAAGAGATAACTGACAGCAAGCATGAAAGATGCTAATCTTATTGTTTTTATCGGTTCATTGCAGGGTATGATTAGGACACAGAAAATTCATTGAGAGCTCATAAGACAACTTTCAGTTCAGTTACTATCTGTTGCAAGATCAAATCCTTATCTCAGCTAAGTGACGTTACTGGAGTCTCTAAGTCAAGGCTTTCTTAGACTGTAATAAGTACACAACAGAAACAATTATCGTCTTTTGTCGTTTAAAATAAAGCCATTCCCGTCACTATAGTCTAAGTGTCTGAGGGCCTCTGAGGTCATCCCCTTGAAACTCCCCATCACTGGCCGAGGGCTATTTCACGATCACACACCGACTTCTTAAGTCTGGGAACTGATTTTTATCAAGGGTTCTTTGGGGAGCTGGAAGCCAATAAGCTTTTAAGATAGCCCATTAACAATACAGGAAACGTGAGCTTAATGAACTTTCAACTGTGTCATGTAATACCCTCGAGGGTAACACAAATTCCTTTCGATGTAATCGATTTCCGTACAAAACGGTCCTATCACACTGACTAAATCCTTTTAAATCTGCAAGAGGGCTTTCTGGAGCACAGCACGCAGTCAAGTTTGTAGAGCTCTGGCAATCATGTTTACACAACATTAATATTATATGATTTTTTGCTTGTTGTGCATTTATTTGTTGCTTTGTTTGTTTGTTTTTACGCAACTATTTCCAGGCTTTCTGTTTTACTGTGTTGCCGCTTTCTTCCAATGTTCACTTTGCTTTTTCTCTCCAATATCTTTATCATTATTTGCAAGGATTTCAACATCAGAAGTTAATCTTCTTTATCTAAGCCCTTGGTAGAAAAAAAGAAACTTGCTCAGACATTTAAAAGAGATGTTGCGTCACTTTTTGATTGCCACAGAACTTAAATAATTTCATGCATTCTTCCGATGTTTCATTACGTAATTTCTTATGAATCTTTATTAAGCAGTTTAGAAGAAAGAGGACACTAAAAATGAATTTTGTCCAAGCTACTCCACACATACATGAGCTTAGTGAAGAGATTGGCATCTTGGAATAATTAAAAAGAAATTAAAAAAACCTGATTTTTTATATTTTATAACAACCTTAGAGATTTGTCAAAGCTACTGACTTTTCGCATGTCATCTCTTCATCAAACAAAGCACACTTCAACAATTAATTGAACAAGTTGAAACGTGCCAGTGAAACACAATCACGCACAGGAACTAGGAACTTCCTGCTGCTAAACCAAGAGAACTTTTTGCCAACTCAAACATGCCTGATAACAATTATGCAATTATCACCAGCTCCAAGTTGACAGATGTTTAATGAATCATGATGATGAATTCCTTTTGGATTCATTGCAAAAGTTTTCACCTTCCCGTTTGTTCTGTTCCTCTTTCATTCGAAAATATTTTCATTCATTACCCTTCTCCGATCGGTAAAGTTTGAAAAACTTGCGTGAAAAATGAGTGCAATTATCCCACGATATACCTGCTCTAGGAAACCGGTTAAACAGGATGATAGGTGTACAGCGTGCAGCACAAAACACAGTTAATGAATGTGTGGTTCTCTTCTTCCAAGAAGAGAGTTGGAAAATCAATGAATTTCATTTTAGACATTAAGTTTGAATGACTGTGGTGTATTTTTCATTCGATATTTGTATCTGACTCTCCCCTTAGGCTCGCCGGTGTTGGTACAACGTTCTCTTTTTTTCAGCCAGTGATACGCAAATGCTCACTGATTCGATATCAATTTGCTCACGTGCCTCGGCCCATGTCTGTTATATATTAAGTAAACCGAGGAGCATTTCCAAGGGAAGCCCAGCGACCTCCTTTTCACCGGCTCCGAAGATTAGCGAGTGTTTTTAATGCGCCCACTCCGCAATTAAGCTAATTTCTCGAGAAATTTTGACAAATCTCCACCGGAAGACAAACAAATCTATAGCCTTATGCTCACATGCCAGATAAAAATCTTCGCTGATAAGCCAGGTTATTAAAACGAAGCTCATTCAAGGCAAACACTCAACCCTTGGTGTTCTTCCGGTCAAAAATATTTATATAAGTAAACAAAACGCCGCTGAAAACCTGATTAGCCTATTGTTTTCAATGTTAAATGCGATTGCATTTGTTTATTTTCCTACTTTGGTTATCCAGTTATTGAAATTTTCTCAAGGGAATCTTGCTTCTGTAAGTCAGTTCCACTGTTGGATTGGACTCGTGAGTGACAGTGCAAGCAGAACCCCTTCATAAGCTATCTTTATTAACGAAACACTTCGCGCAGACGAGCACGAACTCTTTCCACCACAGACCACAGAACATGGATAATCTTTCCGCATTTCACCTGTAGCCGTGCACGACTTATAAACTCGACAAGGGACTGTTGAAATATTAAGTACATGGCTACAATTTGCACGATGAAAACCCATACTTATTGCCCTGGCCACAAGTCTTCACTGAAGCACTATAAAAGACGATAAAAGGGCAAATTCACGCTTAAACAGGGCGGCCAGAAGGAGATTTCTGGAGAAAGAAAGCAGGCGGCAGGCTGGAACAAGGAGTAAGGAGATATAGTTTACAACTTATTGGCTTTTGACGATATCTTTTGAAAGACCTCTGACCTACCAGATGAAATGAAACAACATTATCAAATGGTGCGATTAAGCACTACTTAATGACAGATTGGTGCGAAAACGGCCTCATCTAGGCTTTTATGCGGTTCCGTGATTGCCTTTTAGATGTAAACTGAGTAAAATCCACTTAAGTAGACCTGCTCTTTTTCTTTCCCTAGAATGGCTCGAGGTAAAGTGTACTGAAGGATGTGTCAAAATCTGTTAAAAAGCGAAACAAAAACCCCTTTCTTTTACTTGTGTGTGGTCAAAAAAGACACTGAAAGCGAGCATGAAATAGCACGTTGGATCTCTAATTCCGTTCACCAGAGTCCGCGATCTACAATATCTTGTGCTTGTGTCGCACACGAATTCATATCCGCAGCATGCAGTGACTTGATTGAAATGGATACAATGGATGTTATGAAGAGGCCGTGTTCTGGAAATCCCTCCTTAACTCCACATCTAACCCAAGCCCAGCAAACGATATGTTTTGACTAGCTCTACTAAAATAGGATATTTTCATATCTCAAGTTGAAAATCTTCTCCGTTCTCTCGAGATATCAGCTTTTAAAACTTGCTGTTCTTACAATATATTCAGTAAAGCTGCTAAGCATTTTTTTTAGGTAAGTATTCTAGCAATTTATATGTTTGCTCCCGTGTACAGTGTATCTCTTATCTTAGCACCCCACCCTTATTCATATTTAAGCAAGCTGGCTAATGAGTTTATCCTTGGACAAGAGAAATTCAATTTACTTACACATCAATCCAAGGACGAAATGGTGATTCTCTCATTTCCGGAATTCTCTGTGATACTGGACTGAGCAGAGGTCCTTTTAAATTTTGTTTTCAAGAAAAACAGTTTTCAGTTCTTTTTGTATTTGACGAATGCTTGTGTTTATCTAATAACTCAAGAATGCCTTTTTATCAGACTGCTGCAACCAAATATCGTCTTTGTTATCTTCAATACCTTAAACTTGTCAAAACTATTCCTGACCCCAGGAGACCTTCGAAGAAACTCGCATTCTTTAGACCATTCCAATTTAGCTCCAGTTTTGCCAATTGTTGCAGAAAAGAGTCCCTAAAAATATCGATCAAAACTTGAAATAAAATACAAGTACGGCACAATTATCGGACATTCAATTTGTCTCTATTCAAGTGGAGTTGATGAGGTGTGGTTCACGCAGTAAACTAAATGCTTGCTTTTAATCTGAAGTTCTAAGAACTGAACCAGGTGTCAAAGTTGAAAAGTTTTGTCGCTACTGAAAGTGATAAAGGCTTTTTCTGCCGCCCCTTTCCGTGCGAATCTCCTGCGCCAAGGGTAAACCGTTTTTTAACTAATCCGATTTAATTTTTCGAACCAAAACCGCCGGCAAATTGGCACGATTGTAATGGTAACTAGGAAAAGAAGGCCTTCGCCTACTTCACTCAATTTTTTTTGGTGTGGACGCGAGCAGTAAAAGCCACAATAGACGATTTAGTGCAGTGCGGATTGTCAGAGTAAACAAGGAACATTTTAACAGGCCAGTGTGATACCCAGTACTGAATTAGCACCCTAAGAGACACTGTTGGGTGTGGGCATGGAGGCGTTCCCGGAGGCGTTATCACGGCATCTCTTGTTTTGTTTTTGTTCTAGAGGAATCTTTAACGAAAGCGTAAAGAGAGTCGTAAGGAGACATTCTTACTTTCCTTCCTGTGTGGTGTTTACGTTCGTGGCCGCTTTTCTCCCAGACGTAAATAAACAGACAGAACCCGATACAAAAGTTAAATTTAAACTTCCTTTTTTTCTTCCTCTTGTGGTATAAAAAGAGTATATGTAACAATAGAGATAATCAAAACATACCTGGAAAGTCATTCCTTATGTTGTACTCAGACAAAGCTTGTAAGCTACTCGGGTCAAAACCGATCAAGAACGGAGAATCACTGCTGGCGAAAGTCTGCCCGTTCATCGTAACAACGTTAATGGAGCAGTTATCCGTCCGCTCGGGTGGCACGAAGTAAGAGAAGAAGCGCGCAAAGATGTTCTTGCACGGGTCGGGCGGCAGTGGCGTTCCAAACTCTGCGTACGCGATGCCTCTACGCGCCTCCGCGCGGACGAACGCCTGGCTTCTTAAGTAGCGGCTGCAGTAGGTGACTTTTCCATTTTCCACCTTGAAATTCTGTAGCATACCCAGGCCATCGAACCAGTGCTTGTAGGCTTCGGGTCCGACTTCGTACATAGCAGGCCCATTTCGAAGTAAGGATCCATTGAGCCAAAGGGGAATAACGCCTTCGACCTTGGCTTCCACAGGGCTGACTTGTTCTTTGACTGTTTGATAAAGCTCATCCATTGTGCTTCCGATCTTTAACGAAGTGGACACGTCAAAATACAACTTAAACTGACAGAATTGAAGTCCCTCTCTCTGAATTTATGTCCGTCGACCTCTGCAGAAAACAATAGATTGATGACAGCACTGAATGATATTATATAACAAATGGTATCAGCTTATCGTAGGATGGCATTCCAAAGAAGGAAACTCCTACCAGTCACGCTTTCCCTATCGCTAAACAACCCAGCATTCGGACGAAATAATTGCTAAACCAGAAAAGAATTAATTCAAATAATGGGTTTTCACAGCGAAAAATTTCACTTAATTAGCAGGCATTGGACATCACGACCAGTCACGTTAAGTCAACAAATGAGGAGCAAATATCTGGATTTAAAAAACAAAATTTTGACCCCGACGTTTTTACACAATGAAGACAGATGCAGCGAACGACAGATTCTGTCATTTCTTGCAATTTTGGCTCCATTTTTTCGGTCAATTATGTGTAATATAACTCTAAAATGCTTTTAGCTACACACAAATTAAACTCTGGACTATTGTTTCACTCTGGAAAGTGCTCGATGAAAGAATAATCGTGTCTGTTCATCTGTTACGTCATCTTCGTCTAAGGCGGCGCACTCGTGTTTGGCGTTTGTTGATGAAAACTTGAACGTGTTCGTATTGACGAGAGTCGAAAGTAACGGGGGTGCCTGCCCTCTTGGGAAAGTTTGAAATTCCTGCATAAAAATGCGTGTGGTTGGTTTACAAAGCTAACAGTTTCAGCAGCTGCCAGTCGTTGTTACTGGGATACTATGAGATTCTCTAATCATTTCACAAATTTGCAAAACAGGTGGAAAACAAGTCTCGTATTACTAAACACATAACGATCATATCGCGTGAGTAATGGTTAACCAGCTGATCTGAATAAACATTAAAAAAATAGAAAAGGATTTTACCCCCTTCCACCTTGGCTTTTGCGTAAAAGAGATGTATGAATAGATTTTGTTACATCTGCGTGCAGGAAACATAGTTTTCGCGAAAGACAAAGTTGATACAAGACGAACGTTGATACATGAACGCACGCTAAATAACGAGTCATTGAAAATCACCCCATTTGCTGACAGAAATGAATAGAGCAAATCAGGAAAGGCGGAAAGATTCCTCAATCGTTTATCGGGAGCTTTGCAATTAGTTTGTCAAAGCGGGGTGCAAAATCCATTACGCCCACTTTAAATAAGCAGTTGAATGACAGAGTTCCGGTTTTTCTGATGTTCTTGTATAGTCAAAACTTGAGTCGCTAGTTTCTTCGAGGTTAATTAAAATGTTCGCTGTTTAAGGACCTCTAATAAAGCGTAAATTTAGAGTTAAGCCTCGGAATTGTAGAATCGCTACAAATGTGAAGGAACACATGTTCACCAGTTATAGACGCAACTTCCGATTAGCGATTTGTTTTTTTCTTAATTTTCAAGAGCATAGGAAACGGCCGCATGGTCTTATCTGGACCCTCGGCTCGGTACTCGGAAGCTACTTTGAGCCATGTTCAATGACCGATTCTTCTCGAACATTAATTTATCGTTTGACCTTCCCAACTTAATTCCAATCCCCGCCGACTACCTAAGCAGCAAGTCAACAAGGCGCGTTTTTAACCAGAAGTTCGTTTAGCGAAACTAATATACAGGGGTTAGGTTTTAAGTACCACGTGTGACAAAATGAAAACACTAACTGCACGAGCGCACGAACAGGCTAAATGAAATGCCGCGTGTATTTCCTTTCGTAAGACCCCCGTTACCCATTAGCGAGGATTAGCCGGTGCTCAAAATAAATACACAAGTTCGTTTCTAACCTGAGCTACCATGTACTAACTAATGCATGCTATATTCAAAATTGCCATCGCGAAAGACCCTGCAGACGAAATTTTTATTGGACTCCGTGCTCACAGGTCCTGTTTTCGGCCTGGCCGTGTGAAAGCGCCATAAAAGGCTCTAAGGTCAAGGATTTGGAAAGCAAACGTTCGATGGTAAAACCCTTATTGGACGTACGGACGGACGGACCGGCAAACCCAAAAAGATGAACGACTTGTCTGGGCGGTGGAATATAAAGCGCTAGCAACAAAGCAAACTGGTTAACAAGATACCAAACATGGTCTTACAAGAACTGTGAGCCGGAATTTCCTTCCGCATTTTATATATGTTATCCGCAGCTATTTATGGACTAAAGAGAGTAGAACTTAGCTGGAGCTAAAATCAGCCCTAAATTCTTACTTAAATCGGATTATAATTTTTTTTAGAATCGCGTTTCCTCAACTTCTGTCGACCGGACAGGGAAATTTTCAGTGAATCTTTGTGGTTTTGAAGCCAGCAATTAGCACGCTTACAAAAGCACCCACTCTCACGTGAAAAAAGCGATAACATAAAATAGAGGAAATACGTTTATTGCATCCACAAATGCTCCTTTCACGTGAGTCGCGTGGCACGAACCTAAACTAGAGACGTAAGAAAGATAAGTCGCCTATCTGACCGCACATTCATTTGAATTCTCTCAATATAAAGGTCGACAATAATTTAATAGTTTGAGTTAGTGAAGTCAGGCTAAAAGATATCCAAAAATGGCCCTGCTTCGTGACGAAAGTACTCTTTTGTATGTGAAATGATATGATCGTACGTTTATCGCGATCGGAATACGTGACGCGGTATTGTTGGGCGCCATTCGGGTCAACCTGTAGAAGTGTTAATACGTCTAGGTGACGCAGAGCATTGTTAGAATTTCGGGACAGAAAGAACGTCAGTGTCTGCTGCATGAGATCTTGCATGCGACGAGAGGGGAAATTTTAAACATTTTCCCACGCTAGCTGTATCTTGCTCTTTGACATTGAGGAAAACTACAGTAGACGTGGCGCGAATTTACGTAACGACAAACGCTGCGAAGACACATAGTCGGCGGACTGGAATGAAACTAGTCTCTAAGGCAGAAAACAATCATTTTCATTCTCCAAAAGATTCAATATTTGGAAAACATAAAAAGTAAACTTGCATTAACTTGTATTGATACAGCTGGAAGTCTGGCTATTCTTGCAAAAAGGGACCTCCCAGAAAAGTTTATCAGTGATCTATAATAGTGATAGGATTCCAACAACAACACAAGCAAAAGTGACGAATACAATCAATTTTTTTGAGGTAGAAAATTTCCTATTTTGGTATAAAGACAGTAAAATTATACACAAACAGGAAAAGGTCTAGTTTAAAAAAATATGCACTACGCGTGGTTTCCGAATTGAAGGGGGAATGGGGACTAATGCATGGATTCTACAGAGTAGCTAAATTTTCTTGGTGATTTGACTCAGCACTGCCGTGTTATTGCGTAACTTGATCGATTTGAGGCGAGATAATAGCAACAAGAGTCCTGTGGCGCATGAAAACTGATTTGATCTAAACAAAACTCTACAAAACCGTGATTCAGTTATAAGAAATAAGTCTGTAGTAACTCCACATCAATTTACATACAGCTTTCATAAGAATGTTTAACTTTTCATGGCGAACTCCTTATCTACTTCAGTTTGTACTGTATACTGGTAGTTCCGCGCTCGATTTGTCAAACAACGCAAGCCCTGAAAGAACAAGAAAATAGTTGGAAATAACTTCAAAGCTACTTACGTTATGTGGTGGTGTAGCAAGATCCACCAGAATTTGTTCAGATACTGGATACAGGCCAAATCTTTCTCGCGGATTATATAAGTTATAAAATCCACTTTTGCACGTGTTTTATACCTCCGTCTTCCACCGGAACTCGTTTTCCGCAGTGTCAACTTGTAAACTTTTGTTTGGATTTTGACTCGAATTTCAAAGTTTCGAAGATGAAACAAAGTTTGCAAGAGCGCTGTTCACCTTACCACTCGTCTAAAAATACTAACATGGTGCAAAAAATTGCGCCGCGTTTTAACCGTCCGGCGAAAACAATGTAATCGATTAATCCGTTCCTGTTATTGTGCAGTTTTATCCCATACGAAACATTTAAATTGTTTATTAAATCTGATTGTAGATTCGTCATGACTTTCTTGTAAGTAAGGGTTGAAATTAGGGAGAAGCGGAAAATCCGGAGTAAACAATTTAACTTTACCAAAAAACAAAGACGTGCTAACACGCCTTAGAAATAGCACGTTGTTCGTTAATGAGGTCATCAGGGCCGGATAGCGTTTTATTGAAGCCTGCGTAGCTTGCTTTGTTGATATTAGGCGGTTTTAATGGGGAGTTACTTGTTTTGCCACGCACATACAACTTCTCCAAGAAGTTTGGTTTGAAGCCGGGTTTTGACCTAAAATAAAATTTATCTCGCCCTCCATTAATTCAGTTGATCTGCCATTTCCTTGACATGTTTATTTGTATGTGAGAGACCAGTGACCAATTGTTTAGTGTTTTGACAAGTAATAATTGCAGTAAGTGCTACGCAACGCAAATATTTCACTGGTCCCGCCTAACCACTTGGTGAGGGTCAATGAAGATAAATTCAGTTTTATTAATAGAGCTGCCGTTTTGAGGTCTGTAAAATTTACCCAGAAATTTAAATTCAAACTCAGCTGTGTAACATTAGTAAGACATGGCGGTTTCTAAAAGTACCGACTAAAACAGAATAAAATAGCACAAGGAATGCTCAGTTCATGACAACACACACACACACAAACATCCCTGGATTGCAGAGAATTTCTGCCGGAACAAAAAACTAATAAATACACAAATAAAAAGTGTTTCCTTTGTTTAAAAGTAGTCATTTAAAATTTTTGAAAACAGGAACTGAGTGAAACCAAAAGAGGATTAACTCCACATAAGTTCTAATGGTCATTACGAGCACAGCTCTCTATATACTAAAGCTCTCAGTCCGGTCTTGTCGCACTTGGGCGAGGATACGCGAACCTCTTATTGGTGAAATAATCCTCCTACCTTTTTACCTACAGCGTGAAATATTAAAAAGTCATAAAAAAAAATGATTTATAAGTTGCTAAACAGAGAAAAGTAAAGGCATAAATTTGTTTCCGGGAGCGACCACACTACGTCGGAGGAATTTCAAAACGCAGCTTTACTTCCACACTGATCTGTCCCGAAAACGGAGCTTTTTCGAAAACGCTCTTCAAACCGGAGGAATTAGAAAACGCCGGCTTTACGTATTCGCGTGGACGGAAAACCTTTTTAAAACGGAACTTTACTAAAACGATGGTGTCACGATAATCATGGGATTTCCTTGATCGAGTTTTCCTCAAACACAAATCCAAAATGACCGCTGATTGTACGTTGCGTTTTCAAATTCCTCCAACGTAGTGTAGACGGAAAATATTTGATGCGTGTTCAAAAGTGAAAGCTCCGTTCTTAATTTTCTCCGGCGTGATGTGGACGGGGCCTCTTTGAAAACTTGACCGCGTGCAGATCACCAAAGAGTTAAAATAGCAACAAGTTCCGCACAGAAACATGTCGCAATTTCAAGTGAAACCATATGTTATTTGCTTATTTGTTGAGTTAGGATGTGTTCCTACACATTTCTCAGGATGAATCAGTAATACACTCCTATGCTATGAAGTTAATTACGATAGCTGTCATCGTAGTAATTCACAGGAAGTGTAGTGTATCTGTAACAACTTCCTTTAGTTGCACACGATTTTGCTACAAGAACAGATGACGAAACTGCTTGTCGGAGAGGAGGAAAGCGATGCAGCGCCTTGTTCATGCTGAAAATTTGACAACAGACTTCTAAAACTAAAAATAATACAACCTAGATTCCATTTTGTGGTTGTACTGAAAAGTTAATTTTATACCATCAAAAGTACCAAGGTATACTCTAAAATGATATCAAAGTGACGAGAGATAGTGGCAAGGCCAAGAGTCATTCTAAAATTAAGAACAGCGACTTCTAAAGGTCACTTTAATTTCCCTTACTAACTAGTTCCTGTTTATTTGCGCATTCAGTTTTCAGACGAACCTCTAGAGGTATAGATAAAACCATGTCAGTGCCTACGCAGCAAATTTGTGGGGCGAAGGGAGGCGGGGAGGGTGGGTTAAACTCAGATGCCTAAGCGGCGTGGCTTTAACTACGGGTTCGAGGGGCATGCTCCCAGAAGATGTCTTCGAAAAGGGCATAAAATGTATTTACAATAACAAACGTAGCGTGAAACAGTCATAAATTGTTTCTTTTGTGTGTGTGTGTGTGTGTGTGTGTGTGTGTGTGTGTGTGTGTAAGCATTTATTATCCGGTCTTTAAAGGAATGGCTGCCAATGATACCTTGCAGTCTACAACAGCTGACCCTGACATGTCTGAAAGGGATTTTTTTTTTTGTCTAAAATCAAAATAATTTCTAACTTCAGTAGCACAAGTAAGAAGACCAGGCGTATAAGAGAGGGCATCTCATTTATTGATGCAGACTTAACCCTGTAAAACGACACTACTATACCGAAACAAGTATCAGCCATGGCACAAAATTTACTAAAAAGTAAATCAAAGTTTCGAGATTGACTTGGTCAGGGATCAAAAACGGAGATGCCGTCGATTAACACCTAACAGACAAACTCCTTTTAGAAATATTCAATTTCGTAGCATGATTATGTAACCTGCATATCAAGAGTATCTACCGCAGTACCAACACACAGCTGTCTTACAATAAGAACGTAAGAAATATATGTTATGTCGCTTTACGCCGCTCTCCTGCGCGCGCAGCTGATGAGAACAAAGCAAGCTGATATCGGTAAATGAGAACATTAATGTTTGTCTTCTCCACCGAAAAAGATGTTTGAAGCGAAAATATTTATTCTGAAAGGAAATTGCTTCTCTAGTTAGTCGAAAATTTCAATCCCGGTTTCCTTTCAAGAATCGATACTTTTCGGCTTTGCGGAGTTGTTTGAAAGTAAGCAGCTTGTTACGTTGTTCTTTTGCTGCTCTTGTTGTTCCTAAGGATCTTATAACCCTTTTTTTTTCTAATAGAGCAGCTTAACGAGAGATTCAAGGACTTACCTTACAGAAAATATCCGAGCGTTGATTTTGATATAGATTGCTCGTCGCTGTTTTCAGCCTGATCTCCAGCCGGACTGAGGGTGATTTATTCCTCACAAAACTTGCTTGACAGTGAAACGGTTAACTGTAAAAATGCGATCATTTATACTTTTTTGATTTCCGTCTTGGGTGAGACAAGAACTGAAGCTACGAGCACGGAACGAAACTTTTTGAGCCCGGGATCGTTGAGAGGGAATAAGATAAAAAGACAAGACGCGCTGATACTCAATTTCCGCTGGCAATTACTTAGGTTTTTTCACGTACTGTTAACTTTCAGTTTTTGACCACGTACAAAATTACCTTTAAATTGAAAGAGACCTGGAAATGGTAGTTTACTGAGATAAAAAAGCACCAAACAGATAATAATAAACCATAAAGGAACAAGAATGGTTATTAAAGGATGGAGAAGACTAACATGGATTACAATGCATGAATTCGGAAATATTCAGGCTAAGCTTTTTAGGATGCACAAAACCTAAAGTAGCCCTTGATAACTCGTAGTTTTAGGCCATTCGCTAAATCGCCAGATAGAGAGTATAGAAGTTACCATAGTCAGTTCGAGTAAACACATTCTACCGTACGAGCTATTTTCAAATAGCACTTTGTAGTCCATACTGAAATTATGAATTGTCGCATATCAAGACACACTGCACCCGGATCGCACTAGAGCCAATTTTGTTTGTGTGAGTAATAAATCTGTCAGTAAGTAGCGCAAAATAAGTGCCACCCCCAGTTTCAAAAACTTGCCGGCCAAATTTTTGCGGATTGCCAAAATTTTGCCAATCTTCAAAGAAACCGAAGAGCTGCCTCGGAGGCTTCATAATTTTGGCAAAGCAAACAATTTTGTTGTTGTTTTTTTTAAACCATTTGACTGTCATATTTTTTAAAACAAGTCTGGATAAAATTATGACGAGAAAACAACTTTGACGGCTCGTCCAGTTTGGCGCGTGCGATGGCACGACAAAATCATATTTTACCC
>Ga0126339_10001732_pt1 | contig 15171 bp, 12 predicted proteins | sample OrbTmetagenome_2_FD_92532 | JGI IMG/M metagenome (GOLD analysis project Ga0126339, IMG submission 92532) | Coral microbial communities from Petempiche,Puerto Morelos, Mexico - Orbicella T R C metagenome | ecosystem: Host-associated > Invertebrates > Cnidaria > Coral | place: Petempiche,Puerto... | reverse complement strand
CGAGTCCAGGCAACCAAAAAAAAATTCTGCAAGTGTACAATTTGGGTTCTTCCCCTCCCACCCCCCCCCCCCCCTTTGAAAACAAACAAACAAACAAACAAACAAACAAACAAACAAATACCTCTAAGATTGCATTTAGGCTGTTCAAGTTTCGCCTTTTGAACCATTTTGTGACACCCAGAAAGTATGGTCTTGCACTCTTATGAATGAAAAGTAAATGGCTTAAAGTAAAGTAAAGCTTTGGAATGCTCTTCCCCTGGACATTAGGTCTGAGGACACTGTTGCCGGCTTTAAAGGCAAACTTAGGACACTTGTTTTGTAACGCGTTTTCATAAAATCCGAATAATAAACTTTTATTTTATCTTATTTTATTTATTCATTTGTTGTTTTTCCCCGCCTTTAATAACTACCACTTCTGTGATTTAGATTAGTTAGCTGTAATTGTAATTTTAGGGCTTGTAACTTTTAGTTTCAGATAATTTGAGCTGTAATGCGCATTTGAACATATCCATATGTATTTTGCGCACTACGAATTCTTCCTTATTATTACTATTATTATTATTATTATTTATTTTTTTAATAAAATAGTAATAACGATTTTATTGGGCTCATTAAAATTCTTCACTAAAACTTTACATGATAATTATTTACAGCACAAAACTATTTACAACAACAATGGTATTAAAATCGTTGAAAAAGGAGGCAAAATGTAGTTTACAGAAATGAATAAAATTTAGAAAACCTGAGAATTGCTGCACACTCAGGCATTGCTATCAGTTTGGGTTTTACAAGTGCTGACGACACAATGTGGGTCAGTGTACAAGGCAACAGCCAAGTGTAAACAACTCATTCTGGATCCATTAACTAAACCATTTTGTGTTCAAACAGAAAAGGGTCAGTCACCGACCACAGAATCACGATTAAGGTGGCGTAAAGATCAAACACAGTGGAGACAGGCCACCGAGCAACAAAACAGGTGAGAGTTGTCAAGGGTCGAGCCCATTTTTAACTCTTTATAAAATTTTTCTTTCTCCTAATGGCTATTTGTTACTGTTGATAGAAAGTAGTGTGGTCCATTGCCTCTATGAAATAACTATAGAAAACGTTTGTCAAAGAGAGGGAAATTAACTGCGCTTTCATGATCAATCAAGGTGCGTATTCTCAACAAATTCATGAGATGGCGCGGCAAAGCAATCACAAGCACTGGCCCAACTCCACACGCAAAATCAACAGAGAGAGCAGCGAAAACGTTAGTAGCGCTATAAAAGTTATAAAAATGGAAGAGAAAAAGCCATCGGTTAAATGCAGAAGATGTTTTCAATGATTTAAAAGTACTTTGAAGGGGAAATACAGGAAGTCGTCGCTGGAATCAGTCAAGCATGTAAAGAAAGTTTGTAAGTTACCTAGCTTCATAGCTTGCCGAAGTGGTTTAGATATTCAAGGTCTGATCATATTAGCATGGCACCAAATCAAAGACCAAACTTTGGCTGTAAAACAAATGTCTGAGGAGAGAATATTTTGTCTATGTTAAAATTGTTGGTACGGATGTTTTAGTGAGGCTAAACTTTGCACACATAGCAAACAGTTTGTTGCTATTTTAACAAGTCTTGAACATCTATTTTGTGTCGGCCAGACTTCGTCCTGAAGTAGAGGTGAATGCACAAGTTGAAGGGGCCCTTGCAGCGGAAGTTAATTCCATTGTTCTTGATACACTAGAGCACTTAGTACAGGTATTGTATTTTTGGTTAATGATCTTTTCATCTTTTGGAGATTTAAGGATGTATTAAAGTTTCTTTGACGAAGGGCTAGTGCAACTCACTAGGGCAGCTAATTTACCTTTACATTTTTCTACAAGTTGATAGTTAGTATTACATCTACCCGCCAACACAATACAACAATTTCTTCAGAAACTAACAACTTTGCTCATTTGTGTCAAAGTACTCAGTAAAGTTCATTCCGAGGCCATTCCATAGCTCATTAATGTATTATGCTTTTTGTGGCATGAGGCGGCTTTACATAATGCTGCTCTCCCTGTCTGAAATGTCAGGTCATTGCACTTTACCCGTTAACGTTTCATTACTCATTTATTATCCTGGCATGAAAGAGACATTGAGACTTGAGCATCCCGCACCTATCCCAATGATCTCCACCATAGCCTGTGAATAAAGCCACGTCCACTTTCGGCGTTCACAAGATATTTTACCATTATTCCACGAGCGTTGTTGGATATGAGATCGTAGATATAACCATCTCATATCCAACAAGGGCGAGTGGAATGATTGTGTTATTGAAAACGCCCCCTAAATGTAGATAAGTAAACTAAAATGAAAACGCCACTTACCATATTTGTAGAGCATGGTATAAGGTATAATGGCTCATAACCCATGATGGCTAAGCCAAAGAAAACTCTCGAATTGCATTATCCAATGATCCAGATTATAATAAAGTGACATAATCAACTAGCTAATATGAACAATTTTTATAAGTTAACATGAACGGAAAATAACAGTGGATGCTGCATCAGATTAAAAGTATGCTGGTAGCTTAAAACCTAAGGTATAATGTTTAACTTCACAGTACAAATGAACAGCAGTGATAGGAAGTGCTTAACACGTCATGTGCTCAGGATTCCAAAATATCATTTGTATATGTATATATTAAAATGTTATATTTATTTATTGATAAGTTGCATTTATCCTTTGGAAGTAATGATGAAATATCGATGGTAGTGATGGAAAGCATTAATATGGCAAACTAAATGACAAGTTGGGCAGGGCTTGATCTCAGAACTAGGTATTCAAAATCCACTACGCTGAAATTGGATTGTGACTTATTCAGTGTAACTTCTCTTTTAGACGGTGGCTACCTCGGAGTCCCTGCGGGTGGTTTTAAGTGGAATACTTCGGGTGTTGCTTCATTCCCTTAACTGCAATCAGAGTGAAAGAGTTCTGCAAAACATATTTGCAACACAAAGATCAATTGTTTATAAGGTAAGACTTAAATCTGACCAAATATACAAGCCCAAGTTACTATTACCTCATTGCTTTTACTTTTCTAATTACTCAGGACATAGTTAATGCTCAGGACCTACCTCAGAAAATGTGACCTGAATTTTTGAAAAGACATTTTTTCAAACAAATTCAATACTTATTAACAATTACATTATGAGCTCGAGATTTCTATGAGGTGATAAGCGAATAATCTGATTGTTTTAATATAATTCTAACTAAATTTCTTTCAAATAACGATTTCCAATTATTTCCCAACGTAGCATTAAACTTCATGCTTTAGTAGAATAGCACGGATTGAATTGTTATTTGAAACTTGCATTTGTACACGCGCGCTCGTCGGTTCACTGAAAATTCTATGGTTTTAAAGCCGCATAACGGTCAGTTTCCTTACTTTATGGTTCTTGAGAATTTAATTATCCAGTAATATTTCTAAACCTTCCTGAAAACATTACAGAAACTAAGAAACGTTGCCATCATGTCGACGACCTCCAGTCCTGCACTTTAATTAACAATTAGACCCGTAGCCCGCCAGGGCTACGGGTCAATAGCCGAAGCCGAATGGGCTATTGTCCCGTGGCCCTTGAGGGCGAAGGGTCTAATTGTTTTAGTATCACCCAACTAGTCGGAGAGAAAAGGCAATAATAAAGTTAACAAATGCAAGTTGAAGAAATATTTATTTGGGAATAAAACGAAAGAAAGCGTTACGCTCGATTGCGCCAATTTCGCTACTCGAGGACTATTACTAATAGTCCTCTAGTTGCGTAGCCAATTAAAATGCAGGATTTGCATTAGTCCACTTGTTGGGTGATACTAATGGCTGATAGTATACGAGTAGCTCAGCCAATCAGATTGCAGTATTTGCTTTAGTATACTAGTAGAATTCTACTAAGGACTATCATTCCCCAGTGAAGGGAATGTTGTATCACAATCTACAATTTATGTCACATGATGCAACTCTAGTAAAACTATGTTAGTGTCACCATGTGTCCATGTTCAAGTCATGGTGTTTTTCTACATCTAGTAAACTAACATGTTGACTTTCTCTTCAATGCATAGCTTATTACGTTATCAAAGTGACCGTATTAGTTAAACCCTAGGTAATATTCTTGAGTAACCTGGAACCTAATAGAAACTACAGGCGTAAAGAACAGGCCCGGGTTGATTGAAAGGTGGATAACGTTATCCACCGGATAAATCACTGTCCATCGGATATCCTAGCGTGGTTTGTTTTGTCAACACTTATCCAATGGATAGTGATGTACCGGTGAATAACGTTATCCAGCCGAGCCAGGAGTACCGGTAATCGTTGAATGTGTACTATCGCTATGTAAATTAACAATGAGCCCGTGCATGCCGTCACATGTGGGTATAGAACAAGAAAGGAAGTGTAAGAGACATTTAAAAACCAATTCCCCGCCTAGCCCCAGTCCGCGCCGCTATGCATAAATAGTTTGACCTTCGCGCGGGTTATGTAAATCAGAAAGTTTTCGCTCGCGTTTACAAGTCATCACAAGTTACGTTCTTTATGCTGTTTTGATCGCCGTATTCCCAATATCGTCAGGGAAATGTCCACTTTTATCGTTTGTCTCGTATTTCCTATGTTATTCGTATTTCCTATGTTAGTTCCATTGTTGATATGTTTGTAACCTTTATCCTAGAAACCACTGGCAACGACATGTGTAGTTGCGTTAAGAGTTTGAGTTGTCCGCAATTAAACTTCTTCACGACTTAAAAATTATAGCTGACCAGTGTGTTGGTTATAAGACATGTCACTGCTCTCTTACAGTCGACAAAACCAGTGAAAACCTACTCCCGATAATATATGGCGTGTAATTTCAGATCTGTACCCTTCCTTTGAAAATAATTCTTGATCCAAACTTGAATTTGGATTGGATAAATGACTGACCAGTTAGTTCCTCGCTGACTGAGATCTTCTGTCGTCGAGGGTTTAGTCTGAATTTTCATTTCTTGGTTTTTGGAGAACGCTTGGTTAGAAAATACGCAGTTTGTCAGGACCTCCTCGTAGTATTCTCCATTAAATTCAGTTGTCTTGAATAACCACGGTCCACCTATGTGACACTGTTAGACTGACATATTTGTGATTACTATTTGTAGTTCCCTGAACTGTTGTTTGAAGATGACACAGAGCTTTGTGCTGACCTTTGTTCCAGACTTCTTAACCACTGCAGCTCGGCTCTCAGTAGTATTCGAGCCCAGGCCAGTGCATCTCTTTATCTCCTCATGAGACAGAACTTTGAGATAGGAAACGTAAGTTTGCAAAACATTTGGGAGTGATATTCGAATCAATTTACATTTAAAACCTAAATTGAACACCCAAGTTCAACATTTCAGCACCCATTTAGGTCAAACTCTTGTACCTTTAGCATCAGACAGAACCACACCCTGTGTAAGAGTACCTGTACCAGACAGTGCCAGACATTCTGTAACGGTTTTGAGATTTCGTTTGTTATGTGACATTCATTTCTACGTTGTAGTACTTGTATATTAGCTATGTGTATCAGGTTACTCAGTTCAACATGGCAAAAGGCATGCCGAAACAATTCTTTAAAAGGTTGTTTCGTGTTTTTTAAATGTTTAATTTTGCTTTTGCTAGCAAGAAGATAAGTCTAAAATTAGAAATAAAAAGTAAACATTCTGTGTCTAAAATGTGTATACGTTCTTCACCTTGTTCAGAATTTCGCACGGGTCAAGATGCAAGTTACAATGTCACTTTCCAGCCTTGTTGGTACTTCACAAGTAAGTTGTCACTTATTATTCTACACCTAGCTACCTTGTATCATTTATGTACCAGGGGATGTCAAATATGATTGTAGATGCCAGACCTGCCATAGACCTTAAAATTAAATAAGGACGTATTTTTGCCTGGGAGAGGGGCTCCAGAAAATCCTGGTTCTGGTTTGATTGTGCGCAGGCGTTCGGATACAATATCGGTTTCTGAACATGCGCCAGCGGGGAGTTACCGCTGTGAATGATGCTGGCTTTCCTTCCGATTTCTTGGTGCTTACCAAAAGGACCGAAGCCTCTGGGAACGAGATTGCAATACCGCTTAAAAACCATACCTTCCCCTTCGTTTTTTTTTATCTTTACCTTGCCATACGTTGTGGGCAAGCGTTTCCCTTGGAGATTAAGAGGCTAATCCTTCTTCTTGAATTTGCAGACTTTTAATGAAGATCAGCTTCGTCGGTCGCTGAAAACAATTATAACGTATGCGGAATCGGATCAAGAGCTGAGGACAAGCACTTTCCCAGATCAGGTAGATCAAAAAACGACAATCAATGACATAATCAGCCTACTTCATGTCGATTAGAAATTTGACCTCTAATTTAGTATGGCTCTTACAGCAACATTTTACCCTCTTATCAACAAAAACCAGAATTACATCATTTTAATCTTAGGTCAGAGAACTGGTGTTCAATCTGCATATGATTCTATCAGATACGGTCAAGATGAAGGAATATCAAGAGGTACCTGTTGTGATCTTAACTCGTTGTTTTTTCTTCTGTAAATAATGTGCCGCTTTATAACGTTCTTTTTTACACTCTTGAGCTATTCTAAAAAAAAAACTTGTATTTATGTTGTCCGGGCTAATTAAAAGACAACAATAACCATGTTGAAAAGCTGAAGGAGAGAGACTAAATCTTTTCAAGAGTTCGAGTTCAACTAGTTATGTCAAGAAATGTCAAAATAGTTTACCCAAAGGTCAGTGTTTCATAACCAAGACAGAAGCTGTTATTATACTATTTAGGGGACACTGCAAGCTCCTAAAACACTTTAGAAAAAGGGAAAGAACTGCGGAGCACATTTGAATTTGACAATAATTAATTAGGTGCTAGATAAACTGGGTTTCTTTGTTCGTTTGTTTATTTCCTTTAATTTTAGCTATTTTGTCTGATTTCTCTTTGTATTGTTACTTTTGTATATTTTTTATCTTAACCAATTAAAACTATCAAATAAAAAAGAACGACTTATTCTCCATTTTTAAACAACTGGGCACAATGAGTAGATAAATGAATTGTTGTAATTTTGTTGTCCGTTGTTATTAGGATCCAGAAATGTTGATTGATCTTATGTACAGAATTGCCAAAGGGTAGGTAATGTTTATGCTGATGTTGAACAAAGTTGTAAATCTGACAGACAGTTGATTTTCCCTACAGGAAAATTACCAGAATCAGTGAATAGTGTGTAGTACCCAACAACAAAACTTTGAAAAGAGTGTAAATTTCCTCGAGCGACAACAGCTTGAACCTGTGTATCACGCGTTCCCGTGTCGAATTTATGTTGAACAGAATTTGGGAACCGTGTCTGGGGTGTAACGAAATTTTTACAATTTACACCATGAAAATATGTAGAATTCGTTTCCCTTTGACACTCAAGTTGAATATGTCGAAAGTCGAAACGTGAGTGGCACTTTTTGTGTCAATTGTTGAAGTTCAAAAATGTCTAACTGTGGAAATAAAGTGGTAGTCAAATGCAAAGAGTCAAAATTCTTTGTGTTCAAATTCCTTTGTAATGCTGGCGTTTCATTGTGTGTATATGTTTGTATCTTTTCATCAGTTATCAAAACTCGCCTGATTTACGACTGACATGGCTGTACAACATGGCCTCCAAACACGGCGAGGTATGTGGTAAACAGTAACAAGTCATTTGTTTCGCTTTGTGTTGCCTTTCGTTTTCCTTTTGTCACCCTAGTGGTAGGTTTTAAAAAAATAGGATTGGAGACATCAATGATCATTGTTTACATTTTGCGTTATTATGCTAGATAACAATTGACTTCAAACATTTAATAAGAGTTTGTGACACTGTTCCACGCCATTAAATATTCAGAGTTGGGACTGTCTTAGCTTGATCAGGAACTGAAGCGTTCTCGAAAAACAGCCTTAAACTACCGGTCTTCAGCCATCATTGGCTGTCGCCGCTATCATCTTCGTCATCATCAACAACAGCAAAACCAACAGCAACAGTGTTGTCGCTGAACACAGCTAGAACAAACAGAGACTTGGTTGTAACACATTTTGCCACTTTAGTTGTTTATTCTTTGAGTTCTGATCGCAAATTCTCACCGTGTTGGCATCTGTTACAGTGTGATAGCTATTCCGTTTGACACGTGTTAGGTCAACACTCTTTACTTATTTATTTTCTTTTTATGGCAGGCGAAAGTTGAGGCTGCCATGTGTCTGGTCCATACAGCAGGCCTTGTATCCGAATACCTGAGTATGCTGGAAGACAAGCCGTATCTTCCCATAGGATGTGTCGCATTTGAGAAGATATCACCAAATGTTCTCGAGGAGAGTGCTATTTCAGATGACGTCGTCTCGCCTGTAAGTCTGGTTTGGTGCATAAACAGCACCAAAGTAATACGCCCATTGGTTATCACCATAAACACATCCAGGGAGTTTCACGTCATAATTATTTCGCGATCTGACGGCTTTCATTATCCGAAACAATGTCTTTTAACTTCTACGCTTCAGTTCCTATTAAGGGAATGTGCGCAGTCTGTAACTCGTGGTCCGAATCGTTCATGGAAAACGGCCCGGCGTAATAAGCTCATCAGATTCGTGATTGCGAACCGCTTAGACACTTGTGTAAAAATAAGTTGCTCTCTTGTAAAATGTTTTATCAAGCTAAAACTTTACAAACGATTCAGCTTTTTTCGTACAGTTATTGATTAATTAACCGTTCCTTTCAGTTGACGTATTAAATAACGCTCTTCCTCCTCCACTTTATTCTTGTTTGAAGAAACCGTTTAACAATGTGCGTGTTTGTTTTTGTCCAGGATGAAGAGGGTATCTGCACTGGAAAGTACTTCTGTGAAAATGGATTGGTGTTGCTCCTCGAGAAAGCTGCCAGCACATTTTTTCGTTCTCATCTCTATGAATGCGTAAATGAAGTGTATAAATTGCTTATCCCTATACTGGAGGCCAGACGTGACTACAAGAAATTAACTCATGTTCATCAAAAACTTTCAGAAGCTTTCAGCAAAATCATACAAACGGTAGGAGATAGTGCTTGATTACAGTTAAAACTTATATAGGTCACAATTACCATGAACCCTGTGGAGAAGTACTTACAAAGACCGCTGAAGTAAGTCCGAGTGTGTCTTTTTGACAGATTGTATTTTGTAAAGATTAATTGTTTTCAAGGAGTAAGTAAATATGTTACATAAGCCATTAAGACGTAAATATATATCGGCTCCACACTCTTCTTCAGACATTTTCTCTGGTTTGGTGAGGAGTGAAGACATTCAAACCCTGTTGAACGTTTTTTTGTCGTTAAGTCCGAGGGGTTTTTTTTGTACATTTACCTGTTTGTGGTTATATTCTCTTCCGGTTGATTAGGAATTTCAATGAAATTTTGTAAAAGCACCATGACATTTTAATTAAATTTAGTCTTCATTTTTGAATTTGTAACTTATTTTTAGCCAGTGGTCCCTTATTATTGTCATCCCTCGGCCATGCTAATCTCCTGTAGTTATCATTGCTATGTTTTGGTGATCTTAATATATGATTAAGTTGAAATGCTAAAGGATTACATGGTATACACTATTGGGGCTTACAAGTTTAAACTGGACGGAAAATCAATTTCACTGATGCAGCGCGTTGTGTGATTTTCAGGAAGGAAAGCGTATGTTAGGGACGTATTTTAGGGTGGGCTTTTATGGATCTAAATTTGGAGATCTTGATGGAGAGGAGTACATTTACAAGGAACCCGCCATAACAAAGCTGCCAGAAGTGTCGCATCGTTTGCAGGTCAGTCAATTCCATCAGTCACTAATTCAACATACTGTTTTCAGTTTAAACACAAAACTTTTTTATCATGTCCTACGCACAGGAAGCACATAATTTTTCACTTCAGTCGTTGTTTGAATTTCATGTGACAAAGACAGTGAAAATGATTGTACAAGCCGTGTAACTCATTAATTCTATTAGTATCTTGTACGGATGTACCTCGCTTCCAAAAATGTCTGAGGAAACTGAATTGTTTTCAACGTGATTAGCATTGGGATACACGGAGGGTAAGTTCCAAACATTTTCCATCATTTTAAGAACGTTCAGCTTCGGCCAAGAACAAGACGTGCTTATATAAAAAGGTGTAACCTGATGGTTGGTAAGTGGACTGGACGTAATGTCAATCGTTTATTGATCTTTGTGCCAGTTCTTTTCAATTATACAACCAAGTGACCAATCAAATATAACTATCAAACCAAGGCTGAGAGCTCTCCCTTTACAGGCATTTTATGGCGAAAAGTTTGGACCAGATGTTGTTGAAGTGATTAAAGATTCGAATGCTGTTGAACAAGACAAGCTGGATCCAGAGAAAGCGTACATTCAACTCACATTTGTGGACCCTTATTTTGATGAGTATGAGCTGAAAGACCGGAAAACATACTTTGACAAGAATTTCAACTTAAGTACGTTTGTTCTTTAATGTTTATCAATAACAGTACAACCCGACGTACTTTATACACGCGGGGACAATGTGTTGATGTGTTTGTTCTCTCATAGGGAGGTTTATGTATGAAACACCATTTACACCGAGCGGCAAAGCACATGGCGAGTTAGTCACTCAGTACAAGAGGAAGACAATTTTGACGGCCGCTAATTCGTTTCCTTATGTCAAGACCCGTGTCAATGTCGTGCATCGAGAACAGGTTTGTTCAACATATATTGTTTTAAATAACTCCTAACTATTACTCTACGGTTGTTCAGAATACATGTTAATGATGTTCACATTTTCAAGTGTTACATCATAAATTATGGCAGCGTATGTTGAGAATCTTGGCTAATTGTTTTGTCACTTTGTAAATCGAATCTGCCTTAATCTTCTCAGTCCTCGCCATCTTGGTTTCTTATTACTTATTTGTTATTGTAGGAAAACTATTAATTTGAGGGGGTTTTTAATTTGAGAGTAGTGTTGTACATCACAAAATCAAAAAGACCTGGAATACCTGCTTGAAATAGCCCCTTTAGAACACTAAACATAACTTTTACTGCAATGATAGGAGCACAGATACAATACAAACTCTAATAACTGTATCAAACAAACTCTTCTGCGATAATACAACCACCAAAGCACTTGGTGACTTTCATTATTCATTAGTACTTGATTGACACCGTGTAGATTGTGTTAAGCCCTATTGAAGTTGCCATTGAAGATATGGAATTGAGAACAAAAGAACTTCTGAGCGCCATACAACAAGAGCCACCCAACCCGAAGATGCTTCAAATGGTTTTACAGGGTTCTATTGGCACTACTGTTAATCAGGTAAACTGCAGTCTCGGTAGTCTGATATCGATGCATTGTTGACTGGGTGCACAAGTTACAAGAATAAACAATTTAATCACCTGCTGCGGGAACATTCATGATGAATCAAGGAAGTCTGCACGCAGTCATTTGGTTGCACGACTACTTTTAGCGAAGCGTTTTGTTTTCATCTTGCAAGTAAGCTGACCAGTTTGGGCTTAAAAGTTGTGAGGGATTGTGTCTGTTAGTGTGTCAATGTCAGCATGTGTCCTTGAAAAAATTCCATGTATCAATTGCCCATCGGAAATTTGACACTTGGGAATTGAAAAATAGTCCAAAATAGCCTGGATGGTAAATGAGGTTTTATTAAGACTCTCATGAAGTTCACAACTGTGTACTTTGATCCATAACATAAAACTACTTTGTATGCCAGCGATCTCGTTCAGAACACCCTAATATTTATCAAAGTGAAGTGGGTTTTCTGTGGTTGGTTTTGTTTTTGGCAACAGGGTCCATTGGAGATTGCTTTGGTGTTCTTGTGTCACGGCCAGGAATCGGACGAAGAAGGAGAGAGTCAGATGATAACTAGACACCATCACAGACTCAGACTCTGTTTCAAAGAATTTATCAAGAGGTAAGCATTAATTGACCATTGTAGGGAAGTTTTAACTCGAGTAGTAAATATAGATCAGAATAAAATATTCTGGTATTTGTGGAGAGTTATTTGCCATAAAGAAAAAAAAAAAAGAGATGGTTGTTATTTGAGTTAGTTGTCAGTTCTCCTCTGTTGTCCTAAACTGTTCTTATTGTTCTTTACTATACTAACCCTTAAAGGTCCTCAGTGTCCTCAGTGGTCCTTAGCGTCTTAGTATTTCTTAGTTGCCCCAAGTTGTCGTTACGTGTTTTTTAGTTGTTGCCTTGTTGCCATTAGAGTAATTTAAAAACCTGCAGCATACAATACATAGGGATACTATCTTTTGCTGCTCCCCTTTATAGATGTGGAGACGCCTTACAAAGGAACAAACATCTAATCACAGCTGACCAACGTGCTTATCAGAAAGAACTGGAAAGGAATTATACCAAACTCACTGAGCAGCTCGAACCTCTCCTCAAAAACAAGTTTGGCACTTTACGAGGATCCACCAGACAAAAGTGTGGTATTGTTTTTTGCCAGTGATACATTATACTAAGAATAAATGGCAAGACATGTGATAATACCGAACAAGTTTGTCGGGTTTATTTTCAGGAGGTTCATTACGGAAGGAATTTTTTGTTTCAAAGAGGTGTGGGTTTATATTTGGAAGAGATATTGCACTTTTGTTGCATACAAGATTAGAGTACCAAATAGTGAAAGTCCGCTCTAACATAGTGATGTGAAACTTAAAACAACTTGCACAGTGCGCAAATGCTAAACAAAACAGGTTTGTCCGAGAATTCTTTAATGGCACAGTTCAGAAGATATAGTATCTTTCCCCATGGTCTTATCCGAGGGAAACTTTTTATAGGCTTTGAAAGTTTCAGTTGCTTTCTATTGACCTTTAACGTACAGTATTTAAAGTCTCTCTTTCATGCTGTCTCGCCTCTTATCGTCCATTTCACAGTGTATGCTTCACAGTGTACACTACCCTTTCCGCTCTCTCCTCATGATCCCACAACAGAATCTCTTGTTTACGGAGGACACGCGGTCTCTTAAAGTGCTACTATGATCAAATTTTACCTCTTGAATTTTTGGGTGTATCACAAAGAATTCCACAAAAGATTAAAAAACAAATACCTGCATTAGTTCCGAAGATATCTAAGTTTGAAAAAGGTTTAAAATATGCAAATGACAGGACTGACGACGTCAAAAACTCAAACCAAATATGAGATCAAGTGTATTAATAGAGCTATCTCGGTCGCCATCTCGGTCAATTTGCAGCAGCGACCATTGAAACTTAGTAGGCTAATATTCATCATGGCAACTCACTCTTTTCCTGACCCCACCAGTCTGATTTCAATATTTTAGTGATTTTCAGCTAGAAAAACAGTAAACAAGCCACAAACTCGAACAGTCGACCTAACATGTTTTATGCTTCCTGGATCATGTAGATGAGGCACCATTGGCAAATATCAAAATCGAATGCCAAAGGTGGCCAGAAAAGCCTTTAACATCGGGGAGGTCTGGAACCCAGTATGTTAGTGGAATCTTAATGCAAAGAATCAAACATTTCTGATACAAATTGGCTGAGATATCTTTCTTCATCACATTTGATCAAAATTTGGTTGAGTTTATGACTTCGCTAATTTGCCTATTATAAAAACTTGAATATCTCTGAAACGAAAAGAGATATGTTGAAAATAGTAAACAGCATTTTACTTCTCGTACAGACTACCTGTTTATGTTTTAGAATGGGTTAGATAGGAAAGACGCTAATTTCAACACTCCAATTTTATGGAATTTGCACTGAATATGTGAACGCTGAATGAATATTGAATGCTGTTCCACATAAGGAATGCTCCAAGAAGTGATTTTTCTGATGTGAAAACCACCTTTAGCTGATTTACTTTTTAAATTTTTGTAAGTGCATTGAACCTTTGTTATGTACCTTTCTATTGTGTAATCATCTCCTATTTCGTGCTTTGTTCAGAAGTACATTTCACTACTGTTCATCAGCTATGACAGAGCTGTTGTTATGGCTGTTACTACTTGGCGGCTTAGTTTTGAATACTTTGTATGGCTGAATAAACTATCATAACGTGGATCTTTTGTTGCTATCTTGCAGGGAAGGATCGGCTTTGTTGAGGAAAATTTCTATGAGTTTCAATACAGGACACAGCGTAGCTTAATAAAACGCATATACTTAGAGTCTATTCATTTGCCAGGCAGTTTTAAATTTCTGAATGCAAGAAATTCATGAGGTGCCTAGTCACAGAGGACCAGGTTGCAGCGACAAAATCACTTGCCATTGACACAAGTAGACGGTGTAACAATATGCATGTACACACAAAGGGAATCGTAGTGGCACGCTACAAATTTTGCGTTCAATGGCCGTTGTCTTAGTGCTTTACAGAAATTCCCGAATTGCCGAAGCATGATGTCGGCTTCTGTCGATGAACAATCGAAGATGCTCGAATTTAATCCCATAGGTTGCAAACATTTTCCCAACACCCAAGCTTAAAGCATTCTGACTCTTGCCCAACCGTACAAAGGAATGACGTCCCTGAAACATTTTCTCTGTGCTGCAAGTCTCGTGAAGTTCAACTCGTTAAAGTCCACACGAGGGTACCTTTGACATGTCCCTTTTGCATTTTGTTGTGTGTGTGTACATGTTGTGATTGAAATTGTCCTCAGTGGCGGATCTAGGGGAGGGGTCCGGGGGGCCCGCCGCCCCCCCTTCCCCATTATTTTGGGAAAGAAAAGATAAATAAATAGATCACTTTATTTATACACGGTAAATTCCAATCTGCTGTATACAAGCAAAAATATCTACAGATGTAAAAATTAAACAATATAATCATTATAAAAGTAATTACAAAGAATAAAAGCGTAATCTAAACAAACTGCGCTAAACTACCTATTTCAATAGAAAAAAATGAAAACAAAAGTACTGCTTTTCAGGGACGCCGTGTCGTTAATTCACTCAAAACTGAAGTTACTTAGCTTCGTCTTAAATTCACCTAATGTTTTAGGTACTCTAATATAAGTTGGAAGGCTATTCTACAACGCAGCACCGCTCTAGGAGAAACTTTTACGAACATAGTCGGTGCGAGGTTGAGTAGTTGTCTGTAGCACTAGAATCATAAGGGGCGGACAAAAAAATATCGCAGAAGAAAGAAAAGCCGGTAGGGCATGCACTCCCCCCCCCCCCCCCCCCCACCCAAACGCCCGCCCCCCCCCCCACCCCCCCCCCCCCTCCTG